>ERZ780144.385-NODE-385-length-62484-cov-24.045043_pt1 | contig 62484 bp, 49 predicted proteins | sample MGYA00511380_ERZ780144 | MGnify/ENA primary metagenome ERZ780144 (study PRJEB29588, sample SAMEA1965858) | human gut metagenome | biome: human gut; feature: human-associated habitat; material: faeces | place: Denmark | collected 2008/2010 ... | reverse complement strand
GCGGCCGCGCCATGCAGATCGTCTCGAACGAGGAGCGCCTGCGCCACTACCTGCAGACGGCCGTCGAGGTCAACGAGGACTCGCCGGTGCTCGTCGACCGCTACATCATGGGCAAGGAGCTCGAGGTCGACGCCATCTGCGACGGACACGACGTCTTCATCCCCGGTATCATGGAGCATGTCGAGCGCACGGGTATCCACTCGGGCGACTCGATCAGCGTCTACCCGACGTTCAGCGTCGGCGAGAAGGCCAAGCGCAAGATCATCGACTACACGGTGCGGCTCGGTCTGCGCATCGGCATCGTGGGTCTGTACAACATCCAGTTCATCCTCGACGGCGAGGAGGATGTCTACGTTATCGAGGTCAACCCGCGCTCGTCGCGCACGGTGCCCTTCCTCTCGAAGTCCACGGGTGTGCAGATGGCCCACATCGCCACGCAGGTGATCCTCGGCCATTCGCTGCGCGAGCAGGGCATCACCGAGGTCTACGGCCGGGAGAAGGAGCGCTGGTACGTCAAGGCCCCGGCCTTCTCCTTCGCGAAGATCCGCGGCATGGACTCCTACCTCTCGCCCGAGATGAAGTCCACGGGCGAGGCGATCGGCTACGACGACAAGCTCACGCGCGCGCTCTACAAGGCGCTGCAGGCCACGGGCATGAACGTCTCGAACTACGGCACGATCTTCGTCACGATCGCCAACCACGACAAGGAGCAGGCGCTGCCGCTCGTGCGCCGCTTCTACGACCTGGGCTTCAACATCGAGGCGACGACCGGCACGGCCGAATTCCTGCGGCGGCACGGCATCCGCACGCGCACGCGCCGCAAGTTGAGCGAGGGCAGCACGGAGATCATCGACTCGCTGCGCCAGGGCCATGTCAGCTACGTCATCAACACGATCGACATCAACCAGCACAACACGCGCCTGGACGGCTACGAGATCCGCCGCACGGCCGTCGAGAACAACGTGACGGTCTTCACGGCGCTCGAGACGGTGAAGGTGCTGCTTGACGTGCTGGAGGAGATCACGCTGCGCGTCTCGACGATCGACGCCAAATAACATCCGGGAGCGATCCCGACCCGGGCGGCGGCCGGAAGGCGGCCGCCCGGACGATACCGAAACAGGAGAAGATGTACAAAAAGGGAATCTACGAAATCCGCTCGAACGAGCCGCTGACCGGCGCCGTGTGGCGCATGGTCCTTGAGGGCGACACGCAGTGGATCACGGCGCCGGGGCAGTTCGTCAACATCGCCCTCGAGGGGCGCTACCTGCGCCGCCCGATCTCGGTGTGCGACTATGACGCCGGGACGCTGACGCTCGTCTACAAGGTCGTGGGCGGCGGCACGGAGCAGATGAGCCGCATGCGACCCGGCCAAAGGCTGGACCTGCTCACGGGGCTGGGCAACGGCTTCACGCTGCGCGACGAGGTGCGGCGCCCGCTGCTCGTGGGCGGCGGCGTGGGCGTGCCTCCGCTCTACAACCTGGCGCGGCGGCTGCTGGCCGCCGGGCGTCCGGTCACGGTGGTGCTGGGCTTCAACACCGCCGCGGAGGTCTTCTACGCGGAGGAGTTTCGCGCGCTGGGCTGCGGGGTGATCCTCGCGACGGCCGACGGCTCGGCCGGCATCCGGGGCTTCGTCACCACGGCCATCGACGCCGCACGGCCCGACTTCGACTACTTCTACGCCTGCGGGCCGCTGCCGATGCTGCGGGCCCTGGCCGAGGCGGTGCCGCAGCAGGGGCAGCTCTCCTTCGAGGAGCGCATGGGCTGCGGATTCGGCGCCTGCATGGGCTGCTCGTGCAAAACGAAATACGGGAACAAGCGCATCTGCAAGGAGGGTCCCGTGCTGGAGAAAGGAGAGATCGTATGGTAGACACATCGGTGGTATTGAGCGGCCTGAGACTGGACAATCCGGTCATCCCGGCCAGCGGCACGTTCGGCTACGGCGCCGAATTCCGCGACTTCTACGACATCAACATCCTCGGGTCGTTCTCCTTCAAGGGGACGACGCGCGAGGCGCGCTTCGGCAATCCCACGCCGCGCATCGCCGAGTGCACGGCGGGCATGATCAACGCCGTGGGGCTGCAGAACCCCGGCATCGACCACGTGATCGCCGAGGAGCTGCCGCGCCTGAAGGAGTTCTTCCACAAACCCGTCATCGCCAACATCTCGGGCTTCTCGGTCGAGGAGTACGCCTACTGCTGCGAGCGCATCGACCGCGAGGAGCAGGTGGGGCTCATCGAGGTCAACGTCTCGTGTCCCAACGTGCGGCACGGGGGCATGTCGTTCGGCACGTCGCCCGAGGCGGCGGCCGAGGTGACGCGCGCCGTGAAGGCCGTGACGACGAAACCCGTCTACATCAAGCTCTCGCCCAACGTCACGGACATCGTTGCGATCGCCCGGGCGTGCGAGGAGGCCGGAGCCGACGGCATCTGCCTGATAAACACTCTGCTGGGCATGCGCATCGACACGGTGCGGCGGCGTGCCGTCATCGCCAACACGATGGGCGGCTTCTCGGGCCCGGCGGTCTTCCCGGTGGCCGTGAGGATGGTCTACCAGGTGGCCCGGGCCTGCTCCGTCCCGGTGATGGGGTGCGGCGGCGTGCAGTCGGCGCGCGACGTCATCGAGATGATGATGGCCGGAGCCACGGCCGTGCAGGTCGGGGCGGCGAATCTGGTGAACCCCTACGCCTCGAAGGAGATCATCGAGGCGCTGCCCGACGAGATGCGCCGCCTGGGCATCGAGCGCCTGAGCGACATCATCGGCATCGTGGAGTAGGGCGGCCGTGAAGGTCGGATGCTCCGCACACGAAATGAATACAACGAAATGAAAAACGATACGACTATGCAACGCGACGTAATCATTGCCTGCGACTTCAAGTCCGCAGAGGATACCTTCGCCTTCCTCGACCTGTTCCGCGACGAGGCGCGCAAACCCTTTCTGAAGATCGGCATGGAGCTCTTCTACGCCGAGGGCCCGGCCATCGTGCGCGAGATCAAGCGCCGGGGCCATCGCATCTTCCTCGACCTGAAGCTCCACGACATCCCCAACACGGTGCGCAAGGCGATGGCCGTGCTCTCGCGTCTCGATGTGGACATGTGCAACGTCCACGCCGCCGGAACCATCGAGATGATGCGCGCGGCCCGCGAGGGGCTGACGCGCGAGGACGGCACGCGCCCCCTGCTGATCGCCGTTACGCAGCTCACCTCGACGAGCGAGGAGCGCATGCAGCGCGAGCTGCTCATCGGCGCGTCGATCAACGAGACGATCGTCCACTATGCGCGCAACGCCCGCGAAGCGGGGCTCGACGGCGTGGTCTGCTCGCCGCTCGAGGCCGGCATGGTGCACGAGGCGTGCGGGGCCGGGTTCCTCACGGTGACGCCCGGCGTGCGCTTCGCCGACGGCGACGTGGCCGACCAGGTGCGTGTCACGACCCCGGCCCGGGCCCGCGAGATCGGCTCGGACTTCATCGTCGTGGGACGGCCCATCACGGCGGCCGCCGACCCCGTGGCGGCCTACCGGCGCTGTGTGCGGGAGTTTTGTGAAGGTGAAAAGTAAAAAGTGAAAGGTAAAGGGTGACGGACGGGGCGGCGGACGGAACGCGGTCCGCTGCGCCGGCGCCCCGCACGAAAAAGAGTTGTAAAATTGCTTTTTCCTTCGTACCTTCACTACGGCATTTAACCCGAAACACCGCCCGGCCGGACGAAACGGCACGGTTTTTATCGGAAACCGGAGGGGCCGGTGAGAGCTTGGGGATCGGTGGAGGTTGCGGCCTGGCGGCGGAAGCTGCGGGTCCGGCGGAGATCGAGGCGTGACGGCAGAAGCCCGGGGCCTGACGGAAGCTGTGGCTCAACGGCGAAAGTTGAGGCCCGACGGCGGAAACTGCGGGTCTGGCGGTAGCCGGGGCGCTGGCGAAGAGAACCGGGCCCGGCGGGGTTGCAGAAGGATGCTTTTGTCCGAACGTGATACCGAAAACCCGGCCCGCCCGGCGTACCGAACCCTGGACCTTTAACCTTTGACTTTTTACCTTTAACTTTTAACTTTTATCGCCATGTCTTTACCCGTAAAACTGTTCTACCTGAAGACCTGCCCCTTCTGCAAGAAGGCGCTGCGCTATATCGACGAGGCGAAAGCCGCGCATCCCGAGCTGGCGGACGTTGCGATCGAGATGATCGAGGAGTCCGAGCAGCCCGCCGTAGCCGACAGCTACGACTACTATTACGTGCCGACCTTCTATGTCAACGGCGTGAAGGTCCACGAAGGGGGCATCTACCCCGACGAGGTGGAGCGCATCCTGCGGCAGGCGCACGAGGCGTAATGCCGCACCGGTCCGCACGGTGCGGGCCGCCGTCCGGAGAGCCGGACATTCGGAAGAAACTGAAAAAATAGGGACCATGAAGAGATTGCTGACCCTGCTTTTGACGACGCTCGGCGTCGTCGCGCTGTCGCCCGTGCGGGCGCAGCTCACCACGGATGACCACCTGACCGACTTCGACTTCGCCCTGCGGCAGGTGGAGGCGAACTATGCCGGCTTCCCCTCGAAGATGGAGGCCGGGAACCGCGCCGAATACCAGCTGCTCAAGACGCGCCTGGCGGAGGAGGTCGCCGCGCACGGACGTGCCGGTTACGACGCCGCGGGCGAGCTGTTCGGCTGGTTCGGCGACCGCAACCTTTGCACGACGCTCTCGTCGATGACGAAGTACCAGCGTCCGCAGTCGGCCTACGCCTCGGCGAAGTTCGCCCCGCAGAATACGGCGACGCAGGTCGACGGCAAAACCTACCTGATCCGCGTCGTGTCGTTCGACGAGGGCGAGGAGCTGCGCTCGTGGATCGAGGCGGCAGCGGCCTGCTGCGGCACCTGCGAGAATATCATCGTCGACCTGCGCTTCAACGACGGCACCTGCAATGCCGCCTACGAACCCCTGCTGCGGGCCGTCTACGACCGTCCGGGTTCCGTGACGGGCGGGGAGATCCGCGTCTCGGAGGACAACCTCGCCAGCGTGCGTGCCGAGGCCGAAGCACAGGGCGACATCTGGAGCCGCGAACTGGTCCAGCGCATGGAGAGCGCCACGACGGAGTTCGTGCCGATGAGCGACACGCGCGTCGTGCCCATCGTCTTCGACGAAATGCCGTCCGTGCATCGCCGGGTGGCGATCCTCGTGAGCGGCGTGACCGCCGCGGCGGCCGAGCAGTTCATCCTCGACGCCCGGGCCTGCAACTCGCGGACGACGGTCTACGGCGCGGAGCCCACGGCCGGATGCGTCGACTTCCAGCGCGTGCGCGAGGTCGACATGCCCCGCAGCGGCGTGACGTGCCGCGTGCCGATGGCGCGCTCGTACCGCGTGGCCGAGGGCAAGGGGCTCAACGACGGCGGCATCATCCCCGACGCGACCGTCGACCTGCCGCTGCCCGCTGTGGTGGGTGACCGGGCCGACGAGTGGGTCTGCTGGGTGGCCAACGACCTGGCGAGCGACGGTGCACTCTCGGCCGCCGTGGCCAAAGCCGCCGAAAAAGCGGCCGCAAAGAGTGCCGCGAAGGCCGCCAAAAAATCGAAACGCAACCAATAGCTTCAACAGAGCATACGATATGATGGAAAAGAGAATTGCCGAAGACCTGCTTTCGATCGGCGCGGTATTCCTGCGCCCCGAGCAGCCGTTCACCTGGGCCAGCGGTATCAAGAGCCCGATCTATTGCGACAACCGCCTGACGCTGACGGCTCCCGCCGTGCGCAACCATGTGGAGGCCGGGCTGGCCGAGATCGTGCGCACGAAGTACCCCGACGCCGAGGTGCTCATGGGAACCTCGACGGCCGGCATTGCCCATGCCGCCATCACGGCGACGATCCTCGACCTGCCGATGGGCTACGTCCGCTCCGGAGTGAAGGACCACGGGCGCGGCAACCGCATCGAAGGCCGTCTGGAGAAGGGGCAGAAGGTGGTTGTCATCGAGGACCTGATCTCGACGGCCGGCTCGTGCATCGAGGTGGTCGAGGCGCTGCGCGAGGCGGGTGCCGAGGTGCTGGGCGTGGCTTCGATCTTCACCTACGGCATGAAGAAGGGGCTCGACCGCCTGCGCGAGGCCGGGGTGGTCAACTACAGCCTCTCGAACCTCGACACGCTGGTCGAGGTGGCCGCCGAGAAGGGATACATCCGCCCCGAAGACAAGGAGCGCCTGCTGCGCTTCCGAGACAACCCCTCGGACGAGAGCTGGATGAAGAAGTAGAGCCAGCACGGGGCCGGAAGAGAGAAGTTCCGATCATACACACAAGATAAAGACAAGCAACCATGCGACATTTGATAGATCCGACCGATCTGACCGTCGAGGAGACCGAGCAGATCGTCTCCCTGGCGGAGGACATCATCGCCCACCGCGCCAAATACCGCGAAGCCTGCAAGGGCAAGAAGCTGGCAACGCTCTTCTACGAACCCTCGACGCGCACGCGCCTGAGCTTCACCTCGGCGATGCTCGAACTGGGCGGCGAGGTCATCGGTTTTTCGGACGCCAACTCCTCGTCCGTCTCGAAGGGCGAGACCGTGGCCGACACCGTGCGGGTGATCCGCTGCTTCGCGGACATCATCGCCATGCGCCACTTCAAGGAGGGGGCGCCGCTCGTGGCCTCGCAGTACGCCGGCATCCCGGTCATCAACGCCGGGGACGGCAGCCATGCCCACCCGACGCAGACGCTCACGGACCTGCTGACGATCAAGCGCGAGAAGGGACGCTTCGACCACTTGACCATCGGCTTCTGCGGCGACCTGAAGTTCGGCCGCACGGTCCACTCGCTCATCAAGGCGCTGTCGCGCTATGAGGGCATCGAGGTGATCCTCATCTCGCCGGAGGAGCTGCGCCTGCCCGACTACATGCTGCACGAGATGAGCTCCTCGTCGCGCATCTCCTTCCGCGAGGTGCGCACCATGGAGGAGGTGATGCCCGAGCTGGACATCCTCTACATGACGCGCGTGCAGAAGGAGCGCTTCCTCGACGAGGAGGAGTTCGACCGCGTGAAGAACAGCTTCGTGCTCGATCCCGAGAAGCTGAAGACGGCGAAGAAGGACATGATTATTCTCCACCCGCTGCCGCGTGTGAACGAGATCACGCGCGCCGTGGACAACGACCCGCGTGCGGCCTACTTCCGGCAGGTCGAGAACGGCAAGTTCGTGCGCATGGCGCTGATCTACACGCTGCTGCAATGGGCCGACGAGAACCGTCCCTACACGCACACGCCGGTCTTCAGCGAAGAGTACATCGTCAACGAGCTGGAGTGCCCGAACCGGCGCTGCATCTCGGCGACCGAGGATGTCGACCAGCTCTTCCGCCGCGCGGCCGACGGCACGTGCCGTTGTGCCTACTGCGAGGCGAAGGCCCGCTGACGGCGGGGGGCGTGCGGAGAGGGGACGTCTCCGTGATGTCCCCTGTGCTCCGAGCCCCCTGTGCTCCGAGCCCCCTTGAGCCTCGCGGTTCCGGTGCTCCGAGACCTCTGTGTCTTGCGGTTCCGGTGTGCTGCGGTCCCGGAATGTCGCGTTGCGGCCCTCCGGAACTCCGGGAACGCCGGAATTTCGGGGTGTTGGGGCGCCGTCTTTCCGGGTTTCGTGCCGTCGGAAGTCCGATTCCGCAACTCTTCGTGCCGGCAGGAGAACCTCTTTGCCGGGCGCTGCGTCGCCGGGGCGGTGATTGTCGATATTTTGTCGATAGAATTTGTCCCGGAATTTTGAAAGTCGGGTGGAATGCGTTACCTTTGCATTGTTGTCCCCGTCGCTTCCTTCGATGCCGGCGGACGATCCCGGCGGGAGGGCGTCGGCAGAATGTCTGTTGGGCAATCAGGAGGACATCGGAAGAGCGGTCAGGAGGACATCGGAAGGGTATCAGGAGAGCGTCAGGAGAGAATGAATACGATCTGCAATATCGACCAGCGGGAGCGGAAAAAACGGCAGGGCCGGGCCGCTGCGTACTGTTCGTCTTCCCGAGAGCAGATGCGCTCCATGCGCTTCCGGGAGCAGCAGGTGGCAGCCTGCAACCTGCTCGGATAGTTACGAACCGCCATGACGCATGCCGTCGTGGCGGTTCTGCTTTTGTTTTTGTTGACTTAAAAACCGGAAGATACGATGAAGGTCGGAGTGATTATGGGTTCCGTGAGCGATTACGAGGTGATGGCCGATGCCGTCGCCATGCTCGAGCAACTGGGTATTGATTTTGAAAAGCGGGTCGTGAGCGCCCACCGGACGCCGGACCTGCTGTACGAATATGCCAAAACGGCCCGTGAACGCGGCCTGGGCGTCATCATCGCCGGTGCGGGCGGTGCGGCCCACCTGCCGGGCATGGTGGCAGCGATGACGACGCTGCCCGTCGTGGGCGTGCCGGTCAGGTCGCGCGCCCTGAACGGGCTCGACTCGCTGCTGTCGATCGTCCAGATGCCCGCGGGCGTACCCGTGGCCACGACGGCCATCAACGGGGCGAAGAACGCCGCACTGATCGCCGCCTCGATCCTCTCGCTTCAGGACCGGGAGCTGGCCGCACGTCTCGAGGCCTTCCGTGCCCGGCAGACGGCCGATGTTCTTGCCGCCGAAATCTGAGCCATGCGGATGAAGACCATCGGTATCATCGGAGGCGGGCAGCTCGGGCTGATGATCGCCGAGCAGGCGTGCCTGCTCGGGGCGCGGACCGTGTGCCTCGACCCGGCGGCGGATGCACCGGCCGCGGCCGTGTGCGACGACCACATCGTGGGCCGCTTCGACGACCCCGCGGCCGTCGAGGAGCTGTGCCGCCGCAGCGACGTGGTGACCTACGAATTCGAGAACGTGCCGGGTGACATCCTCATCCCGTTGTGCGACAAATACCACATCCCGCAGGGCTACCGCCCGCTCTACGACTCGCAGGACCGCCTGCGCGAGAAGGCCAACGCCCGCGAACACGGGCTGCGCACGCCGCGCTTCGCGGCCGTGGACGACGAGGCGTCGCTGCGCGCCGCCGTGGCACAGATCGGCCTCCCGGCCGTGCTGAAGACCCGCACGCTCGGCTACGACGGCCACGGGCAGGCCGTGCTGCGCACGGAGGAGGACCTTGCGCGGGCGCTGCCGCTGCTCGCCGTGCCGTGCATCCTCGAGGAGTTCGTGCCCTTCGATTTCGAGGCCAGCATCGTGATGGTGGCCGACGACGAGCGCATCGTGAGCTTCCCGATTGGCCGCAACGTCCACCGCGACGGCATCCTCGACCTGTGCTTCGTCCCGGCGGAGGTCAACGGTGAGGTGCTGGCACGCATGCGGCGCGAGAGCGAACGGTTCATGCGCTCGTGCGGCTACCGCGGCATCCTGGCCATCGAGTATTTCGTCCGAGGGGGCGAGATCTACTTCAACGAGATGGCGCCGCGTCCCCACAACTCGGGCCACTACACGATCGAGGGGGCCACGACCAACCAGTTCCGCGAACTGGCGCGCTACCTGCTGGGCGAGCCGCTGCAGGAGCCGCGGCTGGTGGCGCCGACCGTCATGAAGAACATCCTCGGGCAGGACCTCGAAGCGGCGCAGCGCATCGCCGCCGCCTGTCCGCCGCATGTATACGTCCACCTCTACGGCAAGAGCGAGTGCCGTCCCAAGCGCAAGATGGGGCACATCACCTTTGTCGGCATGACCGCCCCGGAGTACGAGGCGGCGTGGGCGTCGCGATTTGTCAAATAAGCGTAAAGACCGTATATGAACTACCGTATTTTCGTTGAAAAACAACCCCGTTTCCGCGTCGAGGCCGAGAGCCTGCGCCGCGAGTTGAACGCCAACCTGAACCTGCACCTCGGGAGCCTGCGGCTGCTCTGCGTCTACGACCTGTTCGGCTTCACGCCCGAACTGCTCGAGAAGAGCCGCTATGCCGTCTTCGGCGAGGTGGTGACCGACACGGTGAGCGACACGTGCGATCTTGCGGGCTGCCGCCACCTGGCCGTCGAGTTCCTCCCGGGACAGTTCGACCAGCGGGCCGCCTCGGCCGTCGACTGCGTGCGGCTGATCGACCCCGCGGCCGACGTGCGCATCCGCTCGGCGCGCCTGCTCGTCTTCGACGGCTCGGTGACCGACGAGGAGCTGGCCCGCATCCGCCACTACTACATCAACGCCGTCGAGTCGCGCGAGAAGGACCTCTCGGTGCTCTCCGACATGGAGCAGGCCGAGGTGAAGCCCGTGCAGGTGCTCGAAGGATTCCGTGCGATGGACGACGCGGCGCTCGAGCCCTTCTGCAAGGAGTACGGGCTGGCGATGAACGCCGACGACCTGCGCGAGGTGGTGCGTTACTTCCGCGAGGAGGGGCGCGACCCCGTCGAGACGGAGCTGCGGATTCTGGATACCTACTGGAGCGACCACTGCCGCCATACGACCTTCACGACCGAGCTCGAAGGCATCACCGTCGAGGAGTCCTTCCTCAAGGAGGAGATCGAGGGCTCGCTGGCCCTCTACCTGCGCATGCGGCGCGAGCTGGGGCGCGAGCACAAGAGCATCTGCCTGATGGACATGGCGACGATCGGCGCGCGCTACCTGCGCCGGCAGGGGCTGCTCGACGACCTGGAGGTCTCGGACGAGAACAACGCCTGCTCGGTCTACGTCGACGTGGATGTCGACGGCAGGACGGAGCGGTGGCTCCTGCAGTTCAAGAACGAGACGCACAACCACCCGACGGAGATCGAGCCCTTCGGCGGCGCCTCGACCTGCCTGGGCGGTGCGATCCGCGATCCGCTGTCGGGCCGCAGCTACGTCTACCAGGCGATGCGCGTGACGGGTGCGGGCAACATCTACCAGAAGGTGAGCGACACGCTCCCGGGCAAGCTGCCGCAGAGCGTTATCTCGAAGAAGGCCGCGGCGGGCTACTCGAGCTACGGCAACCAGATCGGTCTGGCCACGACGCACGTGCGCGAGATCTACCACGACGACTACGTGGCCAAGCGGTTGGAGGTCGGTGCCGTGGTCGGTGCCGTGAAGGCCTCGAACGTGCGGCGCGAGCGCCCCGTGCCGGGCGACCGGATCATCATGCTGGGCGGCCGCACGGGCCGTGACGGCATCGGCGGCGCCACGGGCTCGTCGAAGGAGCACGACGCCCGCTCGCTCGAGACGTGCGGCAGCGAGGTGCAGAAGGGCAACGCCCCCGAGGAGCGCAAGCTCGAGCGGCTGTTCCGCCGTCCGGAGGTGACGCGCCTGATCAAGAAATCGAACGACTTCGGCGCGGGAGGCGTCAGCGTGGCGATCGGCGAGCTGGCCGATTCGCTGGACATCTACCTCGACCGCGTGAAGACGAAATACAGCGGCCTGAACTCCACGGAGCTGGCCATCAGCGAGTCGCAGGAGCGCATGGCCGTGGTGGTCGAGGCGCGCGATGTCGACGAGTTCATGCGTTACTGCCGCGAGGAGAACATCGAGGCGGTCGAGGTGGCCGACGTGACCGACACGGGCCGCATGCGGATGTTCAACGGCGAGCGCAAGGTCGTCGACCTGCGCCGCACGTTCATCGACAGTGCCGGCGCGAAGCACTACGCCGAGGCGCGTGTCGCCGCCGTTGCCGAGCGCAACCCCTTTGTGCGGGAGCTGCCGGGCGCAACGCTGCGCGAGCGCTTCGAGGCCAACCTGAGCGACCGGAACGTCCTCTCGCAGCGGGGTCTGATCGAGATGTTCGACTCCACGATCGGCCGCTCGACGGTGCTCATGCCCTTTGGCGGGCGCACGCAGCGCAGCGAGACGCAGGTCTCGGTGCAGAAGCTCCCCGTCGACGGATATACCGACACGGCCAGCATCATGGCCTTCGGCTACAACCCCTTCCTGGCGAAGTGGAGCCCCTACCACGGTGCGGCCTACGCCGTCGTGGAGGCCGCGGCGAAGGTCGTCGCGGCGGGCGGCCGCTACGAGCGCATGCGCTACTCCTACCAGGAGTATTTCGAGCGCATGACCCGCAACGCGGAGTCGTGGGGCAAGCCCCTGAGCGCGCTGCTCGGTGCGCTGAAGATGCAGGTCGAGCTGGGGCTGCCGTCGATCGGCGGCAAGGACTCGATGTCGGGCACCTTCCAGCACATCAACGTCCCGCCCATGCTGATGGCCTTCGGCATCACGACGGTCGACGCCCGCCGGGTGATTTCGACCGACCTGAAGGGGGCCGGGCACCGCATCTACCTCGTGCGCCATACGCCGCTGGAGAACTACATGCCCGACACGGCGCAGCTGAAGGAGAACTTCGCCTTCGTGAGCGACGCCATCGCCTCGGGCAAGGTGCTCGCGGCGTGGTCCGTCGGCTTCGGCGGCGTGGCCGAGGGTCTGGCGAAGATGGCCTTCGGCAACGGCATCGGCGTGGAGACGGAGCTTGCGGAGGAGCGGCTCTACGAATACGCCTACGGCTCGATCCTGGTCGAGTGCGAGGGGACGCTCGAGTTCCCGCGCGCCGAGCTGGTCGGCTTCACCGTGGCGGACGAGGCCCTCACGGTCCGCGGCGAGCGCATGCCGCTCGACGAGCTCTACCGGGCCAATACGGAGCGCTTTGCGACGATCTATCCCGACAAGGGGCATAACGACGCCTCGGTCATGACCTCGACCCCCGCGCCGAAGCGCATTGTCTACCCGGGTGAGGCGGTCGAGCATCCGGTGGCCTTCCTGCCGGTCTTCCCCGGCACGAACTGCGACTACGACACGGCCAAGGCCTTCCGTCGCGCCGGTGCCGAGGTGCGCATGGAGGTGCTGTGCAACCTGGCGGGCGACGACATCCTGCGTTCGATCGCCCGGATGAAGGAGCAGATCCGTCAGGCCCACATCTTCGTGTTGAGCGGCGGCTTCTCGGCGGGCGACGAGCCCGACGGCAGCGCCAAATTCATTGTCAACGTATTGAACAACCGGGATATCCGTGACGAAATCCACGCATTGCTGGACCGCGGCGGCCTGATTCTGGGCATCTGCAACGGCTTCCAGGCGCTGGTCAAGTCGGGCCTGCTGCCCTACGGACGGCTGGGCATGGTCACCAAAGATTCGCCGACGCTCTTCCGCAACGACATCAACCGCCACATCTCGCAGATCGTCTCGACGCGCGTGGCGACGACGGCGTCGCCGTGGCTTGCCGGCTTCCGCCTGGGCGACATCCACTCGATCGCCGTGAGCCACGGCGAGGGCAAGTTCGTCGTGAGCGAGGAGCTGGCCCGCCAGTTGTTCGAGCGCGGACAGGTGGCCTTCCAGTACGTGGGTCCCGACGGGGAACCGACGGCCGAGGCGCCATACAACCCCAACGGGTCGTCCTACGCCATCGAGGGCATTATCTCGCCCGACGGCCGCATCCTCGGCAAGATGGGCCACACGGAGCGCTACGAGGAGAACCTCTTCAGGAACATTGCCGGAGAGAAGCGCCAGCCGCTCTTTGAAAATGCGGTGGCCTATTTCAGAAAGCAGGAACGCAACAACGACTAAATATACGGAAGAAAAGGCATGAAACAGCTTGAAATGCTCTACGAGGGCAAGGCAAAGCAGGTTTTCGCAACGGATGATCCGGAGAAGATCATCATTCACTATACGGATGCGGCCACGGCGTTCAACAACATCAAGAAGGCGACGATCGAGAACAAGGGCGTGCTGAACAACGCCATCTCGACGCTCATCTTCGGGGTGCTGCACAGGGCCGGCATCCGGACCCACTACCTCGAGACGCTCAACGACCGCGACCAGCTGTGCCGCCGCGTGACGATTATCCCGCTGGAGGTGATCGTGCGCAACGTCATCGCCGGGTCGATGGCGCAGCGTCTGGGCATCGAGGAGGGCGTGCAGCCCGCCAACACGATCTACGACATCTGCTACAAGCGCGACGAGCTGGGCGATCCGCTCATCAACGACCACCATGCCGTGGCGCTCGGGCTGGTGACCTACGACGAACTGGATCTGATCTATGCCATGGCCTCGCGCATCAACGAGGTGCTCAAGGCGCTCTTCGCGAAGATGAATATCCGGCTCGTGGACTTCAAGATCGAGTTCGGCCGCACGTCGGACGGGGAGATCATCCTCGCCGACGAGGTGTCGCCCGACACGTGCCGGCTGTGGGACATGACAACGAACGAACGGCTGGACAAGGACCGTTTCCGCCGCGACCTGGGCCGCGTGCGCGAAGCTTACGAGGAGATTCTGGCCCGGTTGAAAAAAGCAGTCGAGTGATGAAGGAGATGAAGGAGATGGAGAAGATCAACGACAGGGAGCTGCACGAGGAGTGCGGCGTGTTCGGCATCTACGGCGTGCCCGATGCCGCTTCGCTGACCTACTACGGCCTGCATGCGCTGCAGCACCGCGGGCAGGAGGGGGCCGGCATCGTGGCCGTGGGCGACGACGGCAGGCTGCGCCGCATCAAGGGGTGCGGTCTGGTGACCGAGGTGTTCGACGAGTCGAAGCTCGCGACGCTCGGCGGCCGCATGGCCATCGGCCACGTGCGCTACACGACGACCGGAGGCGGCGGCATCGAGAACGTGCAGCCGTTCCTCTTCCGCCACAATACGGGCGACTTCGCTCTGGCGCACAACGGCAACATCGTCAATTCGGACCTGCTGCGCGAGTACCTCGAGAACAAGGGCAGCCTCTTCCAGTCGACCTCCGACAGCGAGATCCTGGCCCACCTGATCAAGAAGGAGACGCGCTACCACGACCGGCCGCGCATCTATTCGATCATCGACGCGCTGAACATGCTCGAGGGGGCCTTCGCGTTCCTCATCATGACGGCCAACCGCATCTATGCCTGCCGCGACAAGTACGGGCTGCGTCCGCTGTCGATCGGCCGGCTGGGCGGCGGCTGGGTCGTTTCGAGCGAGACCTGCGCCTTCGACGTGCTGGGTGCCGAGTTCGTGCGCGACGTCGAGCCGGGCGAGGTCGTCACGATCGACCACCAGGGCATCCGCAGCCGCGACTACTCGATGTACAAGCGCCACGAGATGTGCGCGATGGAGTACATCTACTTCGCCCGTCCCGACAGCGACATCGAGGGGTGCAACGTCCACGCCTACCGCAAGGAGTCGGGACGGCTGCTCTATCGCCAGGCGCCGGTCGATGCCGACATCGTCGTCGGTGTGCCCGATTCGAGCCTCAGCGCCGCGATGGGCTATGCCGAGGCGAGCGGCCTGCCCTACGAGATGGGCCTGATCAAGAACAAGTACATCGGCCGCACCTTCATCCAGCCGTCGCAGGAGCTGCGCGAGAAGGGTGTCAGGATGAAGCTCTCGGCCGTGCGGACCATCGTCCGGGGCAAGCGCGTGGTGCTGGTCGACGACTCGATCGTGCGGGGCACGACCTCGCGGCGCATCGTGGCGATGCTCAGGGAGGCGGGAGCCACCGAGGTGCACGTGCGCATCGCCAGCCCCCCGATGACCAACCCCTGCTTCTACGGAGTCGACACCTCGACCTACGAGGAGCTCATCTCGGCCCGCAAGGACCGCGAGGGGGTGCGCGAGGAGATCGGCGCCGATTCGCTGGAGTTCCTCGCCCCCGAGGCGTTGCTCGAGGCGGGCTGCCGCAGCGAGCTCTGCATGGCCTGCTTCACGGGACGCTATCCCACGGTGCTCTACTCGGCCAAGGAGACGGCCAACAAGGACAACAAGTAATTGAACCAACAGCATAAAAGAAAACCTCATGGCACAATCTTATGAAAAGGCCGGCGTGAACCTCGAAGCCGGATACGAAGTGGTGCGGCGCATCAAGAAACACGTGGCATCGACCGCACGGACGGGCGTGATGGGCAACATCGGCGCCTTCGGCGGCATGTTCGACCTCTCGGCACTCGGCGTGAAGGAGCCGGTGCTCGTGAGCGGCACGGACGGCGTGGGCACGAAGCTCAAGCTGGCCTTCGAGATGGACAAGCACGACACGATCGGTATCGACGCCGTGGCCATGTGCGTCAACGACGTGCTGGCGCAGGGTGCCGAACCGCTGGAGTTCCTCGACTACGTGGCCGTGGGCCACAACGAGCCCCAGAAGATCGAAGCCATCGTCGCGGGTGTCGCCGAAGGGTGCCGCCAGGCGGGCTGCGCGCTGGTGGGCGGTGAGACGGCCGAGATGCCGGGCATGTATGCCGAGGGCGAGTACGACATCGCGGGCTTCACGGTCGGCGTGGTCGAAAAGTCGAAACTCATCGACGGCTCGAAGGTCAAGGCGGGTGACGTGCTGGTCGGCATCGCCTCGAGCGGCGTCCACTCCAACGGCTTCAGCCTCGTGCGCAAGATCGTCGCCGACAACTGCTTCGACCTGCACCGCAGCTATCCCGAACTGTCGGACAAGCTGCTGGGCGAGGTGCTGCTCACGCCGACGAAGATCTACGTTCGGCAGGTGCTCGAAGTGATCCGGCAGTGCGACGTCCACGGCATCAGCCACATCACGGGCGGCGGCTTCGACGAGAACATCCCGCGCATCCTGCACGACGGACAGGGGCTGGAGATCGACGAGGGGACGTGGGAGATTCTTCCCGTCTTCCGCTTCCTGGAGAAGTACGGCAAGGTGCCCCACCGCGAGATGTTCAACATCTTCAACATGGGCATCGGCATGGTCATCGCCCTCGACGCTTCGGAGGCCGACCGCGCCATCGCGATCCTTCGGGAGCAGGGCGAGCGCGCGAGCGTCATCGGACGGGTCACCGAAACCGAAGGGGTCGTAATCCGGTAGCGATGCGGCGTCTTGCGGTCTTTGCCAGCGGCAACGGCACGAACTTCGAGGCCATTGCCGCGGCCTGCGAACGGGGCGAGTTGCCGGCGCGCGTGGTGCTGATGGTCTGCGACCGGCCCGGAGCCCGGGTCGTGGAGCGCGCCGCGGCACACGGGGTCGAGTGCTTCGTCTTCGCGCCGAAGGAGTACGTCTCGAAGGCGGACTACGAGCGGGAGATCGTCCGGCGGCTCGATGCCGCGGGGGTCGAGCTGGTCTGCCTGGCGGGCTACATGCGCATCCTGGGCGACGTGCTGCTCGGCGCCTACGGCGGGCGGATCATCAACATCCATCCCTCGCTGCTGCCGGCCTTCCGCGGGGCGCATGCCATCGAGCAGGCCTTCGACTACGGCGTCAAGGTCTACGGCGTGACGATCCACTACGTCGATGCGTCGCTCGACGGCGGGCGCATCATCGCACAGCGGGCCTTCGCCTACGAGGGCGGGGACCTTGCGGAGTTGGAACGGCGGGTGCACGCGATCGAGCATCCGCTCTATGTGGAGACGATCGGCCGCCTGCTGGCGGACGGCGGCTCCGGAAACGGGAAAACCAACGACAAAAATTCAGATACATGCGAGCATTGATAAGCGTCAGCGACAAAACGGGAGTCGTTGACTTTGCAAAGGGCCTGCGCGAGGCGGGCTGGGAGGTGATCGCCACGGGCGGCACGATGAAACTGCTGCGCGAGAGCGGCGTGGAGGTGTTGAACATCAGCGACGTGACGGGATTTCCCGAAATCTGCGACGGCCGCGTCAAGACGCTGCACCCGAAGGTGCACGGGGGTCTGCTGGCCCGGCGCGACGATCCGGAGCACCTGCGCGAACTGCGCGAAAACGGCATCGAGTTCATCGACCTGGTGTGCGTGAACCTCTATCCGTTCCGCGAGACGATCGCGAAGCCCGGCGTGGAGATGGCCGATGCCATCGAGAACATCGACATCGGCGGTCCGTCGATGCTGCGTTCGGCGGCGAAGAACTGGGTCGACGTGACGGTGGTGTGCGATCCGGCGGACTATGCGCAGGTGCTCGCCGAGATCCGTGCGGGCGGCAATACGGAGCGCGACACGCGGCTCAAGCTCTCGGCCAAGGCCTACACGCACACGGCCGAGTACGACATGATGATCGCGGGCTGGATGCGCATGCAGGCCGGGCTCAACGAGAAGCTCTTCCTCGAGTACGACCTCGTGCAGACGTTGCGCTACGGCGAGAACCCGCACCAGAGCGCGAAGTTCTACCGCGAGGAGCATGCCGTGCCCTATTCGCTGGCCTTTGCCCGCCAGCTCAACGGCAAGGAGCTCTCGTACAACAACATCCAGGATGCCAACGCCGCGCTGTGCATCGTGCGCGAGTTCGACGAGCCGTTCTGCGTCGGACTGAAGCACATGAACCCCTGCGGTGCGGCCGTGGGCCGTGACGTCGTCGAGGCGTGGACGAAGGCCTACGAGGCCGACAAGGTCTCGATCTTCGGCGGCATCGTGGCGACGAACCGTCCCGTGACGCGCGAGGCGGCCGAGCTGATGAAGCCGATCTTCCTGGAGATCATCATGGCCCCGAAGTTCGAGGAGGGGGCGCTCGAGGTGCTCCGCACGAAGAAGAACCTGCGCCTGCTGGAGGTCGACATGACGCCGGGCGAGAGCGACCGCCGGCAGTACGTGAGCGTCAACGGCGGCCTGCTGGCGCAGGACCTCGACCTGACGACCAAACACGTCGAGGCGTCGATGTGCGTGACCGAGCGGCAGCCCGCCGCCGGGCAGCTGGCCGATCTGGAGTTCGGCTGGCACATCGTCAAGCACGTGAAGTCGAACGCCATCGTCGTGGTGAAGGATGGCCGGACGCTGGGTGTCGGCGCCGGACAGATGAACCGCATCGGCTCGGCCGAGATCGCCCTGAAGCAGGCGCATGCCGCGGGCTTTACGGAGGAGCTGGTGCTGGCGTCGGACGGCTTCTTCCCCTTCGACGACTGCGTGGCTCTGGCCGCCGAGTACGGCGTGACGGCCATCGTGCAGCCGGGAGGCTCGATCCGTGACGAGGATTCGATCCGCAAGGCCAACGAGAAGGGCATCGCGATGCTGTTCACGGGCGAGCGCCACTTCAAGCATTGACAGCCGGCCGGAGGGCGGTATGCCGGGTGACATCGGTTGGTGCCGCTTCCCGGTGTCCCGCCCTACAGGTCAGACTGTCGCATTTCACATTTTACTTTTTACCTTTTACTTTTCACCTTTCACCTTATATGGACGTTCTTGTTATCGGTTCGGGAGGTCGCGAGCATGCCATCGTCGATGCGCTGTCGCGCTCTCCGCAGGTCGAAAAAATATGGTGCGCCCCCGGCAATGCGGGCATTGCCCGGCAGGCCGAGTGCGTGGCGATCCGCGATACGGAGGTCGAGCGGCTGCGCGACTTCGCGCTCGAACACCGCATCGGCCTGACGGTCGTCGGTCCCGAAGCGGCGCTCGCGGCGGGTGTCGTCGATTGCTTCAAGGCGGCGGGGCTGCGCATCTTTGGCCCCACGCGGGCGGCGGCGCGCATCGAATCCTCGAAGGAGTTTGCCAAGCGCCTGATGGCGAAGTACAACATCCCGACGGCCGGGTTCCGCTCTTTCTCGGATTATGCCGAGGCCCGCGACTACGTGGCCGGGCGCCCCTTCCCCGCCGTGCTGAAGTACGACGGGCTGGCTGCCGGCAAGGGGGTGGTCATCGCCCGGACGATGGAGGAGGCCGATGCGGCGCTGCGCGACATGCTGCTCGACGACAAGTTCGGCGAGGGCAAGGTCGTCGTCGAGGATTTCCTCGAGGGGCCCGAGTTCTCGTTCATGTGCTTCGTGTCGGGCCGCCGCGTCTGGCCGATGGTCCTTGCGCAGGACCACAAGCGAGCCTACGACGGCGACGAGGGACCCAATACGGGCGGCATGGGGGCCTATTCGCCCCTGCCCTTCATCACGGCCGAGGACGAGCGCTTCGCGCTGGAGCGGATCATGCAGCCCGCGGCCGATGCGCTGGTCGATGAGGGATGCCCCTTCGAGGGGGTGCTCTACGGCGGGCTGATGAAGACTCCGCACGGCATTCAGGTCATCGAGTTCAACGCCCGCTTCGGTGATCCCGAGACGGAGGTGGTGCTGCCGCGCCTCAGCAGCGACATCGCCGACATCTTCTGCGCCGTGGCCGAGGGCCGCGACACGGAGCTGGCCTGGCACGACTTCGCGACGCTGGGCATCGTGCTGGCGTCGAAAGGCTACCCCGGCAGCTACGAGAAGGGCTTTGAGATCCGGGGGCTGGACAAGGTCGACTGCCCGGTCTACCACATGGGTACGAAGGCCGACGGCGACCGCATCCTGACGGCCGGCGGCCGTGTGCTCTTCGTCGTGGGACGGGGTGCGACACTTGCCGAGGCACGGCGCGTGGCGCTGGAGAACGTCGCCCGCATCGAGTGCGACAACCTCTTCCACCGCAGCGACATCGGACACTGGGCACTGGGCACTGGACAAACAATAACACCGAAGAAAGTATGATTATCAGTGGTAAGGAACTCTCGGCCCGACTGAAGGCCGAAATGGCGGAGCAGGTGCGGACCTTCCCCGCGAAATACGGGCGCGTGCCCCATCTGGTCGTGATCCTCGTGGGCGAGGACCCCGGCAGCGTGAGCTACGTGACGGGTAAGGCAAAGGCTTCGGCCGAGGTGGGCATCCGCAATACGACGATCCGCAAGCCCGAGTCGATCTCGGAGGAGGAGCTGCTGGGCATCATCGCCGGGCTGAATGCCGATCCGGAGGTGGACGGCATCCTCGTGCAGCTGCCCCTGCCCAAGCACATCGACGAGCAGAAGGTGATCGCCGCAATCGACAAGGCGAAGGACGTGGACGGTTTCCACCCGCTCAACGTGGCGGCCCTGTGGCAGAAACAGCCCTGCACGCTGCCCTGCACGCCGAAGGGCATCATCAAGATGCTGAAGGCCGCGGGCGTGGAGATCGCCGGCAAGCGCGCCGTGGTGATCGGCCGCAGCAACATCGTGGGACTGCCCGTGTCGAAGCTGCTGCTCGACGAGAACGCCACGGTGACGATGACCCACAGCCGCACGCGCAACCTCGGGGAGGTGACGCGCGGGGCGGAGATTCTGGTCGTGGCCATCGGCCGCCCGAAGTTCGTCACGGCCGATATGGTCTCCGAGGGGACGGTCGTCATCGACGTGGGTGTGAACCGCGATCCCGAGACGGGCAAGCTGTGCGGCGACGTGGATTTCGCTGCCGTCGAGCCGAAGGCGTCGGTCATCACGCCCGTGCCGGGCGGTGTCGGCCCCATGACGATCTGCTGCCTGATGGAGAACACGATCGAGTGTTTCCTCCGCAGCCGGTAGGGCAGCGGGGGGGCCGAACGAGAGGGCCGAAAGCGGGGAGCCAAACGAGGAAGCTTGCCCGAGTGTCGAAGCGGAGGTGCCGACCGGAGGTGCCGAACGAGGTGCCGGTACCCCGCCGGGCCGGCCGCACTGTCGTCGGGGGGCGAGCCCCTTTCCCGGACGGACTTTCGGCCGTTGTTGCGGACCCGCACGGATGATAAACGAACTCTTGCCCGACGGCGGGGCAGTGGAATAGAGAAGCGCCCGGAGCCTTGGCTCCGGGCGCTTTGTCGTGCCGGCGGCCGCGTGATCAGCGGCGGTAGGTGGCCGTAAGCTCGTCGGGCAGCGGGGCGGAGGTGTCGCGCCGCCAGACCATGGCCCGGTCGGTCGCCGCATCGCCCGTGCCGAAGTCGAAGCCGTCCTCCGAACGGAACGTCGTCGGGAGCTCGCCCGCGAAGCCGAAGCGGCCGTAGAAGTCGCGCAGCCACGCCTCGCCGGGGGTCGGGATGAGGAAGGCCGCCTCGTCGCCCTGCTCCGCAATGCGGCGCATCGCCTCCCGCATGAGCTGCGTGGCCAGCCCGCGGTGGCGGCAGGCGGGGTCGGTCGCCACGCCGTAGATGTAGGTCGTGCGCCCGAGCGGCGTCTCGAAGGGCAGCAGGTGGAGCATCGCCGCCGTGCGTCCGTCGCACTCGGCCGTGAGCATGCGGTGGCGGCTGTAGTAGCGCATGAGGAACGAGTCGACGAACTGCTCGTCGTCGCCGAAGGCGGCCTGCCACAGCTCCTTGCAGGCGATTTCGTCGGGATGGAGGTGGATCGCCGTGAACTTGTGCTGCAGGAAGGCGGGGTGGTACGACAGCTTCGCCTGCCGCAGCCCCTCGATGCCGAGGTCCTCCTCGCGGTTGATGAGCGTGAAGCGCGGGTCGAGGTGTTGGGCGAAGAGCTTGTTGATGATCGTGAAGGCCCCGTCGTACTCCGTGTCGGCCTTCTCGACGTGCGTGTCGAAGGTGTGGTCGTTGACCGCCGAGCCGTAGGTGAAGGCGACGAGCCGGTCGCCGACGTAGATGCAGCCGCCCTGCATGCCCAGCTCCCCGAAGTGCTCGAAGCCCCGCTGCATGGCCCGCTGCTCGGCGCACAGTTCCGAGGTGTGGCCCTCGTGCGCCCGGCGCCACTCGCGTTCGAGCGCCATGCACTCGTCGAAGCGGTCGTGCGTCAGCTCCTCGTAGCGGTAGTCGGGGTATTCGGCCAGAAAGCGGTTGATGTGGTTGCGCTTGGGCTGGTAGCGGCGCCCGGGGAGGTTGCGCAGGTCGTCGGCGTTGTAGACGTAGTCCTCGAGCGCGCGGTCCGACTCGAAGGCGAAGAGCCCGATGTGCATGCGGCGAATCATCTCGCGCCCCTCGTCCGTCAGGCCGATGATGCGCAGGCGCTGCCCGTGGGCGTGGGCGTCCGCGCGCAGCGTCGGGATGAGCGGGGCGAAGTCCCCCTCGCCGACGGGCTGCATGTAGCCGATCTTCTCGCCGCCGTCGATCCGGAAGCGGATCACCAGGAATCCGTCGATCTCGGCCCAGGCGCTGTGGTAGACCTGCTGCCAGCAGTACATGTTGGCGAAGGCGAGGTCGCAGTTGCAGATCCCCGACCGCATGGTGTAACGCTCGATGACCGCGCGGTCTTCGAGACGCACGGGTTTGAACTCAATCATCGTGTGTCGTATAGTTCTTTTTTTCGATGTGCATGTAGTATTGCTGCACGAGGGCCTGGAAGTCGCCCAGCAGCTCTTCGGCCGAGCGGACGGCCGGATTTGCTCCCGGCGCGGACAGCCTTTTCTCGGCCGGAGCGTCGGCCACCGGGGCGTCGGAAGGCTTTCCGGCTTGCTCCGGTGCAACCTTTGTGCCGGCTGCGGCCTTTGCGGCCGGCTCCGCGCCGGAGACCTCCGCGGACGTTGCGGCCCGGTCGGTGCGGGGGGTGATCTGCGACCCGTTGTCGTCGAAGGTCAGGACGGTGTCGCCCGTCAGGGCGCGGAATCCGCCGTCGTAGGAGACCGACCAGCGCGGGCGCGCCGGTTCGTTCAGCACGTCGCGCCCGAAGGCGAAGTAGGCCTCGTCGCAGCCGAGCAGCCCCAGCAGCGTGGGCATGATGTCCAGCTGCTGCGTGACCTCGCCGATCTCGCCCTGCAGGGCGCCGTCGGGCGTGTAGAGGAAGCCGAGGATGTGCATGTTGCCGGGGTAAGTGCGCGTCTCGGGGGCGAACTTCTCGGAGGAGACGTGGTCGGCGACGAAGACGAAGATTGTGCGGCGGAACCACGCTTCGCCACCGTAGCGCGCGAAGAAGCGGCGGAAGGCCTCGTCGTCGTAGGCCACGCCGCGGTGGATCTTCGTGTAGCCGGCGGGCAGCGTCGCCGCATACGCGTCGGGCACGACGAAGGGGTGGTGCGCCGAGAGGGTGAAGAGCGTCGCGAAGAAGGGTTCGGGCACGGAGTCGAGCACCTCGCCGGCGTATTGCAGGAAGGGTTCGTCCCAGATGCCCCAGTAGCCGTCGAAATCGCCGGTGCCGTGCGCCGCCTCGTAGTCCTCGCGGCTGATGAGCCGCTCGACGCCTGCCGAGCGGGCGTAGGCCCCGAATCCCATCGAACCGTGCTCCGAGCCGCAGAAGAAGAGCGTCCCGTAGCCCCGGTCGGCGAGGATGGCGGGCAGCTGGCGGCTGCGGCCAAGCGACTGCGGCATCAGCACGAAGGGCGTGCGGAACGAGGGGATGCTCCCCAGCACGGAGGGCATGGCCTGAATCGAGCGTGTGCCGTTGGCATACATCTGCCGGAAGCAGAGCCCGTGGCGCATGAGCGAGTCGAGGAAGGGGGTGAAGCCCTTTTCGGGCAGGTCGGCATAGAGGTCCGGACGCAGGTGGGCCGAGTGTTCGGCGGACATGCTCTCCAGGATGAAGATCATGACGTTGCGGCCCTCAAGACGCACGGCCGCCGAATCGGCCGGGGCGTGCACGGGGGTGAAGCGCGCGTCGAGCTCCTCTGCGGGAAAATATTTCCGGTAGGAGACCTTGCCGGCGCTGCCGACGGTCCGCAGGATGCAGAAGGGGTTGCTCAACAGCAGGTTGGCCTTGCTGCTTTGCGACGTGTAGAGCATGGCGTCGGAGAGGGTGATCGGGCGCGTGGCGCGCGTCATGCCGCCGCGCATGCCCGCGATGCTCAACCCGGCGGCCAGGGCCAGGATCAGCGTGCTGCCGACGTAGTAGGCTGCGCCGCGGCGCAGCATGCTCTCCTCGCGGACGCGGCGTCCGTAGCCGAAGACGAGCAGCACGACAAGCGCCGCCGCCACGAGCAGCAGGGGCCAGTTCTCGCCCATGAACTTTCCGACGAGTTGCAGCGAGTTGTCGTTCCCGGCAAAGAAGAGCTCCTCGGCCGTAAAGCGCTTCTGCGTGTAGCGGAAGTAGACGGCGTCGGCGAGGTTTGCGGCGATGACAAGCAGCGTGTTCACGACGACGTAGTATCCGAAAAGCAGGTTGCGGTACCAGCGCCGTTCGCGCACGTGCAACGGCAGCAGCGAGAGCAGGATGAAGAGCCCGTCGGCATAGACGACCGACGCGGTGTCGAAGCGCAGGGCCCCGGCGAGCAGCTGCCCCGCCTCGGCCCACGTGAGGGGCCCGACGAGCGGGGCGTTGACCGCATAAAAGGCCGCGCGGCAGAGCATCAGCACCACGTAGAGCAGTGCGATGCGCCGCAGCAGCAGGGCAAGCGGGGTATGGAGGAGCCGTTTCATGGAGCCTTCGGTCCGGATCCGTCGTTCGGCCCGGGCCTATTCGCAGGCCTTGAGCGACATGTCGAGCGAGCGGATCTGGTGCGTCAGCGCCCCCACCGAGATGAAGTCGACGCCGCATTCGGCGTATTCGCGGATCGTGTCGAGGGTGATGCCGCCGCTCGATTCGGTTTCGCAGCGTCCGGCGACCTTCTCGACGGCGCGGCGCGTCATCTCGGGCGTGAAGTTGTCGAACATGATGCGGTCGACGCCGCCTGCGGCGAAGACCTTGTCGATGTCCTCCAGCGTGCGGACCTCGCACTCGATGGGCAGCTGTCGGCCGCGCTCGGCCAGGTAGTCGCGCACGCGGCGGATGGCCTTCTCGATGCCGCCCGCGAAGTCGATGTGGTTGTCCTTCAGCAGGATCATGTCGAAGAGGCCCATGCGGTGGTTCTCGCCGCCGCCGATCTTCACGGCCATCTTGTCCAGCACGCGCATGCCGGGCGTGGTCTTGCGCGTGTCGAGCACGCGGGTGTGGAGCCCTTCGAGGCGCTTGACGTAGACGGCCGTCTGCGTTGCCACGCCGCTCATGCGCTGCATGATGTTGAGCAGGATGCGCTCGGCCTGCAGCAGCGAGCGCAGGCGTCCCGAGACGTAGAAGGCGACATCGCCCGGACGGACGCGGTCGCCGTCGTGGAGTATCTGCTCGAAGTGCATCTCGGGATCGAGTCTGCGCAGGACGATCTGCGCGATCTCGATGCCGGCGATCACACCCTCCTGCTTGCAGAGCAGGCGCATGCGGCCGTGTTCGTCGGCCGGGATGCACGCAAGCGACGTGTGGTCGCCGTCGCCGATGTCCTCCCGGATGCAGAGTTCGATCAGGTCATCGACAAAGGGTTTGTATTCGGGTCTCATGGTCATGAACGTTTTTTTGACCGTGTAAAGGTAGGAAAAAATTTACTTTTCTCCGATCAGACTGCCCTCGAAAACGACATGATAGACTCCGGCGCAGGTGAACTCCACGCGGCAGAGGGTGTTGTCGATCGACCCTGCGAGCTGCGTGATGACGTACCTCTCGACGGGCACGTAGGTGGCACCGCCGCCCACGGCATTGGGCCGCTCGGCCTCGGGGATGACCTCATCGAGGCTGAACGTCAGCGACTTGTCTCCGGTCGGCGTGTACGGTACGTTGGGAATGCGCATCTCGACGCCCGGCATATCCGCGGCGAAGCGCGTCTTGTGCATGTAGAGATGGAAGTCGTCGAGCCCTGCCAGCTCGAAGTGCGCCTTGCGGTAGGTGAAGACCCCGCCTGTGGCGTCGGTTACCGTCGAAGTGCCGTAGAAGTGCATGTTGCTGCCCTGAAGATGGCCCTCGCTGATGTTTGTGTTCTCCTTGAGGTAGACGTAGTCGTAGGGCAGGCCCGTGCCCTCGTCCTTGTTGCAGGCCGCAAGGGTGCAGGTCGCCAGTGCGAAGAGAAAGAGTTTTTTCAGCATGTCAGTCGATATGAATGGATAAGGTTATTCCGAAGGTGCGGGGACGTCCCCGTTGCACGAACTCGTTGCCCATGGACTTGAAGTAGAAGACGTCGTAGTGCGTGTCGGCGAGGTTGCGGCCCCAGAGGTCGATGGCCCAGCGGCGGTGCTCCAGCCGCACGGAGGCTTCGAGCAGCGCGTAGGGAACCTGGCTGCGGCTGTTCTCCTCGTTCCAGAAGATGCGGCCCGTGCCGTCGATGCCTCCCTGCAGGACCACGTCGCCCAGCCATGCCACGCCCGTCGGGATGGTCCAGACGGCCTGCGCCGCGAAGGTGTGCTGCGGGGCGTAGGGGATGCGCCGCCCGGCATAGTCCTGCTGTCCGTCGTCGTAGCGCACGAAGCGGGCGTCGGTGTAGCCGTAGGCGAGGTGGATGTCGAGCGAGCGCCAGGGCGAGAGTTGGAGTGACAGCTCGCCGCCCAGCGAGCGCGTGCGCCCGGCGTTGGTCATCATGCGCCCCGTGGACTGCCCCGCGGGGAAGACCGTCAGCTGCTGGTTGCGCACGAAGATACAGAAGAGCGCGAAGTCGCCTCGCACGGCCCCCTCCAGGCAGGAGAAGTGGCCGCCCAGCTCGATGTTCCAGCTCTGCTCGGGGCGGTAGGACATCAGGTCGGGCTCGTCGTAGCGCGAACCGGCCATCTGCCACTTGAGCTTCTCGCTCAGGATGTCGGAGAAGATCTGCGTGTTGAAGCCGCCGGCCTTGTAGCCCTTGGCCACCGAGAGGTAGAGGTTGCGCACCTCGTCGAAGGCGTAGGTCGCCGAGAGTTTCGGCAGCACCTCCCAATAGGTGTGCGCGATGCGGTTGTGCTCGTCGATCGAGACCGTGGCCGGCAGCGGTTCGGCCCCCTCGCGGTAGATCGTGTAGTCCATCTCGGTCTGCGAGCGGTAGCGCAGCGCCGTGTGCTCGACGTCGACGCGCACGCCGGCGGCCAGGCGCCAGCGCCCCAGCCGGAGCGTCGATTCGTGGTAGAGCGCTCCGCCCACGACCGGGTTGCGGAAGTCGGAGAGCAGCGGCAGCTCCTGCATGTCGCTGTCGTAGCGTTCGTTCCAGATCGGGCCGAGGTGCTCGTTGGCGTTGTCGAGGATGAGCTGCTCGATGCCCGTGCGCTTGAAGTGCACCGGAGCCTCCATGTGGCCGTGGCGGTAGAAGGCGAAGAGCCCGGCCAGCCAGCCGTAGCGTTCGCCGTCGCGCGAACGGAAGACCAGGTCCTCGGTCACGCTGTGCTCGCGCAGCGCCTGCCGCAGCGTGAAGTACGACAGGGGCAGGAAGTCCTGGTCGAGGTCCATGCAGTCGTCGGAGTACTGGTAGCTGGTGATCGACGCGACGCTGTAGCGCGCGGCGTCGTAGCGCACGGTAAGGCCGTCGCTCAGGCTCGTGCGGCGGTAGGACGAGGGGTCGTTGTAGCGGATTTCGCCCGGGCGGATGATCGGCTGTCCGGCGTCGTCGAGGAGCTCCTCGCCCGCATAGGCGTAGGGGTAGCCCCCCTGTCGGAGCACCGAGAAGGCGAACGTGTTGTCGATGCGCAGGCCGCGGCCGTTGCGCCACTGCATCTTCCAGCGGCCGCCGCCCAGTCGCTCCCAGTCGCACCGCTCGCCCGTCGCGAGGTTGTCGAAGAAGCCGCCCGTGCGGGTGTAGTAGCCCGTGACGGAGATCCCCAGGTCGGGTGTCAGCAGGTAGCTCGATGTGGCGCGCAGCCGCCACGTCGAGCCGCTGCCGTATTCGGTCAGCAGCCGCACCCCTTCGTCGGTGAAGGGCGAGCGGGTGTAGATGTTCACCACGCCGCCCATCGTGTTGCGGCCGTAGAGCGTCGACTGCGGGCCCCGCAGCACCTCGATGCGCTCGGCGTCGGCGATCTCCGTGTCGAAGTTGTTCTTGTTCAGGACCGGGACGTTGTCGATGTTGAGCCCCACGACGGGCTGGTCGATGCGGGCGCCCAGTCCGCGCACGTAGATCGAGGAGGTCATGCGCGACCCGTAGTCCGGGGCGTGGAAGTTCGGGACGTATTGCGAGAGATTCTTCAGGGCGTCGACGTGCTGCCGCTCGATGGCACGGCTCCCGACGATGGTTGCCGCGACGGGTTCGGAACGCAGCACGAGCCCCTGCTTGATGGCCGTCACCTGCACGTTGTCGACCACGATCACCGTGTCGGCCGCCTCCGCGGCGTCGATGCCCGAGGTCGTGGCGGCGGCTGCCGTCTTTGTGTGGCCGGCGCCGCCCGTATGTGCCGCACCGCGTGACCCGGGCGCCGCAGGGAGCGTGAGGGGCAGCAGCAGGAGCGGTATGAGCAGCAGTTTGTACGACACGGATCGGGACGTTGGTTCCGGGTGCAAAGTAACGGATTTATTTCGGATCGTGCAATCCTTATTTATGAGGAGAGCGGCGGGACAAGGGGCGAGGATTGGCGGCGGGTGTGAGGGGTGGGTGCGGCGCGGGTGCGGGCAGCGGGCTGGAAGCGGGGCGAGATACGGGGTTGGCGGCGGGTGCAAAAAGCGAGGCGGGTGCAAAGATTGGCGGCGGCACGGAGGGGCGCGGGCGGCAGGGTGAGAAACGCGGCGTCCGGCGGCTGTCCGGACCGGCGGCGTGCGGAGCCCTCCCCGAAGGGTCGGACGGCGGGGTCAGAGGCGCCCGGCGTCGACGTATCCGGCGGCTACGGCGCGGAGGATCAGCTCGGCGAGCGAGCGCACGCGGAGCTTCTCCATGATGTTGCGGCGGTGTGTGATGACCGTCGTGAGGCCGATGTGGAGCTCCTCGGCGATCTGCTTGTTGATCAGGCCGCGGGCCAGCAGCGTGAGCACCTCCGTCTCGCGGTCGGTCAGGGGCGCGGCAGCCGCCCGGACCGGAGCGGCGGGTGCCTCGGGCAGGGGGCCGTGGCTGTGCGGATGGGCGCCGTGGTGCATGCGCAGCAGGTCGTGCACGAGGCGCTCCTCGCTCGTGCGGACGTCGATGGCGTGCATCCCCTCCAGCGCCGGGCCGGGCTCGCCGTCGGTCAGCAGAATGGCCTTGTGGCGCTGCGAGCGGAAGAACTCCGCATGCGCCGGGCAGAGCTCCGCCGCGACGAAGTAGTGGTAGAAGCGTTCCGGTCCGGCCTCGGCGAAGGAGTCGAAGTCGGCGTAGAGTTCGACGTCGGCCATCGGGATGACCTTCTCCAGAATGGCCTTCAACCCGAGACCCGTCAGGATGTTGGGCGTGAGGACGGCAATGGCGGGACGCTGCGGCATGGTCATTCGTGGTGGTAGGGTTCGTTGTGGAGGATGGTGAAGGCGCGGTAGATCTGCTCGGCGAAGATCGCCCGGACGATCTGGTGCGAGAAGGTCATGCGCGAGAGCGACAGCCGGCCGTCGGCCCTGCCGTAGACCTCCTCCGAGAAGCCGTAGGGGCCGCCGATGATGAGCACGAGGCGCCGGAGCCCGCTGTTGAGGCGTTTCTGGAGCCATGCCGCGAACTCCACGGAGCGCATCTCCTCGCCGCGCTCGTCGAGCAGCACGACGTAGTCGCCTTCGCGCAGCTGGCGCAGGATCGCCTCGCCCTCGGCCGTGCGCTGCTGCCGCTCGGTCAGACTGCGCGTGTTGCGCACGTCGGGCAGCGTCGTGACGGCGAAGCGGCAGTAGTGGTTCACCCGCCGCACGTAGAGCTCCATGAGCGACGCGATCTCCTTCGAGTCGGTCTTGCCGATGAGGATCAGTTCGATGGTCATGTCGGTTGCGCTCTTTTGCCGCCCCGCGGCCTCCCGCTTGTTACTTCTTTTACTTTTTACTTTTCACCTTTCACCTTCGTCAAAGGTCCGAGTTCCACTCGCCGTCGGCATCCTCGTAGATCACCGGCCGGTCGTGCTCGACGGATTTCAGCCACTCGTAGGCCTTGTACATGTTGTAGCCGTTGCCCGACGGGCCGCCCAGGGCATAGGCAATGACGCAGGTGAAGTTGCGCGAGCGGTAGTACATCGCCTTGACGCGCTCGAGGTACTCGTCGGCCAGCGCCGGGTCGTTCGAGGGGGTGCCGCCCACGGCGCGGTTCGTGCGCCCGTCCGGGGCGTTGATGTTGGCCCGGTCGATGACGTAGAGCCCCACCTCGTCGCAGAGCTCGTAGAACCAGGCCGGCTGCGGACAGTCGGGGCAGACGGTGTTCTTTCCGGCCACCTTGAGCGCCAGCAGCTCGCGGCGCGTCGTCGCGCGATCGGCCGCGGCGTTGCAGGGGGCCGTCGAGAGTTGCAGTTCGCGGCCCAGCCGCATGAGGCGGCCGTCGACGAGCTCGGCGCGGCCGAAGCCGATGCGCAGGGGCATGTACTCCTTGTAGGCGCCGTCACGCCGCGTGAAGAGCATCACGCGGTAGAGGGGCGGGTTGCGGCGGTCGGCTGACCAGACGTTGTCGTAGGTGCCGTAGATGTAGGGGCTGAAACGCACCGTGTCGGTCGAGCGGCCCGGGATCGTCACCTCCTTCATGTTGAATTCGAGCAGCTTGCCCTGCGGCGAGTAGATGTCGAACCCGACCGTCACGCTCTCGTCGTAGTTGAACGCGTTTCGGGCGATGATCTTCAGGTCGAGCATGCCGAAGCGGCGCCCGGCCGTGTCGGCGACCAGCGCGATCTCGAAGTCGCGGATCGAGCGTTTGTTCTGGTAATAGAGGTAGCTCCCGGAGAAGGCCTCGCGCGTCGTCGGCGCGGTGTTGATGCGTTCGGCGCCGCTGTCGCGCAGCTCCAGCCGGATGTCGTTCGTCCCCTGCCGGATGCACTCCGTGAGGTCGAACTCCGCCGGGGTCGAGGGGTCCTCGACGCGCGCCACCTCGCAGTCGTTGACCCGCAGCGTGTAGGCCGAGCGGACATTCTCGAGGTGCAGGCCGACGACTCCGTCGGTCCATACATAGGGGATGTCGACGCGCTGCCCGACGACGAACGAGCGGTCCGAGGCGGAGACCATCCCGGGGCGGAAGTCGATCGTGTGGCCCGATTTCGCGCGGTCGCCCCGCTCGGCGTCCCGGCGCAGGTCGTAGGGTACGGCCTCGGTGCGAAAGATGCGGCCGGCCTCCTGGGCTGCGGCACCCGCCGCCGCAAGGAGTGCCGCAAGGAGCAATATCGTTCGTTTCATTGCGTGCATTCGTTTGGGATCGGACAAAGGTACTTTTTTTTTGCCAAATCGCAAATAATAGCTAACTTTGTCAATTCGGAAAACCTTGCATGTGCAACAAATACAAAATCGATCATACATGAAAACGCCGAGAATTGCTGAGATTCTGAAGTCGGGTGCCGTCGACACCGACATTGTTGTCAAAGGTTGGGTGCGCACGAAGCGCGGCAACAAGAACGTGGCCTTCATCGCCCTGAACGACGGGTCGTGCGTGGGCAACATCCAGGTGGTCGTGGACCTGTCGAAGATCGCCGAGGAGCAGCTCAAGCCCGTTACGACGGGCGCCTGCATCCGTGTCGACGGACGGCTCGTGGCTTCGCCCGGGGCGGGGCAGGGCGTCGAGGTGCAGGCCGAGCGCATCGAGATCTACGGCACGGCCGATCCCGATACCTACCCCCTGCAGAAGAAGGGCCATTCGCTCGAGTTCCTGCGTGAGATCGCCTATCTGCGTCCCCGCACCAATACGTTCGGCGCGGTCTACCGCATCCGCCACGCCATGGCGTGGGCCATCCACGAGTTCTTCCACAAGAACGGCTTCTACTACTTCCATACGCCGATCATCACCGCGTCGGACTGCGAGGGTGCCGGCGCCATGTTCCAGGTAACGACGCTCGATCTGAACAACGTGCCCCGCACGGAGGATGGCCGGGTCGACTACACGCAGGACTTCTTCGGCAAGTCGTGCAACCTGACCGTCTCGGGCCAGCTCGAAGGTGAGCTGGGCGCCCTGTCGCTGGGCCGCATCTACACGTTCGGCCCCACGTTCCGCGCCGAGAACTCCAATACGCCGCGCCACGCCTCGGAGTTCTGGATGATCGAGCCCGAGGCCGCCTTCTACGACCTGGAGGACAACATGGAGCTGGCCGAGGCGTTCCTCAAGTACCTGATCCAGTATGCGCTGGACAACTGCATGGAGGACCTCGAGTTCCTGAACAAGATGTGGGACAAGGAGCTGCTCGACCGCCTGCGCTTTGTCGTGGATCACGACTTCAAGCGGCTGGAATACACCGAGGGCATCGAGATTCTGAAGGCTTCGGGCCGCAAGTTCGAGTTCCCGTGCGACTGGGGCTGCGACCTGCAGTCGGAGCACGAGCGCTACCTGGTCGAGGAGCACTTCAAGCGTCCGGTGATCCTGATCAACTACCCCAAGCAGATCAAGGCCTTCTACATGAAGCAGAACGACGACGGCAAGACCGTGCGCGCGATGGATGTCCTCTTCCCGAAGATCGGCGAGATCATCGGCGGCTCGGAGCGCGAGGCCGACTACGGCAAGCTCTCGGCCCGTGTCAAGGAGCTGGGCATGAACGAGAAGGACATCTGGTGGTACCTCGATACGCGCCGCTGGGGATCGGCTCCCCACTCGGGCTTCGGCCTGGGCTTCGACCGCCTGCTGATGTTCGTGACCGGACTGATGAACATCCGCGACGTGCAGCCCTTCCCGCGCACGCCCCTGCACGCCGATTTTTAGCCGTGTACCCCCCCCCGAACCCGAATCGATGAAGAGACCAAATTGGAATGCTGCAATTCTTAATTTGGACCCCACTTTATGGCAATCAATCAGAAACAGGTACTTTCGCTGCAACAGAAGCTCTCTCCGCAGCAGATTCAGATGATCAAGCTGCTCGAGCTGCCCACCGTGCAGCTCGAACAGCGCATCAAACAGGAGATCGAGAACAACATTGTGCTGGAAGAGGAGGAGCGCAGGACGGAGGACGAGGAGCAGCAGCCCCAGGAGATCTCCGTCGACGAGTACCTGCGCGAGGATGAGACCCCCTCGTACAAGAGCCGGATCAACAACTACTCGAAGGACGACAAGCAGCGCCCGGTCTACCTCACCGAGGGACGCTCGCTGCAGGAGTACCTCATCGAGCAGCTGGGCTACCGCAACCTTCCCGAGCGCGAGCAGCGGCTGGCCGTCTACCTGGTCGGCAGCCTCGACGAGGACGGCTACCTGCGGCGCGACCTGGAGTCGGTGGCCGACGACATCGCCTTTACGGTCGGCATCGAAACCACGGCCGCGGAGCTCGAACGGGTGCTGGGCGTGATCCACGAGCTGGAGCCCGCGGGCGTCGGGGCGCGCAACCTGCAGGAGTGCCTGCTCCTGCAGATGGATCAGCTGCCGTCCGACACGCCGGCACGGCGCCTGGCCCGCCGGATTCTGACCTCCTATTTCGACGAGTTCGTCAAGAAACACTACGAGAAGCTCATCGCGCGGCTGCAGGTCTCCGAGGAGGAGTTCCGCGAGGCGATCGCCGAGATTAGGCACCTGTCGCCCAAGCCCGGGAACCTCTATGCCGAGGGGGGCACCGATACGACGCCCTACATTATCCCGGACTTCATCCTCGACTACCAGGACGGCCATTTCCAGCTCTCGCTCAACTCCTACAACGTCCCCGAGGTGCGGATCAACCGCCGCTACGTGGAGATGATCCGCGACATGGTCGGCCCCGACGGCAAGGTGCGCGAGAAGGACCGCGACGCCGTACAGTTCGTCAAGAGCAAGATCGACTCGGCCAAGTGGTTCATCTCGGCCATCAAGCAGCGCCACGACACGCTCATGCGCACGATGCAGACGATTCTCGACTACCAGCAGGAGTATTTCAAGGACGGCGACCGCTCGAAGCTGCGCCCAATGATCCTCAAGGACATCGCCGACCGCACGGGGCTCGACGTCTCGACCATCTCGCGCGTCGTGAACAGCAAGTACGTGCAGACGCAGTTCGGCATCATCCTGCTCAAGTCGCTCTTCTCGGAGGCCATGCAGACCGAGTCGGGCGAAGAGGTGTCGAGCTATGAGATCAAGCACATTCTGCAGGAGTGCATCGACGAGGAGGACAAGCGCCATCCGCTGACCGACGAGACGCTCATGGACATACTCAATGCCAAGGGATACCGCATCGCGCGGCGCACGGTGGCCAAGTACCGCGAGATGCTCGGCATCCCCGTGGCGCGCCTGCGCAAGCAAATCTGACGATGAACAACTACAAGAAGAAACTGGCCCACGGACTCTCGTGGGTGCTGCACCCCTTCGTCCTGCCGCTCTACATGATCGTCGTGCTGCTGACGCTGACCGTCTTCGCACACTATTCGACCGGGGTGAAGTGCTATCTGCTCTGGGTGGTCGTCCTCTATGCGATCGTCATCCCGGCGCTGTCGCTCGGCGTGCTGCGCTCGCTGGGCCGCATCTCGAGCTACCGGGTCGACGAACGGCGCGAGCGGCTGCTGCCGCTGCTCATCGGGGCGATCTGCTATGTGCTCTGCGCCATCACGATCGCCCGGATCCCCTCGGCCGCCTTCCTGCGCAAGTTCATGCTCGCGGCGGCCTGCTGCGAGGTGATGTGCCTCGTCGTGTCGGGCTACTGGAAGATCAGCCTCCACCTGACGGGCATGGGGGCCGTCGTGGCGCTGCTCGTGGTGATGAACATCCTGGGCGTGGGCAACATGATGATCCCGCTCATGGTGGCGATCCTGCTTGCGGGCGCCCTGGCTTCGGCGCGCCTCTACCTCGGCTGCCACAACGCCGCGCAGGTCCTTGCGGGCTTCTGCGGCGGCTTCGTCGTCACCGTGCTGGCAGTGCTGTTCCTCTGATCCCGGGCCTCCGCGCGGAGAGCTCCTCCCCGTATTATATGGCAAAGGCCTCCGCTGCAGCGGAGGCCTTTGTCCGTTTGTTCGTTAGGCCGGTGGCCGTCGGGCGGTCGGCTATACGCATCCCTGCGCCAGCATGGCGTTGGCCACCTTCATGAAGCCGCCGATGTTGGCCCCCACGACGTAGTTGACGTAGCCGTCCTCCTGCGTGCCGTAGCGCACGCACACTTCGTGGATGTTGCGCATGATGGCGTGCAGGCGTTCGTCGACCTCCTCGGGCGTCCACGTCAGACGCATGGAGTTCTGGGTCATTTCGAGCCCCGAGGTGGCCACGCCCCCGGCGTTGGCCGCCTTGCCCGGGGCGTAGAGCAGGCGGTGCTGCTGGAAGATGCGGATCGCCTCGGGCGTAGAGGGCATGTTGGCCCCCTCTACCACGCAGCGGCAGCCGTTGTCGACGAGCATCTGCGCCTCGTCGCCGTTCAGCTCGTTCTGCGTGGCGCACGGCATGGCGACGTCGCATGCGATGCCCCACGGGCGCTGCCCGGGGTAGTAGGTCGCCGACGGGTAGCGGTCGGCATATTCGCGGATGCGGCCGCGGTAGATGTTCTTGAGCTCCATGACGTAGTCGAGCTTCGCGGCGTCGATCCCCTCGGGGTCGTGGATGAAGCCCGACGAGTCGGAGAGCGTTATCACGCGGGCTCCGAGCTGCGTGGCCTTCTGGCAGGCATACTGGGCGACGTTGCCCGATCCGGAGATGCAGACCCTCTTGCCGCGCAGGCTCTCGCCGCGCGTTGCGAGCATCTCCTCGGCGAAGTAGCAGGTGCCGTATCCCGTCGCCTCGGGCCGCAGCGGGCTGCCGCCCCAGTCGCGCCCCTTGCCGGTGAGCGTGCCGGAAAACTCGTCGCGCAGCCGCTTGTACTGCCCGAAGAGGAAGCCGATTTCGCGCCCGCCGACCCCGATGTCGCCGGCCGGAACGTCCGTATCCTGCCCGATGTGGCGATGCAGCTCGGTCATGAACGACTGGCAGAACTTCATCACCTCGTTGTCGGACTTGCCCTTGGGATTGAAGTCCGAGCCGCCCTTCGCACCGCCCATGGGCAGGGTCGTGAGGCTGTTCTTGAAGGTCTGCTCGAAGGCGAGGAACTTCAGGATCGAGAGGTTTACCGAGGGGTGGAAGCGCAGACCGCCCTTGTAGGGGCCGATGGCGCTGTTCATCTGGACGCGGTAGCCGCGGTTTATCTCGATCTCCCCCTGGTCGTTGAGCCACGGCACGCGGAAGATGACGATGCGTTCGGGTTCGGCGATGCGTTCCAGAATCTTCATCTTCCGGAGCACGGGGCTGGCCACGATGTGCGGGGCCAGCGATTCGGCCACCTCGCGGACGGCCTGGTGGAACTCCGGTTCTGCGGGATTGCGGGCGATGAGCCGGTTCATGAACTCATCGACGTACTGACGGGCCTGTTCGTTCATAATGTCATTTTTTAGGGATTGGATTGTTTGGTTTGCTTCTCCAAATTTAAGATTTGTTCCGCTGTTTTGCAAATCCTTTAATAATTTCGTAAAATATCTTATTATCCATCCCTGCCGCGTTTGCTTACGATCCGCTCGGACGGTCGGCCGGACGAAGGCCGATCCGTAATAAAAAATGACGGATCCGCGAGGAATCCGTCAGGAAAAATTTTTTGAAAAAATTTCATGCGGGAGGCTCCCGCCCCGTACTATTTCGTGAAGGCGAAGCCGACGTAGGCGTTGTCGTACTGCGAGAGGAGCGTCGCGGCGGCCGACAGCGTCTCGAGGTTGCTGCTCTCGATCTTGTCGCCTACCTGCTGGACGATCTCCATGAGCCGTTTGACGGGGAAGACGATCGTCAGTTCGCTGCCGTTCAGGTAGGCGTGGCTCGGCACGGCGCCCAGCGAGAGCTTGCCGTTGGCCAGGCTGAAGGTGATGTCGTGGCTCTCGGCGTCGAACTGGTAGGTGCCCTCGATCTTGTGGGTGCCGAACGCCGCGGTGACTGTCTGCTTCTCCCTGGTGAAGGTGAGCGTCCCCTGACCGGCCGTGAGTCCGACCTTGGCGTAGATCTTGGCAAGCTGGTCGACGATCAGCGTCTCGATGAACGAGCCGCCGAAGCTGGCCGCGAGCCCTTCGCCCTCGAACTTCACGCTCGGCTGGGAGTAGGTCCATGTGCCGTAAAGGGCCATTTCGGTCAGTTTGCCGCCCGTGGCCTTGTCCACGGCGGTTGTGGCGCCCTTCTTCAGGGCGTCGAGCCAGCTCTGCGCCTGCACGCCCGGGATGGCGAGCACAAGCACGGCGAAAAGTGCGAGAATCCGTTTCATGTTCATGTCTGTCAAAGAGTTTCCATTTCGCGCAGCCACGCCGCCGCCGAGGCATCCGAGGGCATGCGCCAGTCGCCGCGGGGCGAGAGGGTCAGCGTGCCGACCTTCGGGCCGTCGGGCATGGCCGAACGCTTGAACTGTTGCGAGAAGAAGCGGCGCACGAAGGTGCGGAGCCATTTGAGAATCGTCGCCCGGTCGTAGCTGCCGCGGAAGGCCTGCTCGGCCAGGAAGAGCGTCTTGGCGGGCCCGTATCCCGCGCGGACGAGGTTGTAGAGGAAGAAGTCGTGCAGCTCGTAGGGCCCGACCAGATCCTCGGTCTTCTGCGCGATGTGCCCCTGCGCATCGGCGGGCAGCAGTTCGGGGCTCACCGGCGTGTCGATGATGTCGAGCAGCGTGGCGCGCGTCGCCGCGTCGCGCTCGGTGTCGGCGACCCACTTCACGAGGTGGCGCACCAGTGTCTTGGGAATCGAGGCGTTGACGCCGTACATCGACATCTGGTCGCCGTTGTAGGTTGCCCAGCCCAGCGCCAGCTCCGAGAGGTCGCCCGTGCCGATGACCAGTCCGCCCTCCATGTTGGCCACGTCCATGAGAATCTGCGTGCGTTCGCGCGCCTGGCTGTTCTCGTAGGCCGCCGAGCGGTCCCCGGGGTCGAGCCCGATGTCGCGGAAGTGCTGCATGCAGGCGTCGCGGATCGGTATCTCACGCACCGTGACGCCCAGCCCGCGCATCAGCTCCAGCGCGTTGCGGTAGGTGCGGTCCGTCGTGCCGAATCCCGGCATCGTGATGCCGATGATCCCCGTGCGGTCGAGCCCCAGCTTGTCGAACGTGCGCACCGTCACGAGCAGCGCCAGCGTCGAGTCCAGCCCGCCCGAGATACCCACGACGGCGCACTTGCAGCCCGTGTGGTCGAGTCGCCGCGCCAGGCCGTGCGACTGGATCTGGAAGATCTCCTCGCACCGTTCGCTGCGGTGCCGCTCGTCCTGCGGGACGAACGGCATGGGGTCGATGTCGCGGTCGAGCGCCGCGGCGCGCAGCCCCTCGGGAATCTCCATCTCGATGACCGTGTTCTCGGTCGACGAGGCGTTCAGGCGGAACGAGGTGTTGCGGCGCCGTTCGTGGTCGATGCGCTCGATGTCGAGGTCGGCGACGAGCAGCTGCTCGTCGAGCTGAAAGCGCGGCATCTCGCGCAGGATGCGGCCGTTCTCGGCGATGAGGCCGTTGCCGGCGAAGACCAGGTCGGTCGAGGATTCGCCGAAGCCCGCCGAGCAGTAGACGTAGCCCGCGATGGTGCGGGCCGACTGCTGGGCCACGAGCTGCCGCAGGTAGGCGTGCTTGCCCACGGCCTCGGGCGAGGCCGAGAGGTTGAAGATCACCTTTGCGCCGTTGAGTGCCAGTTGCGACGAGGGCGGAATGGCCGCCCAGAGGTCCTCGCAGAGCTCCACGCCGAACTCCGTGCCGTTGACCTCGAACGTGAGGTCGGCGCCGAAGTCGGCCTGCTGGCCTGCCACGGCGATCTGCTCATCGCTGATGCCGGCGCCCGAGGCGAACCAGCGGTTCTCGTAGAACTCCGAGTAGTCGGGGATGTAGCTCTTGGGTACGACGCCCAGCACGCGGCCCTGCGTGAAGACCGCGGCGCAGTTGTAGAGCGTCGAGCCGTGGCGCAGGGGGATGCCGGCGATGAGTGTCAGGGGCAGCTTGCGCGTTGCGCGGACCAGCTCTTCGAGGGCTTCGTCCGCCGCGTCGAGCAGCGAGCCGTGCAGCAGCAGGTCGCCGCACGTGTAGCCCGTCAGGGCGAGTTCGGGGAAGACGACGATCTCCACGCCGCGCTGCGCCGCCTCGTCGGCCAGTGCCGCGAGGCGCGAGGCGTTCCAGGCGCAGTCGCCGACCTTCACGCGCGGCACCGCGGCCGCCACTTTCAGAAATCCGTAGTTGTCCATGTCGTATGGTGCTTGTGCATGCGGCGGCGGAGGCTGTGCGCCGCCGTCCGCCGCATGGGTTGTGTCCGGCCTACTCGGCCCAGAGTTGCGCGAGGTTCAGGATCACCTGCTCGGCCTTGCGCATGGTCGTGAGCGAGCAGTACTCGAATTTGCCGTGGAAGTTCATGCCGCCGGTAAAGAGGTTCGGGCAGGGCAGCCCCATGAACGAGAGGCGCGCGCCGTCCGTACCGCCGCGGATGGGTCTGACGAGGGGTTTCACGCCGGCCTGCTCCATTGCCCGGAGGGCCTTGTCGATCACCTGCGGGTGCGGCTCGACCATCTTGCGCATGTTGAAGTACTGGTCCTTGAGCGTGAGCGTCAGCACGCCGTCGCCGTACTTCTTCTTGAGCAGGTCGACGACGGCCCACATGAAGACCTTGCGCTGCTCGAAGCGGTTGCTGTCGTGGTCGCGGATGATGTAGCTCATCGAGGCCTTCTCGACCGTGCCGTTCAGTCCGACGCAGTGATAGAAGCCCTCGTAGCCCTCGGTGTACTGCGGACGCTCGGCCGCGGGCAGCAGCGCCTGCAGCTCGCACGCCACGTCCAGCGCGTTGATCATCTTGTTTTTGGCATAGCCCGGGTGGACGTTGCGGCCCTGAATCTCGATCTTGGCGCTCGCGGCGTTGAAGTTCTCGTATTCGAGCTCGCCTTCCATGCCGCCGTCCACCGTGTAGGCGAAGTCGGCGCCGAAGGCCTTGACGTCGAAGAAGTCCACGCCGCGCCCCACCTCCTCGTCGGGCGTGAAGCCGATGCGGATCTTGCCGTGCTTGACCTCGGGGTGGGCCATCAGGTACTCCGCGGCGGTCATGATCTCGGCCACGCCGGCCTTGTCGTCGGCGCCGAGCAGCGTCGTGCCGTCGGTGTGGATAAGCGTGTGGCCCTTGAAGAAGGCCAGCTCGGGAAACTCCTCGACGCGCATCGTCAGGTGGCCGTTGAGCACCAAATCGCCGCCGTCGTACTCCTCGACGATGCGGGGCTTGACATCCTTGCCGCTCATGTCGGGCGACGTGTCGACGTGGGCGATGAAGCCGATGACCGGGGCGTTCTCATACCCCTTCGAGGCGGGCACCGTGCCCATGACGTAGCCGTATTGGTCCATCGTCACCTCGGTCATGCCCAGCGTCTGCATCTCGTCGCGCAGGGCCTCGAGCAGCACCTTCTGCTTCTCGGTCGAGGGGAAGGTCTCACTCTCCTCCGACGACTGCGTGTCGTAGGAGACGTATTTCAGAAATCTCTCTTTCAGGTCCATATCCTTGTTGTTTTTATTGAATTTTCGTTGTTGTTGCGTGTCCGGCCGCCGTTTTCATGTTTCACGGCGTGCCGCCGTCTTTGCAAATCCGCTCCGCTCCAAACCCCTCCCGAGGGAGGGCTTGCCGCATGGCGGGCCGGTTCGTTCCGCTTCCTGCATGGTCGGCCTCGGAGTGCGTCCTGCCACGGAAACGGCGCTTTTGGTAAATCCGGTGTGCCGTTGACGCATTTTCAGCGCATAGTTTCGTCTGCGGGTATCGTTACTCCTCCTTTTTCGCGCGCAGCGTGTGCCAGGTGAAGTAGCCGATGATTGCCACGTACATCGCAAGGCCCACCCATTCGGCGGCGTTCGATGCGGCCCAGTCGGAGAGGTACCAGTCGACCTCGGCGAACTTCAGCAGGGCGCTTACGACACCCATCAGCGCACCGCCGGCGATGAAGCCCGAGGCGATGAGCGTGCCGCGGTCGAAGCGTGCCTTGTTCAGGGCGGCATCCTTCGAGCGGGTGGAGACGAACCAGGCGACCAGACCGCCGACGACCAGCGGGGCGTTGAGTTCCATCGGGATGAACATGCCCAGCGCGAAGGCGAGGGCCGGGACACCGATGGCCGTGAGCACCAGCGCGAGGGCCGCGCCGCAGAAGTAGAGCATCCACGGGGTCTAGCCTCCGGTCATCAGCGGCTGGATGACGGCCGCCATGGCGTTGGCCTGCGGAGCCACGAGCGCCCCTTCGCCGACGAATCCGAAGGTCTTGTTGAGGATAATCATCACGCCGGCAACCGTGGCTGCGGAGACGAACGTGCCGAGGAACTTCCAGATCTCCTGCTTGCGGGGCGTCGTGCCGAGCCAGTAGCCGATCTTCAGGTCGGTGATGAAGCCGCCGGCCATCGAGAGGGCCGTGCAGACCACGCCGCCGATGATGAGCGCGGCGGTCATGCCCGTCGTGCCGCTCAACCCCACCGAGACGAGGATGAGCGACGAGAGGATGAGCGTCATGAGCGTCATGCCCGAAACGGGGTTCGTGCCGACGATGGCGATGGCGTTGGCGGCCACCGTGGTGAAGAGGAAGGCGATGACGAAGACGATGAGCAGCGCCGTGACGGACTGTACCCAGCCGTCGAGCAGTCCGAAGTGGAAGAAGACGAAGACGCAGACGAGCGTCGAGATGAGGATCGTCAGGATGCGCTTCATCGTCAGGTCGCGCTGCGTGCGCTCCGTGGCGGCTGCGGAGCCCTTGCCGCTGCCGAACTCCGAGACGGCGAGCCCGACGGCCTGGCGGATGATCTTCGACTGGCGGACGATGCCGATGATGCCGGCCATGGCGATGCCGCCGATGCCGATCGGCTTGCCGATGAAGGCGTAGAGGTTTTCGGCCGTGAGCAGGGCCGAGGGGTCGGCCAGCAGCTTCTCGTTCGTCACGCCGAGCAGCGAGGCCAGCGCCGCGGGATCGAGCGCTTCGGCCAGCGAGCCGACGACCGGCACGATGACGAACCACACGAGGCACGAGCCTGCAGTGATGATCATGGCGTACTTGAGTCCGATGATGTATCCCAGACCGAGCACGGCGGCCGAGGTGTTCAGACCGAAGATCACCTTGAACTTGTCGGCCGCGACCTGTCCCCAGGCGCAGATGCGCGTCGAGACGCCCTCGGTCCAGAGGCCGAACGTGCCGACCACGAAGTCGTAGAGACCGCCCACGAGGCCCGCCACGGCGAGTAGCTTGGCCTGGTTGCCGCCCCGTTCTCCGGAGACGAGCACCTCGGTCGTTGCGGTCGCCTCGGGGAAGGGGTACTTGCCGTGCATCTCCTTGACGAAGTACTTGCGGAAGGGGATGAGCAGGACGATGCCCAGCAGGCCGCCGAAGAGCGACGAGAGGAAGACCTGCCAGAAGGCGGCGTCGAGCCCCAGGATGTAGAGCGCCGGGAGGGTGAAGATCGCTCCCGCGACGATCACGCCCGACGAGGCGCCGATCGACTGGATGATGACGTTCTGCCCGAGCATGTTCTTCTTGCCGAGCACCGAACCCATGCCCACGGCGATGATGGCGATGGGGATGGCGGCCTCGAAGACCTGCCCGACCTTCAGGCCGAGGAAGGCGGCCGCGGCCGAGAAGATGACGGCCATCACGACGCCCATCGTGACGGAGTAGGGGGTCACCTCGCGCGGTGTCGTCGAGGCGGGCATGACGGGAGTGTACTCCTCGCCGGGTTTGAGTTCGCGGTAGGCGTTCTCGGGCAGTGAGGTCTTGATTTTTTCGGATTCCATGTCTGTATCTGGATTTTCAGGGTTTTTCTGATTCTGGAATGGTTCTCTTTGTCGGGGCGCATCGCCCGGATCGGAAGCCGGTTTTCCGGTTTTTCCGGTTTTTCCGGTGTCCCGGGCGTTCGGCGGGTCGGGTTTGCCGGACAACCGGGGATTCGGAGTCCCGGTTTGCGGTTTTGCCCGGTTCCGATTCCGATTCCGGTTCCGATTCCGGTTCCGATTCCGGCTTCTGTTCCGGCTTCTGTTCCGGTTTCTGCCGCGGCTGCGGGGGAGGAGCTGCTCTTCAGGACCTCTTCGGCCCCCGATGCACCTGGCCCGCCTTCGGGCGCTGTCCGTGATCCGGCTGCGGGGTGCTTCGGATGCTTCACTTCGGGCTTCGGCCGCTCACCTTTTATTTCGGATGCCGTCCGGGGACCGTCTGCCGATTCCGACGCGGGGTGTCGCCTGCTTCTCTCCCTCCCGGCGCCGTCAGCGGTTGTCGCCGTTGCCTGAGATCAGGTGGCGCTGCATGCGCGAGCGGAGCTTGTCGACGTTCATCTGCGCCACCTCTTCGAGCTCGTAGCCCAGGTCGCGCGAGAGCGTGGCGCAGTACCACAGCACGTCGCCGATCTCCTTGACGATCTCCAGCCGCCGCTCGGGCGTGAACACCTCGTGGGCGTCGCGGATCACCTTCTTGACCTTGTCGGCCACTTCGCCGGCTTCGCCCGTGAGCCCGAGCGTGGGGTAGATGATGCGGCGGTCGTCGGGATAGATGGCCGTCTCGAGGGCGTGCTGCTGGTATTCGTTGAGTGTCATGATCGGGTAGGAATTTTTATGTTTGTGCAAAAATAGCAAAATATTTGGGAAAACCGTCGCAAAAGCCCCGTTTCGGTCGCGAAACGGGGCTTTTCTTCGGGTGGGGCGGATTTCCGGGTGCGGCAGGACGGCTTTCCCCGGGACGGGCTTTCTTTGGAGCAGAGCGACTTTTCCGATGCGGCGGGGCGGAGACTCAACCCCGCCCAGCCTGAAGTTGCGGCTGGAAGCCGCTGTCGGACACGGGCCGGAGGCTGCGGTCGGTCACAGCCCGCCGAGAAACTCCGTGATCGCCTGTACGAGCCCGGGGGCGAGGGGCAGCGTCGGGTCGCCGTAGGCCGTGTGGAGCTGCCCTTCGAGGGTCGTTTCGGCACACGCCTTGAGCGTATGCGCCATGCCGGGGATAATGCACTTCCGGGCGTCGCGGCGCGCCGCGGCGAGTGCCTCGGCATTGTCCGCGGGAACCTGCAGGTCGTTGCCGCCGCCGACGATCAGCACCGGAACCTTCGCCTTGCGCAGCTCCTGCCGCGGGTCGTAGCGCATCTGCGAGATGATGAAGGGCTGCACACTGGGGCTGAAGAGCGCCTGCAGTCCCTGCGTGTGGTAGGTCATGTCGACCCGCTCGCCCCGCTTGAGTGTGGCGATGATCTGCTCAACCTCGACGAAGAGCTCCATGTGTGCCGGAACGAGCTGCCCGGCCAGCTGCAGGCGGAGCACTTCGTCGATCGGGTAGCCGGCGCCGCAGAGCGAGATGATGCCCGCGACGGCGGGCGAGCGCTGAGCGGCGACCGACGCGATGAGCGCCCCTTCGCTGTGGCCCGCGAGCACCACGCGGCGGAAGCCCTCGCCGGCGAGGTAGTCGGCCAGCGCCGCGGCGTCGTCGATGTATTGGTCGAGGGTCAGTTCCGCCACGAGCGTCGGGTCGTCGAGCACGCTCGAGCCGATGGCCCGCTTGTCGTAGCGCAGCACGGCGTAGCCCGCCGCGGTCAGCTCCTCGGCCAGCAGGCGGTAGCAGTCGCTGCGGATGCCCAGCCGGTTGTTGCCGTCGCGGTCCGTCGGGCCCGACCCGGCAATCAGCAGCACGGCGGTCTCCGCCCCGCGGGCGGGCACCGTCAGCGTGCCGTAGAGACGGCCGAAGTCGCGTTCGAGTGCGACGGGGCGCTCCTCGTATGCCGGGGCGGTCGAGGCCGTTGCGGCGGCCGCAGCGCTTTCGGGTGCGGGTGCGGCGGGTGTCGGGGTTGCGTCGGTGGGTTGTGCGGCAGCGCGGAGGAGCGTCGCCATCGTGAACAGGGTGCAGAGAAGGAAAAGCAGGCGTTTCATGATGTGTTGGCTTTTTATGCGTTGTTTTTTTTCAGAGTTTGTCGACGATACGTTCCAGCCCGATGCCGCGCGAGGCCTTGACAAGGATCAGCGCGTCGTGCAGTGGCGCGGCGGCGAGCGCTTCGGCAAGCTCCGCGCACGAGGGGTAGAGGCGTGCGGCCGGTCGCGGTTCGGGCAGCGAGGCGTAGGCGCGGGCGAACTCGCCGCCCACGAGCAGCAGCTCCGCCGCGGGGTCCTGCGTCGCCTGGAGGATGACCTGCCGGTGCTCCTCTTCGGACCAGGCGCCCAGCTCGAGCATGTCGCCCAGAATCAGCACGCGGCGCGAGCGCCCGCCGAGCGGCTCGGCGAGGAAGTTGCCCACCGAGGCGTGCATGCTCGACGGGTTGGCGTTGTAACAGTCGACGATGAGCGTGTTGCGGCCGGTCTGCATGCGCTGCGAGCGGTTGTTGTCGGGAATATACCCCGCGATGGCGCGGCGGATGCGCTCGTCGGGGATGTCGAAGTGGCGCCCCACGGCGATGGCCGCGGCGACGTTGAAGCGGTTGTACTCCCCCTCGAGATGGTGTTCGCAGCCGTCGGCCAGCGCGGCCGTGTAGCGCACCGTGCGGAGCGTCGGCCGCTCGTCGGCCATCGACGCCAGCACGGCGTCGTCGCTGCGCACGAAGGCGCAGCCGCCCGTTGCGGCGAGCCGGTCGTAGAGCTCGCCCTTGCCGCGCCGCACCCCCTCCGGGCCGCCGAAGCCTTCGAGGTGGGCACGCCCGACGTTGGTCAGCAGCCCGTAGTCGGGCTCGGCGATCGAGGCCAGCAGGGCGATCTCGCCGCAGGCGCTCGCCCCCATCTCCACGACGCCGAACTGCGTGTGGGCATCCATCGCCAGCAGCGTCAGCGGCACGCCGATGTGGTTGTTCAGGTTGCCCTGCGTGGCATGGACCGTGAAGCGCTCGGCCAGCACGCGGCTTATGAGCTCCTTGGTCGTCGTCTTGCCGTTGCTGCCCGAGATGGCAAGGATCGGGATGCCCAGTGCGCGGCGGTGTTCGCGCGCCAGCTGCTGCAGGGCGCGCAGCGTGTCGGGCACGAGGTGCATGCGCGGGTCCGTGGCGGCCGCGGGGTCGTCCACGACGGCGTATGCCGCCCCCTTGTCGAGCGCCTCGGCGGCGAAGCGGTTGCCGTCGAAGGTGGCGCCGTGCAGCGCGAAGAAGATCGAGCCGGGCACGATGCGCCGCGTGTCGGTCGAGACGCCCGTGCTGGCCCGGAAAAGTGCATAGAGTGTTGACATGGTGGCAATTTTGAAAAAAGGGACGCTCCCCCTGGCGGTCGGAAGCGTCCCGGTATGGCGTGTGGTTATTCCCGGTCGACGTAGAGGTGGTAGGCTCCGCAGTGGAGGCAGCGGAAGAGGTAGCCGGCCGTTTCGCCCACGGCTTGGAGCACCTCCCGCACGTGCGGATTGCCGCCCCGCTCCTCATAGTCGGCGAAGACGGCGTCGGCAATGCCCATCGCTTCGAGCTCCTCGGTGCCCACGTCCCCGAGGAAGGTGCAGTAGTCGTCGCAGCAGTAGGGGAAGAAGTCTCCCTGCCAGCTCGGGTAGCCCGGCGTGCGGTGGTAGAGTTCGTCCGCCTTCGCAGGGTCGGTGACGAGCCGGCTTCCGCGCGTTATGAACGTCGCGTCGAACTTGCGGGCCGCCTCGCCGCTGTGAAGGCACTCGGCGCAGACGCGCGGCGCCGGGCCCGCGCAGTAGACCGCACCCGTGTAGAACCACTCGCGCGGGCGGCCGCAGACGTCGCAGACCCCCTCCTCGCGGCGGATGATGCCGCACTCGTAGGCGGCGGCGTTGTAGCGGAAGGCCACGGGGCCCTTCGGTGTGTCGGACATGTCAGATGTGTTTGTCTCCGTTGTGGAACTTCACCTCGTCGATGAATTTCTTGATGTTCTGCTCCTCGGCGCGCGGGCAGATCATCAGCACGTCGTCCGTGTCGACGACGATGTACTCCTTCAGGCCGCTGATGACGGCGATCTTCCCCGCGGGCAGCGAGACGATCGACGAGCGCGTGTCGTAGAGGTAGCACCCTTCCGCGGGGATGGTGTTGGCGTAGCGGTCCTTGCGCGAGTGCTGGTAGACCGATCCCCACGTGCCGACGTCGCTCCAGCCGAACTCGCCGCAGCGCACGTAGACGTTGTCGGCCTTCTCCATGATGCCGTAGTCGATCGAGATGGCGCGGCACTCCGAGAAGGCGATCTCGACGACGCGGCGCTCGGCCTCGGTGCCTGCGGCCTGCATCACGCCGCTGAAGAGCTGGTGGTGTTCGGGCAGGTACTTCTCGAAGGCTTCGATGATGCTGCGGACCTTCCAGATGAAGATGCCCGAGTTCCAGTAGAATTCGCCGCACTGGATGAAGGTCTGCGCCAGCTCGAGGTTGGGCTTCTCGGTGAAGCACTTGACCTTGCTGATGGGCTGCGAGTCCGAGACCTGGATGTAGCCGTAGCCCGTCTCGGGGCGCGTGGGCTTGATGCCCACGGTCATCAGGGCGTCGTGCCGCTCGGCGAAGTCGAGGCATTCGCCGATGATGGAGAGGAAATCCTCCTCGTTGAGGATCAGGTGGTCCGACGGCGTGACGATCATCTCCGCGTCGGGGTCGCGCTTCATGAGCGTGTAGGCCGCATAGGCGATGCAGGGGGCCGTGTTGCGGCCCACGGGCTCGCAGAGCACCTGCGAGGCTTCGATCTCGGGAATGTGCTCCAGTACGAGCGACTTGTATCGGTCGTTGGTCACCACGAGGAAGTTCTCCGGGGGCACGATCTTCGCGAAGCGTTCGTAGGCCTGGCGGATGAAGGATTTTCCCGTACCCAGGATGTCGAGGAACTGCTTGGGCATCGACTGCCGGCTCTTGGGCCAGAAGCGCGTGCCGACGCCTCCCGCCATGATGACACAATATTTGTTGCTGTTCATGAGTTAATATGGCGTTAAGTAAGGCAAAGATAAAAATATTTTAGTAACTTTGCCGCCTGATGCGGATTAAATTTGTGCGACGATGAAGATCAGACTGTTCACCATCCCCAACATGCTGACCCTCTCGAACCTGCTCTGCGGCACGTTCGCACTGGTGTCGGCGCTCAAGTACGGCAACCTCGAATGGAGCTTCTGGTTCGTGGTGCTGGCCGCCGTGTTCGACTTCTTCGACGGCTTCGTCGCGCGCCTGCTCGGGCAGAGCTCCCCGATCGGCCTGCAGCTCGATTCGCTGGCCGACGTCGTCTCGTTCGGCGCCGTGCCCGCCGCCGTGCTCTACGTGATGACCACGCACTCGTTCGCCCGGGAGGAGACCCTGCTGCTGTACGTCTTCGCCTTTGCGAGCTTCCTGCTGGCCGCCTTCTCGGCCCTGCGGCTGGCGAAGTTCAACATCGACGAGACGCAGCACGAGGAGTTCTGCGGCCTGCCCACACCGGCCAACGCCCTCTTCTTCACCTCGCTCGGGCTTATCAGCGCCCGCACGGGATTCGACTTCGGCGGGCCCGTGCTCATCTGCATCATGCCGCTCATGGCCTGGCTGCTCGTGTCGCCCGTGAGGATGTTCGCCCTCAAGTTCCGCGGCTTCGGCTGGCGCGGAAACCAGGTGCGCTACCTCTTCCTGTTGCTGGCCGTCGTGCTGATCGTCATCCTGCGCCTCTACGCCGTGCCGGCGATCATCGTCGCCTACATCCTGATCTCGGCCCTGCGCTGGGGCATGATGCTCTATCGCGCAAAGGATTGTGAACAAGCGTGATTTGTATAATTAAAAAATTTTAATTACCTTTGCCGCGGTTTTCCGCCCGTTGACATGTCGCCACTGTCGAAACGCATACTGCTGATGCTGCTCGTCGGGCTTTGCCTGGCGGCTCCCGCCGCACTGCGTGCGCAGCACTTCGATGCCAGCGACCTGATGCGTGCCCAGCAGCGCGGCCAGTCGACGAGCCTCTACGGAGGCAACCCCTACGAGCAGACCGGCGAGGAGAATGCCGAGGGGCAGCAGCCGCAGGACACGACCAAGAAGGAGCGGAAGATCCGCAAGCCGCTCGAATCGTACTTCTTCAGCGATTCGATCCGCGCGCTCAACAACTTCATGTGGAACGTGTGGCGCGACTACAACCGCGTGGAGATCGGGACGCTCGACACGATGCTGACCGACTACCGGATCGACTATCCGTTCTACCGCGAGGATGTGGGCGACATCGCGCAGGGCGCGCTCGGGCAGGCTTCGCTGCCGCTGAACTACTTCCGGCGGCCGCAGTTCTTTGACTTCATGTTTGCGAGTCCCTACTACGCGTATACCTACGACATGGAGAACGTGCCGTTCTACAACACCAAGCGGCCGCTCATCCGCATGAACTACGCCGAGTCGGGCCAGAAGCGCTACCGCGAGGAGAACTTCGGCATCATGGTGGCGCAGAACGTCTCCCCGACGACGGGCTTCAATGTCGACTACAAGTCGCGCGGTACGAAAGGCCAGTACATCTGGTCGCGGACGAAGAACCACAACCTCTCGCTGGCCGTGAGCCATACGGGCAAGCGCTACTCGGTGCATGCGGCCTTCTACAACAATCACATCGAGCAGCAGGAGAACGGCGGCGTGGTGGGCGCGTGGGCCATTGCCGACACGACCTTCGACCTGCCTTCGGGCGTGCCGATGAAGCTGGCCGACGCCCAGGCCCAGAACACCTACCGCAACAACGGCTTCTTCATCACGCAGTCCTACGGTATTCCGCTGCAGCGCATGACCGACTACGACTTCTCGATGGCGGGGCTTTCGGCCGTCTACATCGGCCACTCGTTCGAGTACAGCTCCTGGAGCAAGGTCTACTCCGACATCCGGGCGACCTACACCGACGAGCGCGACCACCGCGACGAGCAGGGCAACTTCGTGCCGGCGACCTACGAATACTACGACAACTGGTTCATCAACCCCCAGCAGACACGCGATTCGATCTACGAACGGCGCATCTCGAACCGCTTTTTCGTGCAGGCGCAGCCGTGGGACCGCGACGGCGTGGTGGGTACGATCGACGGCGGTGTGGGCATCGACCTGCATACCTACTCGCAGTTCATGATGGATGATTTCCTCACGGGGAAGTACACGAAGGTGAAGAAGACCAGCTACTTCGTCTACGGCTCCGTCGAGGGCAAGATAAAGAAGTACGTCGACTGGGACGCGAACCTGAAGTTCTACCCGTCGGGGTACAGAGGCGGAGACCTCTCGCTCGGCGCCCACCTGGCGCTGACGGGCTTTCTCCGCGGACACCCTCTGATTCTCGAAGGGCGGTTCTCGCTGGACCGCCGCTCGCCCAACTACTGGCAGGAGAATCTTTTCTCGAACCACTATGTGTGGTCCACTCCCTTGAGCAGGGAGAATGAAACCCGTTTCGAGGTGAAGTTTTCCGTCCCCGATTATGCCTTCGAGGCCGGGGCCTGGCAAAGCGTCGCAACCGACAAAATCTACTATGCGTCGGACAGCAACGTGGCCCAGAAGAGCGGAAGCGTAAGCCTCACGGGTGTGTATGCCCGCAAGGATTTCCGCCTCGGCGGACTTCATTTGGACAACAGGGTATTGCTGCAGTGGAGTACGGATCAGGAAGTTGTACCCGTTCCGCTTCTCAGCGCCTTCCTCTCGTATTACTACGAGTTCTGGGTCGTGCGCGACGTACTGCGCCTTCAGATCGGACTGGACGGACGCTACAATACGATGTATTATGCGCCCGGTTACAATCCGGCGCTGTCGGTGTTCTACAATCAGCGGGAGTTCGAGGTGGGGAACTATCCCTACGTGGACGCCTACGTGATGGGAAAGTGGAAGAGAATGCGGATATTCATCAAATATCAGCATCTGAACAAGGGTTTGTTCGGCAACGGAGCCTATTTTTCGGCGGCGGGTTATCCGCTCAATCCGGGCATGTTCAAACTCGGCATCTCATGGGGATTCTATGATTAGCGTATTGTTCTGCGCGGAATGAACTGCCCGCAAAGCAATCATTTATGTTGAAGAAAACGGTATTGACGTTTGCGTTCTTAACAACACTTACTACCTTTTACGGCTTGAATGCCCGGTTCAGCGCCCCCGAGACGGAAGACATGGCGCTGGACGAGACGGCCGGAATCCTGACGGCGACAGCCCCCGCAGCGGCGGAGAAGCCCGTCATTTCGGCCTATGATGACCTGATTCGCCGCGTCAGCGAGCGCGAAGGCAACGACTGGCGTCTGATGAGCGCTATCGCCTACCACGAGTCGCGCTTCACGCCCGACATTACGTCGCGCAGCGGCGCCCGCGGCCTGATGCAGATCATGCCCTCGGTGGCACGTCAGTTCGACGTGCCGGTGGAGGAGATCTCCGATCCCGAGACCAACGTGTGGCTCGCGAACAGGCTGCTGACGGAAATCGAGTCGATGCTGCGCCTTCCGGAGAGCACCTCCGAGACGGATCGCATGAGCATCGTGCTGGCCTCCTACAACAGCGGCATCGGACATGTGAACGATGCCCGGCGTCTGGCCCGCCTCAACGGCGAGGACCCGAACTCCTGGGAGGTGGTGGCCCGCTACCTGCAACTGAAGGCGGAGCCCGAGTATTATCAGAACGAAGTCGTCAAATGCGGACGCTTCACCGGCAGCCGGCAGACGCTGGCCTACGTGAAGGATGTGATCGGCCGCTACGACACGTACTGCCGCATCGCCCGGCGATAGGGCGGCGGTAAACCACAAAGCCGGAATCCCCGCTACGGGATTCCGGCTTTTTTTGTGCCCTGTCCGCCTGCCGAGGGGCTTTGCCGGGGGAGGTGTATTGCCGTGGATTTTGTTTTGCCGCGGTTTGGTATTGCTGCAGTTCGTGAATTGCCGGCGTTTGCGTTCCGTCCCTGTCTGCCTGCTGCCGCGGGTTGTTATCGCCGCATGTTACGCATTGCGGTTTTCCATCCTGTTGCGGCCCCCTCCCTTTACTTTTCACCTTTCACCTTTCACCTTTCACCTTTCACCTTTCACCTTTCACCTTTCACCTTGCAAAAAGGGGGTGGGCGGAAGCGCCGCAGCACCTCCGCCCACCGTCGTGTCGGATCGGACCCTGCGGTCCGAAGATCAGTCGTAGAGCAGCTCGATGTCGTCGACCCACATGCGGCTGTTGCGGCTGCCGGTGAAGTAGTCGCCCAGACGCGATGCCGAGCAGACGACGATGATGTGCGTCGGACGCCTGTCCGTAACGCCGCGGTAGTCGATCGGAATGGTGATCTGCCGCCACTCGGCAACATCCTCGTGGAAGTACTGCACGCCGTAGCCGACGACATCCTTGCCCTCGGGATCGAAGAAGGTCGAGGCTTCGCGCGTGTCGATGCTTACGGGGCAGTCGTCCGTGCCGAAGAGCTCGTGGTCCTTGCCGTAGCCGTACTCTTCCTTGGTCCAGGTGCCCAGCGCAACGTAGATGCTGCCGGTGTCGTAGTCGCCCACCTGGAGGCTCTCGCCGACGGGCAGGCTGCCGATATCCTTGGCGTTGTCGATCTTGCCGCAGGTGTACTTCACCCACAGCCGCAGGGCCGTGGGCCGCAGCGTGAAGGGACGTCCGAAGTTGACGATGCCGTGCGAGAGGCTGCGGATGCCGACAAACTCGCCGGTGAAGAGGTTGCCGGCGGCGAGCTTGATGACCACGTAGCGCGATTCGAGCCGGGCGGCGTATTGCCCCGTCGCCCCCGGGTGGAGGTCCGTGACGGGGGTCGTGAGGTTGTCGCTGCTGCTGATGACCGTGGCGCCGTTGTTTCCCGTACCCCAGAAGGGGTCGATCGCGTTGCCGGCGGCGTCCGATGCGAAGGGCAGCCACGGATTCTTGGGCTTCGACCAGGTCTCCAGGTCGCAGTTGGGCAGCTGCCGCTCCTCCTCGGTCGTGAGCGTGCGGACGGCGCTCTCCTCCTCGCCGCAGAAGGCCTTGACTTCGTAGGTCGTCTGCGGTTCGGCCTGCAGGCGGAGCGTGAAGCTGCCGCCCGACACCTCGACGGGCGAGTCGGCGTCGTCGCTTGCAATGCGGGTCCACGCCTCGTCACCGGCCTTGCGGTAGCTGAAGCCCATCGTCGAGCCGGCGATGCCCTCGCCGTAGAGCCAGATGACGCGCGTCCAGGCGTCGGCCTGCCGCAGCGAGACGCTCTCCTCGGTGGGGATGACGTGGAGCGTCCACTGCTCGGTGCGTCCGTGGCAGGTGACGTCGACGAAGCGCACCGTCTCGAAGTTCGAGCCCGACAGCTCCTCGAGCGTGGGGGAGTAGGCGGTGATGTCGGCCGGGCCGAGTTTCAGCTCCGTGACGGTGAGGGCCGTGCGGTCGGTGGCCTTACCCACGGTGGCCGTGGCGATGCGGTTCTCCGTATCGAAGGCCGTGGCGCCGATCTGCCCCTCGACGGTGAAGCGCCGTTCGATGGTCTGCTCGGCCGTGATCGTCCAGTCGTAGTCCTGATAGAGCGAGAGGGTGACGTAGCGCGGCGTGCGCAGGTCGAATGTCCCCGTGAGGGGCTGCGAGGTCTGCACCTTGCCGAGCAGCTCCTCCTTGTCGAGTGCGACGCTGTGGATCTGGGCGTCGAGCGTCACGGCGTCGATCCGCACGTTGCGGATGTCGGTCTGCTCGTCGAGCTGAAGCGTCACCTGCCGGTTGCCCAGGTCGACCTTGCCGACGGTGAAGCCTTCGCCGCGCACGTCGGTGATCTGGAGCTCCACGACGGGATAGGGCACGTCGTTCTTGATGCAGCCCGCGAAGAGAAGGAGCGCCGCGCCGGCGAGCGCTGTTTTCATCAGATATGCTGTCTTCATGGTCTTACTGCTTTTTCTTGTCCCACAGGTGGAATGTCATGCCGAAGTTGATGGCGGCGACGTTCAGGCGAAAGCGCATGTTCGAGGCCTTGCGCGAGCCGATGCGGTTGCCGTCCTGGTCCTTCTGCGTGACGGAGGTGTACTGGATGCCGCCCAGCCCGAAGGAGATCGTCGCGCAGACGTTCGGGAAGATGTAGACGGCCGCTCCGGGGTTGAACGCCAGCTTGAGTTTCGTGTTGTCGCTGTAGATGCGCTTCAGCTCGCCGTCGCGCTTGTGGGCGTCGTTCGACGAACCGGTCGAGACCGAGAGCTCGAACTCGGCGAAGAGGCCGAAGCGCCCCTTGGGGTCGAGCCCGGCGTAGGAGCGGTGGAAGATGCCGAACGAGTAGTTGTTGCTCGAGATGTCGATGTAGGGCAGCGATCCCGAGAAGTCGTTGCTCTCGCCCAGGTCGTAGTCGCCGTCGAGCGTGCCGTTCATGTGGGTGTAGCCGAAGCGGACGCCCAGGCAGCGGTTGTCGCGGTAGAAGTAGCCGACCGAGGGCTTCACCGTGGCGATGGCGCCATCGGCCGAGAGGCTCGACAGGATGGTCAGCACGTCGGCGTTGTCGCTCGAGAGCGTGCCGTAGGAGGCCGTCAGGCCGATGATGACCTCGCCCTTGTAGGCGTACTTGAGTTTGTTGATCTCGCGGTTCATGCGCCGGCGCGTGGGCAGGAAGCGCTGCTTGCGCAGTTCGGCGCGTTCGCGTTCGAGCCGCTCGGCGGCCGACTCCGTTTCGGGAGTCGCGGCGGGAATGGCGGCCGTCGCGGCGGTGGCGGCCGGCGCTGCCGGCATCCGGTCCGCGAAGCGGGGCATCTCGGCGCGGACCGCCCCGGCAAAGAGGGTCGGAAGAAGAAGTAAAAGGATTCGTTTCATCTGCATGCCGGTTTTAGAGATAGAAGGCCATGCCGAGGCCGATCGAGAAGATGTTGACCTTGAAGTTCATCATGCTCGTGTCGAGCTTGCCCTCGCGCACCTGGTTGTGAACCTGCTTGACGTGGTTGTACGAAATGCCCATCACGCCGACGTTGACCTCCACGGCCATGTTGTTCGTCGCGAAGGCCACGATGCCGGGCGAGATGCCGAGCGAGAGGCTGTAGCCGGTCTGGTAGGTTCCCTTCACGGGCGAGTCGTTCGCGAACTTGGCCTGCGAACCGCCGGCCGAGAGCTGCATCTCGTTGAAGAGTGCGAAGCGCTTGCTGTTGCCCAGCGGGATGTACTGCCGCCAGATCACCGAGGCCGTGTAGCTGTGTGTGAGCGTGTAGAAGTCCCGAGCGCGGAACTCCGTGGCGTCGACGTCGTCGCCGAATTTCAGCGAGGCGTTGTCGAGCTTGAGCAGCGACCGCGCATAGACGAAGCGGGCGCCGATGGCCATGTTGTCGCGCAGGGCGTAGGCGATCATCGGACTGACGCGGAAGGTGTAGCCTTCGGAGTTGATGTCCTCGATGATGAAGAACTGGTAGCGGTCGTTGGTATGGGTCGAGTAGGAGGCCGTCCCGCCGAAGATCCACTGGCCCTTGGGCACGAAGAGGTTGTGTCGGTCGGTCAGGCCGCGGCGGAGCCGCATCTCGTTGATGGTCATGGGACGTCGGGTCGGTGCGGCGAGGCTGTCGGCGGCCTGCTCCGCGGTGTGGAGCTCCGCCGGCTGCGCCTGCGCCGTCAGGGCCGTGCCGGCGAGGCACAGCGCCGCGGCGAACGTCGTAAGAATCTGCTTGCGCATGGTCGTGCGTTTTATCGTTAGTATACCCATTCAAAATCCTCGACGTAGAGCACGTTGTTCTCGCTGCCGGCCACGTAGTCGCCCTTGAAGCTCGTGGCGCAGGAGATCACCAGCGAGTAGTTCCCGGCTGCGGGTGCCGCCTCGCGGTCGTACCACACGATGGGGATCGTCAGCGTCTGCCAGCCGTCGGTCGACTCGGTGAGCATCTGCGAACCGTAGCCGAGGATCGCCCCTTCGGGGAGCGACGTCGCGGCCTCGGGGTCCCAGAAGGTCGTCTCGTCGTAGCTCGATCCCGACTTGACGGTATGGCGCGCCGTCCAGTCGGTGATGCAGACGAAGATGCGGCTCTGGTCGAGCTCCTCGGTGGTGAGCGAGCTGTTGCCCGTGTGGGTTACGTTGGTGATCGTGGCGTTGTAGCGCAGGCTGAGGGCCGTGGGGCGGGCCGTGAAGTCGTAGACGACGCCGAAATGGGCCAGTCCGTACATGTCGAGGAAGTTCGGACCCCCCTCGAACGTGCCGGTGAAGAGGTTGCCCGCGGCGAAGACGCCCGCCGCCACCATCGGCTTGAGCTGGGCGCAGCGGCCGTTGCTGCCCTCGATCTCCGCGCCCGTGCAGAGGGCGTTGGTCTGCTTGTTGTTGCCGCCGACCCAGAAGATGGTCCCGCTGTCGGCGTTCGGGTAGGGCACCTCGCCGCTCAGGACGGACCATCCCGCGACGACGTAGGTCGACCAGTCGTCCATGCCGGCGTTGGAGATCACGTCGCCTGCAGGGGTGTCGAGCGTCGCCGTGTATTCGACGCCGTCGATCGTGGCCACGCACGTGTAGTGCGTGCCGACGCGGAGCCCCTTTCCGTCGGGCGTATGGCAGGTCAGGCCGTTCGCATTCTCGGAGGTCGTCCATCCGGGGGCGAAGGTCGCCGTGTGGATGCCCTCCTCGTTGCGCACGCCCGGCTGCTGCTCTTCGCCCTCCGCCGTGCGGAGCGTGAAGAGCACCTCGGCATCGGGATTGGCCGCCGAAGCGCGGAGCGTGAGCGAACGGCTCCAGAGGCTCCAGTCAGCCTTTTCGATCGGCAGCAGCCCCTGAAGACGGTAGGAGGAGCTGCGCTCCAGCTCGCCTCCGTTGGCGTCCGTGACGCGGAACGTCAGCGCGAGCACGCCGGCCGGGCGCCCCGCGAAGAAGTCGTCGTTGAGCGTCACCGTCAGGTGCCGCTCGTCCGTGCGCTCGACCGCGACACCCGCGGGTGCCGCGTTGAGCAGGTCGTGGAGCTCATCGCCGACGGCGAGCGTCGCCGTGGCGATGGATGCGGCGCTGCCGATCAGGTAGCTCTTCGGCGTGCCGGGCGCATATTCCTGCGTCTGCTCCATGTCGAAGCCGTCGCCCTCGATCGTGATGTCGGCCCAGACGAAGGTGTCGTCCCAGTCGTCGGTCGAGTCGTCGACGGTGATCGTGAAGCATTCGATGAATCCCGGCAGGTCGGGGCTGAAGCGGAACTTGAGTGCGCAGTTGTCACCCGGCTCCACGTCGAGCGTTCCCTCCTTGACGATCTCGCCGCGCGAGGCGTGCTCGCCGCGGAACTTCCAGGCAAGGGTCCTGACCCCTTCGGGCAGGGTGAAGTAGCCCGTGGCATCGGCCGTGAACTCCAGCCCCGCGAGGCTGCCCTGCGCGATCTGCGTCTCGTCGGCGGTGTCGCCTGCGGCGACCCAGACGGCGAAGTTGTCACCGAAGGCCGATGCGACGTTCTGCTCGAAGGAGACCTGCGCCGCGACGCTCGTGCGGCGGCACGTCACCTCGACGGGGGTCGTGGCGCCGGCCGTCACCGTGAAGAGCTCCTCGCCCGTGTAGTGGCGGACCGTGAACGAGGCCGCGGCCTCCTCGCCCGCCTCGACGGCGATGCGGTAGTCGCCCGCCAGCAGCTCGTAGCGCTCGGGAATGCCCTCCTGCGACGTGTAGCGGCGCAGCAGTGCTCCCTTGTCGTCATAGATGCGGACCGAGAGGTGTTGCAGCGGGTCGTACTCCCCGCTCGGCGAGTCGCTGCGCGTGCCCGCGACGGTCAGCTCCATCGTGCCGCGCGTGCCGCGGACGGCGTCGTCGGTCTCCGACTTCGAGCAGGAGACGGCGGCGAGCAGGCAGCACACGGCGGCGGCGTATGAAAATGCGTGTTTCATGGCGTGCTGGTTTTTATTGTGCCGGCGTGAGCAGCTGTACGGTCTTCGAGACCGTCACACCCTCGTTGTCCGTGACGTCGAGTCGGAAGTTGTGTTCGCCGGGGATGTTGACCAGCATCTGCACGAAGTAGGTGATCGAGAAGGGGACGTAGGTCTGGTTGCGGACCTTGTCGTTGATCGGGAAGCCCAGGCCGCCCTCCTCGATCGAGTTGCCCAGCAGCGCCTGAAGCTGCGGGTCATCGATCTGGCAGAGGTCGAACTGTGCGGGCAGGCCGATGGTCGGCAGCAGCGGGGTCAGCGTCGCGGACTCGATGCTGACGACGAACGAGCGGATGCCCTTCGGTGCGGTGACGTCGATCTCGATCCGCATGTCGGCCGTCACGGTCTGCTGGCTGTCGATGTCGTACTCCTTCCAGACGATGGTTGCGCCGGTGCCGGGTTTCGGATCGGGTTCCGGATCGGGATCGGTCCCGGGCTCCTCGATGCCGGGCTCTTCGGAGCCGTCCGTGCCGTCGACGACGATCTCCTCGTCCTCGACGAAGTTGTCGACCGTGATGTCGAGCTGGATGTCTCCCTTGTCGGCGTGGGAGATCACCAGGGCGATCTTGCGCCATTGCCCGGCCTTTACGCCCGTGATGGTCTTCGAGAAGTCGGTCGGCTCCTGCGTGTCGGCGAACTTGCCCGTGAGCTTGAATTCGAGCGTGTTGCTCTCCTCCTGCGGCAGGAAGTAGGCCGCGCGGGTCTCATCGAGCGCGAAGGTCATGGAGGCGTCGCCCAGCGAGACGGTCGACGCCGTGTCGTCGGTCAGCTTGGCCGCCAGGTCCGCCGAGCACAGCACCGTGACCTTGATGCTCTGCAGCTTGCAGACCACCTCGCCCACGGACGTCGCCTCGTTCTTGCGGATCGGCACCTCGACCGTCGTGCCGTAGACGGGGTGCTCCCACGCCGCGGCGGGCGTGGCGGTCTCCTCCTCCGAGCGCACGCGCATCGTGTAGCTGCCCACGGGCAGCTCCAGCCGATTGTCGGCCCCGGCGAATGCCGTCTTCAGCTCGCCGTAGGTCTGCTTGAGCACCGATTTGCCCTCGGCGTCGAGAATCTCCACGAGGAAGTCGTCGACGGCGGGCTGCGTCTCGTCGGCGCGCGTGGAGGGACGCTGCGTCTCGTTGGCCGTGTCGTCGGGACGGGTTTCGGTCTCGGCGTCGTAGATGACGCGCATCGAGAGCCCCTCGAGCGAGAGGTAGCCTACGGCGCTCTGCGTGCCGTCGGTGCCGCCGGTGACGTTCTGCCGGTAGTTCGGCTCCTCCTTGATGCAGCCCGTTGCGAGCATCGCCGCAACGGCCATGGCTGCCAAAGTCTTGGTAAAGAGTTTCATATCGTGTCTGTTTATTGTTCGTTGTAGATGGCGTCGTCGTTGAGTTCGATTTCGACGGGCGCGATGACCTGCTCGCCCTCGTCGAGCAGGATCGTAACCGTTACGCTGCCTGCCTGCGAGGCGTCGAAGGTGAAGGTGTGGCACGTGCGGGCCTTCGTCACGCCGTCGAGCGTGGCCGAGAAGCTCACCTCCGGCCCATCGTCCGTGCCGGTCTGGCTCTGGCGGCGGGCCGTGCCGTTCACGCGGAGCGCCGTCCCGGCCTGCACGAAGACCGCCTCGCCGCCCTCGGCCGCAAACTCGAAGGTGTTGCCTGCCCCGGTGCGGACGGTGAAGTGCGCGTCGTGGAAGTAGTTGCGGAACTGCTCCGTGGTGCGGACGCGCGTCTGCGAGTTGGCCACCGTGGCCGTCACGGATACCGTGTTGGTACGGCGGGCCTGCAGCGTGAACCGCTGCTCGCCGGCGTAGCAGACCTTGTCGGCCCCTTCGGCCGCGGGGTCGCCCCACGCGATGCGGGCCGTGTAGGTTCCTTCGCGGAAGATCGTGTCGCACTGTGCGAAGGCGTCGACGCTCGGCCAGCGTCCTTCGTAGCCGTCGCCCGTGAGCGTCAGGGAGAAGGCTCCGGCGTCGGGCGTCGGGACGGCCCGCGTGACGATCCCGGCGTCGGCCGCCGTCCTGATCTCGAGGCGTCCGAAGCCCTTGCCTGCGGCGCCCTCCTCCTGCTCGGAGCATCCGGCGGCGAGTGCCGCCGCGGCGATGATGTATGCGAAATATCGTTTCATGGCTGCTCGTTTATTTGTCGATGGAGACGCGGATGTTGTCGATGTAGACCCAGTTGTTGCTCATCGTGTTGCGCGTGAAGCCGCTGCCCGTCTCCTTGTCCTTCATGTAGACCTCCCAGACCAGGCGCTGCGTGTTGACTGCCCCCTCGATGCGCAGCGGAGCGCTCTCGCCGCCGAGCGGGATGTTGTCGAACGATCCCGAGAGCTCGCCCGTCAGATCGGTGAGCAGCGCACCGGGGATGTTCCACGTATAGTACTCGCTGCCGGGGCTCGACGTGCCGACCGTGTTGCGGTTCTCGTCGTCGGTGACGCCGAAGGCCAGGTAGGGCTGGTTCGTGCCGCCGGTGTTGCAGGCGCGGTTGAAGGCGTAGTTGAACGTGATGCGGATGTTCGGGCTCTTGCCGTCGCGGATGCCCGTCAGAGCGGGTGAGTCGACGCGGCCGTGGTAGGTGCCGTGGACGTAGACGAACAGCGATCCGGCGTATTCGTTGCGGCAGCAGATGCGCATCGCCTTGCCGGCCTCGACGCCGCAGCGGGCGCCGCTCCACCCTTCGGCCATGCCGTATTCGGAGAGCTGCTTGGCGGTGCTGCTGCCGCTGGAGGTTGCCGACGTGCTGTTGCCGGCGTTGTAGTCGAAGCCCGGCACGTTGTCGAAGCTCTCCTCGAGCAGGTAGGGAACCGACAGCGGCGTGGCGACCTCGTTGACCTGACCCTCGTTCAGGGTGGCGGGCAGCGTGACGGTGCGGTAGAGGAGGGCGTTCTCGGATTCGTAGGCCACCGTCAGGGTCTGTCCCTGCAGTGCCTCGGGGAAGTGCTCGAAGGGCAGGTCGTAGTCGCCTGCGCCCGTCACGGCGAAGGTGCGGCTCTGCGTGCCGTTGTCGAAGAGCACCCCTTCGATGTCGGTCGAGAGCGTGAACGAGTCGATGCGCTCGCCGAGCGTCTCCTCGCCCGTGTTCTCCAGGTGCAGGCGCAGCGTCGTGTAGACCTTGTCCGCCTCGGGAATGTGCAGCGCGAGGGGGGTTGTGTGGCCCTCGGCGAAGAGCCGGCCCTCGAGCGTGGCGGGTTTCGACTGGCTGCCCGCGCCGTAGGCCGTCAGGGTGATCCGCCCGTCGGCGGGGATGTCGACCGGGGCGATCACGGCGTAGACGACCGGTTGGCTTTCGGTCGTAATCTCCAGCGGTTCGGGAAAGCGCAGCGTCAGCGTGTTGCTGCCGTCGGTCAGCTCCGGGGCGGCCTGCGCATCGGCGGCGTCGACCGTCAGACGGCCTGCGACGGGTTGCGGAAAGGCGATCTCGAGCCGCGTGACGGGCTCGGCGAGGCGGTTCTCGGCAAAGCGGATCTTCAGCACGTGCACCTTGTGCGCGAAGTCGAAGCGCACGGCATCGCTGTTGTCCCCCTCGACGAGGGCCTGCGCCGTGACGGGTGTGGCGACCATGACGTCGCAGGCGCCGTCGAATGCGCCGCTCTGCACGGCCGGAATCTCATACGCGGCGTGCGTCCCCTCGACTGCCGCGGGGCGGGGCGAGACGGCCAGGTAGGTGTACTCGCCGGCCTCGAGCTGCGGAATGTCGCCGCGGAAGCGGGCGTCGCCGAACGAGGCGTTGTAGTGCCACAGGGAGAAGGGCAGGGCGGAGAAGGCCTCGGCGCCTGCGCCGTCGAGCGCCCACAGGGCGATTTCGTCTCCGTCACACCAGCGGACCGTTGTGCCGTCGTCACCGAGTGCGGTGCGCGTGTCGGCGGCGATGTCGAGCCGGGGACCGGAACCGACGGTCACGCGAAGAGTGCCTGCTTCGGGGTGCACCCCGGGCTCCGCGGTCTTGGAGCACGAGGCGGCGAGCAGAAGCAGTGCGAACAGGGTTGTCCTGAATTTCATATCTGTATGGAATAGGTTGTACGCTCTTGTCCGAATGTGTGCAAAAATAGGGATCGCCGCCCTTTCGGGAAAATAAATTCAACGAACACCGTGTTTTTCATCATGAAAACGGTGCCGATGTTGTTCTGTTGGTCGTTGTCCGGCGTGTTTTCCTGCTTTCGGAACCGGCTCTGCTTCCACGTGTGTAGGCGGGCGGCGGAGGGACCGGATCAGGGTGTCGGTCTTCCGGTGACGGCCCCTGCGGCGTACTCCTGAAGATGCGTCCGGGTGCGGCGTGCGCGCGGAGTCCCGAGGCCGTGCGGCGGGTCGGGCGGGCGGCTCCCTGTGCCCGGAAAAAGGTCGTCCGGGCGAAAAAGAGGCCGCCCGGATCGGGGCGGCCTCTGAAGCCTGGTTGCGCGGAGGGGGTTACTCCTGCTTGACGTACTTGTCGAGCCAGCCGAAGAATTCGCGGTTCCAGACGAGCGAGTTCTGCGGGCGGAAGACCTGATGGGCCTCGTCCTCGAACGAGACCAGCCGCGCCGGAATGCCGCGCACGCGCGCTGCCGTGAAGGCCTCGAGCGACTGCGTGTAGGGGATGCGGTAGTCCTTCTCGCCGGTGACGATCAGGATCGGCGTGTCCCAGCGGTCGACGAAGCGGTGCGGCGAGTTGGCGTAGGAGCGCTGGGCCGTGGCATTCGTCTTGTCCCAGTAGGGGCCTCCGTAGTCGTTGTTGACGAACCACAGCTCCTCCGTTTCGCCGTACATCGAGTCGAAGTCGAAGATGCCGCAGTGGGCGATGAAGGCCTTGAAGCGCTTGTCGTGGCAGCCGGCCAGGAAATAGACCGAATAACCGCCGTACGAAGCGCCGACGCAGCCCAGGC
>ERZ780144.384-NODE-384-length-62563-cov-4.914123_pt1 | contig 62563 bp, 49 predicted proteins | sample MGYA00511380_ERZ780144 | MGnify/ENA primary metagenome ERZ780144 (study PRJEB29588, sample SAMEA1965858) | human gut metagenome | biome: human gut; feature: human-associated habitat; material: faeces | place: Denmark | collected 2008/2010 ... | reverse complement strand
GAACCCGCGACCCTCGCCTTGGCAAGGCGATACTCCACCACTGAGCCACTCGTGCATTCTCTTGCCTGCGAGCCGTTCGCCGCAAGCAAGATATATATTACATTATACTTTAGTATTTGTCAACACTTTTTTTAATTTTTTTATTTAAAATATGAAACACCTGATTCAAATATGTGCTGATTCTGGTTTCCAACAATATTTATAGCAACACTGTCACCGATTCTCTCTGAATGAGCCATCTTACCGAGCACTCTTCCATCAGGACTTGTGATTCCTTCTATAGCTGCATATGAGCCATTTGGATTGTAATCCTCATCCATTGTAGGTACTCCGTTAAGGTCTACATATCTTGTTGCAACCTGACCGTTTGCAAACAAATCATCTATCACATTCTTAGGTGCTACAAAACGTCCCTCGCCATGTGATGCAGGTATTGCGTATACTCCGCCAAGTTCTGCTTTCATAAGCCATGGTGACTTGTTTGTTACTACCTTTGTATATACTGACTTAGATATATGACGTCCTATACTGTTTGTAGTAAGTGTAGGTGCATCTGCTGTCTGAGGTTTAATCTCACCAAACGGTACAAGTCCAAGTTTAATAAGCGCCTGGAATCCGTTACAGATACCGAGTGCAAGTCCGTCTCTCTTCTGTAAAAGTTCATGTACTGCATCCATAATCTTTGGATTTCTAAAGATTGATGCGATAAACTTAGCTGAACCGTCAGGCTCATCACCTGCGCTAAATCCGCCTGAGAACATAAGTATCTGAGAATCCCTGATTGCTTTCTCAAATGCATTTACAGATTCTACAATCTGGCTCTCCGTCATGTTCTTAAATACGACCGTTTCTACATCCGCACCCGCAAGTTCAAATGCTTTCGTTGTGTCATATTCACAGTTTGTACCAGGGAATACAGGTATAAATACCTTAGGTCTTGCAACTTTGTTCTTTGCAGTATAAACAGTCTTTGCATCAAAAAGCTTATCCTCGAGTTTAGTCTGCTCAACATCTGAACGTGTAGGAAATACACTCTCAAGTCTGCCTGTCCAGTTCTCAAGTGCTTCTTTCATGGAAATCTTTGTATCTCCATATACAAATTCAGCATCGTCAGTTACAACTGCAATCTTCTTATATTCTGCACTAATCTTATCAAGATCATCCGCTGATACTTCTGCTATGATAGAGCCGTAATCTTTGGCAAATAATTCATCACTGTCAAGACTTTCTTCAACTTTTACACCAAATCCGTTACCAAATGCCATCTTGCTGACAGCTTCACAGATACCACCAAAACCTACTGCATATGCAGAAACAATAATTTTTGATTTTATCATATCTGTAATCTTTGAATAGAGTGACATAAGCTGCTCATATACAGGAAGTGAATATTTGTCTTTTTCTATATCAAATTTTACTAAAACATTTCCAGCTTTCTTAAGTTCAGGCGAAACAATATCTCCTGTCTTGGCAATATCAACTGCAAATGAACAAAGTGTAGGAGGTACGTCTATATCGTTAAATGAACCTGACATACTGTCTTTACCGCCAATTGAAGGAAGACCAAGCTTTATCTGTGCATCATATGCACCTAAGAGTGCTGCCATAGGCTCGCCCCAGCGCTTTGGATCTTCTCCGAGTCTTCTAAAGTACTCCTGGAATGTAAATCTTATCTTACTGTAGTCTCCACCTGCTGCAACGATTTTTGCTACAGATGAGATAACTGCATATACAGAACCATGATATGGACTCCAGCTTGCAAGATAAGGGTCAAGTCCGTAACTCATCATAGTGACCGTATCACATTTACCCTCAGACATCGGAAGTTTTGCAACCATTGACTGAGTAGGTGTAAGCTGGTATTTACCACCGTATGGCATATATACACTTGCTGCACCGATAGAACTGTCAAACATCTCTACAAGGCCCTTCTGTGAGCAGACATTTAAATCTGATAATGTGTCAAGCCATGCTTTCTTTATATCTTTAGTATCTTTTTTTTCTTCAAAATAGTTTGCTTTTTCATCAGGCATTGTGACAACTACATCTGTTTCCTGATGTGCACCGTTGGTATCAAGAAATGCTCTTGAAAGGTCAACAATAACTTTATCTCTCCATGAAAGAACAAGTCTAGGCTCTTTTGTAACCTCTGCTACCGCTACTGCTTCAAGGTTCTCCTCCTCAGCAAACTTAAGCATCTTGTCTACATCTTTGCTGTCAACAACAACAGCCATACGTTCCTGAGACTCTGAAATTGCAAGTTCTGTTCCGTCAAGACCTGCATATTTTTTCGGAACTTTGTCAAGATTTACCCTAAGTCCGTCTGCAAGTTCTCCAATAGCTACAGAAACTCCACCTGCACCAAAATCGTTACATTTCTTTATGATTGAACTAACTTCTTCTCTTCTGAAAAGACGCTGTATTTTTCTCTCTGTAGGTGCATTACCTTTCTGAACCTCAGCGCCGCATACATCGATTGATTTTGTAGTATGAGCTTTTGATGAACCTGTCGCACCACCGATACCGTCACGTCCTGTACGGCCTCCGAGAAGAATAATAATATCTCCCGGATCGGAATTTTCACGGATTACGTTGCGTCTTGGAGCAGCACCCATAACAGCACCTATCTCCATTCTCTTTGCAACATAATTCGGATGATATATCTCATTTACAAGACCTGTAGCAAGTCCTATCTGGTTTCCGTATGAACTGTATCCCTTTGCGGCACCTGTTACAATCTTACGCTGCGGAAGTTTTCCTGAAAGTGTATCTTTCATCGATACTGTAGGGTCAGCAGCACCTGTTACACGCATTGCCTGATATACATAACCACGACCTGAAAGTGGATCTCGGATAGCACCGCCAAGACATGTCGCTGCGCCACCAAAAGGCTCAATCTCTGTAGGATGATTATGTGTTTCATTCTTAAAGAATATAAGCCATTCTTCTGTCTTTCCGTCAATCTCAACAGGAACTACTATTGAACATGCATTAATCTCATCTGACTCTTCCATATCATCAAGTTTTCCGTCAGCTTTAAGTTTACGCATACCCATAAGTGCAATATCCATGAGTGAGACATATTTGTCAGGTCTGTCCTTAAAAAGTTCCTTTCTCGCATCTTCATACATTTCATATGATGCCTCAATAGGTGCATTATAATATCCGTCCTCAAATTTGACATTTTTAAGCTCTGTCTGGAATGTCGTATGGCGGCAATGGTCAGACCAATATGTATCAAGTACACGGATTTCTGTCACAGAAGGATCTCTGTTTTCTTCGCTCTTAAAATAATTCTGAATATGAAGAAAATCCTTAAATGTCATCGCAAGATTAAGAGACTCATATAATTTTTTCAGTTCATCTTCTGACATATCTCTAAAGCCATCAAATACAGCAACATCTGCCGGCTCATCAAATTCCTGTACAAGTGTATCAGGAATATTTTCCAAAGCTTCTCTTGAATCTACAGGGTTAATACAGTATTCCTTAATCCTATCCTCGTCCTGTTTGGCAATCTCTCCTTCAAAAATATACGTTGTCGCAGAACGTATAACCGGATTTTCCTTTTCATTTAAAAGTTTAACACACTGCTCTGCCGAATCTGCTCTCTGATCAAACTGTCCCGGAAGATACTCAACCGAAAAAACAAAACTTCCGTCAGCTTTTTCAAATTCATTTTCATAGCAGTTGTCAACAGGCGGTTCTGAAAATACTGTTCCAAGAGCCTGTTTGTAAGTTGCTTCACTAAGATTTTCAACATCATAACGAATAAGCACTCTGACATTTGTAATACTCTTTATACCAAGATAGCGCTTTACTTCTTCTTTGAGTTCTTTTGCATGTACTGCATATGGCTGTTTCTTTTCAACATAAATCCTTCTTACACTTCCCATTGCGGTGCCTCCATTTCCTTTTTCTTCCTGTTCCTGCTGTTATTTTGATGAGTTGCTTGAACTACTTGAGCTGCTGCTTGATGATGACTCACTTGATGACGATGACTTTTCAGAAGAAGATGATGAAGATTTACTTGATGATGACTTCTTTGATGAAGAAGACTTTTTGCTCATCTTCTGTAAATCATCTGCTGTTACTATTTCTGTTGTCATTGTTCCTATTGTGACATCATTCCAAACACTTGCATTAACATTTATTTTGTATGTTCCTTTAAGCTCTTCATACCATTTATCATATTTCTCTGTCTGTGCAGATGTAACTGCCGAATCACATGCTTTCTGATAACTTGCTGTTGAGTTGTTATCAATCATCTTCACAAATACATAGTATCCTGCTTCTTCATCAAGAAATACCTGTGAAATTGTGCCGTTCTTCATAGCCTTAACTTTCTTTAAATTGGCTGCTGAAAGATATGACCATCCATCTTTCTCAGTAAATTCTGCTTTGTTATAAGTAATATCTGTCTTGTCCTTGCTTCCGATAAGCTTTGTGAAATCTTTTGCTGATGCTGCTTTCTTTGCAAGATTTTTAATTTCAGTTTCATATGATTTCTTCTTAGCAGCTGAAACCTTTTTAGTATTTCCTTTGCTGTCTGTCTTTGAGAGCGGTACAGCATAATACTGAATATCATACTCACGGTAATCTTTCTTAGAAACCTTTTTAATAACTGAATCTTTGTCAACTTCTTTATTTAATTCATTCTGCTTGTCAGATTTAAATCTATCAGCAAGAACTGTCTTTTCAAATCTCTTTGTAAGATTTTTCTTAGACATGCTGAGACGAAGTTTCTGCATCCATGTTAAACCTTTTCCTGCCTGTGTAACATACTCTTCAACTTTTTTCTTTTCATCTGAGCTAAGTTTATAATTTGATTTTTTTGCTTCCTGATAAAGAACCTCATATGCTTCTTCTTCATCTAACACTTCCTGCTTTATACCTATCTTGTTTGATATTCCTGATGGTACATTTTTGTCACTTCCCTGATAAGTTGACTCCCACACAGAAGTCCCCATATATGCCTGATACATCTCATCATATGGAAGATAAGTTGACTCTTTGACATAAATCGGATACATCATATCATCCATTGTTATCTTGGTTCCGTTAACTGAAAAAGCCACCTGTGGCTTGAACTGCTGTATGCCAACACCAATACAAAGTACAAGTACTAAAACTATACAGATGGCACTCCATACAATTGCCTTGACATTTCTGCCAGAACTTTTTCCTAATCTTGTTTTGCTTGTCGCAGCCTTAGCTACAGTATTTGATTTTTTTTCACTGTCACTATTCTGCTGATTCATTATTTTCTTTGCTGAATTCATTGTTGCTCCTCCAAATGTATTCTATACGCACAAATCACTAATATATGTGATAAAACGCTATCTTCTATTCTATCGAAAAAAAAATATAAGTCAAGACTGCAAATGTGATAAGTCTTTGAATTTTGCTTTTTTTTACTTTTTCAATATATTTTTTATTTTTTAATTGACATTCACTGCATTAGCTGGTATTATTGTCTAGTGTTTTATTAACATATGCGGAAGTGCTGGAATTGGCAGACAGGCATGATTCAGGTTCATGTGTCGGCAACGACGTGTGGGTTCAAGTCCCATTTTCCGCATTCGGAATAATAAAAGACAACTCAAAAGACTTCTCTTTCTTTTGAGTTGTCTTTTTTGTTTTTTTAAGCAAAAGAATTTTAATCAAAAAGTGAAAAGGACTTATTCCACAAATACGGAATAAGTCCTTAATCTTAATAAGATGCTTACGCAAAAATTATTTAACGATTTCTTTAACCTTAGCAGCCTTACCAACTCTGTCACGGAGATAGAATAACTTAGCACGTCTTGCCTTACCTCTGCGAACTATCTCAATCTTATCAATGATTGGTGAGTGAACAGGCCAAGTCTTCTCTACACCTACACCGTTAGAGAACTTTCTAACTGTAAATGTCTCTCTTGCTCCACCGTTCTGTCTTTTAAGTACTGTACCCTCGAATACCTGGATACGCTCTCTTGAGCCTTCAATAACCTTAGCATAAACTTTAACAGTATCACCTACTCTAAAGTCTGCTACTTCTGCTTTTAACTGTGCATCTTCAATTGCTTTAATAATATCGTTCATTTTGTGACCTCCTTAATTATTTTGACATTCTTAATACTTATGTGTAATCCTACAACCGTAACAGAGGAATATCTCTACTCACAAACAACAGTCAATATAATATCACAACATTTCTTACATTGCAATAGTTTTTTTTCTTATTTGAACAACTCCAGTATTTCATCTTTAGTCAAATTGTTTACAAATAATTCATCCGCTTCAATGACTGAGTCGGACAACATTTTTTTTCGTTTTTGCAATTCATAGATTTTTTCTTCAATCGAATCTTTCATTACATACTTTATAACCTGTACCTTGCGCTTCTGTCCTATGCGGTATGCCCTGTCAGTAGCCTGTTCCTCTACCGCCGGATTCCACCAAGGGTCAAAATGTATAACGGTGTCTGCTCCTGTCAGGTTAAGTCCTGTTCCGCCGGCTTTAAGTGAAATCAGGAATACTTTCACTTCTCCCTGATTAAATTCCTTAACGTACCTTTTTCTCTCCTCCGGCTTTGTAGCTCCGACAAGATAGAAATACGGTATATCATTTTTTCTTAATTCATCCGCAATTATCGAAAGCATTGACGTAAATTGCGAAAATACAATAACGCTGTGGCCTCCATCCAATATGTCCGGAAGCTGCTCCATAAGAAGCTCCAGTTTTCCGCTGCCACCATGATAATTTTCAATAAAAGTTCCCGGATGACAGCATATCTGACGCAGTCTTGTAAGTGCGGCAAGGACCTGTATTCTTTCCTTTCCGCTTTGTATCTCGCTGTTATCGCGTATTTCACTTTGTATCCTTGAAAGATATGAGAGATATATCTTTTTCTGTTTTGCCGTCATTTCTGATATTCTCTTTGTCTCTATCTTATCAGGCAGATCTTTCAATACATCCTTTTTCATTCTTCTAAGTATAAACGGCTGGATTCTCTTTTTGAGTTCTTCCATCTTAGTCTCATTTTTTTCTTTAAGTATCGGCTTTTCATAATAATCTGAAAACTTTGAATACTTCATAAGAAATCCAGGCATTATAAAATCAAAAATAGACCACAATTCAGATAAAGTATTTTCTATAGGAGTTCCCGTAAGTGCAAATCTGTGCGCCGCCACAACAGACTTAACCGCTTTTGCACCGAGAGACGCAGGATTTTTTATAAACTGTGCCTCGTCAATAAACATATTGTCATATTTTATCTCTTTAAAAAATTCCATATCCTTTCTTATTAGAGGGTATGTTGTAATCCACACATCGTAATCCTGTCTGTCTTCACATATAAGTCTTTTTCTTTCATCTGGGTCACCTGATATAATTCTTGTTCTTATATGAGGTGCAAATTTTTCAAATTCTTCCTGCCAGTTGTATGTCAGTGAGGTTGGGCAGACTATAAGCGACTTGCTTTCAGGCTGCGAACATATATATACGATAGTCTGCAAAGTCTTTCCAAGCCCCATATCATCAGCCAGAATTCCACCCATGCTGTATCTTGCAAGATTTTTAAGCCATCTGTATCCGACCACCTGATATTTTCTCATCTTTGCTTTAATATTTTCAGGAACAGGGTACTCACTTATCTCCGGTTTCTTTATATCATCAAGTAATCTGTCAAATCCCTCATCCCTTGTAACAAAACTTCCGCCCGGCATTATCTCATCGATATAAATTGCTGCATTTTCCTCAAATTTCAGCACTCCCGAATCATTTTGTACACTGTTCTCAATAAGCCATTCAAGCGTTTTTTTCTGCTTTTCATCTTCAAGACTTATAAATGCACCGCTCTTAAGTCTGTAATATTTCTTTTTTAAATGTATTGCTCTAAAAAAGTCTTCCAGCTCGTCTTTCGGTATCTGTGCATAGTCCATATCCATCTCAAGAAGATTTATATCCGTATTAAGCCTTATATTCGCTGACATATGCCCAATCTTTTTGACATTTATATTTTTATATTCTTTAGAGTAAAATACTTCAAAGTTATCTGTGAGAACATGTCTTTTGCCGGTCATCATATTAAAAATGTCATCCTCATTTTTCAGAAGAAAGGCATTGTCACTTATCTTAAAATTCAGATCATACAACACCCTTGTAAGGCGTTCCTCCTCCTCTTTATCACGGACAAGTATATATTTTCCCGAATAATCATTTTTCAGCGGATTTATGGTACAATCACCATATTGAAATTTTATAATCGCAGTTATGGATATTTTTTTCCTGCTCTGGTATATGTCAAGATAAAGTTTAGGCACAAGTGGCTCAACTATATACATATTTTTAATTTCATCAGGAACATGTACATCCATCTGCTTCTTTAATATAGGAAGTACTTTTTCCACAAAACTGTTCTTATTTTCATTTCTAAACTCAATCTCATTACCATTCTGCATAAAAAGTGGCAAATAAAACGGCAAAAGACAGCTTATGAAATCCTTTTGCGGCATATATAATGTATTGTTGTAAAAAAGAATGCTTCCATCCTCACAAAGTGAGATAAGTTTATTTTCGCCTATCTTTTTTAATGACAGTGCATTATCTTTCAAAATCATTTCTATCGAAAGGTCAGGATTTCCCTTTTCTATTCTTATGTCCTTAAATTCTTTTCCGTATATATTTATGTCGCACTCAATATTTTCTGATAAATCAAGCAGTTTTTGCAGCATTTTTTTTGACAGCACAAGTTCCTGTCTTTTAAACAAATTTGAATAATATGATTTTCCGAGTGTCTCCTGAATTTCATATATATCCATGATATAGTCAAGAATTCTGGCAGAATTTTCCTCAAATGCACTCTCTCCCGGAACAAAATGAAACTCTTTGCCAAGTTCTATTGTCTCTTCATTATAATAGTCATTTATAAATTTTTTTGTATTTGAAACCTTATACATTTTATGTTCACCGGCTTCAAAACTAACATAAGCCCTCGAATTTTTACTTTTCAAAAATTCCGGAATTGATATATTTAATTTCAGTCGAAAATAATTTGGAGTCAAATGGTTGTATTCTCTTTTTCTAAAATACTCTACAACATTGTACGCAACTCTGTCTTCTCCTTTTAAATTAACTTTCGCATCTTCCCTCTGCTGATAGTCTGCGATAAAAAGCATCATTGCAATAACATGTTTACATGCTCCCGATAATTTAACATGCGAAGGACAGTTACATGAATATATCATATTTCCATCTTCTTCAACCTGAACAGTAACTATATACTGATTGCTTCCTTTTACAATCCCTTTATACTGCTTTATACTGTCATTCCATGTAACGTTAGAAACGGCATGAGCAGCATAGTAACGCATTCCTCTATAGTAAACTTTAACAGAAGACGCATATTGTTTTATCGCCTCTCTTGTTATTTTTCTCATAACACGCCACCCGCCTTTCACTCAATCTATCTTAACAAATGAAACTTATCAGCAATCCTTGCCATTCTTCTTCCCATAGGAAACTCATATAATTCTTTTCTGCTTAACCCGTGCAGTTTGAGTACAAGTGCAAAGTATACTGCCACCGCTGCTATAACCGCTGGGCATATTGCAACATATATCCTGCTTGTAAGCACGAAAAACAATTTATACACTATAAACGTTACGATCCCCATTATAAATGATGCCAGTAAAGGCACACAAAAAGTTTTGGTGTACTCCTGCTTGTACTTCATATGTTTTGAAACCGACCTGCCATTCATAAAACATACAAGAAGCGGATATGTGACATTTCCGAGTACAAGTGCATATACACCAAGATTTGTCCATTTTAAAAGCACGAAAACAAAAACAATATGCACAATAAGTGACACGAGTGAATGTATTACAGGCAATGCCATCTTGTCGATACTTTGCAGAACTCCGCTTGTAACAGTTGACAACGCATAAAATATTACGCAGGACGAACCAATCATAAGCATCGCACCGCCCGTTTTATAATCTGACGCTGGGAATAAAAGTCTTATTATAGGCTCTGCAAGCACTGCAAGTCCCATTGATGATGGAAAAGCAATTATCATATTAAATTTAACTGCCATGTCAACTTTCTTTTTAGCGTCACGCATATCACCCGCCGCAACAGATGTAACAAGATTTGGAATCATAGAAGATGCTATCGCCGTCGAAACAGCTATAGGAACACTCACTAAAAGTCTGTACTTTGTGCTGTATATTCCCTGAAGTGTTTTTACTTCTTTATCTGTCTTACCAATAGCTCCCATTACATTGTTAAATAAAGTTACATCTATTATACCGCTTAGCTGATATACGGTCTGGCTCAATATAATAGGCAGAACAGTCATTATAATAAGCTTATAAGTATATCCTAAAGATTCTTTTGCCGATAATTTGTCTCTGCGTGCCTGTTTCTTTATCACTGGACGGTAAACCGTATATATTATCATAAGTATGAGCAATGCAGTCACTGCACCAAAACATGTACCAAGAGTTCCTCCTGCGGCCCCCCACGCCGAAAGTTCAGGTGAAGCACTGTGGGCACGCATAAAGAAATATGCTGCTCCAACACTGACAAATGCATTTACTATCTGTTCAAATATCTGGGATATTGCTGTCGGAAGCATGGTACGGTGTCCCTGAAAAAGTCCCCTGAAAACACCCATAACTGCAACAATAAATATTGTTGGTGCCAAAACTCTCAATGGAATAGCAATTCCACTGTATTTTGCAAAGAACTTTGCTTCAAGCCAGTCCGCACCAAAATATACAAACAATGCTGCTATTCCACCTGTGAACACAGACAAAAGCATTGAGCATTTAAATATCTTATATGCACTTTTATATCGTTTTTGAGATATCTTTGCCGAAACCATCTTTGAAACAGCCATTGGCATTCCGTATGATGAAATTATCAGAAGAATATTATAAATTTCAAATGCAGCCGAATAGACACCGTTTCCCTCATCTCCGATAATATTCGCCATCGGAATACGATATATCATTCCTATGATTCTTACAAGTATTGACGCTGCAGCAAGAATACTTCCCTGTTTTAAAAAACCACTGGCGGCCTTATTTTGTTTACTAGTTTCCATAGTCGCTTTTATCCCCTTTATTAGTCTCTTTTTATCCCAAGTGCATCAAGTATTTCTTCCTGTTTTTTCTCCATAATAATTCTTTCTTCATCCTCCATGTGGTCATATCCAAGAAGATGAAGCATACTGTGAGCCGTAAGAAAACAAATCTCTCTTTTGAGCGTGTGACCGTATGTCTCTGCCTGTTCCATAGCCCTCTCAACGGATATAACTATATCGCCAAGCAGAAGTTCACCACTTTCAGGATTAAAGTACATCGCAAGTGCATCGTCACTCTCAAGAATGTCATAATCTGCCGGTGAATCATAATCAACCATCGGAAACGAAAGTACATCTGTCGGAACATCCAGTTCCCTGAATTCCCTGTTTATATTTCTGATACCTTCATTGTCCGTAAATGTCAGATTAACCTCACATTCATAAGGACATTTTTCCTGTTCAAGAGCTTTCTCTATGACGAGTTTTAACACTTTCTCATAATCAAATCCCAAATCAAGCTCCTGCTCATTTTCCATCAGTATAGTCATTACATCCTCCTATATTAAAATTATCCGTTAAAAATCCATATTTATGTTTTTATATGTCTCTTTTATGCCTTCAATTTCTTTTTCGCTTATATCACAATTGTCAAAATTCCCTTTTTTCTGCCTGTTTGCAAAAACACTTTCAATAAGCTTTTCTTTTGACGGTCTGCTTTTATCTGTATTTTTTTCAAAATATTCTATCATAGATACTATGCTGTCAGAAAGCATAACCACCATTGCCTCCCTGCTCTCAGGCTTTTCATCCTTATCACAGACCTGCAGTATAAGATCGGTAAGACATTTTGGAAAATCATACGCATATGCTATATCATTTGTCGCTTCAACATAATTTTCTTCTTTCTTTATTCTTCCGATTTCATGATACATTCCGCCTGCCTTGGCAAGCAGACTATTATATCCCATCTTCTGTGAAACTCTCATCGACATCACGCTGACTCTCATAGAATGAATAAATAAATTCGCCGAAAATGCCTGTAATCTTCTTATAAGCTCATAATCTGACTCTAAAAGATTACTCATTTTTTCAGTATCTTCAACACAAAGGCATTTGATTTTTCCAAACTGTTCAAAGATATATCTCACAATAAATGCCGTAAACGCTATAACGAATGAGGACATAATCTGTATTATCAAATATGTTTTGTTTTCTTTAAGCAGTGTAACATCAAAACCGAACTGTATTATAAGAAGCACTGCTGAGAGAGCAATCATTGCAATAGTTGAATATAAAAGTTCTTTAATGCTGTTCTCCGCAAAAATCAAAACAACAACTGCTCCCAAAACCAGATAGTACAATATTTTTTTGCTGCTTTGAATATAATCTGTTGCATATAACACGTACTGAACCATACTCAGAAAATAAAATATCATTCCGTGTTTCATGCCGTCGATAACAGAAATAACAGCAACGGATATAAGCCATAAACCTCCTACAAATTCATAGCCGTACAAAAAAATCAAAACAATTGTTATTGCTAAACAGAATAAACATAAAATTTCAGAATGAAGTTCCCTGATATATTTTCCTCCGCTGTGAGTGTAAAAACATTGTACAAGAATACCGCACACCACTGCTGTCACAATATTCACCATATTTTTCACAATGCTGTAGTCTCTAACAAAGCCGATAGCAACAGCACCTAAAATTAAAATGATATAAATAACAATCGAAAAATTTCTGGCTCTATTTATTTCATTTTTTTCTCTTTTCATTTTCTTTTGATTCATTTACCCTTTTTCTTCTTTCAATTTTTTTCTCATAATCATCATATGCCGTAACAATTTTTTGAACTAAAGGATGTCTTACCACATCTTTATTTGTAAGATATGCAAAGCCAATGTCCTCAACCTTTCCAAGCACTTCAAGAGCCTGTTCAAGTCCTGATTTGGTCGTTCCCGGCAAATCTTTCTGTGTCAGGTCACCCGTCACTATAACTTTTGAACCAAATCCGATTCTTGTCAAAAACATTTTCATCTGTGCCGGTGTTGTATTCTGTGCCTCATCAAGTATTATGAAAGAATTGTCAAGCGTTCTTCCTCTCATATACGCTAACGGTGCAACTTCAATAAGCCCTTTCTCGACATTTCTAAGGTAACTCTCTGCCCCCATTATCTGATACAGTGCATCATAAAGAGGCCTCAAATAAGGGTCTACCTTACTTTGAAGGTCTCCCGGTAAAAATCCCAGTTTTTCTCCTGCTTCTATCGCAGGTCTTGTAAGAATTATTTTATTGACTTCATCTCTTTTAAAAGCTTCAATAGCCATCGCCATTGCAAGATATGTTTTTCCTGTTCCCGCAGGCCCTATTCCGAAAACTATCATTTTTTTGCGGATTAAATCAATATAATTTTTCTGTCCTGAAGTCTTTGGTTTAATTGGTTTACCCTGAATTGTCCTGCAAACTATATCAGAATCAAGTTCAACTACTTCCCCTTCTCTGTGTTCAACTGCCAGAGACAAAATATAATTCACATTTTGCTCTGTTATTGTATTTCCTCTTTTTGACAGTTCAAGTAACTCCGTGAGAATGCTTTCCGCCTGTTTGACACCTGACGCATCTCCGACAAGTTTAATATTCCCGTCTCTCGCAACCATCGTAACATTAAGACTTCTCTCTATTTTTTTGATATTCGCATCAAAACTTCCGAATATATTTCTCTCATGTTCAGCCGGTATTTCCAGAACTGTTTCCATTATTGCCATATTTATTATTCCTTTTTTGTTTTACTTTCTTTATTTTCTCATAATGCGTCTGTTTTTTCTGCCATGTTATATTACCTGATGCTTTGTAACAATCTCCCTGTTCTGAAACAGAAAAATCGGTTTTGACAAGTTTGTAACCTTTTTTCTCTTTTTTTCTAATATAGTCAGTATACTCATCTTTCATACACTGTCTTGCTTCGTCTAAGCTGCAATTTACATAAACATACTCGTACTTTTTATACGTTATTTTCCATACTGATATCGGAAATCTTTTTGACAAAAATGGGCATACGCACCCACCTTCATAGAGTATAGCACATTTTTTTGAAGTTTCCAAATCATTTAAAGGATTATGTATAAAAAACTCTTTTCCAAATGCTGAAATTTTATAAATTTCCTTTGTTCGTCCTGTATATACTTTCCTTTTCTGTCTTTTCTTCTGCATGCCGTAAAACATTTCACGACTCTCTAAAACTACAATTCCCTCCGCTTTCACTCTCGACTTTCTTATTATCTCATCATTGTCTCCGACTATCGGAACAACCCCCGATATTAAGACCCTGCCCGCCTTTACTTTCTTCCCCGTCTTTACTTTTGCAACCCCTGCACTTGTAACAATGGACACCACCTTTCCGTCATCAGATGCTACAAGATTTGCCGGTTTTCCTCTTTTTTCTATATCGTCTTTTGACATCTCACGCACATTTACAACAAGCCTGCTGCCACTCCTATTAACTGAAACCCAGCCTATTTTATCATATTTTTTTCGTATGTTTTTCTCAATTTTTTTACAATCTGCCCTGCCGCTGCACATTCCTCCATAAATATTTTCCGTATCCAGATATGAAATAATATTTTCTTTTGTGTAATAGTTCTGTCCGGCAACCTCTATTCCCCAAATTCTGCTCGAAAGAAAAAAAAGCATTGTAAAAAAAGAAATCACACCCAGCACGAAATTTAAGTTTTTTTTGCTTCTCTCAATCAAAAAAGGCAGACCGTATCTTTTGTAAACCCTCGGAAAAACATGACATTTTACAGCAATGTGATGTATTCTCCAAAAATTGCGAAAGCCTATGTTAAACCATAATATTTTCTTTTCTTCATCTGCCCTTATATTCCATATTTCTATACCGTTGTTTCTACATAGGTTTATAAATCTGCCGGCTCCTTCATGCTCCAGATAAACCATCAGATATCCAAATATCCAGCCAGTTATTTTATGTACCATTCCATTCTCCATTCCTGCGCTTTTTTCCATGCATCACAAGTCCTCTATCTATGATATTCTATCGAATCTATGTTACCAAGTACGCACATTTCATCTTCCCTGAAATATGCTATCACAAGTTTATTCCCTCTTATGTATATTTTCTGCTGTTTTGTCTGCACCTTGATAAGTTCCTCCGTATATTCTATGATACTTCTGTAATTTTCTATACATAATCTGTGATTTCCATAACCTAAAATAACAGGTGCTTTTGCTATAATATCCTCCGGGATGTCAAATTTATCCGATAATCTTCTTGATATTATCGGCTCTCTTACCTCTGGCTTTGTCGAAGTCTTTTTGACATGCCTATATTTTTTCATAGTACGGACACCTCCGATATATCAATAATGTCACACTGATAACAACATTATTATATATGTATGCCCGTCTGCCGTTTTTGTTACTTGCGGTAAAGCATTAAATACTATATAATTAACTATAATCACAATCAAAGCAGTAAGCTTAGAAACGAGGATTACAATGCGTGAAAAATATAACCGTGAGATACTGGATCTTATACGCAGTATACAAAATATAGACTTTATAAAACCTGATGATATTCCAAACATAGACCTTTACATGGATCAGGTTACTACCTTTATGGACGAACATCTGGCGTCATCAAAAAGATTTGATGACGATAAAATTCTCACAAAGACCATGATAAACAACTATACAAAAAACAAGCTTATCCCACCACCACAAAAAAAGAAATATTCTAAAGAGCATATGTGTTTACTTATATATATATACTATTTTAAGAATTTTCTGGCGATAAGTGATATAAAAGATATCCTCGAACCCATCAGCAATTTATTTTTTGAGGGTAATGGTTCAAAGGATATGGAAGAAATATATTCCGAGATTGTTAATCTTGAATTAGGCAATATAGATTCCCAGCTAAAAGACATAATAAGGAAACTCAAAAAATCAAACGAAATGTACTCTGAGGTAAGTGATGCGGACGAGAAAAAGGTTTTATCAAACTTTGCATTTATCTGTATGTTAAGTTTTGATGTATGGGTCAAAAAAACAATAATCGAGAATATTGTAGATGACACACTTGGTCAAAAGAAAAATAATTCTTCAATCAAAAAAAATTAAGGAGACAGTTTATATCTCCTTAATTTTTTTATTTATCACTGCTCAAGATCAAGCCTTAACTGAACCTCATCCTCTGCTTCTATCTTGAAATCTTCAATCTTTTCAGACTTTACAACCGGCAGATTTTCAAGTGAGTCTATTCCAAAATTCCTCAAAAATTCCTCAGTTGTTGCAAACTGGATAGGTTTACCCGGAGCATCCAGCCTTCCCGCTTCACAGACAAGGTTATACTCCACAAGTTTATTTACCGCATGGTCACTTTTCACACCTCGGATATGTTCTATCTCCATCTTTGTAACCGGCTGTTTATATGCAATTATTGATAAAGTTTCCAGCAGTACATCAGTAAGTACATGCTTTTTAGGAACATGTGCAATTCTTACAAGCGTGTCATAGGCAGATGCCTTTGAGCACATCTGAAATGCACCGTCAAGCTCAATAATCTGTATTCCCCTGTTATCATCAGCATAATTATCCATCATATTATGTATAACTTTCCTGCATGTTTCCTCATCCTGCTGCGTTGCTATGGCGATTCTTTCAAGGTCAACCGCCTCGCCCATAACAAACAATATTGCTTCGATATTCGCCTCTAATTCCGGCAGAGTCATATCCGTACCCATTCGCAAGCCTCCCATAGATTTGTCAGTCAGCACTTGACGGTTCATATTCCATATCAGGTGCCAGCTTATTATATGTAATCAAAATATCATCAAATATATTTTCCTGAACAATAAGAATTTTTCCTACTTTCATAAGTTCAAGAATCCCGAGGAATGTCACTATCACCATAGTTTTTCCTGGTTTAGATTCAAGCATGCTTCTAAAGCTGAAATGTCCGTGACGCATCGCATATTCCTCAATATAAATCATTCTGTCCTGCAAACTGACAGTCTCTTTCTTTATCTGTCCAAATCTGCTTCTTATAGGATCTATCTTATCAATCTGCTTTTTCATAACACTGTTAAAAATGCTCTGAAGTTTTGACAATGTAATATCACCAAGTAATTCCGATACATCTATCGTCTCCTTATAATCAGCAATATCTTTTGGAACAGTCGGCTTTTTATACATCATCTTTTCCGCATCTATCTGAAGGTCTTTAAGTTCATACGATGCATATTTAAATGTCTTATATTCAAGAAGTCTCTCAACAAGCTCAGCCCTTGGGTCCACCTCTTCGCCCGCCTCATCAACCTGTACCGGAAGAAGCATTTTTGATTTGATTTTCAACAGCGTTGCCGCCATAACAAGAAAATCACTCATTACATCCATATCCGTTGTTTCGGTTTTTGAAATAATTTCCATATACTGTCTTGTGATTTCTGCGATAGGTATATCAAAAATATCTATCTTGTTTTTCTCTATCAGGTGCAGCAACAGATCAAGTGGTCCGTCGAACGCCTCTAATTTCACGGATATACTGCTCATTCTCCAACCTTTCCACCTGTTTCCGATTAAAACGGCAAATATGTTACAAGCCTTAGATAAACCATATTTATCAAATTAAGAATAAATACAAGCATCAATATAAGCTTTATGGAACTGTCCGCTTTTATTATCCCGAGATAATTCTGCGGTGATGCTCCCGCAACCACAAGCCCCATATCAAATGTCGATACCGGAAACAGATTCACAACAAAATAATCAAAACACAGCATTTGTATATATTGCAAAAACAATATCTTGGCTTTTTGAAACCAGCCGTATTTAAGGTTAATTATATCAACAATACTGTCCGAGGCTCCATACATATAATGCATCATAAAAATTGAAGAAAAAAATATTATTATGAGTACGAAAAAACCACTGAGTCCGATAATAATATTTGTTTTTCTGTCCCTTATACGAAACATATATGGCTTTGAAACCGGTACATAACAGGTTACGGCTAAAATAAGCCCCAATGGGTCAATATATCTGAATATTTTCCAAATGCCCTTTTTATCTATATTGCCACCCTGCTTATGTCCTCTGACAATCATATAGACAATGGCCTTAAACAGCTCATGAATTATCATAAGCAGGACCGCAGCAATAAGACAAACAACAACTTCTAATAACCACTCTTTCACATGCCACCTCAGTATGTCTCACACCTTTTTTCCTGATTATTTGTAATAATCAAACTGAAGGTCATACATTGCAACTGTATCTCCCTCTTCAATGCCCATAGCTTCAAGATCCTCAAGTATTCCGCTTGTCTTAAGGAATTTCTGGAAGAACTGAAAACCTTTTTCCGAGTCAAGATTCGTATACCCAAGCATTTTTTCTATACGAGGACCCTCAACATTGTAAACCTTATTTTTTTCATCATAAGTTACTGTATATGGCTCATCCTCAAATTCCATCTCATCAAATGAAAATTCTTTTTCAAATACTGTCGGTTCATCAGGCATCTCATCAAGAAGCGATTTCACATAATAGAGAAGTTCCTTTACCCCTTTACCGCTTACTGCGGAAATAGGAAATACTTTTATTCCCTTTGGCTCAAACTCTTCTTTCAAAAGAGAAATTACTGTATCTTCCTCTGTTCCGTAAAACACATCACATTTATTTGCAGCTATAACCTGCGGTCTTTTTATAAGGTCATCATTGTACCTCGCAAGCTCATTATTTATTACATTTATATCATTGAGAGGATCTCTTCCCTCAGTTGAAGCCGCATCTACCATATGGATGAACACCTTTGTTCTCTCGATGTGTTTTAAGAATTCATCGCCAAGACCGATACCGTCTGCTGCACCCTCAATAAGTCCCGGTATATCTGCAATAACAAATCCATCTGCACCCTCAAGGTCTACAACACCCAAAATAGGCTGTAATGTAGTGAAATGATAATTTGCGATTTTTGGCTTTGCATTGCTTACTCTTGAGAGAAATGTTGATTTTCCTACATTTGGAAATCCCACAAGTCCAACATCTGCAATAGTTTTAAGTTCAAGTATAACCTCAAGCTCTCTCGCTGGTTTTCCAGGCTGGGCATATTTTGGCACCTGCATTGTCGGGGTAGCATAGTTCATATTACCTTTTCCGCCACGACCGCCCTTTAACACAACCTCACGTTCGCATCCAAAAGACATATCAACGATAACTTTTCCCGTACTTGCCTCTTTTATAACAGTTCCCTCAGGTACTTTAAGAATAATATCTTCTCCGTCAGCACCGTGGCATCTTCTTCTTCCGCCCTGCTCACCGTCTCCGGCACAGAACTTTCTGCGGTGTCTGAAATCATTTAAAGTATTTATCCCTTTATCCACCTGAAAAATAACATCGCCGCCGCGGCCGCCGTCACCTCCGTCAGGTCCTCCTGCCGCAACATAAAGTTCTCGTCTGAAACTCACATGTCCGTCCCCACCTTTTCCGGAACGAATATATATTTTGGCGCTATCAGCAAACATCATTCCACCTTCTTTCTAAATCAGATAATTTATAAACAATTGCAATTCTATACAAAAAGAGACTGTCATAGACAGCCTCTTTTTGTATAGGTTTATCAGTTTCCGGTAAAACCGGTATAGACCGATTATAGACTATTTAGCTTCTACAGGATATACTGAAGCCTGCTTCTTGTCTCTACCTTTTCTCTCAAAACGAACAACACCGTCAACCAATGCAAACAATGTATCATCGCCACCACGACCTACATTTACACCTGGAAGAATCTTTGTTCCACGCTGTCTGTAGATAATGTTACCTGCAAGTACAAACTGACCGTCTGCTCTCTTTGCTCCAAGTCTCTTTGACTCTGAGTCTCTACCGTTCTTTGTAGAACCCATTCCCTTTTTATGAGCAAATAACTGAAGGTTCATGTTTAACATAGCCTTACACCTCCTGCTTTCTCTTTTTTCTAATCTTAATATACTTTTTTCCGTATTCCGCCTGTATGCCTTCAAGACCAAGTACAAGCGAATCAAGTAACAGTTTAGCAGATTCGCTAACCTTTTCAGATTTTATATCAAATGAAACCACATCTTTTTCTTCATGAACCGCACCTTCAAACTCATCATCCGTGAATTTTTCGACACTGTTCATGGCATTTATAACGAGTACGGAAACTGCCGCACACACTATATCACTGCCATACTCAGCATACTCAGCATGTCCGGTCATACGAAAACCGATATAGTCTCCACTATCATTCTGAAATAATGTCACATCTATCATATACTGTCACCTTTTCATCAACTAAGCGTTGATTTTCTCAATCTTTACCTGTGTGAAAGACTGTCTGTGACCGTTTTTCTTATGATATCCAGATTTTCTCTTATATCTGTAAACGATAACCTTCTTTGCGCGGCCTTCCTTAACTACAGAAGCTGTAACTGTTGCGTTTGCTACATCGTCTCCAGCCTTCATAGTTCCATCATTTACAGCAACAACCTGATCAAAAGTAACTGTCTCTCCTGCGGAAACAGCAAGTTTTTCTACGTTAATGATATCACCTTCGGATACTTTGTACTGCTTTCCACCTGTTGCAATAATTGCGTACATAATCGCACCTCCTATTTATCATTACTCGCTAACTTTGGCGTGACTAAAGTCATCTTCAAGGAGCCTCGTTAAGCGGCATCTCATTTATCATACATGTGTTTTTCATGCTTGTCAAGTGTTTTTTTGAGTTTCATTGCAAAAATATATGACCGATAACACCAAACCTGCTCCATTTCATCATGCTAACAACGATATTCCCCACAGCGCAAGTATATGTACCGGATAAAATGCATAAAAGAAATACTTAGGCATCTTTACATCATTTTTTGTTCCGTCATACGCCATTATAAACGGTATTGCCAGAACTCCAAAAGACTGCATTTTCCCCTGTGCAAACATTAAAAAGCATGTTAAAAGCAATGCATTTTTTCTGTCATATCTCTGCATATAAAATATCGCTATGGATAATATGCCCCATATACTATAGTCTGTTTTCAATAAGACCGCGACAAATCCTGCAATCAGAACAACTGTCATTTTTGCCGTAAAACTATACTCAAACTTTTCTATAAAACACATCATTATCACACCAAGCAATAATGTCCACATTACATTCTGCTCACTTACATCTATCAGTTTATGTCCAAATGCCAAATCATATGGTATCTCTGATATTATTGAAAATATCAAAAGATTAATCATATACTTCTTTCTGCTGTGTGTATGTATAAATCCCTCCACCAACATAAAACAGATTATTGGAAACGATATTCTTCCCACCGCCCTGAACGCTTTATATATTACATCGCCCCTATCCATCAGAAATACACAGCCTATATGGTCGATAAGCATTGTAAGTAAAGCTGTTATCTTTAAAAAATTTCTTCCGTATCTTTTATCCCAGAATGTTCCTTCCGTTGCTGCTGCCATTTTTATCTCACTTTCTTTTTTATATGTTATTCCTTATTTTTATTTGCTCTTTCATTTTACAGTGTCAAATTTAAAATTTGATTTAAATATTTTCTCTAGACCACCTGTAATTGTAATGTCACCATTATCCTCCACAAGTACAGTGTCAAATTCATTTTTATGTTCACGCCAGTAATCAAGTGCTTTTTCTTTTCCCATCACGAATAAAGACGTTGACAATGCATCTGCAAGCGTTCCGTCATCACTTACTATCGTCACGCTTTTAACCCCTGATTCTGCCGGATACCCGGTTTCAGGGTCTAATATATGATGATATGTTTTTCCGTTCTTTTCAAAATATCTTTCGTACCCTCCTGACGTTATGACCGCTTTGTCTTTTACCGACACAACACCTATATAATCCGATGATTTGTCAGGATTTTCAATTGCTATCTGCCAGGCTGTTCCGTCAGTTTTTGTACCAAGTGCCTGGACATTTCCGCCAAGTGACACAAGGCCTGATTTCACACCGCACTCCTTAAAAATCTGCATAACACGGTTTGAAGTATATCCCTTTGCTATACCGCCAAGATCTATTTTCATATTCTCTTTAAGTTTTATATTGCCGCTTTTTTCATCAAATATTATTTTAGATGAGTCTACATCTTTGAGCAGTTTAGAAATCTCATTTTTTGACGGCACATTATATTTCTGTGTTGTAAAACCCCACTTTACCATAAGAGGATATATACTTATATCAAATGCTCCATTTGTCGTTTTATTTATCTCAAGTGCCTTAGAAACAATGTTTTTTGTGTCTGTAGAGAGTGTACCGCTCCCTGTTTCATTAAGTTTATATATATCACTTTCTTGTTTTTCGGCACTAAGCACCGTCTCAAGCCTGTTTATCTCATCCACCGCTTTATTTACGCCATTTTCAGCATTTTTACCATACGCCGTCACCGTCATATATGTATCCATCGCAAATATATCTTTAGATACTTTCTTGTTTTCATCGCTGTTTTGACAAGCTGTAAGCATGGCAATACATAATAAAAATAACAGCACTCCGCTTAATCTAAAATAAGATTTCTTCATCCTTTATCTTGTCCCCCTGCATTTAATTCTTGTTTTCTATATCTCAGAATTATAATTTTCTTCGACCTCTAATGCCTTCTTTCTCACCGCCTCATCATAACCTTTAAGTGCCGCAAAAGATGCGAACTGTGCCGCTCTGTCATGCAGACTCATAGGCTTATGTTTTTTCGATACAGGTCTCTCCATATCTATTATATCCTGATACTTTTTCCAGTCATCATTTTCAAGCATTATGCCCTGTGCCCTCCAATCTGTCTGTTTCTCTCCATTGCTGTTGCACCTTCTTCGAGGTTCATGCCTTTTAATATAGCATTTTTTCCATACTTTTTCTTCACATCTATCATAGCTTTCTGCAGCCTTTTCTCTTTAGCAAGCATATCTTTTTCTTTCTGCTTCTGCTTTTCAAGCTCGCCATAATCCGTAAAAAGGTCAAGCTGTTCAAATTCTTTCTTTTCGACCACATCTTCCTGCCTTGTAACATGATTTGCAACTACATTCATTCTTCTCACAAGAAGTTCACTGTTTATAATCTCATCATAGAGTTTTGCGACATTTTCCATTATTATTTTTGTAGATGAAGTCATTTTTTTAAGATTTATTGTTCCATGTGCATGTTTTGGAATCTTCCGTCCGTATCTGTCAAAAGTATATTCTCCTTTATATTTTTTTCTTATCTCGGAATTTTTAAGATTTTCTATATCGTAACCCACCGTAAGAACCATCTGGTCGGTCACAAGTCCCTTTTCCACAAGGTCCAATACAAGCATATCCGTCATTTCCATAACCACAAGTTTTGCCTTTTTTGCATCATACGGGCATGTGAGCACCTGTCCCGAACTTATGCTGTTGTTTTCCGGTTTATATGCCTTTATGTCGGCAATGGTACACGGCTCATATCCCCATGCATGGTCGATAAGAAGCTCTGCGTTTATCCCAAACAATTTATAAAGCAGCTCTTCATTATAAAAATCCCCTGCTTTTCCGATTGAACACCTTGCAACATCACCCATTGTATAAATACCGCACCCGGCAAGTCTTTTCGCATATCCCCTGCCGACTCTCCAGAAGTCAGTAATCGGTTTATGTCCCCACAATATTCTTCTGTAGCTTATCTCATTGAGCTCCGCAATTCTCACTCCGTCCTTATCAGGTTTTATATGCTTTGCAACAATATCCATTGCAACTTTGCAAAGGTAAAGGTTTGTCCCGATTCCTGCCGTTGCAGTAATACCGGTTTCCTTTAAAACATCCATTATAAGCATCATTGCAAGTTCTCTTGGCGTTTTCTCATATGTTTTAATATAAGATGTCACATCTATAAATACCTCATCCACAGAATACACATGTATGTCTTCGGGAGCTATATATCTAAGATATATATTATAAATTTTTGTGCTGTACTCCATATAATAAGCCATTCTTGGCTTTGCTACAATATAGTCTATTTTTTTGCCGGTAGCAGCTTTTATTTCATTTGCTTTCTGCACCACCTCAAAAAGTCTCGCTCTTCCCGAAATGCCATACGCTTTCAATGAAGGTGACACAGCAAGACATATCGTTTTTTCAGTCCTCGACTCATCCGCAACCACAAGATTTGTCGTGAGCGGGTCAAGTCCTCTCTCCACACATTCAACCGATGCATAAAACGATTTTAAATCTATTGCTATATAAATATGTCCGGTATCATTTTGTTTATATTTGTCCGAACTTTTAAAACCCACTGTAAAATCCCCCTTAAGCCTTTTTAAATTCAATATTGACTATAAAAATAGTATCATGAAGTGATGCAGAAATTTTTCCTCCCATGCACTCTGTCATCTCTTTTGCGATAGCCATTCCAAGTCCGGTAGAAGTTTTACTCCTTGCTGCATCAGCTTTATAAAACTTCTCAAAAATACGGTTTATGTCAATCTCATCAGGATTTAGTACCTCGTTTTGTATTGTGAGAGATATTTTATCCGGAGAAGCATATAAACTGATTTCAACTTTTTTCTCTCCGTGTTCCAATACATTTTTTATAACATTCTGTAAAATACGGTGCATAACCTGCTCGTTTCCATAAAAATAAAGTGATTCATCTGTCAATTTCAAAGTTGGAACAATCTTTTTCATTTCCCACTCTTCATAATATGAAAATAGTGTTTCCCTGACAATCTCATTCAAATCACATTTATACAATTTAATATTATAAGTCTTATTTTCCAATTTTGTAAATGTAAATAATTCCTCCAGCATGTCCCTGAGTGCTTTAATTCTCTCTTGAATTATCGCAATATACCGTTTATTCTTCTCCTTGTCATCAGACTCCGACAATAATTGGAAATATCCGTCAAGTGATGTAAGCGGTGTTCTTATATCATGTGATAAATTTGTATAAATATCCGCAATCTCATTTTCTCTCTTCTTCCATACAATCCTCTCTGCCCTATGTTTCTCAAATAATTTATTTAGGACATCTTTAAGGCCTTTCAGCCCTCCAATCTCTATCTGTGACGTCACCAGCGCATTGCTTTGATTTTTTTCAATAAACTCTATTTGCTCTGTAATGTCTTTTATCTGGCTTCTCAACTTAACATAAAGATATGTAACTATAACAAACATTATTGCAAAAAATGCAATGATACACTCTTTCACCCAAAAATCATCTCCTTCCCGACAACGCCATAAAGCCACACACGAAATATAACTATAGTCATCTGCCATGATGTTGGGGTCAAAAGGTATTTTGACCCTTGCATAATACTATATCATATTCCATATGTGACTTTATTTTAATCAATCAGCTTTCATTCCTGAAATCTTAAAGCAAAAACTCCTTCATCACACCATATCTCTCTTTTCCGTACTGATTATCCCGGCTGCTGCCGCAATGACAAGATAAACAATCACAAACATAGTAAGATTTAACAGCTGCGACATGCTTTCACTCGGAACAAGACTGTTTATTTTTGTAGTAATAAGATATTTTTCAATCTCAACAGTGAACCCTGTAAGTTTATGCACTCCGACATCAATTGCCATGCAGATAAACGGTCCCACTCCAATTGACAGGCACACTGCTGCCGTCATGCCAAAAACCCTGTTTTTTATCACAGCCTCAATTGTAGCACATACCATCAAAAATGCATATTGAAGTAACACCTGAAAAACAATAAAACTTATATATCCATCAAAACTTCCCGCTCCCAGACTTATTTTTTTCGTGCATATCATCCACACAACCGCCTCAACCAAAAACATAATCAAATCAAATAAAACCGTATAAATCCCTATAACCGCCATTTTTGAAATAAATAGCTGCCTGCGGTGTCTTACCTGACCACCTATGTTTTTAATATATCCGTTTTTGTTTTCGCTTGATACAAATATCATCACAAATATTACACTAAAAAGCAGATAAATTCCTGATGACAATAATTTTCCGTATACATATACTGCATTCGGCGTAGTATTTTTTATACCGGTAGTGTCAATCTGAACTCCTATTTTTACTTCTGAATTATCTTCCGAATCTGAAGCACTGTTCTTATCTGTGCTTTCTACCACCGTCTTATTACTGCTTGTATTTGTATCTGATGTTTCAGGCATCAGATTCATTGCCATAATAATACCAAACGCCATTGCAATTATAGTTACCACATAAAATGATTTCATTTTAAACATTTTATACAAATCCATCTTTATAACATTCAACATAAACTTTATTCTCCTTTTATACGCACTCATAAACATATGTCTGATTTAATCTGCTGTCATATTCAAAAAATAACTTTCAAGTTCTTCCTGATTTACCTTAATCTCTCTCGGGCATACTCCCGAGTTTACAAGCCTTTCATTTATATAAGCACTTTCCTCAAACCTTTCATAAATATAAATATGCGACTTGTCAACCACCTCATAATTGTGAACTCCTATTTCATCAAGTGTGACAAGTGCTCTTTTAGGCTCTTCAAGCACTATCTCGATTCTCTTACTGCACTGCTGCATTAACTGTTCCTGCGAAAGCTCCTGTAAAAGTTTTCCCTTGTGTATTATCCCAAAATCTGTGCAGACCTTTGAAAGTTCCTCTAAAATATGACTTGATATAAGTATTGTAATATTTCTTTCTTTGGCAAGACCGGCAAGCATATCCCTCACTTCCACTATTCCCTGCGGGTCAAGTCCGTTTATCGGCTCATCAAGCACAAGAAAATCAGGATTTCCAACCATCGCAAGTGCTATGCCAAGTCTCTGTTTCATACCGAGAGAAAAATTCTTTGTCTTTTTCCTCCCGACATCTGAAAGTCCCACCTCATCAAGCAGTCCCAAAACGTATTTTTTGTCATTTATGCCAAACATCTTTGCCTTTATCATCATATTGTCAAATGCCGACATATTCTTGTAAAGTCCCGGTTCCTCAATAAGACATCCGACTCTTGACCTTACCTTCGATAAATCCTTTCCCGAATACCCAAACAACGAATAATCTCCGGATGACGGAGCTGTAAGACCGCTTATCATTTTCAAAAAAGTTGTCTTTCCTGCACCGTTTCTTCCGATAAAGCCATAAACTGCTCCCCTCTTTATATGCATATCTATTTCTGAAACAGCTTTGTGCCTGCGAAACTGTTTCGTCAATGCATGGGTTTCTAACAAAATCTCACTCATAATAATCCTTTCCGGCTGCAAACTCCCTTTTCTGACAGCCTGTCACATAGTCCTTGGATAACTTCTTCATCAGGACCCGTTTTTATCTTACAAAACTTATTTTAAATATCATTTCATAATAAAACGCTAAGAAAAAGTAAAGATTTAGTAAAGATGTTTATTTTCCGTCCGCAAATCGGTAGCCAATCCCCCAAACCGTTTGAATATACTCTTTGTCTGTTATATTTTTAATTTTTTTGCGTATATTGCTTATATGTACGTCGAGTGTTTTTGTCTCTCCCATATATTCTTCCTGCCATGCATATGTAAAAATTGCTTCTTTGCTAAATACTCTTTTGGGATTTTGTGCAAGCAGTCTTAAAATCTCAAATTCCTGCCTTGTAAGCTTTTTAAGTTCCTCTCCTTCTATCCATATCTGGTATGTTTTTATATCCAGTTCAAATCCGTCAAGTTTTATCTTTTCATCCTCTTTTTCATGTCCCGCATGCCTAAGCTGTATCTTTACCCTTGCTGCCACCTCATCTATATTAAAAGGTTTTGTGATATAATCATCAGCACCGTTTCGCAAAAGTTCAAGCTTTTCATCCATCCCATCTTTCGCCGTAAGCACAATAACAGGCATATCACTGTTTTCTCTTATTTTCGCCAGCACCTCTTCTCCCGTCATCCCCGGAAGCATAAGGTCAAGCAATATAAGCGATACATCATCCCTCTCAAGAAGCAGTACGGCTTCTGTTCCCGAAAATGCCTGTCTGCACACATACCCCTCACGCTCAAGAGCCTCTTTGAGCAGATTGTTTATATTTACATCATCCTCTGCTATCAATATATTTCTGCTTTTCAATCTAATAACATTCCTTCCATATATAATAAATTTAATTCTCGTCAATAAAACTTTTTCCAACAAAAATAAGACCACACAGAAACATAACAACTCTAAATCCAAATTCTATATTTCTGCACAGTCTTATATTAAAACAACCTAAAACAGTCCGTCAACCATCTCTTTTGTAACAGTAACGCTCTCAACCTTGTCCACCTCAATCTGGTAAAGCGTGTTTGCCGCAATATGTTCTGCTGCCTGTTCAAGGTCACGTATTCCTGTTGTATTTGAGAATTTATCAACTACTGCTGCAACTGCCTCAGGAGTGACGATACATTCCTCATTTCTCATACCCATTCTCTTAAGAACTTTAGGCATACAGAAGTTCTTGAAGATAACCTGTTTTTCTTCTTTCGTGTAATCAGGTATATCTATAACCGCAAATCTCGACATAAGCGGTGCGCTTATCTTTGACTTGTCATTTGCTGTTGCTATAGGATAAACACCTACTGTCGGAACCATACACTCTATGTAATTGTCAGTAAATCCTATATTGTCAAGAAGTGTAAGAAGTACATCCGCCGGATTTCCATGTCCCTTATTTGACGTAGCTTTGTCAAGCTCATTTATTATAAATACAAGATTTGACTCTCCTGCCATTTCAAATGCATCTATAATAATGCCGGATTTTGCATTTGAATATATTCTTGAACTTCCCGTAAGCTGCTCAGGGTCACTTATTGAACTCATGTCAAGTGTTGTCCATGGAAGTTTAAGTATTCTTGCAACGGCATATGCAATCTGTGATTTACCTGTTCCTGCAGGCCCTACAAGCAATATTCCATACGCTGGAAGTGTATGAGTACGATTTATCTGTACTATAGTCTCTATAATGCGCTGTTTTACTCTCTCCATTCCATAGAGTTCTTCATCAAGTATCTTTCTTGCCTCAACAATATCTATCGTCTCAAAATAATTGCTCTTCCATTTTATGTTCATCATAATAGACAATGCTCTCTGTGCATGGCGTCTTTCTTCCGGAGACACTTCATGTGACTTTGCTACCGCAAGATTTCTTCTTGCCCAAAGCCTGATGTTATCAGGAAGTGTTGCACCAGCACAGTTTATAAAGTCAGTAATACTCTGAAGACTTGTGAGCTTCATTCCATCTCCACTCTCATCATCTTCTTCATCATCCGAAATCTTCGTAGGTGCGTCACTCGCAAAAAGTCTCTCTATCATATATTGAAGGAAACCATCCTCCGCGGACAATTTTGAAGTGTTGCCGTGTGCAACTTCGCTAATCTTATAAACCGCATATCCGGCATCGGTATTTTCACCTGAAAGTCTCACATTTATATGGCTCTCTCCAAGCCATTTAAGCAGACTTACGAATCTCGCATCAACCTTTAAAATATCTGAAACTTCAACTCCATCATCCTCATTAAATTCAAATGTTGTACGTTTTATCGGGTTTGTAAACATTCCATATGAATGATGACTCCACTGTTTATTTTTGTTGTCAATAACCAATATCGGTTTTTCCGGTGTGGCACTTTCCTCATTCGACATAAATGTCCCATATGTGCACACCGCATTTTTCTTTTCTTCATCGGGTACACTGTTAAAATCAAATACCGGCATCGTATTCTCCTTTCGCTTTAAAACTCAATATCTTTAAGATAACGTCCAACTGCATCCTGCCATGAAGGTAGTGGCTTAAACCCATTGTCGATAAGTTTTTTCTTGTCGAGTCTGCTGTTAAACGGTCTCGCCGCTTTTGAAACGCCATACTCTTTCGTTGTAACAGGACTAACCTGAACATTTTGTTCACTGTATTCATCTCTTCCAAGTTCTACAGCCTGTCTGAATATCTCTTTAGCAAAATCATACCAGCTTATATAACCGCCCTCATTTGTTGCATGATAATATCCATACCTGTCAGTTTCTATCATATCGACAAGAAGTCTTGCAAGATCAAATGTGTATGTCGGAGTTCCTATCTGGTCATTTACAACAGTAAGTTTATCGTGAGTCTTTGCAACATTAAGCATAGTCTTTATAAAGTTTGAACCGTTCTTTCCAAATACCCAGGCAATTCTTACTATAAAATATTTATCTAAAATGCCTGATACGGCAAGTTCCCCTTTAAGTTTTGAATCTCCGTAAACGTTTAAAGGCTTATAATCTTTACAATCAGGCTCCCACGGCTTCTCTCCCTGACCGTCAAACACATAATCAGTACTTGTATACATCATAGGAACATCTATCTCTTTGCATGCTTTCGCTATATTTTCTGTTCCCTCTGAATTTATCTTATACACTTTGTCCTGCTTATCTTCATCTTCCGCAGCATCAACAGCCGTCCAAGCTGCACAGTGAATTACTGCATCAGGTTTAATTTCTTTGATGTTTTTAAGAACAGCCTCTCCATCTGTTATATCCATCTGAACATACGGTGCATCAATAGATGCAGCCTCTTTCAAAATATCACTTCCGACTCCTTCATAACCACGCTTTGCAAGCTCGTTCATAACATCAAAACCAAGCTGGCCGCCAACTCCCGTAACCAAAACTTTCATGTTTACACTCCATTCCCGCACTGTCTGCTGCGCATATATCAAATTTTATAATTTCAATATCACAGAACACTACTTTCTGTTTCCATACATTTTTTCATAATAGTTCTGATACTCTCCTGAAATGATAGTCTCCCACCATTCCTTATTGTCAAGATACCACTTTATTGTTTTCTTTATACCATCTGCAAACTTTGTCTCAGGAAACCATCCAAGTTCGTTGTGAATTTTTGTAGGGTCAATTGCATAACGCATATCATGTCCCTTACGATCTGCAACATATGTGATAAGACTCTCAGGCTTTCCAAGCTCCTTACAGATAATCTTAACTATGTCAATATTTGTCATCTCATTGTGTCCGCCGACATTATAAACCTCACCAACTCTTCCGTTGTGGATGATAAGGTCGATAGCACGGCAATGATCCTCAACATAAAGCCAGTCACGCACATTCTCACCTGTTCCATATACAGGAAGCGGCTTATCATTAAGCGCATTTGCAATCATAAGCGGTATAAGCTTCTCAGGAAAATGATATGGACCATAGTTGTTTGAGCAGCGGCTTATTGTCACCGGAAGTCCGTATGTTCTATGGTAAGCAAGTACCAAAAGGTCTGCCGAAGCCTTAGATGAACTGTATGGGCTGCTTGTGTGAATAGGTGTTTCCTCTGTAAAGAAAAGGTCAGGTCTGTCTAACGGAAGGTCTCCGTAAACTTCATCTGTCGATACCTGATGGTATCTCTTAATTCCATATTTGCGGCATGCATCCATAAGCACTGCAGTTCCCATAATATTTGTGCGAAGGAAAACCTCAGGGTCTTCGATAGAACGGTCAACATGGCTCTCTGCTGCAAAATTTACTACTATGTCAGGCTTTTCTTCCTCAAATAATTTATAAACAGCCTCACGATTTGTAATATCCTCTTTTACAAATCTGAAATTTGGATTATCCATAACCGGTGCAAGTGTTGAAAGATTTCCTGCATAAGTCAGACAATCAAGACAGATTATACGGTAATCCGGATATTTATTTAACATATGAAAAACAAAGTTGCTTCCTATAAATCCTGCTCCACCTGTAACTATAATATTCATTTTATTTTGTTCCTCCATAAACTATTTCTAAAATTGTCTCTTCTTGACCGAAAGTCAAAAAGCATTGCTCCCTCGCTTCTGCTCGGTCACTCTAGTACAAATTCTCCTGATATTTTCCATCGAGCACATCTTTGAGATACTGGCCGTACTGGTTTTTCTTCATTATTTCGTATACTTCCAAAACGTCCTCTTTAGAAATCCATCCGTTTAGATACGCTATTTCTTCCAGGCACGCTATCTTTCTGTGCTGATGCTGTTCAACTGTTTTAACGAAATTTGTCGCTTCTACAAGGCTTTCATGTGTACCTGTATCAAGCCATGTAAATCCTTGTCCCAAAAGTTCAACATTTAAATTTCCCTTTTCGAGATAAATACGGTTAAGGTCGGTAATCTCAAGTTCCCCTCTTGCTGACGGTTTGAGATTCTTAGCATACTCCACAACTTTATTGTCATAGAAATAAAGACCCGTAACGCAATAATTGCTCTTAGGCTTCTCCGGCTTTTCCTCAATAGAAACAGCCTTTCCGCTCTTGTCAAATTCTACAATACCAAATCTTTCCGGGTCATCGACATAATATCCGAAAACTGTTGCACCTTTTCCGTTCTCTGCATTTTTAACAGCTTCATTGAGACGTTTCTTTAATCCGTGTCCTGCAAAAATATTGTCTCCAAGCACCATGGCAACATTGTCATCACCGATAAACTCCGCTCCAATTATAAATGCCTGTGCAAGTCCGTCAGGACTTGGCTGCACCTCATAGGAAAGATTTACGCCAAACTGATGGCCATCTCCCAAAAGTTCCTTAAATCTAGGTGTATCCTGAGGTGTCGAGATAATAAGTATATCTCTTATACCCGCATTCATAAGCACTGACATAGGATAATATATCATAGGCTTGTCATATATCGGCAAAAGCTGTTTACTTGTTACTCTTGTAAGCGGATAAAGACGTGTTCCCGAACCGCCCGCTAAAATAATACCTTTCATATTACTAATCCTCCATTCGTAATAATATTCCATATCTTTCTACTGTAATTACATTATAAAAGGTGCCCTAAGGGCACCTGCAAGCACTTTTTTTATTTTTTATATTTTATTTCTCTTAACCGCCTTAAAAACACCTGCTTCTTTTGTCACCGTAAAGCCATCCTTTGTCTTTTTCTTAACAAATGCAACAAAATCACTGTATCTGTCAACTATAAAACGATTCTGGTTTCCGTGGCACGAAAGAACATACGATATAAGTGCCTCCGGTTTTGTCACCTCAAGGCTGTCCTCGTATTCAGACCATAAAACGTCATCAAAATATTCACAGAGCAGAATGCCTCCGTTTTGTTTTCCAAATTTTTCATACAGTCTGTCTGCCGACAAAACAATTCTGCTATCAAAATCCTTTACAAGCATACTAATCTCTTTCATATGCCCACTGCCATATGTGCTGCATATAATCCTCCCGCCCGGTTTTAAAACACGCTTTATCTCCTCAAAGACTTTTTTAAGATCTTCACAATAAAATAATACGTGATTTGCAATAACAAGATTAAAGCTTTCATCCGGCGCATTTATGTGATGTGCATCCATAACTTCAAACGAAAAACTGTTTCCTGCATCTTTCATTGAACGCCTTACATCTCTTATCATTCCATCCGAAATGTCCGATAATATAACATTTATATCATTAATAATCCTGTGCCTGTTCATGCTCCACAGCGAGGCATCTCCACATCCAAGCTCAAGTATGCTCTCCCCTGCTTTAATATCGCACTGTTCAAAAAGCCACGGAAACCATCCCTGTTTATTTTTTGAAAATTCTTCGTGGAGATTTATTCTCGCAGAAATATTCGATGAGTTTTGATATTGTACTTTAAGCTTGTGCTCCATCTCATTGACATTGACAAGCTGCATCATCTTACTCCAGTCAACATTTTTTTCCTCATCTACAGCTTTTGCGGCATCTAAAAGTGCTGTTTTTATAAGCTCCATCTGTTCAATTTTTTCTTCAATAAGCCCAAGCTGCATATGAAGTGATTCAGAGAAAAAATGTTTATCAGAATTCCTCACTGTCATTTCCTTTATGTCTGCAAGTGAAAAACCGAGATATTTTAAAAACAAAATCTGCTGCAGCCTTGCAAAATCCTCATCCGAATAAAACCTTGCACCGCTGTCACTGACAAAAGATGGTTTTAATATATTATGTTCATCGTAATATCTTATTGTCTTTTTAGTCACATGAGCTTTCTTTGCAAACTCTCCGGACGAATAATACCCTTCTAATTTCATATATCTTCCCTTTATCTTCTGGACGCTGTGACCAGAAGTTAACATTTTAGCTTTATAATATGATTCATTTTGCTCTTATTTATTTGTTTTTGTAAACCAGCCATTACGATTATTTATTTCTTTTCCAGAAGCATATTTACCTGAAATGCCAAACTTGGCAATTGCAGCATTAACAGTATCCCTAATGACTACTTTTTCTCCTATTACCCAGAGCCTACCTCCTTCATTACGCATGTCTTTAACCTCAAGTCCATTTTCTTCAAAGAAGTCTTTTACAGCACTGTTCAATGAAGTGACTATCCTCTGATGTTTTGTATGCACAGCTTTTTCTTCATTATTGTTTTCATCATTTTTTATTTCTGCTTCATTATTTTTTTCAGATACATCTGTATTTCTCTTATTCTTTCCCCTATAATCATCTATATCAATTACTATAGGATATACAAACAGTTCATCAAGTGCTCTCGTATAAGCGATATATTTTTCATTTTTTGACATTCTACCCGATAACACAATGATCGAGCTAAATTCCAAACCTTTCGCATCATCAATATTCATAATATTCCATCTTGTTCTGTGTATACTAAATTCCTCACCTGTCATATCATGAAACTTCTGATTATATTCTGCAAAAGCATCCAATAAGTATTTTGCCTCTTTATCATCTCCAACCAAAATAGCTGCAATTCCCGCTCTCCCTGTGTCCAAAAGTTGAGCAATCAATATATCCTTAAATGATTTCTCATCCTTTATTTCGTGCACTCCTTTTCCCGGAGTATTTATTGCAATCATGTCCATAGTAAACACTTTATTACAATATTCCGTAACTTGAGATGAATTTCTATAATTCTCCTTCATCTCATAAAGATCATAATCTACAATATCTGAAAATTCATTCCAACTATCTATTCCTTTTGTATTTTCAATATGCTGATATACATCTCCAAACATATTAAAAACAACTTTTCCTCCATTGATATTTTGCAATAACCTCAGTTCTTCTGGTGCTATTCCCTGTGCCTCATCAATGGATAAAAGTGCTTCTTTGGTACTGTTAGGCGAACCCTGAAAATGGTACAAAGCTTGCAAATACAAATAAGGCGAATAATTTTGTGCCGGCATTTTACCATCACTATTCTCTTTTATCCCTATTTTTTTCATAATCATTATATAAGCGTTTTTTGCAGCATTACTACTAATTTTTCTTAGTTCATCAGACAAATTCAGAACTTCATTATAATCCGATATATGCAAATATTTTTCATCTGTATTTTGCAATTCTTCGACCAGTGCTTGAACATTATCTATTTCTTTTTTTATTTTTCCTAGATACTCTGCATATTTGTCATCTATTTTACCGAGTTCCCATGAAAACATAAAAAACGACCATATTAACTGACCAATTTTATCAATAGCAGCATAAACAACATCCGTATCATTCTGACTAAATTCTGGCTTCAGTTCCGAAAACGGTAAAAGAACCGTTTCAATTTTTTTACCACATTTTTTCATCAAGTCAAAGTATTCATCATCAATATTTATCTGTAATATTTCCTCTTTAAGCTGTTGAGTATTGCTTTGTGCATCACTTATTATCGTTTGCCTGTTTTCGATAGCTTTTTCATTAACATCTACATTTAATTTTTTTAATTCCTTCTCTGCTTTCAGAATTTTTTCTTCATTTTGCGTAATCAACTTTGTTATTTCTCGTATCACATTTTGCCTACGATATTTTGCTATTACAGCAATTTTCTGTAAAGAAGTTTGTACCGCTTTAATTCTGTTAAAGTATAATGATAAGACTTTATCATTCTCATTGATTATTCTTTGTGTAAGCAGTAATTTAGATGTTATTTTCTGAGCATAACTATCACTTCTTTGATAACTATCCTGCTCTATAGAAAATATATTTACTGCTTTCTCGAACGCACTATTGTTAATATCACTTAGCTTCTCGAAATATCTATTTATATCAGCAACACACTCGACCGAATAAATATACTTTTCAGTATCTGCATCTATTTTAGCTACATGTCTTACTTTTCCATATTCTCCAGCAGTATGACCATTATATTTACCAATACAATAATCATAATATTGTTCAATAGTTCCCATATTTACATCCGAGATTTCTAACTGATGTCTCATATTTTCTGCTAACTGAATGTACATCTGAGAAGGAGTAATAATATATAGATTAGTCCTATTTAAGCTATTAGGATTATCATATAAAATAATAGGAAGTCTATGTAACATAATCATCGACTTACCAGAGCCTGCACATCCTTGAACTATCATATTTTTATTATAGGGTGCCTGAATAATTTCTCCCTGTTTTTTTTGTATTGAGAAAACTATATTCTTAAATTCCGGTGATGATCTTCTCTCTAATAATTCTTGTAAAAATTCATCTGCTATAATCTGAGCCGCACTGTCTGGATCATATTCATCCGGATTGAACTCTGCTATCAACTCATCAATATATTTGCTATCAAAGAACTTACTATCCTTACATATTTTTAATAATTCTTCATCAAGCATTCCCGGATACAAATTTAAAGCCTTAACTACTCGTGTGAACCGCAATGTAACTTGGTTTTTTACCAGCAATCTATAATGTGCATGAAATTTTTCTCCATGTTTATTTGTAACTATGCTTTCAAACTCAGTTGACGAATTGTCTAACAAATAGTGGCGGCATATTGGCATTTTCCATGATGTAACAAAGGTTTGTGCCATGTGCTGACAAGAATGGAGTCCCACCTTTATTTCATCCACATCAGTCCCCTTATCATCACTGCATTCTAATAAAAGTCTTGTATGATACAATTCATCCCTTGCCTGTAATATTTTTTTTCGATTTTCTTCCGTATCTTTAAGTCCATTAACATTTAGTATTCTAGACAAATATGAATCTGGATTTAGTGCAATATCAATATTCTTAGCTTCATCTACATATGTCTGCATTTTTTTATCTAATGAGTTGATCACCTTGTCCATTTCAGCAATCAGCTCATTTAGAATCGACTGTTCTTCTTCCTTTAATCTGTCTGGTTCACTATTTATATTCAATTAAATCACTTCTCCTCCCCTTACATTTCCAAAAAAGCTTGGATTGATCTTGCTGTATATTTTCCAACAAATCTAACACATGGAAAATATTCTGTATCCATAATATCACCCTCTGATATAAAATCTGCCGCATATAACGGTTGTCCGAACCAAATCATTTTCTTGTCAATAATAGTTATAGGATTCGTGACATATTCATAATTTTTCCGATATTTTATCAATTCATTGGGTAAATCTATATCTTCTGATAACCTAATTCGTACGTCTACACCTTGCTCCTTTTTTTCAAATAATACATGAGACAATTCTTTTATTGCTTCATCATTATCATCTATAACATCCGGTATATCAATATAGATACTATTTCGAGCTAATTGTAAATCTTCAATATATATTTGCCAGCTCGTCTCTCTATCCTCCACATATACGATAGGTTGTTCATTATTGCTTGGCATAAATTCATCTAGAACTGCTCCCCCTTCGATTATATGCTTTTCTCTGGAAAGTTTTTCGATTGCTTTAGTGAAAATTAGTTTCTTTGATATATGCTTTATTTTTAAATATTCTTTGTTGGCAATCAGTATAAACTTTCCCTTTGCTCTGGTAAATGCAACATTGAACAGTCTATTAGCGTTATCATTATGTAATGATGTAAGCAAGGTCCCCGGATATGACATTCTATAACAATCCACAGCGTCATAAATTATGACTGGTTTTTCTGACCCCTGAAACTGATGCACTGTAGCACAGGCAACCTTTTTCCAGCGATTATCATACTCTTGAATGTCTCTTACCATTGATAAAATCAGCCTAGACTGCGCACTATATGGTGTTATGATTCCAACCTCGAACTGAGTTAACCCTTTTTCCGCCATTCTTAAACTTAATAACGCAGATAAAATATTAACTCTTGAGCCATCCTTTGTTTTAGTACACACAGAGTACATTCCGCTTAAATCTATCAGTGCCATTGCAGAATCTGGGCATGGTTTACAGCTTGCTATTTCGTTCCTACTCTCTATAATTTTTTCATAAGTTTTCAGTCTGTCTCCGTACATATATTTGCTTACAAAATAAGCAATATCCGGATGCATCCTGTATTGAGTATCCAACATGACCAGCCATCCATGACACTGATCATTCTCTACTGCTGATGTTATTCCTGTATACTCAAAAATATCTCCTGCTAATCTCTGTTCTTCTTTACACTGGACAATTGCCGGAAGCTGACAAAAATCCCCCATACATATAAAAAAAGATTTGGCAAGTCCAGCAGAAAACACAATTTGCGGAACATACGCCATACTTGCCTCATCAAAAATTACAACATCAAATCTTTGCATATATAATGCTTTGTCAACGGTTGCCTTAGAGACTGTTGTTGCAATAAATACCGCCGAATGAATAATTGCTTTTTCTTGTTCTAACAAATTTTCTCTAATTCTATTTAAGCGTTTATTTATCTCCAAACGTTCTGAAGACCTTTTCTTCATTTTTTTCTTTTTTTCTAGCAGTTCCTTATATTCCTGTGCCATTTGAGGATTTTTATGTAGTACATATTGATATGATGTAAGAGTTTCGCTATCAATCAATTCTTTAGTACGGGGATACCCATATCTAATTACCTTTCCATCGGGAAAATCCGCTTTATTTGCCACTCTTAACAATGCACCATCTACTGAAACATTACTATAAGACAACATTAGCACTCTTCTTCCCTGATTTATGTGCTCAAGTGCTATATTTGCTAATGTTTCAGTTTTTCCTGTTCCCGGCGGTCCCCAGATAAATGTAATCTTCTCTGATGCAGCTCTATTCAATGCAGCATTCTGTCCTCGTATAATCCCTTTCCACGGACTTATTTGTTTTTTCCCGTTACATACAATCTCATATGCAATAGAATCCTTTTGTAAAGACATTTCATCCAGTCTATCGCCTAATGATTCTAAAAGCTGCCACTGTTCAGATGTGAAATCGACACTCTCTACATTTTCACCTATGTATTCCATTGTGCGAATAATTATCGTAAAATCCTCGCATGAGACTATATATGCAGTTACAATATCTTCGGGAAACCATAACTTGATAGCTGTTCCATCCGGATAATGTAAGTCCGTATCCGTATCAAAAGCATATAGATACTCTCCATTTTTAGATGGCAATCTTTCTCCATCAACTATTTTTTGTTTCTTTCCCCCAGTCACTCGTAAATAATTTATTTCCCGATTCAATGAAATCTTATAATCTGTACGAAACCTATCAAAAGAGGATTCTACACTCTCCCCTCGAATATCTTCCTGTAATTTTTCATCTTCCAACTCCAGATGACTTGCAAATGCTGAAGGATATGCATACTTTGATACTTGTCCATGATAATCTACTGCAATAATATTGTCCTTTACATACATTATTACACCGATTGCATGCGTGTTCGTATTCATCACTCTCATACCAATAAGCCTATTTGTATCCATTTCAGCATATCCACCTCTTTTCATGTTCTTAGTTATACTATAGTTTAGAAAGTATCTCTTTTAGACTCACTACTTCCTCATCCGACAAGGTAACTCCTTTACCCATTTTTTCATGTTCCGGTGCCCAATCACGAATATCATATTTTGGTGCAGCTCCATTCCATGAAATGCGATTCAGTTCTTTTCTCCATCCCTTTGCGTTTTCTGAAATCACACCAATTTCCTCTACTATTTCATATTTGAATTCTGCCATATTATCAAATCCTTCCTACTTATACATATTGTAATATGCATTTTTCTGTTCTATCGGCTCTGCTATTCCGTTTAATTTTGCTTGTTCCATTGCAATTTTTTCCTTTATTTTCCTTTTTTTCGAGAACGAAAACAGCCCTATTTTTGCTAAGCATCTTTGAAGTTCTTCAATCTTTTCTCTTTGCTTATCAAACTCTACATTGTACTTTTGGTATCGTAACCTCCCGGCTAAATCAGAAATTATTTTGTAACAATATCTAACAGTGCCTTATATCCATCCACTACATCATATTTCACAGTTCCATTGCTGATTGCCTTAAAATGCTCCCTTGCGCAATGTATCTTTGCTTTTTCAATATCTCTTAACTGCATTGAACTCATTGAGCCTTTCGTTTCAGCCACAAAATAGATATGCTTTACCGTTCCTTCATAAAATGCGATTGCCCAGTCCGGATTATAATGTCCGACAGGCGTTGATATATAAAATCCATCCGGCAATTTCACATATACTGCAACATCTCTGTTTGTATCCAGTTCTGTTGCAAAAGCCTGTTCATTTGTGGAATCATATACAATATGGTCATACAGATGTTTATTTGCTTTCATGGCATTAACACCCAGACGTCCCTTTATTGTCGGCTCCGTGAATATATCCGTACCATATTTTTCATCCATCACATCATACGTAATATGCTGAATAATTGCAGTAGCTTTTTCATCATTGATAAGTGACGCTGCTTTAATGATAAATTCCTCCGGATTATCTTTGAACTGCTCAAATACCGGTTTCTGTATTCCTTGAAGTATCTGGATAACTGCCTTTCTTGTAAGTCCTGTCTCATCCACCAATTTTCCTATCAAGTCATATTTTACATTGGAATTTGCAGTAATTGTGTTTCCATAACTGCTTGTTTCTTTTAAGACAAATGCAGAACCATCGTTTAATGCTTCTTTTGAGTCGATTCTGTCTAGTTCACCAAGCTTCACATTGACATATATCTTAGATACTCGCAATTTTATATCCAGCGAAGCGATTGCTTTTCTTACAAGTTCATCTGTATCAAAATCAACCACGTATACAGATTTTGAGTTAATCTTTCCCCACAATGCCTTAAATTCCGGCATTGCTAGTTTGTCTTCATCTACTTGTAGCTCCACATTATTACTCCTGGCATTTTCAGGCTGCATTGCACGGCTGTCATAAATTGAATCAATAATTTCAATTACCGAACCTGCAGAGTCAGCCACTTCTTCTGCGACTTTAATCTCTCCATTTGCTTTATCTGCATAGTACTTATCTGTGAGTACACCTTTTTTATCTATGTATCCATTTACTATCATATCGTAATGAATAGCATGTGCTGTATCCGAATCTACTACCTGTTCATTTCCATGTTCGTCCTTAATTACTTTTCCAATAAACAGCTCCGGCGTTACCGCACGAGGTCTGTCTGCAACTGCTTCTGCCATCTCACTTTGTAATCCCTTTGCAAAACTGTCATAGCTCTCACTGGCAATCACTGTAAGCACATTCACATTCTGTACATCATTTCCGAGTACATTCACATCCATACGCTCACCGTCCTGATTAACGCACAGTCTTAAACCTCGTCCTACTTCCTGACGCTTTCTGACATCGCTGCTGCTCTGTTTCAAGGTACATATCTGAAATACATTCGGATTATCCCATCCTTCCCGCAATGCAGAATGTGAAAATATAAAACGCACCGGCGATTTCTTGGGATTTCGGTCTAACAGCAGCTCTTTGTTTTTCATAATAAGATCATAAGCATCCACATCATCTGTAGTCGTTTCCTTACGTCCAACCTTGGAATCAATCATTTTTCCTTTTTTATCAATAGAAAAATAACCAGCATGTGTTTTCTCTGCCGGAATCTCATTCAGATATTTTATGTAATCATCATCACCTATGCCAATCTGCAGATTGCTTATAATATCCTTATATTCTTCTTCAAACATATCTGCATAAGTACCATTCATAGCTGCTCCGGCTTCATCATATTGTTTGTATTTGGCAACTTCATCAATGAAGAATAAAGACAGCACCTTGATTCCCTTATGGAAAAGCTCTCTTTCTCTCTGGATATGTGATAAAATCGTCTCTCTAATCTGGATACGTCTGATCTGTTCCTCGCTCACCTTACCAATCACATCTCCGGCATAGAGCTTTATGCCATTGATAAATTCGACCGAATCATCTCGTCCGTCAATCCTTGATATAACAAATCCCTGCTTGTATTCTTCCATTTTACCGGAATTGTCATAAAGATTATAGCGTTCGGATACTGTACGTGTTATTTTACGGATACCACTAGCACCTTTGCAGTCAAACTGGATTGTCGCAGTCGGAGCTGCTTTCGACAAATTGATGCTTTCCAGATAGACATAGCTTTCTGTAGCTGTGCTTCCTGATTCTGTGATGCCCTTGACAGCAATCTTCTTTACCAGTTTTTTATTGTATGCTTCCATTGCATCCAGACGGTAAATCATATTATAAATGCTGTCACTCTTATGTGTTGCAGAATATCTCAATGTCATCAAAGGATTGAACTGTTTCAGATTTTCCTTGGTCTGCTTGCCTTCTACTGACTGCGGTTCATCAATAATCACAATCGGATTGGTCTTTGCGATAATATCAATCGGTCTGCGGCTTCTGAACTCGTCCAGTTTCATATAAATACGTCTGGCATCTTTTCCTTTTGCATTAAACGCCTGTGAATTGATAATCATAACATTGATTGAATTATCTGAAGCAAAACGATCGATCTCTGTCAACTGTGCGGAATTATAGATAAAAAATCTGATTTTCTTTCCATACTCCTCTGCGAAATGCTCCTGTGTTACCTGAAATGACTTATAAACTCCCTCACGTATTGCAATACTAGGCACAACAATAATAAACTTACTCCAGCCATAATGCCTATTGAGTTCATACATAGTCTTAATATAGGTATAGGTCTTGCCGACACCTGTTTCCATCTCGATTGTCAGATTATAACGACCTTCTAGATGATTGGATGGCTGAATCTGATTATTTCTCTGTATTTTATTGATATGCTCTAAGATAACCCCGTCACTCAATTCCGGAACAATTTTCTGATTACTCCAACCTGTGAAATCCTGCTCATCTGTCATAGATGACTGTGAAAAGGAATCACCCGACATTGTTTTTCCTTCATATCCCTTATCCATCATATAAGAAGGTGTCAGATATGGCTGACCTGCAAACACATCTACTACTGCTTTCGCAGCATCTGCCTGAAACTTTTGATGTCTGAATTGTAATTTCATTCGTCCCAAGCCTCCTTTTCCTCTGACATTTGTTCTTCCAATAATTTTTGCAACGCTTCTTTACTCGGCAATACAGTTTCATACTTACTTGCAAAAATCTGTGAATTATCCTCTGGCAATGTCATTTCTACCACAGCATTATTCTTATCCTTGCAAAGCACAATGCCAATCGTCGGATTTTCATCCGGCAATTTCACTTTTCTGTCATAATAATTTACATACATTTGCATCTGACCTATATCCTGATGCTTTAATTCGCCAATTTTAAGGTCAAACAGGACGAAACAACGCAACAGCCGATTATAAAATACCAAATCCACCATAAAATGTTCTTCATCAAATGTAAATCGTACCTGTCTGCCAATAAAAGCGAACCCTCTGCCAAGCTCCAGTAAAAATTGCTGTAAGTTATCTATAATACGACTTTCCAGCTCACTTTCGGAATATTCCGGCAATTCTTTCAGACCAAGAAATTCCAATACATACGGATCTTTGATTACATTCTGCGGTTTCTCAAAACTCTGCCCTTCCAGTGCCAAACGATAAACCTTGTCTTTATCTGTGCTAAGTGCGATTCGTTCATATAACGAACTATCGTATTGACGTTTTAATTCTGATAAACTCCAGTCATTTTTTACAGATTCAATTTCATAAAAATGACGCTCATCTATATTGGTAATTCGCATAAGCTTTAAATAATGTGACCAACTCAGGAAAAACCTTCTTCCGGTATCAATCATCGGAAGATTTTCAAATTGGCTAAACACTGTTTCGCCAATCTGATCAGTAGAATAAACCCTATAGAATTGACGAATATTTTTTAAGTTTCCAACCGAAAAACCTTTCCCATACATTTTTGTTAAATATACTGATAATTCATTTACAAGCTGCGTTCCATACGCAGCCCGTTGTTTTCCCTTTTGTTCTTCCTCTACAATGATTTTTCCAATTTCATAGTAAGCATATACCATAGAAAGATTAACCGCAGTTTTGGCATTTTTTCTCGCCTTATCAAGAACATTCGATACATTTTCAAAAAAACTCTTGTCTATGGTAATTACATCGTTATCCTTTTCCATCATCACACCTCCTAAATCACTTTGATACTTGTGTCAGGAGCGACCAGCTTAAAGATTTCTCCAACATTTATTTTTGACGGACTATTTGCAAAGCTGCTATCACGGAATACTGCTCGGAGCGGCTGCTTCCTTGCGATCTCTTTGATTACACTATCCGGGATATTCTCATCAAAGCAAGCAATCAAATCTCCATCATTGTAATTATGAACTGTGCATCCCTCTATTTGTTCTGAGCTATATGGTAATGATAATGGCAGTCCCCATTCAAGTAAGCATCCAAATAGTAAATCAAGGTCTGTGCGGTCTGATTTTATGTTTGATTCTAACTGAGATAAAAATCCCTGTGAATAGTCTGCCGGACTGAAATATACGTCATTCATGTTGGAATCATCAACCTTTAAAACTCTGAATCCAGTATCAACATTACTGTCATTTATAGACTTTCCAGATTGTATTAACCTCTCTTTACCTATTTCACTTAAAAAATGAGGTCTATTAATACTGTCCAAATAATCAATTAATTCCTGTGTATCTTTTTTACTTGTACCGCTCTGTTTTAATACTTCCTCATCTAAATTTTCCTGCAACTGAACAAGGATAAATTTTCTATTGATTCCACTTTTTTTACTATAATTCATAACTGCTTGCCCCGTTGTTCCAGAGCCACCAAAAAAGTCTAATACTATATCATTTTTATCTGTAAACAGTGTTATAATTCTTTCGAGTAATCTTAAAGGTTTCTTACCATTTCTAAAATTGACAAATCCTTCATTGTCTAATCCTGTTGTTTTAATATCCTGCCAAAAATCGCAAGGATTAACTGTAAGATAATCATCTGCAAACAGTATTTTAATACGCGGTTTTGCAATCTCATAAGAATAATCACCTTTGATAAAATACATTTTCTTTTGAGGTGTAACAATAGAATAAAAAGTACTTGATACTTTTTTCCTCTTTTCATCCGCTAACTGTTTTGCACCACCTGTCATAGATACCGTTTGTATTATTCTCCATGCATTTTGAAAGTTAAAATTTTCATATTCGTTATCAGGAATTTCATATTTCTTATATGCTGTTCCCAAAGAAATGTACTCAACTTTTGAAAGAATTTTATCGCATATTTTTATATCTTCTAATGTTCTATCTTCATTTTCTCTAATTTTCTTTATGATTTCAACCTCATCACGAGATATGTTCTCTAGCAATGTTTTATATTCATTATCCCATTTTTCTTTCGGAATATTTATATTTCCCAACTGACTTCTTTCCCCATTGGTATATACTAAAATATATTCCTTAAGTTTTGGGATTCGCAAATCCGCATGTGCCATTTTCATTCCTGTCGGTTCGGACATTTTGACAACAATAGTTGTCATAAAGTTTGATGCACCAAATACTTCGTCACATATTTTTTTTAAATTATCGTATTCATTATCATCTATCTGAATACATATAACTCCATTGAATGTCAATAAGTTTTTTGCTAACAATAAACGTGAATAAATCATTGAACACCAATCTGAATGAAATCTTGAATTTCCATTATTGTTCTCCTTAAATAATTTATTTCCATCTACATTAAACAAACCTATTCCATTTTCGTACTCCTCTTCGTTCATAGTATAATCATCTGGGTACACAAAATTATCAGACCCCGTATTATAAGGAGGATCTATATATATTAACTTGACTGCCCCCAAATAACTCTCTTGTAATAGTTTTAGTACATCGATATTATCCCCTTCAATGTATAGGTTCTCCGTTTTATCCCAATTTACACTTTCTTCTGGGCATGGACGCAATGTTTTACGAATTGGTTTATTGGCTTCCACAATCGCTGCTTTTTTGCCAACCCATGTAAACTCATATGCTTCATCGCCATCAATCACTTCATCCGAGAGCATCTGTTTTAACATTTCAAAATTTACTGCTTTTTTATAAACTTTATTGTCAGGCGTACTTTTTTCTTCATCCAGCATTTCAGTTATGCAATTAGGAAATAATTCCCCTATTCTCTCAATATTTTGTTCTGTCATATTTACAGATTCCATTTTCATCTTGTCCATATTTATTTTCTCCTATTTCTGTATAATCGGAAGAATAGCGTTATAAGCTATCATTGCCCAATTTGTAAGTTTAATCATTGCATCCGCCGTATCTGCTGTATCGGTTATTTTTTTCATTACTTTCTTCAATTTTGATTCAGCTTCTTCTCCATTCTTTGCTTTTGCAATAGCAAGTATTTCTGCCATAATTTCTATCAATTCATCCTGCTTATCGTTAGATTGGTTAATCAACTCAACAAGCATTGATAAGTTTGCTGTATTCTCATTTATTGATTGAAGCATTTCTAAACTTTTCTCTTGGTACTTTTGTGTTCTTTCGATATGATCAGCTAATGGAATAGGTTCAATATCTGGCAAATCAGGTGTTTTAATATCCTTATATAAATCAATATTAGACATCATTGTTGGCGATATATCGTATTTAGTAAAATTCTGCATCATATTTTTAATTCCTTCACTTATATCAACTTTTTTATATCCTTCCACTAAATTTCCTCCAATTCTCTCTTGAGCTTTTTCAGCTCATTATTCATCTCCATCTGCTTGTTAAGCTGTTTTTCCTTCTTTATCTTTGCCTTTAATGCTTCTATCTGTTTTTGCACTGTCTGTCTTTGTTCCTCTCTCTCAACAGACTCTTTCAGGCTTTCTCCAGTTTTTTCGGTACTGAGCTTGTCTCCTGCAATCTGCCTTACAAAATTCTCATATACAACATCTATGTTTAAGCCTTCCATTTTTAGCGGCAGTTCATCCTCAACGAACCACTCCGTATAATAATATCCATTTACCTTGAATGCTTTACTACCGGATGCGGCTGCTTCCTTGTATCCTATCCGTGCCTGATATTTACCTTCGTATTCCAATAAAAACAGGATATGGTATGGAATTTCTCTGTCAATCTGCCTAAGCAGTCCATCGTCAAGTACAGGACTGTTCAGCCGGATTTCAAACACCTCCAGCTCTGTTACTTCACTTCCTGCGGCAAGGTTTGTTGTTGATGCAGCGATTTTATTTTTCCAATAAATAATCTTCACTTGCTCAACAAAAACTTTTTTCAGTGCCGGTGATATATCCATATTTTCGTAGAATTTCTGTTTCGGAATCCTTTTATTAAATTCCGTTGTCTTAGGTAACCCAAGCATATTACACCTTCTTTCCTACTTCACGACAAGGAAACAAATCAGTTCAAAATCATTAAGTCCTGATATTTCTGACATAAGGGCAGATGTTCCACCTGCCGAAAACAGACTGTCTATATCACTTTCTTCCTTACAATCAATAATAGAATTGATTGCTTCACTCAAAAGCTCGGACATCTCACTCATATTACGTCCATCATCAGTCTCCTCGTTAAATTGCCTGCATAAATCCTTTATCGGTGCATCTTTACCTCTGCATAGCAGCCGAATATCATCAAGCATATTCTTAGGATTTAGATAATCACAGATAATCTCTCCATCTATCCCTATGTACACCATGTAAAACGGATGTATCCGGTTCTGGTTGTCAATATTCACACTATTGTTGATATTCTTTAATACAAAAATAACCCCCTCCGGAAGTTCCTCTGTTGCAGGTACCACCGCATGTAATCCTTTTGGTTTCGTGTCCATGTCCCCATGCGTTTTCACATATTCCAATAAGTCAAGCCGAAATTCATTCAGCCCCAAATCCATAATTGAAATGCCAGACGACATATCCTCTATATCAACAACTTCTTCCTGCAAGCGTTTGAGTTGCTGTTTTCGATATTCCAAATCTCCTTTTTCTTCCGGATTGATAAGATCATCGTCTCCTGTGGATGTCATTACGGAGATTTTCATTCTAGTCTCTACACGCCCTTTAAGATTGATGTATTCGTCGAGATCCATGTCAGGCCAGAAATTCACGAGCTGTATGCTCTCATTCTTGCTGCCAATACGATCTACTCGACCAAATCTCTGAATGATACGAACAGGATTCCAATGTATATCATAATTGACAAGATAATCACAATCCTGTAGGTTCTGACCTTCCGAAATACAATCCGTTGCAATCAATATATCTATCTCTGTCGTTTTTCCCGGCATAAGAACATCTCTGCCTTTGGATATTGGAGAAAAGCAGGTCAGTACATTATTTAAGGTTGCGTGAAACCCTTTTATAGTAGTCTTTCCATCAATCGTACCTGTAATAACTGCTGTCTCCAGACCATATTTTTGCTTTATATAGGTGCTGACATGTTCATATAAATATTCTGCTGTATCAGAAAATGCAGAAAATATCAAAACCTTTTTATTTCCCGGATTGATAGGATTTTCGATCTTAGCAGAAATTAGTTTTAATAATTCCTGCAGCTTGTAATCATGCTCCGGTGTAATATCTGCTACCATAAGCGTAAGCAATTCTAAAGTCTCTGCGTCTTTCTGCAATTCACCACGCCATGTTTTATAGTCCATATCCGCAAGGTCTATTTTTACCTTTTTACCAACAGTAAAATAATCCGTATTCGTATCATCCATATCCCATTCAGAATCAGATGCTTCATACATATCTATATCCGAGCTTCCATACTGTTCAAAACGGTCAATGGAAGTCAATGTATTCTCTATCAGCTTCTTTATTCTCTGCAAAGTAAGCTGGAATGAATTGACAGAACTCTCTAATCGCTTCAAAAGGTTAATGCTCATCAGTCGCTTAATACCTTGCTCACGTCCGGTCTGTGTCAGATTTTCTCCTTTGTTATGCGTAAGATCAAGATATTTCTGCATCTTACTAGGGAATATATAGTTTGATGGCGTATATATGCACAAAGACAATAACATCAACTGCTCATATATCTGATTATAATTGATTGCACTATCAAGATCAGTGAGCTTTGGTCGCAAAGAAATAGGTTTATTTCTCTCAGGAAATTTACCTATTTCAGCAGTATTATAATATTTCTCGATATGCTTTCTTGATCTGGCAATCGTCACGCTGTCAAGGAGCTCGAAAAAATCAAAATCCAAGGTACGAAGAAGTGCATCTGTAGTTCTGTCTTCCGGTTCTAACTTGCTCCACGCATTAAATGCTTTCTGTGCCTGCTTAAATATTTCATCAATCGTTTTGTTGGTGTCAAGTTTCTTGTTGATTTTCTCCGAATCTCCTTCATAAGCTATCGCAAGCTGATTTTTCAAATCAACAAATCTGTTATTAACAGGTGTTGCGGATAACATTAACACCTTCGTTTTTACACCTGCACGGATTATTTTATCCATCAATTTCACATAACGGTTTTCCTGTGTGTTTGCGTGGGTTCCGGCACCATTGCGAAAATTGTGGGATTCATCAATTACCACTAAATCATAATTTCCCCAATTCAGCCTGTCCAAATCAAGTCCATTAGAAAATCCATGTGCTCTTGAAAGATCTGTATGGAATAATACATCGTAATTTAATCTGTCCGCTGCAATCGGGTTGTTTACATAGTTGTCCTTATAAGTATTCCAGTTCTCAGCCAGCTTCTTTGGACATAAAACGAGAACACTTTTGTTTCTATTTTCATAATATTTTACAACAGCAAGCGCTGTGAAAGTCTTACCTAGTCCAACACTGTCCGCTAAAATACAGCCATTATAACGCTCCAGCTTATTGATAATTGCAAGTACAGCATCTTTTTGAAAATCATATAACATATTCCAGATTTTGCTCTGTTTGAAGCCTGTGGCTTCATTGGGCAGCTCATCTTCTGATATATCATCCAGAAATTCGCTGAATACATGATACAGTGTCATAAAATATATAAACTCCGGTGAGTTCTCGTTATATGCTGTTGTGATATTCTCTATCACTACATCTGTTACATCCTGTAATTTATCTTTGTCATTCCAAAGTGTTTCAAAGAGTTGGATATAGGATTCTGAAAAAGGTGCATCAAAACGATTTACCATATTGTAGCTGTTATTACCTCTCTCACAGCCAATATCTACTGTTGTAAAACCATTGATAGGCATATATGCCACACGTTCCTCTTTACCGGATACAGTTACAAATCCACCCATATTCTCCCCGGTTGTGTTCGATTTAAACTGCACTTTTCTTCTGATCCAGTCGGCACACTCCTTCGCAATAGCCTTCTGTGTCATTTCATTTCGCAGCTTGATTTCAAATTCTGTTCCATATAAGCTATTTTCTCTGCTCAGTCTTGGAATATAAAATTCTCTTTTCTGCTTTTCAGCCTTCTCTTTTACAAATGTTGGTGATGTGAATATAAAACGACATTCTTCGACTGATTCAAATTGTTTCTTTAATTCTTTGTAGGCATACATAGAAAAACAAGCAGCCGCTACCGATAGTTTACTGCCCTTTGTAATCGTAGATGCCATATCATCTCTGACAATCTCCGTCACATTATCGAAAACTTTTACTTCCATCACAACTCATCTCCCTGGTCTCTGTAACTGCTTACTCGTTATTGTCATCATCCTTTACAAATTCACACATATCACTAATGTCACAGTCAAGATATGTAGCAATCTTTAGCAATACGCTCATAGCAACTTCCTCATTTTTACGCATTTTCGTCATCGTATTCGGAGACATCTCTACAGCTTTTCGCAAATCAGCTTTGCTCATATCTTTGTCTATCAGCAATTTCCATAATTTTTTATAGCTTACTCTCATGCTCCACCTCTGTTCTGCTAGTCAATTATTTCGTCCCATGTGTCAATTTATAACACATTATTACTATCCTAGTGTAGCATAAGCAATATATATATTCAAGACAGTCTCACAACTTCTTGCGAAACAATATCTATATAATTCGATTTTGTTACTTAAAACAAGAAGCCAACCGTCATCGGTCAGCCTCTCAATTTTCTAATCAAAACATAATCAGCGATCATGCGATAAACCACAACAACCAAGCTCCAAAATACCTACCAGTCATCTCCAAGTTCGTCCATGGCATCATCTACGCCATCCGCATAATCTGAATCACTGTTGTATCTGTCATAATCATAATCGCCATCATCGTAAATTGAATCATATCCATCATCATAAGAGTGATATGAACTACTCTTTTTACCTGACGAATTACTCTTATAGGTCGAACTACCAGATGAGTAACTTGAAGAAGAACTTCCTGTTGTTCCGCTTTTTTTATTGCTTGAAGTTCCACTATAAGAGCTTGATGAACTCTTGCCAGATGAATAGGAACTGCTGGAACTCTTTGAAGAACTCTTATACGAAGAACTTCCTGTATAGGGCTTATGTAGATAACAATAACTGCTACCTGCAGCCTGCTTGTTATCACAGCCTGACTTGATACATTTAGGTTCACTTGCTTCACTTAGCGTTCCAATAACATAAAGAATTCCTATCATCACAAGGAATACTACCAAGTATTGACCAAAAGAACCTTTCCTCATATAAATCACACTCCCTCTAATCAACGCTTCATTGCCATCTGCTTTTCATCATATCTCAAGTGTATCAAACATATACGGTATCGTCAAACTGTGGCTTATCATACATCAGCACTTTTATGACATTTTGCCTGGCTGCCACAAATAATCGGGGATACCGTCTTTATAAGAAACTTCTATCTCACCTCTTATAAGTGGTTTTATATAATCTGTGATTTCTTTTGTAACATCATTTTGTTCTTTATTTATCCACTCAACCGGCACTTTCTTTTCTATATTTGCGATACATCCAAGCTCTATATATTCTATATCATATCTATATGGCTTCTCTGATACCCTCTTTAAAACAGGAATAAAGCCTGAATTGCCTGCAACCGCATACTTTACCGCTGAAACACCAAGTTCAAAAGCTTCCCTGATGTCTGTAGCCGATGCCACATGTGCTGCACAACGCTGCATAATATTTATTTCAACGCTCCTGCATTTAATACCAATTTTGTCTTTCACCAGAATTTCAAGTGCTTTTGCTGCTCCTCCCAATTGATTGTGTCCAAACACATCTGATGTTCCCGCACTTATATAATTTCCTTCTCTGTCATGTATTCCCTCTGAAACAGCAACCATCACACAATTAGATTTTTTGAGTTCCTTTTTCACATCTTCCATAAATCTTTCTTTGTCAAAATCAACCTCAGGAAGATATACAAGCTGTGGCATTTCATTAAATTCATTTCTTGCAAGAGCTGCTGCCGCCGTAAGCCAGCCCGCATTTCTTCCCATAAGTTCAACAATCGTCACACACGGTATATCATAAATTTTTACATCATGTGCCATTTCTGCCATAGACGCAGCAATATATTTAGCCGCTGAGCCGTATCCCGGAGTATGATCCGTAACAGGAAGGTCATTGTCAATAGACTTTGGAACACCTGCAAACCGTATATCCGAATCTATACTCCTTCCATACGTTGACAGCTTGTTGACAGTATCCATTGAATCATTTCCTCCAATATAGAAAAACATACCAATGTCATTTTTATCCAGTATAGAAAAAATCTTTTCGTAGACTTCTGCCCCCTCTTCAACAGACGGAAGCTTATAACGGCATGAGCCCAAATACATTGACGGAGTAATGGCAAGTCTGTCAATCATTGATTTCGGACTCCATGTATCAAAAGTCCCATCCGGCTGCGAAATTTTGATTTCTGAAACACTTTCTTTTCCGTTTTTTACATCTTCCCGAAACTCTGAAAGATTAATAAAGTTCTCATCCAATACACCCTTAATGCCGTTTGCCGCCCCAAAAACTTCATAATCTCCTGATTGTGCAACTCCGGCAATAACTCCGGCAAGAGAAGCATTTATAGCAACCGTAGGTCCACCTGACTGTGCAACTAAAACTTTTTTTCTCATAATATTATCTGTTCCCTTCTAAATTTTCTTACATATTATTATCCTAATGTATTATACATTACTCATCTCATTTAGTAAATCTAATTTTGAAAGTAACAAATATCTGTTTTTTCACGTAATTTTCCCAAAGTAAATTACATACTTACTATTTACAAATATTTCCTAAATGACAGACTATTAAAGTGTACTTAAAACATATTTTTTCAGAGGTAATATACAAATGAAATTTAAAACAAGAAACTTCACAATATGTCTCTATATGCACTGGAACAATTGATTCATTATAAATATTTTTAACGCTGTATGTTTAAAATTTACTCCACATTTTTAAGTGCATCGCTCTTTGGTATTTTCCTTATTTTTGCCATTTGAATAACGCAAACCACAAGATAACTGAGCACTCCCATAATAAACATCTTCACATAACAACTGTTTGATATGATATACGGAACATATCCCGTCATCTGAGTATACAGATACGATGTAAACATTTCATGCAGGAAAATGTTTACTATTGGGATTGCTAAGAGAAGCGAGATAACTACAACCACAAATGTAGTTATAATATAAAGTCCACCTATCTCCATATCCGAATATCCGAGAATTTTCGTAAGCGCTATCGAATTGCTGTTTTTTTCGATAATCTGCTTTGACAAAAGGTACATCAGAAGAATAAACATTATAACTCCGAAATATTTAACCATATCCATGAAACTGCCCATTGACACTTTCATCTGTGTTGATACTTTTCTCAAATCTTTTACCGTTATAATACTCGCTATATAATCGTCATCTATATCTGTTAATTTTTTATTGCTGAAATATCCGCTGTAATAATCATCATCCTTGTCAAAAGTCTTAATAAACATATCCCTGTTCATAAATACTGATATTACCGCATCATATGTATATGAACCTGCAACTTCAAATTTATATGTTTTGTTGCTGTACGGGTCTTTTAATTCGATTTTATCACCGTTCTTTACTCCAAATTTGTCCATATATCCATTTGATACATAAACTTTGCCATCAGGGATATTAGCATCAATATATGTACTGTCATCTGATATTCCATATATTGTTATCTCATCTTCCATATATTTTCCCGGAAGAGTTTTAAGACTCTCCACACAATATTTTTCAGCTCCGGATTCTTTTGTTTCAACCGGTGCTTTCAAAATATACTGGTAATCTGCTATCGTACTCTTTCCCACCAGTTCTGAATAATCATCAATAAGCGGTCCAAACATAAGACTGAATATAACAATCATTGCGGCAAACAGTATGCCAACAAATAATGTTATATAATTTGAAACATTTTGAAATACCACTCTCAATCTGAATCTGTGCATAAACGGTATTTTTGTATTTAACCTTATAGCTTTCTTTCTTGTTTTCTTTGAAAGTTCCCTGCGCAAAAACTGGAGCGGTGAAATCTTTAATTTAGATGACAAAACCGCATAATTTATGATAAACATAAGTATAATCGGAATAACCGTCGTATCCACAAATGCTTCTGCATTCCATAATGTATTGTAAGTCGGCAGACTGTAACTGTTATAATACATTGACGCCATAAATTTCACCATAACCGTATACCCGATAATATTTCCGATAACAGCCGATATAAATGTCACGAGTATCGGATTTATCATATAATGTCTTACTATCTCGCCCCTTGTGTATCCCGATGCTCTTAAAGTACCTATCACTCCCGCTTCTTTGACTATTGTATTGGACGTTGTTATTGCAAAAACAAATGCAAGTATCGCTATAACAATATAATCAAACAAGATAAACATTGCTTTATCGCCACCCATATCATCACCGGTAAAGTTAATCGCTTTATTGGAATAACGTGGTAAATAAGATGTAACAACAGCCTGCTTGCTCAGATTTTCAAGAAAATCATCTGACATATCCTTTTGCTTTTTGTCACTTTCAGGCTCTTTATCATACTTCACTGCATAACAATAACTTAATTTACTCTTTTTAAGTTTGCTAAGACCGCTGTCAGTCATTGAAGCAACACCAAAATTCACCGAGTCAAACATCATATCGGCATTATCTTCAAACACACAGCTGTAATCAGGCATTGCAATGAAACCTGTTATTTTATATATTTTTTTATCAATTGTTATATTGTCTCCAACTTTATAGTTGTTATTTTTTGCAAATACTCTGTCAATCGCAATCTCATCATCCTGTTTTGCAAGCTTTCCTGACATTACACATAACTTATTTACATTTTTTCTTTCACCATATATTCTTATAGTCGCATTCTTTTTTGATTCATTTAATTCGTAATATCTCTGGTCATATATCTTAACCTTATTTTCTTTTTCAAGTTTATCTATCGTTTCATCAGACAACTTGTCAGCCGTAACAAAATTTATATATTCCACATTATACTTGTCAAATCCCTTTTTATACGCGTCATATACACTGTTATCGGCTACAAGAAATCCTGATACAAGACTTATAAGCATAGTCATAAATAAAAAGATAACAATATACTTCCCAATATCTCCCTTTAATTCTCTAGGAAGTCTTTTTGTAAGTGGATTTTTCATTTTCTCACCTCCTACCATTCAAGTTCTTTCGCTGAAATTTTATTTTCATTTTTATAATTTTTTCTTATCTCTCCATCTCTCAGCGTAATAACTCTGTCAGCCATATTTTTTATAGCATCATTGTGAGTAACAATAATTATTGTATTTCCGTATTTTTCATTGATACTTTCTATCAATTTAAGAATTTCCTTTGAAGTATTATAATCAAGCGCACCTGTCGGCTCATCGCACAAAAGAAGGTCAGGATTTTTTATAATCGCTCTTCCTATCGAAGTTCTCTGCTGCTGTCCTCCGGAAAGCTGATTCGGAAGCTTATGTCTGTGCTCATAAAGTCCAAGACCTTTAAGTATTTCGTCTGTATCCATCGGATTGTCACTCAGATACGCACCCGTTTCAACATTCTCCTTTATATTGAGATTTGGTATAAGATTATACATCTGAAAAACATAACCAAGATGCTTTCTTCTGTAGCTTGTAAGCTGCTTTTCATTCATATCCTCAATTTTGTCACCATTTATGGCTATGTACCCGGCATCTGCCTCGTCTATACCGCCAATAATATTAAGAAGCGTAGATTTGCCGGAACCCGAAGGCCCAAGTAAAACACATATCTCCCCCTTTTCAATTTCAATGTTAATTCCCTTTAAAACCTCAACTCTGCTTTCTCCCTCTCCGTAATGTTTTCTAATATCTTTAATTTCAAGAAACATAGCGTCACTCCTCCCGATGTTTTTACATCTTAAATCATTTTTTCTTTTTATCTCATGTGAATACTTGTTCATATGAATATATGTATCACATTTCCCCAAAAAAGTCAATACAAAACAGCAAAAAAGTTAGCACATACTAACTCATATTCTTAGTATATGCTAACTTCAATTAGTTATCAATATCTTATTCATATAAAATTCTCGTTTTTATATAATCTGCGATGACAAACCATAAAAACAATATATCCGATTACAGTTCCCAATATATTTGTTACTACATCGTCAAGCTGACAATACCCACATCCCGTCCTATACTGTATACATTCAATACATACACTGCATATCGCACCTGCAAATATTGTCAATGCCGATACTTTTTTAGGCAGACATGACGGAAATAAAATTCCAAACGGAATAAATAAAATCACATTCTCTATAACATACGCATGTTCCTGATTCGTTGTTCCCCACGTAGAAAAAAGCCGCATATCCACGCCAATTCTTGAACCTGGTTCTCTCGAAAAATAAACTATATTACATAACACAAAAAAATAAATGATAAACAATGTACTTCCAACAAAACGCCATGTGAATATATACTTTGACCAAAAAGTCTCAGATTGTTTTTTCGTCACCTGTTTATGATATATAAAACAACTTATAATACCAAATAAAATTGCATAAACAACCCCCGCTTTAATTCCATTATTTAAATAAATCAATACATCATGTATATCATTTAAAATATAATTGTATAACGAATCATATAGCAACTTACCTTTCCTCCCATCAAATTTTTCTTTAAATATATCGCCTTTCGGACAAAAAGCACCAATCATCTTAGACTGATGCTTTTAAAATATACTATACATTTTAACTTATACGCTAAAATCATTAACCAATCAAAACTTCCCTGCCTCTAAAGGCAAATCCATAGTGTCTGATATTTTCCTTTTTTACACCTCTTTTAATAAGTTCAATATCATATTTTTTTTCTTCAATCTGTTTTAGTGCAGCCTGCACTGTCTCCTCAAGTGAATCTTCCTTATGTTTATTTATTACCTTAAATTCAATTATAATCGCAGGATATTCTACATTATTTTTGTCCACAGGTTCAAGCATTATATCATATCTCCCATAACCACTCTCTCGGTTTGAATTAATAATATAATGTTCTGTCTGATCTACCATAAGCCCTAATACAAAACCATGGAAAAAATTTTCTGGTGCTTTTTTCTCTGACATATGCTTTCCTGTATCAAACGAACTAAATGTTTTTAATGCCACATCATTAATATAATTATTCATTGCTTCTACGTCACCATTTATAAGTGCTTTTACAAACTCATTTGTTTCCATCTTTGCAGGACTAAACCACCTGAGTATCATATTTTCAAACATAAATTGTATTTCAAGATTTGTAAGTGCAAGGTTATACCGGCGTGCTTTCCTTCTATTTCCCAAAAGCGGTTCGGCTGATATAACTTTAAGATAACCACTAGCAAGCATAAGACTCCATACAGCATCTTCCGAATAATCAAGTTCTGAAAAAGCTACCTGTTCATCTATCGTTGTTTCTATTTTCCCACCCTGCAAAAGAGTTTCCATCATAATCTTTATATATGAACTCCCTTTTTGTACAAGACTGTTTATAAGTCCATTTGAACTTGAATCTGCCCAATAAGTGGCGAACTCTCCCGTTTTTAAGAAATTAATTATCGACCATGGATTATAAATATCTTTTTTATTTCCAAATGAAAAACCATCATACCATCTCTTAACTTCTTCTTTTTTATCAGAAAATCCATGCTCATCAAGTGCTGTAAATACCTCTTCCTCTTTGAATCCAAATGACGTTTCATATCTATTTGACGTTGTTGTAACTACAACAAGATTATTTAAATCAGAAAATATACTCTCCTTTGAAACCCTGGTTATACCTGTCATAATTGCTCTTTCAAGATATGGATTCGTTTTAAATGTCGCATTAAAAAGGCTCCTTGTAAAATTTGCAAGTTCTTCCCAGTAGCCGTTTATATACGCCTCCTGCATCGGTGTATCATATTCATCCAAAAGAATTATCACATTTTTTTTGTAATAACGGCTAAGATAGTTAGACATATTTTTCAATAAATCCTGTGTCATAACATCACTCATATCGTAACTGATATTATTTATATTTTTCTTTTCAATTTCTGTTAAGCCATCCCACTCCTTTAAAAAATCAAATTGCTGACATGTATCACATATTATTCTTTTGATTTTTTCTACAGCATCATTATAATTGTTTTGTTTTATCTCGGCAAAACTCAGAAAAATCACTGGATATGTCCCCTGCAATTTACGATATTTCTCTTCTTTCCAAATATCAAGACCTTCAAATAAACTTCCTCTGTTCCTATATTCATTAGAAAAAAAACACCGAATCATATCCATATTCAATGTTTTTCCAAAACGGCGCGGACGCGTAATAAGTGTCACACTGTCAGCCATCTCCCACCATTCTTTTATAAATAATGTTTTATCTATATAAAAACGATCCTCTGTACGAATTGATTCAAAACTCTGATTACCTATGCTTATTACTTTTGACATACACGCATCTCCCTTGTAATATCAATATTAAATACTTTTATCATTCTCCCCCAATCAAAACTCTTTTTCCCTCAAAAGCAAATCCATAATGTCTGATACGTTCCTTTTTCACCCCTGCCTTTAACAGTTCCGTATCATATTTCTTTTCTTTTATTTGTTTCAGTGCAGCCTGCACTGTCTCTTCTAAAGATTTTTCAATTGAAGAATTTATAACCTTAAATTCAAGTATCAAAGCAGGCAACTTACTATTTTCAATATTTTTGGGTACCATCATTACATCATATCTTCCAAAACCACTTTCCTTATTTGACTTAATTATATAATCATCTCTTTTATCTACCATAAGTCCAAGTACAAAACCATGGTAAAAATTTTCCGGTCGTATTCTTGACTCTTCTCGTCCAGCAACATCAAAACTGCTGAATGTATCAAGTGCAATATCATTCATATAGCTGTTCATTGCATACAAATCTCCTGCAAGCATTGCCTCTATGAAATTTTCATTGGAATCGTTCCCATTGTCAAACCATTCTTCAATCATTGATTCGAACATCATTTGAACTTCTTTGTTAGTAATTTTTAATGTATAAATTTTTTTTCTAAGTTCTCCCTCAAATCTAAGCATTACTACACACAAATATCCACTTGCAAGCAATAAACTCCATATTGCATTTTCTTTCTTATCAAGCTGGTTATAAACAATCTGCTCATCTATTCTCTTCTCTATCACGCCACCTTCAAGGAGTATCTCCATTGTTTTTTTGATTCCTGCCGAGCCTGTTTTTATTAACTTACTTATAAGTCCATTTGAACTTGAGTCAACCCAATATGAACCAATTTCTCTCTTATCCAAATAACTTACTATCGACCAAGGATTATAAATGTCTGGTTTATTTCCAAATGTAAAGCCATCATACCATTCTTTCACTTCGGTTTTTCTATCAGATAAGCCATACTCATCAAGTACTGAAAAAACCTCTTTTTCCGTAAATCCAAAACTTGTCTCATACTTTTGCGACATCGTAGTAACTATGTCAAGATTATTTAAATCAGAAAATATACTCTCTTTTGAGACCCTAGTTATACCAGTCATTATGGCTCTTTCAAGATATGGATTTGTCTTAAAAGTAGAATTAAAAAAACCTCTGGTAAATGTTACTATTTTTTCCCAATATCCGTTTATATACGCTTCCTGCATCGGTGTATCATATTCATCCAAAAGAATTATCACATTTTTTTTATAATAACGACTAAGATAGTTAGACATATTTTTCAATAAATCCTGTGCCATAACATCACTCATATCATAACTTATATTTCTTATATTTTCTCTTTCATTTTCTGTTAACCCGTCCCAATCTTTTAAAAATTCAAATTGCTGGCATATATCGCATATTATTCTTTTCATTTTTTCAACAGCATCATTATAATTGTTCTGTTTTATATCTGCAAAACTCAAAAATATCACCGGATATGTTCCCTGCAATTCACGGTATTTTTCTTCTTTCCATATATCAAACTTTTCAAACAAGTCCCCTCTATTTTTATAATCAATTGAAAAAAAACATTTGACCATATCCATATTTAATGTTTTTCCAAAACGTCTTGGTCTTGTTATAAGAGTTACATCATCCTGATTTTCCCACCACTCTTTTATAAACATAGTTTTATCTATATAAAAACAATTATTTTCAACTATTTTGTCAAATCTTTGTTTTCCAATCCCCACTACTTTCGCCATACACACCCCTCCAAACATCGATTTTAAGCTATAATTACAAATATATTAACACTGACTATAGTTATTTTAAAGAAAAAGAAGTATTTTTGTGATATACTTGACATGGCATAAACCTATTTCATTATCCCAAACGTAATAGGTTTATGCCTTTTTACCGGCTGAAATATTTAATTTTTACTTGTAAAGGTCTTCCAGCGTTATCAGCTGAACCTCACTGCGCTCTTGTGCCTGAAAAAGTCCATCTGTAAATCCGCCTTTTGAGAAGATATAGTAATGATAGTTATTGCCTTTTCCGAAAACAGATGCGTAATCTCGAATCAAATCCAGTTCATCTACGCCAATTTTCTCATTTCTGTACTTGCACGAACCGATGATATAGTCACTACCCGCAACAGGTGTTCCGACGATATCAATCTGTATCTGCTTTCTCTTCTTCGGGTCTGTCCCCCACCACTGGCCGATTTCACTCAGCTCAATAGGAATACTATCCGAATAATAGAGCAGATAATCCTTACACATCTTCTCAAAAATCAGACCCATGTAATCCGTAAGATACTGTTTTACCGCATGTGGGTAGGTCTTTGCAATTCTACCAGAATCAATGGCACTCATATTGACCGGAACAAACCGATACCAAAATCGAAAGAAGTTATCAGCCAGCAGATAGATAGTTTTCTTGCCCGGTTTTTCTGTAATCGGTATTTCTTTCTTAGCAATGCCAAGGTCAATCAGCGTTTTTAGATATTTCGATACGACTGAGTTCTCCTCGCCGACTTTCATCTTGATATCGTTCATTCGGGAAGCACCTTCTGCAATCGCTTTGATAATTGCATTATAAATGGCTGGCTCTCGAAGCTCCTGTTTCAGCAAATTTCCCGGTTCCTCATACAGATAGCTGGAACGGTCAAAGAAATTGTCCAACAGAGCTTCATTCACACTATCCCTCACATCCAACTTGTTGATATAGTGAGGAACACCTCCTGTAATTCCATAAATCAGAGAGTTGTCCTCTGCAGATAGATTCGGATGGAACACAGCTGTTTCCTTATAGTCCAACGGCTCAATCTTAAACTGACCGGTTCGTCTGCCATACAGCGGACTTTCTTTACCAAGCACCTGACTTTCCATAAAGCTCATAGACGAACCACAAAGAATCAGGTACATCTTGGACTCTGTCCATTTGTGGTCGATGATATGCTGCAGCATCGCAGAAATAGCCGGCTTTGCTTTCGCAAGATACGGATACTCATCAATAACAAAGATGAGCCGTTTTTCCTTTGAAAGTGCTGTCAATTCATCCAAAGCTGCATCATAGGATCTGAACTCCGGTGCAGACTCCATATCCGGCCGCTCAAAGCTCATAATCGACTTCGAGAGAGCCTCCAGATTTTCCTTTCCTGTCGTATTCAAAGCAGAGAAGAAAATGGTAGGTTTATCTTTACAGAACTCATTGATCAAAGCTGTTTTTCCAACACGTCGTCTGCCGTAGATAACAATGCACTCAAACTTATCATCCGCATATCGCTTGTTCAGCTTCCGAAGCTCATCCTCACGACAATAGAATTGACTCATCCTCTCACCTCCAACAATTATACTCGTGAGTTAGTAACTCACAAGTTACTTTTTACCAAAATTATAAATCAGATAATTTGCAACGTCAAGCAAAATAAACTGAATCTATATCAGTTGTGTAAAACATCTGCCTTTAACCAACTATACTGTTGCAAGCAGTTCTTTGTGAACTACCCATTGTTTTAAGCCAATGGGCTTCCTGCTTCATCGACCTCGTAACCTACTATCTCCACAGGC
>ERZ780144.362-NODE-362-length-64668-cov-113.763020_pt1 | contig 64668 bp, 55 predicted proteins | sample MGYA00511380_ERZ780144 | MGnify/ENA primary metagenome ERZ780144 (study PRJEB29588, sample SAMEA1965858) | human gut metagenome | biome: human gut; feature: human-associated habitat; material: faeces | place: Denmark | collected 2008/2010 ... | reverse complement strand
TCCGGGGCTATTTGATTAATTGTTTAACTCGTCCCATTTTAACGGGACACTAATGATTATATGTTTAACTGAAAATAATGAAGACAATGGAAATCATCAGCTTTGAAAAAAAGACTTTCGAGGAGATTTCTGCCAAGTTGGATCGCTTCGTACAGCAGGTGGAAAATCTGTGCCGTGAACACGGCGGGAAGGAAACAAGTGAATGGATGGACAATCACGAGGTCTGCCGCAGGTTGCGTATCAGCCCGAGAACCTTGCAGACCTTGAGGGATAATGGGACGCTTGCCTTTACCAAAATCGGAAACCGGACTTACTACCGTCCCGATGATGTAGAGCGTGTGGTCAGTAATGTTGAGGAGAAACGTAAGGAAGCCCGTTGGAAAGGAAAGAGCATTTGAACGAGTTTCCCAAATAATGTATAACCAATATCAAACGCGTATGAGTAATGAAATCAGAGAAAAGGACCACGAGTGGGTAAAGGCGTTCCACTCGAATTTCGACAGGCTGCTGGCCCTGCTCGAAAAGTTGTTGGAAAAACGGCAACCGTCTGCCTATGGCGATGAACTGCTGACAGACAAGGAAGTGGCATACCTGCTGAAAGTGAGCCGGAGAACCTTGCAGGACTACCGCAACAACGGCATTCTGCCTTACACACAGGTAGGCGGCAAGATTCTCTACCGGGCTTCCGACATAGAAAAGACACTGATGAAAGGGTACAAGGAAGCGTACAGGAAATAATGGATATGTTTGTCTTGCTCTATAATCTGCATCATTTGTCTATGGAAATGGTGCAGATTTTTGCTATAGCTCATATTGTATATAAATCACCTTTATAGACTTATTTGTCTATATTCTACGATTATAGACTATTTAATCTATAATTTTGGTGGAATAAAAGAAAATTCATACCTTTGTTATCAAATCAATGAACAATAATATGTTTGCAACAATTTCAGCGGATATAGTTTCATCCACTTCCTTGTCCGTGAATGAAACTATAGGATTAAAGCAAAGGATAGAATCATTATTTAGCTTGTTAAAAGTGAGTTATCCTGATTTTGAAGGTCGCCAAATAAAAGGGGACTATATAGAGTGTGTAATGCAAAATGTATCAAACGTATTCCGGATAGCCTTTATAATCAAATCCTGCATCAAATCTTTTTCCACAGCTAAAAATGAAAAGACGAAAAATTTCCATACATACGGAATACGGATTGCCATTGGTATTGGAGATATGAGAATAGTGAATACCGAACAAGGCATTTGGGATGGTGAGGCCATATATCTGTCAGGACGCGCGCTTGAAGAAATGAGTTCCCTGAATAAGGGAACGATGTCTGTTCATACAAGTAAAAAACAATTATCAGCCCCATTGCAAACTATAGCCCTATTGACCGATGCCATATTAAATGATATGACTGTGCGCCAAAGTGAAGTCGTTTACTATAAACTGCTTAGTTTTAAAGAGGCAGACATTGCCAAGAAACTGGGTATATCCCAAGCCAGTGTAAATAATGCTTCTACAGCTACAAAATGGTATTGTATAGAAGAATCTATAAAGTATTTTGAACAGATAAATTTTGAAGAATATGAATAATTGGTTGTTTTTAAGTCTGTTATTGGCACATATTATAGGTGATTTTTACCTGCAAAATGATAAATACTGTGCACAGAAAGAGGAAAGGAAGTTCAAAAGCTGGTTTCTGTATGTGCATTCGCTTATTATCGGTGTGGTATCATGGGCAGTTGTTCCTGTTTATGAATTCAGATTTTATGCCCTTGCCATTGCTTTTTCTCATCTGGTGATAGATGTTATCAAAACATATAGCTCCAAAGGATTATGGAATTTTATGATTGACCAGGTTGCTCATTTGGCGATATTGATTATAGTGACATTTTTCTTTGACACTACAGCAAAGTTGCCAATCCAATCAATGGACTGCAATGGTACCTACTCTATACCTCTGTTCATATTGGCGTTACTGTTGTGCATCAAGCCTGCAAACATCCTGATTAAGCTTGTCTTGAAAAAATATCAAGTTGGAGAGACACAATCTTGTGAAAATATCAAAAATGCAGGAGCGTTGATCGGGAATTTAGAGCGCATTCTTACAATCATATTCGTTATCATTGGACAATATGAATCAATCGGTTTTATCATAGCGGCAAAATCCATACTTCGATTCAAAGACACGGACACTGCAAAGACAGAGTACGTCCTAGCCGGAACATTTCTTAGTTTTGGAATTGCATTGCTGTGTGGTTTAATGGCAACAAAATAACAGATGGACAGTTTTCAAGAGAAATACAATGCGCTTGTCATTAAATACGATGCCCTGCTTGCTGAAAATGAAGAACTGAAGTCAATACTTTTGCAGCATGGTATAGTGTATTCCTCCATCAAACGTGCTGATGCAAGTGCAGCATTTTCTTCCATAACATATCCTCCAATCAAACTCTCTCTTGATGAGAAAATTGCATTGTTCCGTAACTTTTTCAAGGGACGGGATGATGTATTTGCACGACGATGGTTCAACAAAACCACAGAAAAGGGTGGTTACCAACCTGTATGTATCAACGAATGGCGCAGAGGAATATGTGACAAGAAAAAGCATAAATGTGCAGAGTGTCCCAACCGCAATTTTGCCCCGTTGACCAATCAAGACATATACCGGCATCTGGAAGGTAAAGATGAGAACGGATGCGATGTCATCGGTCTGTACGTAGTTACTTCGGATAATAAATGTTCTTTCCTGTGTACTGATTTTGATGACAAGAATTGTACCCATGGATATAAGAACGATGTGTTGGCATTTATTTCCATTTGCAGAGAGTGGAGAATTCCATTCGGCATAGAACGTTCACGCTCCGGTAAAGGTGCACATGTGTGGACTTTCTTTGATCAACCCATACCTGCCTATAAAGCAAGGAAATTAGGCAATACAATTCTTACGGAAGCCATGAAACGTAACGAGCGGATGACATTCGACTCATACGATCGTTTCTTTCCCAATCAGGATAAAGTACCGGAAGGCGGGTTCGGCAATCTCATTGCATTGCCATTGCAGGGAAAAGCCAGGAAAGCAGGAAACAGCGTTTTTGTAGATGATCAGTTTCTTCCGTTCCGGGATCAATGGGCATACCTGTACAATATAGGCAAAATAGATGAAAGTACCGTAGATGCATTATTGCTACAGCATCAGCAGGAAGATTTTGGAACATTGACCACATCTTCGGAAAATAAACTGTGGGAAATACCGGTCATACAAGATGTGACCCAGGAAGACTTTAACGGCAGACTTATAATACATAAATCAGACAGGATATATATTCCTTTAAAATCCATTTCAGATAAGGTTGCCAATCACCTGAAACGTATTGCGGCGTTTAAAAATCCTGAATTTTACAGCAAACAGGCGATGCGTATTTCCACATATAACATTCCTCGTATTATCTGCCGTGCAGATTTTACCGATGAATATCTTGCAATGCCCCGGGGGTGCGAGGATGCCATTATCAACATGTTGTGTTCCCTCAAAATTGATTATGAAATAGTTGATAATACAAATCATGGTAAACCTATTGGCGTAACATTCAAAGGAAAGGAACGCGATGAACAGTTGGACGCCATCAATGCCCTCATGCCATTTTCCAACGGTGTGTTGTCTGCAACGACAGCCTTTGGAAAGACTGTTACAGCCGCGGCTCTGATTGCCCGAAGAAAGACAAATACGCTTATTCTGGTACATTCCAAGGCATTGCTTATGCAATGGCATGAACGTCTGTCTGAATTTCTTGGCATAGATTTTACAGAAGATGAGATTTCCAAGAAACGAGGCAGGAAGAAGGCTTTTTCTCCGGTCGGGTGTCTTGATTCTACCTCTAACACGTTGCATGGTGTTATTGATATAGCCCTTATGCAGTCGTGTTTTGAAAATGACGAAGTCAAGCCTTTTGTAAAAGGATACGGGATGGTCATTGTAGATGAGTGTCATCACGTATCTTCCATAACATTTGAGAATGTATTAAAACACGTTACGGCACATTATGTCTATGGACTTACTGCCACTCCAATCCGTAAAGATGGTTTGCAGCCTATTATCTTCATGCAATGCGGTCCGATTCGTTTTTCTGCCGATGCTAAAGCACAGATACAGAAGCAGTCGTTCCAGCGTTATCTTGTGCCGAGATTTACATCTTACAGGCCTGTTACCGATGACAAACAATCGTTTACGGCACTATCACAATTCCTCGCTGAATCGGAAATACGGAATAATCTTATAATAGAGGATGTCCTAAATGTCGTGACTTCAGGACGGACACCTATAATACTTACTGCCAGAACTTCCCATGTAGAATTGCTTGCCGGAATGTTGGAGCAGCATGTAGCCAACATCATACGACTCACAGGAGAAGGAACTGCGAAAAACAAGAAAGAAACGCTGCAAAAGTTACAGGATATACCCAAAGATGCGCCTCTAGTAATAGTAGCCACGGGAAAATATGTAGGAGAGGGATTTGACTATCCACGACTTGATACACTGTTTTTGGCACTGCCAATCTCATGGAAAGGATTGGTGGCACAATATGCAGGACGTTTGCACCGTGAGAATGAGGGCAAGAAAGATGTCCGTATTTATGACTATATTGATATACACGAACCTGTTTGTGAGAATATGTATCGTAAACGCCTAAGAGGATACTCTGCCATCGGTTATCGTGTATTGTCAAAAGATACTCAGACGCTGTTTGATAATACAGATGACTTACAAATATCATCATATGAAGGACAGATTTTCAATGGTAACACGTTCCGTTTGGCATTTATTGAAAATTTGAAAAGTTCAAGACAATCTATTATCATATCTTCACCAAAGCTCTATCGTACAGAACGAAACACATTTGTTAAAACACTCAAAGAGTTTCATGCGAGTGGTATTCAAGTGGCGATTCTCACATCAGAGGAAAGCAGTCAGACGGATTATCTAAAAAGTTTGGGATTATATGTAAAGATTGTACCGAAACTATCATTATCCTCATGCGTCATAGATAGGTCCACGGTGTGGTATGGCAGTGTCAATATACTAGGTTATGCAACAGAGGAAGATAACATTATTAAAATCACAGATATGAAACTTGCAAATGAGCTACTTGATGTTATTTACAATAGTGGAAAATAGAAAAAACAAATTAGTGAGAAAAAATCATCATTTTACTCTCGCATAACAGTATCCTAAAAGTGATGACTCTTGCCGAACAGATGCGAATAACAGCCAAAGCCGCAGAAAATAAAAATTGATTTTTCTGGAGGGAGCGCAGTTTACCGTCTGCCCATTTTTATTGTATTTCTAAAAAATATCCTTCATTAAGGTGATGGGAACAGCACATAGAAATAGAATCGGACGTGATTTAATTTCCATCTATATGCTGTTTTATATTTTTCTTCTGACTTTTCCGTCAGTCGCTTGTTTCCGCTGCCGTCGACGTCCATTGTACAGACGTGAAAGGGAAAAGGTTTTCGGGCTGAATACGCTCTGAAGGAGGAAGATTCTGCCCGAAACGGCAAAGCCGTCAGACCTTTTCGCTTTCAATAGAGTCTGTACTAACTTCTATGGACGGCGAGGAAATGGGCAACTGATATAGAAGAATGGTTATGATGCATCACTGTTTTTTTATGGAGTTATGCTATCGGAGCTTATATAATTCTTTATAGGTTAACATTAAACAAATCTGTTAATATCAAGAATTCTTTTACAAATTCTTATCTTTGTATTGTGTAATATATTATATAAAAATGATTAAAGATATAATTGATAAGATTATTCAAGATTTGGGAGATGACAAGCCGATTAAAGGGATATTGCTAAAAGCTCAAATTGTTGCATCTCAATTAAATAATAAGGAGTTTGAAGAGTGGATAAAAAGTGAGCAAAATGGATATTCCGATGCTAAAAATCTTCCGGATTATAGAGTTTTAGGAGCTATAGTTAAAGCTAACGTATTTCAGCCTTATATTGGATTATACCAAAACTGTACAATCCCTCCTGGAATATTTGAAAATGAAATTATTAACGATTGTATGAGCCATGCACGCATTATTAATTCTCTATCAGAAATAGAAAATATTTGTAGTTCAAATAAAAATGGCCATGTATCAATTAATTCTCCAGTTATTGCATATCCCGAAGTTGGGAAATATGTAAGAGGAAATGTAGAGAAAGTTTGGCAAGAAATTCCTGTATCTTCTTTAGCTAATATTGTGGATACTTTCAAATCAAAACTATTATCTTTTTTTCTTGATCTTGATAAAAAAATTGATGCAGGTGTCGATTTCTCTAAAATAGAAGGACAAAATGAAATAAAAAATATCATGAACAATTATTATATAAACTCGGTAGTTGCGAATACAGGGGACGGGACTGTAAATACAGGAGATATTTCTAAAAATAACAGTGTGTTATGCATATCTGATCCTGATCAACAAAAACAAATTAAAGAATTAGTATCAGAACTTATAAAAGCAACAAAAGACATTGATAATGAGGATTTAAAGATGGCAGTTGAAACCATCTCAGAAGAATGTAATAAACCATCTTGGGCTAAAAAGACATTGAGAATAGCATTTAATGCAATACAAGGAATTGCAACAGGTATTGCCGCCAATCAATTAACGCCAATTATTACAAAGGCATTGGCTCTATTAGCATAAACATACAAAACATGTGCTATTTATTCGAAATCATATAAGTTAAATATAAGACAAGAGCTCCCAGGCTATAAGGAAATCTCAACTTACTGGCAGCTCTTGTATATTTAGAGTCAGATTTCCCCAATTTCTCATCTCAAATAAGAATCTAGGTAAAAATCTCTTTTACATTATAAACCTCCAAGCAATGAAGATTTATTAAATATACGTTTTCTTCTCTTCATTAGTTTATCCATATCCTCCGAAATCTTATCATCTGTAACTTTTGCGTATCCTTGAGTAGTTCTGATATTTGTATGTCCCATCATCTTTGATATGCTTTCCATAGGAACCCCTGCCGAGACCATTAGGGTACCAAAAGTGTGACGACTTTGATGATATGATAGGTTATGTTTGAACTGATGGGAAAATCCCAATTCATGTATCTCAAACCAAATCATACTCCGTATGGGTAACGGGAAAATGGGCTTACTGTCATCTGTCGTATTATACAAGGAAATTATCTGCTCCGCTACCGGGTGCAATGGTATAAATGACTCAACGCTTGTTTTCTTGCGGTATGTTCTGATATATTTTCGTCCTTCTGCAGTTGTACCTATATGATGCGGATAGAGATTGCGTACATCAACGTAAGCCAAACCGCAAAAACATGAAAATATAAAGGTTCTTCTTGCAAGTTCCTGTAGTGGATCCGGTTTTGGATGGCTCATTATCTCCTGAAGCTGGTTTTTGCTTATATACATGAGCTTTGTAGGTGCCTTCTTTTCATATTTTATATCATCTAAAGGATTATATCTCAAAATTCCGTTATCCACGGCAAGATAAACCAGACGTTTCAGCCAGCAAAGACAATGGTTACGGTATGACGGCTTATGAGGGTAATTTGTTTTCAGATACAAAATGAAATTGGTGCCAAACTCTTCGGTAATATCTGTAAAAAGCATGTCCTCCTTGCCCAGAGAACGGATGTATTCCTCCAGATAGTAATGATACATTTTTGATTGCCTGTAACTGGAGGTTGAATCTATTTGAATGGAACGGATTTTCAGATTTTCCCGTTCCACCTCTCCTGCCTGTAATATGTATTTCGGGATGTCGACTGCTCCGGTCATGGCTGTTTTCAGCAGCTCTGCACTGATGACACCATTTACTTTCAACAGTTCAGCATAAGTTTCATCTATTCGTTTTTTATACTCGCAAAGCATCCCGTTCAGTCTGTTGTTCTTGACTTCCCCTTTCTTGCTGTTCCACTCTTCCGGTTGGCAATATAACCCAGTCGATAATACAACAGCCTTTCCGTCTATTGTAATACGACACATGATTGATGTAGTCCCGTCAGATTTGACTTTACTGCGGTTTATATAATACAGTTGCTTATATGTACTTCTCATGATTCTTTCATTCTTGATTTATAATACCAGTTTCATATCACTAGTTGCCTCGATAAATTTGTCCATATCCTCGAAAAGTTTTTTAGGAGTTACCCTTGCATAAAGCTGGGTAGTTGTCAGATTGGTATGACCAAGCATTTTGCTGATTGTTTCAATAGGAACACCAGCCTCAAGGGTTATCAGACTTCCGAAGGTATGTCTTCCCATATGATAGACCAAATCACAGCTTATGCCAGCCAGATCCCGTAAACCTTTCATGTGGCGTCTCATATTGGGATGGTGTATCATCGGGAAAAGCTCTTTCCTGTCATCCGAACGATATTTTTCTATAAGAGAGATAGCCTCCGGCAGCAATTTGACGCGGGCCAGATATTCATTCTTCTTTCTCAGATACTTTAACCATAAGTCGCCTTTATCGTCCTTGTATATATTATCTCTAGTGATTGAAACTGCATCCGCATACGGAACTCCTGTATAACAGGCAAAGAGAAACAAATCTCTGGCTATATTATGAGTGATTCTTTCCGGTGGTATCACAACATCACGAATCTTCTCAAAATCCTCACGACTCAAAGCCCGTGGTGGTTTACGGTTCTCTTGGGGTAGTTTGAAATTCACAAAATAACGCTTCTCCGCATGTCCTTCCTTGAATGCCATCCGGCAGATTTTCTTCAGGATTGCCAGATAATGTCTTACCGTATCTACCGCAAGTCCTTTGTCCTTCAGTATATAATCCTGAAACTCCCATGGGATGTGTTCATTCAACTGTCCAAAAGCAACATCACTTGTCTTGAATCGTTTTTGAATAAACTCGCCAAGATACCTGCGGGTGTAAATGTATGTTGACATGGAGCTTTTAGCTACATCAATACCGATTCTTGAGCGCATATCCTCGATATGCATATCAAGCCGTTTCAACAGAGTAATCTGGGTTTCTACACTTCCCTGCAAAAGCTCTTTGACAGCAGTTGCGTCAAAATCAATCTTACGTTCAACAAGTGAATCAAATGCAGAATTGACCGAAAGCAAGAGCCGGTCAATTTTTGCATTAACATCAACGGCTTCTTTACTCTTTCCATTCAGTCGGCTCTCTCTTGGATTCCATAACTCCGGAGTACATGACAGCTTACAACTGAATTGCGCCATCGTGTTGTTTACCGTTATTCGCCCCATTATCGGAGCCTTTCCGAATTTGTCAAGACCGCTCTTTTTCAGGTAGAGCAGCACCTTGAATTTTTCTACTTTCATACGCTTATTTTTTTAATGGCAAAATTACCTATTTTATAAGCGTCCTTTGATATGCAAAATGCTGACATATAGTGAATAATAGCTTCTGTGACAGATTCTTTATTGTTCAGTCCGTTACCTATTCGGTTCAGGTAACTGGACAACTAACACTCTGGTAACTGAACACCTGCAATATCCTGTCCATTTTTGCTTTCCCTTATCTCAGCAAAAAACGGAACTACTGCTCATATTCAACCGGTTACGTTTTTCTTTCTCATCCCTTCATCTGCTTGCTTCCTATATTCTGTTCCACTGCTTTAGGCACTCGTATGCGGTCATCCAAATCTCTTTAGGCACAGACATTTACACAGTATCGAAGATGCTGACGCATAAGAATGTCACTACCACTCAAATCTATGCTGATTTGGTCAATTCCAAGAAACGCGAGACGGCGAATAAGATTTCGCTGAAGTAAAAAATTTACAGAACGAACTATCTGCACGCCAATACCTCAATAATGCAGATAGTTTGTTCTTATTAATTATTCATCAAGTGTAAGAGTTATTTCTCCATCTGTTGACTCCTTTTTAAGAATTTGTATATATCTTAACCATGCATCATAATGAGATTTGTCTATCGCAGATAATTGCGTATCAGCCATATCAGCTTCATTCATAAATGTTTTATAAACTACATACATCGCTTGTGGCTTATCTTTTTCACAATCTCCATCTTTACTTTGCATAACCTGTAAGTCTATCAATGCAAAACAGAAGCCATCTCTAACTCGAAAACCATATTTTGCACCAGCTCCGTATTGATCTAAATGTCTATTAATCTCATTATTCATTTCAATAGGCATTACCTCTTTGTTTCTTGACAAATATCTACAAACAACATCGTTCGCATTAAGTGATAAATCTTTTAAATATCGTTCTTTATATCTGTCAAAAAAATGACTTGTATATACTTGAATCTGCCTAAGAAGCATTAATGGTCCATCTTTTGTGTGATTATATCCACAAGCCCCCCATTTAATTACAAACCTATTATTCTTGTTGTCAAAAACTACACAATAATTGCCAATTTCCGGTTTATCAATGAAAGCACGACTTTCAACATAAAAAAATATTATATACTTGTTTTGTGATGCAGGTACAGTGTATTCATACCACCTCCAAGCGGGGAATCTTCTTTCCTTTTTGAATTCTTTCATTGCTTTCGGAAGGAAATAATCTTCTCGAATCTTTACTTTTTTAAGATCTTTGCTAAGATTATCATACATTTCTTTGTATGTCATTGTTGGAAGTAACATAGTCTTTTCTTTAGATTTATACAAATGTATAAAATTTCATTCAGCCATTTAGAGAGAAAGTAAAATAATCTCCCCAATATGAAATTACATATATTTTCCTTTGAGTTTTTGTCAAACAATGACACCTTGACAAGGAAAAAAACTACATATAGAGGACAAATGCTGCCACATTCTTGGATTTATAACATGATATCTATGAAATGACATATATTTGCGCACAAACGATTAGCAAATATCACTATGAATCAGAAAAGTATAGAACATATAGCACTCTATTCCCTTGTATTGGTAGGTACTCTTGTTGTTGGTGTTTTAGCTCGTCAATTTGTTTTATACAAAGGTTTTGACGATTTCAGTAGTAGTGTTGCATTTTTTGCGACAGTAATTGTCTTGATGGCGATCTATGCCAGCTTACAGACAACTTTCAATCAGTTTCTGCTGCCACGAATAGAAGCTTTTCTATTGCATTTCACTGCTTTTCAAACGATGAAAAATTACAATGATACCGTTTCTGTTCCGGAAGACCTTACAATCGAAGACTCAAGCCAGGCTACGCCTGATGTCATTGAGCCTGCTCCTACCAATGAAGGAGCAATCTCTGAACCCTCAGAATATGAAGTCATGCGAACCAATGTTATCGCAGAAAATAATCGTGCTATTCAAACCAAATTAGAAAAGGTGCTCAATTATACTAAGCAAACCATGGTTGCCTATATGAGTGAAGAAGATCTCAACCGTCTATGCACATACGTTACAGAATATAGTACAGGCGATACCTTACAAAAGATGTTGCCTGTAAAGGTTGACTCTCAGCTTAAAAGCATTGATATTATGCACTTTGGTTGGAATATCGGCAAGGCTTTTGGTAGAAAGCGTATTCATACTGCAACCTTCATCAAGAATGTCTTTGCCCACACCCTACGTGACTTGGAAATCTCCACTATTGAGCGTAAAATGTCACATACGGAATCAGTGTGCTGCATCAAACTGGATAGAAAGATTATGTAAATAAAATCTTAATCAGCTTCAAATTTAAAAATGTAACATATCCTAATAAGCAATTTTATTTTTTCAAAAATAGAGTGCCAATGTTATAATTGATAACAAAAAGAGGACAAGAAATCTTGTCCTCTTTTTGTAGGCGGCAAGGGAGTCGAACCCTCATGGCGAAGCTATTGATTTCAGAGTATGCTTTTACCACGCATTCTTTTTCGAGCATTAACCGCCCAGTCCGCCAAATGCCCACCGTCCTAAAAAGTTACCTAATGTCTTCATATTATTCAGAGATTTAGTGAAATTAAACAAGTTAATCCATCCAAGTACAAACTGGTAAAAAGTCGGCAACGGACACCCGAATAAATGAGTAGATATTAAACATACTCCTACGTTCAATCAAATTCATTGCAAATTTAAAAAACTTTTTAAATAGAATTTTTACTATTCATAATTTATCATCACACATTTCACTTTTTATCGAGAGGCTATTTTTTCTTATCAATATCCATTAATAGTTATTGGTCTAACACTAAAAGTAGGTAATATACTTGTTGTATTTCAACTGTTTAGTTATACCAATCACCACCAAAAGTTATCTCACAGTTATATTCCGGTGATGTTTTCCACCATCAAAACACCAATTTCCTTTGCCAGCGAACAATTAAAAACGAGTACGTATGGCAAACGAACAAATCACATTTGATAAGCTGCCGCAGGCGGTAGGTTATCTCACAGAACAGATGGAACAAATCCGTCAAATGGTAGCGGCACTGCAACCGCAGGTTTCTTCCGACAAGCATCGTCTTATTGAAATTGACGAAGCTTGTAAAATCACACGAAAGGCGAAGCCTACCATTTACACGCTTGCGCGTAAAGGACTGATTCCGGCTTACAAACGAGGGAAAAAACTCTACTTCTATGAAGATGAGTTACTGCAATGGATAGAGTCCGGGCGCAAGCAGATGCAGGCAATGTCGCTCCAGGAACAGGCAGCGGAGATAGTACATGGAGCGAAACGCAAACCAAAGGGAGGTTATAACTTTTGATTTGCATGGATATGAAAACCTCCAAATTAACAGCTGAAGGTATTATCGGCGAGGCTGTGCGCATCGGAGCCAAGATGTCTGGCGGTGAGTTCCCGATAGAAGTCTTTCCTATCAGGATTCAGCGTATCATCAGCAGTTTGCACGATTGTCAGGGCTATCCCGTGGATTATGTTGCTGCGGCTATCCTTGCAGCCATTGCCGTGGGGATTGGCAACTCCCATCTGGTGCAGGTGAAGCGCAACTGGCTGGAAAGTCCTATTCTGTACATGGCACTGATTGGACGCCCCGGAGCGAATAAGAGTCATCCGCTGAGTTTTGCTTTCCAGCCGTTTATTGAGCACGATTACCGTCAGAATCAGGAGTATCAGAAGCTGTATGCCGAGTATGAACGCACTATGTCCATGAGCAAAAAGGAACGTATGGAAGCCGGTTTGGATGAGTTTCCGCAGGCTCCCGTGCGCAGACGCTTTCTTGTTTCGGATATCACTCCCGAAGGATTGAGCCTGATACATGCCCAGAATCCCAGAGGACTCTGCCTTTGGTCGGACGAGCTGTCGGCCTGGTTCAAGAATTTCAACCGCTACAATAACGGTTCGGAAGAACAATTCTGGCTTTCGGTGTTCAATGCCAAGCCCACGATTTCCGACCGCAAGAGTACGCAAAGTTCCATTTTTATCAGACGTCCTTATATCTCCGTTATCGGTACCATCCAAAAGAAGATTTTGGGCGAACTGGTCAAGGGCGAGCGTTCGAGTAACGGTTTCATAGACCGTATTCTTTTCGTGATGCCTGAATCTGTTTTGAAAAGCAGATGGAACGACCGGGAAACTCCTGAAAAACTGGAAATCCAATGGCAACAGATTATCGACAAGTTGATCGCACAGGATTGTCCGCATGACGAGAATAATGAGTTGCAGCCTCAATGCCTGCCATTCGATGAAGATGCCAAGCAACAGCTTTACGGTTGGCAGCATGAAAATGCCCGCCAATGTGATATGGAAACCAATGATGCTTTGGTAGGTATTTACTGCAAACTGGAAATCTACATTATCCGGTTTTGTCTGATTATCCAGCTTGCCCGATGGACTTGCGGAGAGTGCGACAAGCATACGATTGACCTTGAAAGCGTGAACCGTGCCATTCTGCTGACTGAGTATTTCCGGACTACAGCCGTAAAAGTGCAGACTACCGTCAGCCAGGAACAGTTGAGCGAATTGCATCGCAACATCTACCTGAACCTGCCTCAGAGGTTTACAACGGCAGAAGGTATCGGCATTGCTGAAAGTTACGGGATGAAGGAGCATGCTTTCAAGATGTTTCTAAAACGACACATCGGAACATTATTCAGAAAAGAGAATCATGGAGAATACAGTAAATAAACCTGTTACTATGCACATTTTCGCAACCGAGGGGTTTGTGAAGTTGCGAAAATGTGCATAGTAACATTCAAACAGAAAGAAAAATGAACTACAGATTCACATTAGAACCATACAAAGGTGTCAGCACCCGGCACACATGCCCGAACTGCCACCGCAAAAGTTGTTTCGCCAAATACATTGATACGGAAAAGCAAATAAACTTTCCTGATTATGTAGGGCGATGCAACCATGAACAGAAATGCGGCTACAACTATACGCCCAAAATGTATTTTGACGAGAACCCGATGGCCAAAGAGCGATTGAGCGAAGAGTTTGTGCCGGTGTCAAAGTCCCGTATCAGTCTGCCCCTTGCGCCATCCTTTATTGAGCCGGAAATCATGAGGCAGTCCTTGAAGCTGTATCACACGAACAAGCTGTTTCAGTTCTTGAGTTTCCATTTCGGGCAGGAGGCTACCGAAGAACTGATGTTACGCTACCATGTGGGAACCTCGAAACATTGGCCGGGAGCTACGGTCTTCTGGCAGGTTGATATTTCCGGACGGGTACGCACCGGAAAAGTGATGCTCTACAATCCCGAAAACGGAAGACGGATTAAAGAGCCGCACAACTACATCACGTGGGTACATTCCCTTTTGAAGAAAGAGAATTTTCACCTCCGGCAATGTCTGTTTGGTGAACATCTTTTGTCCTCCGACCAGCAGCGTCCGGTTGCCCTTGTGGAAAGTGAGAAAAGCGCTTTGATATCCAGCTTCTATCTGCCGCAATATCTATGGATTGCTTCGGGCGGAAAGAACGGAGCATTTAATAGGAATGCCATGAGCGTATTGAGAAACCGACGTGTCCTGCTCTTCCCCGACCTTGGGGCAACCGACTATTGGAACAGCAAAATGGAGATGATCCGGAGCCTGGGAATAGAGGTTTCTCTCTTCGATTTTATGAAAAAAAACGCAACAAAAGAAGAACGTGATGCAGGTTATGACATCGCCGATTTTCTGCTGAGAGAAGAAACAAAGGAGGCAATTTTCAATCGTCTTATCACGTTGAATCCGGCCTTGAAAACGCTGGTCGATACCTTTGATTTGCAGCTTGTCAATGTGGAGAAAGCATCGCTTTCAGCAACGGTTCAACGTACTCGGAAAGGACTTTTCAAACGATGACTTTCAGATGTCTGATTCACTTCTTTTTCATTGGAGCAAGTTTATGCCGGTGTATTACATTTCCCGGCTACTTGCTCACCTCAAAAGAAGGTGAGACGGCTCCCGATGGTCACAATTATTAATCTCAAAAGCAAATATTATGGACAAGAAAAATACAGTTACAATCCGTCTTACAGACGAACAGTTCGGCTGGCTCAGAGCACTCAGCCGACGCAGCAAACGCAGTCAAAGCGAAGTAGTGCGTTCACTCATCGAACACGGTACGGTGCGCGAACGGATAACGAGAGAAAATCTTGACATCATCAGAAAACTGATTGGCGAAAGCACGAACCTGAACCAGCTTGCCAAACGAGCCAACGCTTACGGTTTTTATCGTGTGGCCGATGAGTGCCGAACCGCCGTTCAACAAATTTCACAACTCATAAAACAGCTCAAAGATGATAGGTAAGATTGTCAAGGGTACATCGTTTTCCGGGTGCGTAAACTATGTGCTGAAAGAAGATAAATCGCGACTACTGAAAGCAGTTGGTGTCTACGGTTCACCCGAAGAAATAGCGGAACAATTCGAGTTGCAGACTTTACTGAACGACAAGGTCAAGAACACGGTCGGTCATATATCATTGAGCTTCTCCGCAGAAGACGAAGACCGCATCCGTGACGATGATGGGCTGATGCTAAAGATCGCCCACGACTATATGAAGCTGATGGGAATCGAGAACACACAGTTCATCATCGCCCGGCATACTGACCGTGACCATCCGCATTGTCACATCGTTTACAACCGGGTGGATAATGACGGCTGCACCATCAGCGACAAGAACGACCGCTACCGAAATGAAAAGGTCTGCAAGATGCTGACAGCCCGTTACCGCTTGCATTTTGCCGAAGGAAAAGAGCATGTCAATTTCATGCGGTTACGTCATCACGACAGGGTTAAGTATTTTATCTATCATGCCTTGAGACGAGAAGTTCCTAATGCCCGAAGCTGGAGCGAACTGCGACTGGCCTTGTAGAGATACGGAATTGATACGCAATGGAAGCTAAGTCGCACGACCGGAGAGATGCAAGGTGTAAAGTTCACATGCAACCAACTGACCTTTAGTGGTTCCAAGATTGATCGCCAGTTCAGTTTCCTGAACATCGACCAGGAGCTGAGGTATAACGCTCTTTCTGCTACAATGAACCTGCGTCAGGTACAGGCAGAAACCATACGCGAGGAACCTCGTCATGAATACCAGCAGGAGAATCATTCCGGCATCAGTCTGGGATTGTTCACACCCTCTCCTACGGATTATGATACAGAGGAAGCGATACAGGCCAACCGGCTTAAAAAGAAGAAAAAGAAACCGAAACGCAAGCGAGGTTTCAGTCTATAATCAAATTTTTATTAACCACCAAAATTCAAATTATTATGAACTATTCCGATTTTATTTACGATTTCAATCTCTATTTGTGCGAGAGATTCGGTTACAGAAACTGTTGTTCCGTTATGCACAACGCCAACGGTATTTGTATTTCTGTTCATGTAGGCGAAATGGATTTATACATCCGTTTCTGGGAATACAGTTGTGGCGTAGGTCACTACCCCGACTGGAGCATCATCATTGTGCGCAGCAACTTCAAACGAAACCAACAAGAAAATCTGAAAGACCTTGCCAGATTCTTCAAGGAATACGCCCCGCGCTATGGTTACAAGTACCTCTGTACCGAGGATGATGACTACAAGTATTATCAGACTCTCGGTTTGAAACTTATCCACAGAGGATTTTTCAGACAATATAATTATGGGTTGCCGTTGAAAGAGTTGGAGGTGTAATGTGGATTAAATAACTAATACAGTGTACATATCTCATTAGGAAGCGAGAATCAATCACTCACTTCCTAATGAGATATTAGCAAATGATTTTTATATTGTCGGGTACCATATAGTTAATTTTTATCGATAACTTTATCAAGTTTATCAAAATTGAACAGCATTATTTCTAAGCAAACTGTTTTTTTGCTGTCATTAGGATGCCTGAATATATAACTAAAGGATGTATCTCCATGATTACCATTTTCGCTAACATAATATTTATGAAAAACAATATTTTTCTTAACCGTGTCTATTACAGATGTAAGATTGTTTCCTTTTACAAATATTATAAGTGCGGTTTTGGTATCTCTCCACGTCAAATATCTATCAAATAATTGATCAATAGCATTCCCAAAATGCTTTTTCCCGTGCCAAAACTTACACTCTCCAATAAATATGTTATGTCCATCCTTTGTGTCTTTCAATAATATGTCAGTTTTTCCTCCATGATTAAATGTCTCCCCAGTTGCTGAAACTGCATTATACCTAGACTCTAAAGTAGTTAAAAGCGTGTCTCTTAGACCTTCTTCATCTTTACCCAAATATAATGCAGGCTTACGTTCCATTCCGACTCCGATTTGATTCAATATTTTAATTACATCCGTATAGATATCATCATCAGACATTGGAATATTTTTCTGCTGTAAACACATGGTGCTTTTAGATATTATACTTCTACTATGAGGATCATAAATATAATTTGAGATAGTACCAGAAATTATTTTATCAACAGCCTCGCTAATTACACTTAGGTTTACACAAAACCATTCACGGGGAGAAATAATAACACCCCGTTCATCAGGTATATTAATATTTAATCTAACTTCATCAAAAAAAGAATGAAGTCTGTCTTCCAATTCTCTAGCCCCAATGTTAAAACACCTATAAGTTTCTACAATATCAACTCCTGCATATAAATATGTTGGCTCTTTAGTCGCATTTTTAATGCGTTCTGTAACAGAACTATTCGTACTCCCGATTTTATATACATCTGGGATATTACGAAGCTTCGCATGACGGCTTTTCAAAACATATACATATCCTCTAGCTTCATCTCTTTCATCTATTTGTTTCTCTGCTGCTATTGGCTCTTCAAATTTAGTGACCGAATATCCGTCTTTTTGAAGAGCTTTATCGAGCGATCTAAACAACATATCTGAAGTTGTCCCATTGTCAAATATACAAACCGTTCTACCATCAAATCTTCTGCGTTCACCACTATTATATTTGTATGTTGATATATTTCCATCTACAGATTCAAGATATAAAATTATGCCACCCAATACATAAAAGTTTCCAGGTCCTAAGTCTTCTGGATGATATACAGCTAATTTACGTGTGCCTTCTTCCAAATCCTTTTGAAGAGCTTCGAACATTGGCTGATACTTATCGAAGTCCCTACAGAATTTTCTTCTAGATATGTATTCAGGAGAAATTCTTTCTGTTTGTTTTACATGATTAAGAGAAAAGATTTCTTCATTAAAATCTCCACCCAACAAGTTCAAAGGATCATTTCCTATAATATCATCAAAAGTAATATTAGATATATTGCTACCGGAAAGCAAACCATAAAAGTCAAAATCCTTGAGCTCTTTGACCATCTCTGCACTTTCACGTATAGCTTTTAATCTACAATATAATTGAAATTCCTTTATATCTGTTGACGCATGTTGTGGCTCACGATTGTTCTCTTCAAAGAAATTTACTATTTCTTCAAAGTTGCTCAAAAGAATAGATCTTACTGCTTTAGGTTTTACAGGAGTATTGACTTTCAGTAAGCCTAGCGGATCATTTTGAGATAAGAACTCTATAAAATTTGAATTACTGTTTGCCATTTCTTTCCATCATTCTTCTTTTTGCATATAATAGGACTTCAGCTAATCTTCTTTCGTAAGGGTCATTGCTGTCTAAACTAGGCTCACGATGCATTTTCTGAGCAAATTCTGTCACTTTTGGCCATAGAACTTTCGCTTCATCATCGGTTACATCAACCCGTAAAGATTTGATGTATGTTTGAATAGAATTAAATACTCTTGAATCCAACGATTTTGACATTATTTCGTAGGCCTCCATAAAAGGGTTAACCGAGTAAATTAAGTCAATATTCAATTCATTCACATCTATTAGTTTCTTCGTAAATTCAAGAAATTTCTTGCCATTAATATCTTTTATGCTTTTATGTGAAAGAACAGAATCAATCACAATGTATGTTCCTAATTCTTGAGCTTCATCAGGATCCAAATCGGGTATTACTTCACGAATTACCTTTGGAATAAGTCCATTATTGATAGTTTCCGCAGGAACATTTTGTCCAATAGCGTGTTGTACATCAGGATTTTGCAATATTCTAGCTTTCAAATCAACTAAATCGTTTTCAATAATTTCCTTTACACGAGTTGATTTAATAGGTCGATATCCTTCAATATATATAGTATGACCATTTCCGTCATCATCTATTGTATTTTTGTCACCATTACTTTCACATGATTGTTTAGGTTTAAAGTTATATTTAGGAGCTATCACTTCTTCCATCAGGAGTGAGGCAGAAATTGCTTTAAGAATATTATTTACACTTTCAACAATCTCCTCCCTATTTGCACTTGGCTCTGCAACCAAATTTGTAAATTGAGCATGCGTTTTATTTTTGCTATCTCTTGTACATCTTCCTATAATTTGGACAATTTCTGTTAAGGAACCCCTATATCCTATAGTTAATGTTGTTTCACAATATGGCCAATCAAATCCTTCCTTTGCCATTCCTAACGCAATTATTATATCCATATCGTCCGGATTTTTTATATTGCGCAAATATGACATCACCTTTTCTCTTTGTTCATAATCAGTATCATTAACAAGATCCGCAACTCTAATATCACGACCATCATTAGCAAGAATATGATATATACCACAGTCATCCGTATACTGATATCGTCCGATACATCCTAATATTTGATCAACTTCCATCAATTTTTCCTTTGTGGATTCAGCCGAATTTATGTTTGGTATATATATAATTGTTTTTTTCTTTAAATCCAGTACATCTGAGCCCTTTAGAGCATTAACATACATGCCTGTATAAAAATGGAAACCTATACCTAAAGACTTAAGATATTTGTAGCCATTCAATTGCTCATAATAATTATAAGTGACTTTCTCAAATCGTCTTTCATCTGAAGGACTTAACACCGCAGCACAATCTCCTCGAAAGTAGGATCCTGTCATAGCTAATATATGAGCATTCGTATCTGCCATTATTGCACGCAGTAGTTCGCCTAATTTACTATCAGCTTCAGCTGAAACATGATGGAATTCATCAATTGCTAAAAGACAGTCATTAAACTTTCCTTTTCCGATTTTCTCATATGCAAATCTCAGTGTGGAGTGTGTACATAATAAAATCTGTTCATTATTATCATCCATAAAACCGGCAAAGGCAGCAGTTTTCATGGGCTCTCCACCAGGGGTACACAAGTCATATCTTCGAGAAACCACCCAATCTGTATGAAAACCATTCTCTGTAAGTTTTGTACTTGCGAATGATTTCCCTATAGATCTCTCTGGTACTGCAACAATTACTTTTTTTACTAATCCTGTACGAAGTTTTTCTAATGCAACAAACATCAAAGCACGAGACTTACCCGAAGCAGGAGGAGCTTTGAGTAATAAATATTGAGATGCATATTTCTTATAAATACGCATTTGCATTTCTCTCATGCCCATAGTATTGGTAATTATACTTCGGCCATTACAATCATATGTTGTTTCAAATATGTTATTCATTTTCAAAATATCTGTTATATAAATTTTTCATCCATATTAGACGTTCTGCATCTGTTTCGAAAGGTTGATTACGGTAAAATGAATCCACTGTTTCATCAATCCAATGATGCACTCTTTTAAGTTCAGGAGGCATATGTAAATAAAGTTCTCCTAATGATTTGTTGCAATAACTTTCTCTCACTTCTAAAAGCGTTTTTGAAAGATTTCGCAAAATGTTAATTTGTTTATTAGTCAATTCTGGTAGTGGGAATGTATTGTAACATATTTCACTTGAATATCTTGGACGAGTCTCATGACCTCCGCAAGCATTTTTGGCCCATACCATGTGCATTCTTGATTCAAGTAATGCTAAAAGCCATATATCACAGTCAAATATGACACTAACATTATTATTCACTATGGAATTTGAGTCTAAAATGCCAATTTGAAAGTATTCTCTGTTCTCAGATGTAACACAAGGAATGATTATAGAGATTTTTCCTTTTGAAGTGCAATTTGTTTCTCTAAATTTATGAGGGTTGTTTCTGCTTTTTTTCGAAGATGTTGATTTTGGAGCGTTCCTTTTTTGACGAACCATCTCTATTCTTTTTGCAACACCATCTATTTTCATCGCTTCTGGCAATTCTTCATCTGTTATCCACAACACCCATTTAGGGAAGCCACTAACAAATTCGTCACCTCCATATAAGGTTTTAATATATTTTTTTGCCTCAGGATATTGTGCTAAGAAATCATCTAATTCGGAAGATGTGAATGTTAATGGAGTCGCTCCATCCGGCATGTTTCCTTTACGCATATGAGGCAATAAATGACTTAGAGGTTGCTTTCTAGGCATTATTCTTATGTCTATATTGGGCAACAAACTTGCACCAATAACCTTACATGGAATTCTGTTACCTCCATCATATATATACTTTATTTGAGAATCATCTTTTGAAGCTATGCCAATTATAACAACTGTAACTCCAGAATTATCTACCGATGATGTTTTCCATTTAAATGATCGATGAGCAAAAGAATATTCGCAACCTAATTCATTAATTTTATTAAGGATAAAAGTTGCCTGTGTTCCTTGAGATACAGAATTGGTTAATACAAATCCAGCCTTAGCTTTTGTCCCACGGATTAAAGAAGCCGACTTAATCAACCATGTTGAAGATAAGTCTGCATTATATAAAATTTCTGCATCGAAAACAGTTTGCATATCCTCTTTAATTTTAGCAGGCACTTTATTTCCGCCCTTAAATTCCGGACTGCCTACAATATAAAGATGCTCATTCGGCTCAACAAAGTTTCTCCAATCATCGGTAAGTTCATTACCCACATTAATATTAAGTTCATCATATATGTCGTTGATAACACTCATATTTAATAAATTCAAACGACTAAGTTCTTGTGTGTGAGTAAATGTTAATGCCAAACGAGTCAAGTCTTTTGTCAAGTCATTATCAACTAGGCCAACGAAATGAGATAAATTTAAAGGACGTTTACACGATATGTTGAATCTGTTTTCTATATCCCGCAACTGCTGAGTTAATCCATTGTATGCTGAAACTAAAAAAGACCCAGGTCCATTTGTTGGATCAAAAACAATAGTTTCATAAATATCTGTTACTATTCCAAAAACATTCTCATTTGTGGATACCACAGCTTTAGATTGCATTTGGTTTAGAAACAATGGTTGCAGTAATTTTTCAACATTTATAAATGATGTTTGATGACCGTAAAGTCCGGATTTTTCTCTATCCGTCATTCTATAAATGAGAGAAGTTAATATTTCCGCATCAATTAGATTCGTATCGAAACGTATAATTGCAAATATATATTGGTATGCTTCTTTAGAAATGACTAGACATGGAGTATTGTCAACAACAAATGGGCATTTTTGGTCAAGAAAAAAATTGAACACTTCTGACAATTTTACTTCATTTGCAGATGTGTATTCTCTAAGTTGGTTATTTATTTGATCAATTTTTAAGAGTGATTTAAAATGAGCGATATAGAGCAATGAAAATATGAAACTACGGATATTAATTTCGTCATTATCATTAAGTTTCAATTCACGATATAGTGATTCTACGAGCGTATCTAACTCAATAGTACTATAATGGTCGTTACGGTTTATGTCCCAATTATGCAAAGGTGATAGAAAGTCAAGATACTCAACAAGATTATTGTACTTACATTCAATTTTACCTTTTTCTGAATTAAAGACAATTATTTTTGTAGGCTGCAAGACAATTACTAACGGCAAAGCAGTTCTTAAAGATGATATCTTATTTTCAAAGTCTTCATCTTCAGTACAATATATTGCTGCTCTACGATAAACATAGAAGGGCCCAGGTTCACCATCATTTATTTTTGAAGCTATTCTATCAATTGTCGTTTGGACAATATCATAAGCAGATAGTAACTCAGTAATTACCTTAGAATATCCCAAAAATTCCAAGGTGCTTAATCTTTGACTAATATCTTTATAATCAGTCATATTCATTCATATATGATTTTATTACGTTCGCAATAAACTCGGCCATTTTTACAGGAACTGCATTGCCTATAGCTTGCTCTACATCGGTTTTTGCTCCCTCAAAAATAAAATCATAAGGGAACGTTTGTATATAGCTTCTCTCTTTATAAGTTAATTGCCTAACCTTTTCAAGATCTTTAATCTTATCAGCATTGTGGAACTTGTATCCTATAGGTATCGGTCTATTAACTCCTCTAATAGTTGCACTAGGTTCATCAACAGAGAAGATAGCTCTACGAGCATAACTTCTTGGATGCATATAGTAATAGTCTGTATCAAGTTCAAGTGATGTATTTTTAAGATAATTTCTTAGTGTCATTCGTTCTTTGCTTAAATTGGATTTTATTTTATCTAGAATAAAATTATCTTCAGCATTAAACTTACCAATGACAAAATATCTTCTTCTCATTTGTGGAACGCCCATATAACTAGCATCCCAAATGTGACTTGTTAAGCCATATCCAGCATCCTTTAGAATCTGAATTGCTTCATTAAATATGGGTGATTTTTCAATATTATATACATTCTCCATTACAAACCAGCGAGGCTTGACTGTTTTTATTATGTTGCTAAACACTATGGTTAAGTTTGCTCGCGTTCCTTGAAAATTTCGCTTTCCTGCTATTGAAAAGTCTTGACAAGGAGGTCCCCCTATAATCATATCTGGGTTAGAATTTATTATTTCTCCTGTTATATCTTCTTTGGATAAATCTTTTTTAATTATTGGATGATTAAAGTTTGCTGAGTAGATATCTATAGCAGGTTGCCAATTGTCGTAAGCAGAAATTATCTCAAATCCAGCATTTTGGAATCCGAGACTCATTCCTCCGCAACCAGCGAATAAATCAATTATTTTTTTTGCCATAGATGTATTCCTTTATACAATTTGCGATATATTCGGCTAATTTTACTGGCACAGCATTACCTATTGCCAGATTTAAGTTTGTTTTACTGGCTTCTCCCCAATTAAAATCTTTAGGAAATGTTTGTATCCAGCTACGCTCTTGAGGTGTCAATGTCCTAATACTAGGATTTAACGGTATTGGATCATTTGGGTGTCCCAAATACCCAGATGGCACAGGCCGATCTACACCTCTAACTGTCATTGCCGGTTCATCAATACTGAATATACCTCTTCTTGAATAAGATCTTGGAACTCTAAAATAGTATTCAAAGCCTAATGAATTGCCAAAATAGTCACGTAATGTCATGTTTTTTTTACTTTGACCTCTATAAAGAAGTTCATCTAGAAAGCCTTCGGGTTCATTTAGTCCTCCTAGCACAATAAAACGACGTCTTTTTTGTGGAACGCCACACCTACTTGCATCAATGACCATTTTACTAATACCATATCCGCTTTCATGAAACATGTTTAAAACCTGATCCAATTTTTCGCTTTTTTGAATATTAGGTACATTTTCCATTAAAAAAAATGAGGGACGAATACGTGTAATTATTTCTGCAAATTTAATTGTAAGCTGCGCTCTTCCTAAATCCTCATTACGATGTCCCGCACTAGAGTAGTCCTGGCAAGGCGGACCTCCTATTATTATATCTGGTTTCAAATTCTCTATATCAGATAAGTCTGAGGTGTCATTAAGATCTCTCTTTATGATTGGATGAGAAAAGTTTAATTTGTATATGTTTATAGCTTCATCCCAATTATCAAAAGCCGCAATAATGCTAAAACCTGCATTTTGAAAGCCAAGAGATAGCCCACCACACCCAGCAAACAAATCAACTACATTATATATTCGGTTGCTCATAATTTTACTTTTCGTTTATTCCATTGATTAGTTGTCTAACGTCAACTTTCAAAATGTCTGCTATCTTAACTAACATTTCCAATGATGGCTGAGATGCATTAGAACACCATCTGGAAATTGTAGCTTCATTACGTTGTAATTGCTCAGATAGCCATTTTCCAGTTTTATTTTGTTCCACTAAAACCACCTTAATCCTATTGATTCGGCTTACATTTACTTTAGCATTACTTTTCGCCATCATTATAATAAATTGATATCATATGCAAAGATAGTGATATTCTTAGACATAATAGCATTATATTCAATCTTAATTATCCACCTTTTAAACTTGACAATGAGCCACAATTATAAAGGGGCTGTCACACCACATTGTCTAGTAGTGTTATTTCCTGAAATAGAGTTTTCCGGATACAAGAAGAAACTTACAGCTGAATCCAGTTTCCATTTACACAAAATTCTAGACAATGTCTTTGTAGCTTTGGCTATTGTTATATATAAAGGTTTAATACCTTGGATGGCTTACAGCTAGAAGACACTAATGGATAGACTTCCATATAGGCATTCGTTACATACGTCAATTCGTAATGCTTATCTTCTTTTCTATTTGGTTACTCTCCGTCGGTACCTACTTTTTCATTTTACGTGAAAATTGCCGACTTCGTGACACAGAAGAGAAATATCAACTTCTCTGTCGGGACTGCGTAAATCTAAACTATTAAATGATTTTGTCAATAGGCTCGAGGACTATAATTCAGATTAAGATTATATCAAGAGAAATAGAATTACTCCATTAAATCATGAATAATATCGTCACCAATTGTTAGATAGCCTCCCTCAAATAAGACTTCAACAGCAAAGCACAGAAAGGAGTCTGCTTTTAGGTACAGGTCTTTTACTTCTTCAAGCAGATGTTTGGTTGGCTTGAATGAAGATAAATTGCCTTTCCTGTCTACTGGGAATCTGAAACAAAAGGAATTCGCATCTAGATCTGCCATCAACTTTTTTAAAGATTCAGCTTGAGAGTACCTTTCTAAGCTCTCATTTCTAAAATTGTTATCTGTTATACTTTGTATGGCAGGCTTTATATGTGATGTAAAGACATTCCATAATTTATTTAATGAATGACATGATGTTATTACTGATTTATCTGATAATTCATTTCCTATATTCATTAAAGCGAACTTTATTTTTAGTTCTACAGAATGCCTTATCAAAAATAAAAGAGGTAAGTAGATATCATTCGCTGAAACTTTATTTGAATGTATTTGTGAAAATAATTCAAAAATGGTAGCATCATAATGTGTTGTTATAATACCCAAAGCCCTTACTTCATTTGAGTGAAATATAAGTTCATTTCGAATAGATTTATTGTCATCTAAGGGAGGGATTTCAACTAATGCACCTGGTGAATGCAGATTGTTATATAAAATAAAATTTTGACATGTGTCAAAACTATCTATAGTACCTGTAAAATATTGAACATTGTTATTATCGGTAAGATATCTAAAACAATCACCTTCCGAATCGCATTTTAAAACATTAAAATCACGTTCAAAAACTATTTTATCTTCTCCTGCTAAATCAGCCAACTGTAGCAAGTTATGTGACATTGAAATACTTTTTATTGGGCCAGGTTGATTTTGTTCTAGCTGGTTCTTTAATAATAACTCTAATGAATGTCTCATTAAAAACAGGAAAGCCATATACCTGAAATTAGTTTGGTAGTCACATGATCGAGAAACATCCAATAAACAAGAAAAGGCAGTTATATACTGTTGGTAATAATATGTCCAATTACGTTGGTGCAAAGTGGGATTTATTGTAAGATCAATTCCCTTTACTTTCTCATAATCATCTATTATCATTATTCTTTTAGATTATTATTAGCTGAATTCAAACTGATAATGCAACAGCATCAAATTCTTTGTTAGTTAATGATTTATATTTTTCTTTAGGAGTCATATAACCTAATCTTTTCCTCGGTCTTGAGTTCAAGATGTTTTGAACGCGCATTATCTGTTCCTATGTTATATTTCCAAAACCCGCATCTTTAAGGAAGTATTGCCTAATCAATCCATTGGTATTCTCATTGGCACCTCTTTCCTAAGAACGGTATGGTTTTGCAAAGTAAACAAAAACTTATAGTTTCCTTGCAATTTCTTCGTGTAAATTGAATTCTTTTCCATTGTTAGCCGTTATAGTATGTATTTGGTGCATAAAAAGTTTGAGAGCATTTACAAAGAATGGATCGTATCATTATTCAATGCAGAGCTTGATATGGTCTTTTTTTAGCATAATATTACAATCTGTAATTTTTAAAAGTAATCATTTATTTTACCACCTCTTAATATTAATCTGGCTGATATGAGTCCAGTATTTGCATCCTGAAATAAAGGCCTATTCCCACTATCTGTATGCCTTTTTTACACGTAAAGTCATGGGAATCAAACATCAATACTGAGATACCTGCGCAGTCTATATAGTCTGGCTTACTCTCCGACTATCTGTATCTTCTGCTCCAATTTTCTTGTCAGCTTGTTACCCATCGTACTTTTTGTCATAACTCAACCTGTCATATAATATACTAATATAACAGTTTTGTGTTATTTTATGATAAGTTACAGTATTAAATTGAATTTAAAAGTATTTTTGGATAAAAATATCTATATCCATAATTTGAATAATCTTACTAAACATCATACTTAAAGTGCTTCATATTTATAAGCGTACAAATATTCCTTATATTTTTGTCGATTTTCCAGATTCAATATGTAAAATCGACTAATTCACAACATATAGTTTATTTTTATGACATTAAATTACAACTGATTATTTTTTTATAATTTTGTAATTACCAAAATGAATGAAAGCTGAAGTTATTACTAGCTAATTAAAAACAACCTCATTATTAAGTTAGATATGGACATTTTTTTTAACTTCTTTCTATTACCTTTATTAGTCAATAAATCACATAAAATACCTATTTCTCTATGTGCAAGACAAAACTAGAATATAATTCTTTAGACCTAATCCCTGTGGGAATGCTTCTGCATCAAAAACAATCGGAGTGGTTGAGGTTTTATGTTCCCGCATATCAGCGTGGATACAGATGGAGCGCAGAACAAGTAGAACAATTAATTGATGACCTTATAGAGTTTAAGACTCGCAAAGAAAATAACAGCCAAGCCTTTTACTGCCTTCAACCCCTTGTAGTAAAGCCTGTTAATCAAGACGGCATAGAGAGTCTTGAAGTAATTGATGGCCAACAACGGCTCACGACTATTCTAATTATTCTCCAAGTTTTGCGTCAATTGCAATATGAGGAAGAAAGAGATGAGGATACCCCACCATACTTTTCGCGTTTATTAAAAGATGCCTACGACATTAAATATGAAACACGAAGCAATAGTTCTGAGTGGCTACCCAAACTTAGTGAGACCCTCTTTTCTGATGAGGCATTTAAGAAGTTTGATAATCAGAATTGTGATTATAGTCATTTTGCAGAAGTGTTCAAGGCTGCATATAATAGGCTTAAGGGGGTTGACAGATCTGAATTTAAGACCATTCTTACAAATCACACTTATTTCATATGGTATTTACCTTTCGAGGGGGATGACAATAATGTTGAGATATTCGATAGACTTAATGCCGGTAAAATAGGCCTGAACAATGCTGAACTTGTGAAAGCACTATTGCTTCAAAGTAGCAACATTCCAACGTTAGAGAATTACGCAAGCCAGATAAACATGTCTGATAGAGATGTCATCCAAAAGATTGCACTGGAATGGGACAATATTGAACGTAAGCTTCATGATGATTCGTTGTGGGGATTCATATATAGCGAAGCAAATCAAGGCCTTGAATACGAAAGTAGAATTGAATATCTTCTAGATTTACAACAAGGCAAAACTATAAAGGATAAGGAACGTTATTTCTACACATTTAACGCTTATCTTCATTCTTATCGCCAAATGATGAAAAACGGAGGATTTAAAAATTCATCAAAGCGACTTGAATGGGTAAAAGTAGAATGGGATAATATTAAAATTCTATTTGACCTTATCATGGAATGGTATGAAAATCGACATCTATACCATAGAATAGGCTTTATCCTTGAATACAATCCAGACTATAATCTAAAAAGACTGGAATCTATTCTACCCCCCTTAGTCAAAGCAAGCGCATAAAAACTCTTGATGATATAATTATCGATATGGTAAAGAATATCTCATCAAAAAAATTGTTTTATGGTAATAAGGAATTGTCAGAAATTCTTTTCTTATATAATATATTGCTTGAAGATCGTCGTTACAACGACTCTGCCAGGTTTTCTTTTGCAGATTACAAGCAAGTACGAAAAAATACAGGCTGGGATCAGGAACATGTGGCTTCCAGCCAAGATCATGAGCCAAGTGAGAGTGAACAAAAAGAACTGGCAATTGACTTGATAGAACTCATTACTGGTAACAAGCCCAAACTTATAGATATCAATAATAAGAAGAGTTCAGATACACAAATCAAAGATACAAAACAACAGATGATATACGAGCTTGTAGTTGCTCCGGATTCATTGGATGCTAATGAGACAGAACTCTGCGGAAATTTACTTTCTATATTGAATCAAAATGATGATAGTAGATTGGAAAAATCAGAGTTAGATAAAATCTATGAGGCTATTTTCAAACACTTCAATGGTCATAAGGATCCATTGAAAGACTATTTCACTTCTGTACAAAAGAGAGAGAAAGATTTTATTTGGAACTTCGTTCTGCTTAATGCAAAAACAAACCGTAGCTACGGCAATCACATTTTTCCTGTGAAAAGACGAAGAATCCTCGCTGATGAGTTTAAGGTCTATACTCCTGTAGGAACTCGCAATGTATTTGAAAAAGCCTACTCCCGTAAGATAGAGCATTTTCTCGCATGGACTCGAACCGATGCAAAGGCTTATTGGGAAGACATTAAGCGAGTATTAACTCCTTACGTTCAACTAACAGATATTGAATAATATGATAGTAGACATAAAAAAGACAGATGCTGAGGAATTGTCCTTTTTGGATATAGTTCGAAGGGATGGAAATATCAAAATACCACTTATTCAGAGAGATTATGCACAAGGACGACCTAGCAAGAAGATAACAAGCATTCGAGAGAAATTTATCAAGGATATTTACAACTGTATAATAAATAAAACGAGACTTAATCTTGACTTTGTATACGGTGCTACAAATGGCAAGAGATTCATACCTCTTGATGGTCAACAGCGTCTCACGACTCTATTTCTCTTACACCTTTATCTTGATGGGCTGAGAGGAAAACAGAATGAGAAGCTCAACTTTTTTTCACATATGAAACTCGCGACAGTTCACGGTTGTTTTGCGAAAAGATTATTGCTAATCGTTATGAGTTGTTTAATGTCGAGTCTTTAAGCAGCAAAAAGGATTCCGGAACCAATGAAGTTAAGCCAATGCCTTCATCTATCATTCGGGATCAATCATGGTGGCTGAATAAATGGAACGCAGACCCAACAATAGATGGCATGCTCCGCATGTTGGATACTATAGACTCTATCTTTTTCAAAAGTTGGGAAGAAGCTGCGAATAATTTGTTCTCAGCTGATCATAATACCATTTTGTTTCAATTTCTTAAGTTAGAAAACTTCTATGACCCTGACGATCTGTTTATTAAAATGAATGCCCGTGGCCTACCATTAACTGAATTTGAAATATTCAAGGGAAAATGGATGGAACAAATAGAGACTCTATATGAGCCTGCTGAAATTAAATCCTTGAAGTCGTTAATTGATGTTAGTTGGACAGATTTTCTTTGGCCTTTACGTACACAGAGAAAAGAGTTGAAAAATATTGATCCCTTTTTTCAAAATCTTCTTAAATTGATTATAGGCAATTCTACAGCAAGTTTGTTGAGTAATAAGGTGGATTTTGATATCCTTTTTGAGGCCAATAAAAAAGAACTCTCATTCTCTTACGGAAAGTACACAGAAGAATATAATGTCGTTTTCGATAGAGTTATGCTTGATCGAATTAAGGAAGAACTTGAAGCCATGTGTAGTCCCAACTCTGTTTTCACAAAGTTTAGAACAAGTGAGACTAAGCATGAGAAGTGGATAGATTTGGAAAAAGAATGGCAATTTTTCGTTATACAGGACAGAGACAATAATAACCCTAATTACAAGGGAAGAGTAACTCTTTATGCTTTATCTCGCTTTTCTACTCTTATGCCAAGTACAAATGATTGTGAGGTTAACCAATGGAGCCGACTTATAAGGAACCTAATTGAAAATACACGTTTTGACTCCTCAAACGATGCGGTAAGAGTAATTAAAGATATTGATACAATGCTCTTAGAGTTGACTGCTTATTATAAAGAGAACAATGGTTCATCCTGTGTTAATGACTGGGTAGCACAAAATACAACATTTACTCCCAAAGGGTTCACTAACTCTCAATGGGAAGAAGAAAAGATAAAAGCTGAACTGAGGAAAGATAGCTCTTGGAATGACGAAATAACAAAAGCTGAAAAGCATCAATATCTTAATGGCAAAATTGGCCTTATTCTCTGGTGTTCAGGGGAAATTACAGGCCTTATCCCTTTTAGTAAAAATACACTAAATAGAGACTTAAACAAATTCAAATCATACAGCGAGAAATGTCTTAAACTATTTAATGAAGCCGGACAAAAAGATTCAGAGGTAACATCTAAATTCCTTTTAGTCAGAGCCATGCTGAGCAAAGGAGACTATATGCCTAATTTGTCGGCTGATAGAAAAAATTTCTATAACGATCCGGGCCATCGTGATTATTCATGGAAAGCTCTTTTCAGGATTAACGACTACACTCATATTGATGCATTGAATATCTTAAAACAGGTTTTAGATGATGATAACTTTAATTCTGCTAATGTTTCTGAATCGCTGAAAGTTATTATCAATAAACGAAAAAGGAAGGATATACCTCTTTGGAGAAGACTTTTAACCTCTGATTATGGAGTTCAGATTCTCTCTCACTCTCGTCAAGGTTTTATCGCTTTTGCAGATGGTAAAATTCAAAACGCCCTCATTTATGGTTCATCAAAACGAAGTGGGTATCATTCAGAACTGAATATCCTCTATATTGAAAACCTGCTTAAAAAATTCAAGCCTAAAGCATCGGTATCTGTTACCTGGAATATGGGAACTGAGGCAGACTATAGTATAGATATAAATGGCCATACCATATCTTATTGGAATGATAAATGGCACAATAACAACATAACTCTTACCGCCCTAAACGAATTAGTAAAATTTATTAGAAATGCTATTGATAATCCTGTTTAAAATATCTCAAACAAATAATCACTAGGAGCAATTTAGACTATAAACTTAAGTGTGTCCAGTAAAGAAATTATTAACTTTACAGACACACTTATTTACTTTGAATAGGAAATTCAAGTTCATTTCCTTTATCAAACTTATAATGGACTTTTTTCTTTTATTATATGTAACTTATTGGCCAATACATAATTATCTCATTATTTTTAGTTCTTTTTCATGTCATCAGAGATAAGCAATTGGTCAATATCTATTGTAATGATAGAGTAGATATCTTTTACATTCGTATTGGTTTCCATATTATTTAGAATATCTTGAGACATTTCCTTGCAATGAGCCATTATACCAAAGTAAAAATCTTTGTTGGCAACAATAATCTTTGCACATTCTACATCATTAACAACAGGCTTAATAAAATTCGATATAAGCCCTCTCGCCGTATGATCATCCATACTATTCCCTAGATCTGGCAATAAATTACCAAAGACCTTAAATACATTAATTGGGCACTGGTTCTTTGCAAAGTAATCCAACTTATTATTAAAATATTCAAGCAACTCCGATCTTTTACATACGAGTAATAAATTATTCAATAAGTCTGGATATTCAACCCTACTTACAGTTATAACACGCTCTAAAAGGCTTTTCAGCTCTTCATATAAATTATTCGTTAATTCTGGCAAAAACTTGGTTCCTAAAAACGATTGAACAAACTGGCTCCAATAAGTATTAGGACTGTTATTGGGACTATATAAAAAGCCTTTGGGTTGCTTTTCTAATGCCCTTACACCTAAATTTATTATACTATTTGTAAATAGGCCAGGATATGTTTTATAAGTATCGAACAAATCTTGCAAACAATATGATGCATATGCCGTTACGTCAGAATCATTCCAATCCGGTTTCCACCTATTAAAATGTGGAAATATTTCAGAATATTCTAAACTTAAATTCTGCTTAATTGTCTTGATATTTTTTGCAGTATATTTAACATCCAGTGTTTGTCCCAATTTATTTTTTATAATGAAAACATTAAGTAATCTACATGCAGAATGCTGGCTACCAGCCTGTTTGAGCAGATAGTCATAATCCATATATTTCTCAAAACAATTAGCTATTCGAGGTATTATTGTTTCACTTATATTGACAATATCATGACCATCAGCCAAAAACATAGCAAACAAGTCCTCAACACCTCGTTTTTCTGTGATTGTGGCAGATGTTGCATCTATCTTCTGAATAGTTTGAGAGATAAAACTACTTGTAAAGCGGGCTGTAATTCTACCATTACCATTATCAAGCAGTCTGCTTATATATGATACAATTCTAGGTTCCTTAATATTAGTTTCAGTCTTTATCAAGTTAGAGAGATTAGTTCTTAAAGATGATAAATCGTATGCATCATTTTGATATATCAGTTCGACAAACTCATCTATCCTTTCTGTTCCTTTCTCAATTTCTGAGAATACATACTCGTTGAGACTCGCATTATCAGCACTGACTTGATAAATATTATACTCCTTTCCTGCTGCAACCACAAATTCAACAAAATGTTTAGATTCAAGCTCAATAGACTTTATAACATCCTCAAACTTAACATCCTTACCTGAATCTGTCAAGCATGTCTTCAGCTTGTTTAAGACAATAAAGTAAGCAGAGCCAGTTTCAATCTCACACTCTTGAATAGTTTTAATATATGATTCACACATATTTCTCACACGCAAGCTAGTCGCATGATATATGATTGTTCCAAGAGCATCATCGAATCGCATACTATCACATGAGGCTTCCGATCTCAGATTGGCCAACATGTCCCATTTCTTCTGAACTTTCTCTTTGTCTTCTTCCGACAAACTACTCATATCCAATGTGGACAAACTTTTTACCGCTTTATCAAGTGACTCCGTCGTCACTTCTTTAGCAAGAATATCTGTCAAGACGGATATAAAATGAGGCTTCTCAACAAAGCGAGCCAAAGAATCACCTGATTTGATAGCAGTAGATAGTAATCTTCTTAAAGGTAATTCTCCAGCCAATGATTTATCGTGCAACCCATAGGCAAACTGACATAGTTGAGTTCTAACAGACTCTTTGTCTGGATAGAAGGAAGATATGTCTTTAAACAATGCATCACTGAGCAAATTCTCTTCTAAAGAATTGTTTTCATACAGGAGTCCATCCTTTTTAAGGATGAATAGCGCTATATTTTGCAACCTGTATTCCATAGCAGGCCACTGTAAACGCATAGCTACAAGCTCATTAATAAATGATATCACAGTCCGAGGATTGGGATTAACATGAAACAGCATAAATACCTGACATATGTGTTTTTGGTCATGTTCTTCTGTACCAAAGGCATCCTCAAAGTATTTGTTGAATAACTTATTGTAGTCAGTTATTACTGGTTGAGGAATAGTATATACGACAGGGAATGTCTTATTGATAAAACGTTTGAACTTTGACTTATCACTATCTTTAATTTTACCATCCTCCCCACTTTCATAAATTGCGTCACACAAGTGCATATAATCATATGGAATAATAGTCCATATATTTTCAAACTCACTACCCGCAAAAAATGTATATATGGCAGACCAAAGCTGCATCACCTTTTCAGATGGCAGTCTATCCATATTATCAAATACAATTATAACTTTCTTTATCTTATTTCCCTTTGCTCTACCAAGATGAGACGAAATGGCATGCATCCAATTCTTAAATTCCATTACAGAGGGTTCCTCACTGGATGTAAATTGCTCAGTAATTGTATCATCACTCTTTTGTGTTAATAATGTAAAGACATTTTTCCAATTTTTGTCTTTATATCTATAATAGCCTGCCACTATAAGCCCCACAATAATGGGAGAGTATTCTAGTAGTATCCATTTCCAAGATAACGAGATACATTCATTATCAAGCAATTGATTGATAATTATATTCAGTATAGTAAATAAGCCTATTAGAACAATTCCCCAAATAGCCGAACCTGTAAGCCTCGTTTGAGGTTTGGTAATTGTGGTCGTTTTATTTGATAGTAATAATGATAATTGGTCCTTCCATTCTGCTTTATTAGATTCCCCATTTCTCATTTTTATTTCAACTTTTCCTCCCAAAACCTTATTTTCTATAAGGTCATTAGTAAGCGTTTCCAGAATAGATCGGCGCTGTAGATCTTCTTGATGCCCCCAGGCATCATATGTAAAAGTATGATATCCTTCTCCGTCAAGGTGCTTCTTTATATTCTCTACCACATTAGATTTTCCAGACCCCCATTTCCCTTCCAATCCAATTATTCTAGGCATCTGCCCCCGTTCTCGAGAGGATGCAGAATCATTAGAACGAATGTACTTACAAATATTATTCGCAAGATTGGTCTGAGATTGACCTTCAAAAACATCATCTCCAGTTGGTTTATCAGGAATAAACCGAGGATACTGTTCATTATTTGCCATTGTATTTATATTTTTAGATTTTCCTAACAATGCAACTATAAGTTTATGAATTAGATTAAACATACAAGAAACTATTTCATACAATTTGCAACAACGTCTTCTTTTCGCCTGACAATTGTGTCTATTCTATCAAATATCACATCCGTCTCTTGCTCATTCAACCCAACTTTTGCTACCACAGTCAAAAGATCTTCTTTCGTTGGTTCAATCTTATCATTAATTGAAGTAGTACGAAAACCATTGATGCCATCACTTGGCAGCAAGTCATAAGCCGGAGCAAAATGCCAATCTCCATCACGATAAATGAAGGCAAAGTTCTTGGCGTGGTCATCTTTGTTACCTATCAGGTAGTTGAATACCATCAGTCGATAGACTTTCCACAGCTCGGCTACGCTATGTGTCAGCATAGCACAAACTTGAAATATATGTGTATAATCGATACTAGGCAAACGATAATCAGCACCTATAAGGCCAGCCATGCTTACTACATGCAATTTGCCATTTGAAGTCCGGTCAAATCGTTCTACACCAAAATATTTATCTTCAAAGAGACGTGTTTCCGGCATTTCAATTCCGCATTGCTTGGCAAGAAGCGAATAACGGTATTCATCTATACCTATATTGTGCGGATCTCGCTTGGCACGGAACTTAACCAGCCATTCCTTGTTATCATAACGAATGAAGATTTTAGGTCGTGCACCTCCAGGTGAACCACCGCGATCTTGAAACTCCTCAATACCTTCGCCCGTATAATCGTCACTATCCAATATTTGCTCTGCTTCCAATGCCAACTTCTCGAAATCGACATAATCCTGCCTTGTCACCACACTATGGTCCGGACGGAATTCTAATGCTCCACGTCCTGTGGAACCTACCAATGCAAGGCGATCCAATAAAGTTAAAGTCCGTGGATTGATATTTTTTTGTTGCAAGTACCTGTCTAAAATAAGCAATCCCCATCCGTCAGGTAAACAATCATCAAAAACGCCAAATCCTCCTTCAAACGGACGAGGTTTAGCTATAAAGACACCGCTTTTCAAGGGCAATTCGAATGGTGATATGGAAAAACCGGAGCCAAGCCATTCTGCCGAATACTCGAATGCACATAACCCCTCTTTAGTCAATGCCAAGCGCCCGACTAGCCGATTATCATATATCACTTCAATTTGCTTGATATTATTCATTTTTCTTTCCTCGTTTACGGATAACATTTTGTTCGTTTAATACATCGTCTAGGGATTGATATTGCTTTTGTGCAAAAAGAGCGTCAAATTCGGATAACGCATTTAAAGCAAATCCTATTTGAAGCAAACCCTTTAAAGATATTTCCCCAGTCTGTTCAAACCTACGGTAAGTAGCAAACTTAAGGCCGGCTCTTGCAGCTATGCCTTCTTGAGTTAGATTTAACTCTAATCTCCGTGCTTTTACTCTGGTGGCAATTTGCTTCGCCACATCATCCGGAGTTGATATATTAAACGATATTATATTATTCATAAGGCAACTATTATATATATAACAAACAAAATATTGTTTATACAAAGATAATGATAATGTTTCAAGATCAAGCATTTTGAAAGCTCTTTTTTTAGCTTATACGAATAATATCTCTATTAACTTGAATCTGCCGTGTTTTTGTACCTTTTCTCATCAAAAAATGGCATTTTTCACAAGTTTTTGTACCTCATATTTTGATATTCAAGAAATTACACTTACTTTTACTTTCCAAAATGGAGGTACAAGCCGAGAATGGTGCTAAAAATCACTAACTTACACATTCTCAGATACTTGCCAACCTGCTGGTTGTACCTTTTAGAGTGCTATACTATTGATAATCAACGATGTACACATGCTGCATCGGAAAGTAGGTAGTGATTACCAACGATTAGCATATATCACCAATGATTATTAAGGCGTTCATTTTGAGCGCCTTTCTTTTTAGCCTTATAAGCGATGGTTATCGTTTATAGGGCTTTTTCCGCTCATTTTTGTACCGCATTTGTTGCTCGCTTGTTACTCTCCGATTTTAGGTCGGAAAGGTCGTGGAGAAAGTTGACTATAGTTGACAATGATTTACGATGGTTGAACAAAATGGAGAAATAACAAGAGAAATAAACCTCTAAAAGTAACGAATATGGCAACAAGTAAAATGAAAATCAAGAAGGTATGCGAATGGTGTGGCATAACATTCTATGCCCAAAAGCTAACAACACGTTTCTGTTCTCATCGGTGCAATAATCTTGCATACAAAGAAGCGATACGGCAGAAGAGAATACAAGAAGTTGAAACCAAAGTCCAAACGGTCATCAGTGAACAACCTATATCCGATTTCAAGGATAAAGAATACCTATCATTCAAGGAGGTTGCAACTTTATTAGGATTGAGTAAACAAGCCATATATAAAATGGTATATGCAGGAAAACTACAAGCATTCCGCATCAGTAGCAGATTGTCTTTTATCCGTAAAGGAGATATTGATCGAATGCTGGAAGCTCGCCCTTATGAACAACGACAACCGAAGGACACTATTCCTATCACCGACTTCTACACCACAGCCGAAGTAAAAGAGAAATACCATGTAAACGAATCATGGATATTCTTGGTAGCCAAGAAAAACAACATTCCCCGGACTTTCAATCGTGGCAAGACCTACTGGAGCAAGAAGCACGTGGATGCTTACTTCGCTAAGAAAGCCCCGGATCCCGACATTACAGAATGGTATAGCACACAAGAAATACAGAAAAAATTCGGCATGACCTTATCCGCTATCTACACTTTCGTTTCTAAGAATGCCATCCCGAAAAAGAAAGAGGGTATCATGGTTTTCTACTCCAAGAAGCACGTGGATATAGCGAAAGGCATTGTGGAACCCGAAGAACCGCAATACTATACGGTAGCCGAAGCAATGGAAAAGTTCAATCTTACCCGTGACCAACTCTATCATTATGCGAAATATCATAATATCCCTAAGGTCAAGAAAGGCAAATACACGCTTATATCCAAAACCGAACTGGATAAATTGCTTGAAGCCCCAAAGATTGAATAAGTTATTTTTCGGTGAATGTTGTCACCATTGAATCACTCTATTCCTTTGCACCAAACAAATGTAAAACTCTAAATATTAATCAGTATGACACACACGTGTACAAAAGTAACAGTTCGTCAGAGAGCGATTCGGAATAATCGCATCTCCTTGTATCTAGATTATTATCCTGCAGTTCGTAACCCTGAGACGATGCAGATGAGCCGTCGGGAATATCTCGGCATCTACATCTATGCCCACCCCAAAAACGAAATGGAAAGGGAGTTCAACAACGATATGTTGAACAAGGCAGAGGCTATCCGTTGTATCAGAGTGCAATCGCTCATCAATGAAGAGTTCGGTTTCTTAGACAAGACCAAACAGAAAGCCGACTTTCTCGCCTACTTCAAAAAGATGTGCCGAAGCAAAGACCAGAAATGGCAATTCGTCTATCAGCATTTCTACAATTTCGTCAAGGGACAATGTACCTTTGCCGATGTGAATGTGGACTTATGCAAGAAGTTCCGTGAATACTTGCTGAATGCCAAACAACTCAAACACAGCAACCGCCCCATATCACTCAATTCGGCATCCGGTTACTACTCCACCTTCAGAGGGCTGTTGAAGATAGCCTACCGAGACAAATGGTTTCGCGAAAACATCAATGACTACCTTGATAAGATTGAGCCACAAGATGTGAAAAAAGAGTACCTGACACTGGACGAAGTGAAGCAACTTGCCGCCACTCCTTGTGACATCCCCGTTCTGAAAGCCGCTTCTTTGTTTGCTTGCCTGACAGGTTTACGTATCAGTGATATTCTCAATCTTCAATGGGAAGACTTTGCCATCGCTCCCGACCAAGGCTATTGCCTGCGTATCAGAACTCAGAAAACCCAAACGGAAGCGACACTCCCCATCAGTTACGAAGCCTACGAACTATGTGGTACGCCCGGCACAGGCAAAGTATTCAAGGGCTTGAAACGGAGCATGATTAACTATCCGCTGAAGAACTGGCTCAAAAAGGCAGGAATAACGAAGCCGATAACCTTCCACGGATTTCGTCACTCCTACGCAGTAATCCAAATCTCCTTAGGTACAGATATTTACACTGTTTCAAAGATGCTAACTCACAAGAACGTTTCCACTACTCAAATCTACGCAGATTTGGTCAATGTAAAGAAACGAGAGACAGCAAATAAGATTTCACTGAAATAAATTACAGCTATGAAACGAGGAATCATAACAAACAACGGACATGGCATCCATATTTCTGATGGAAAAGTATGGATGACCGCTTGGGAGATTGCAGACTTGTTTTATACAACGGCTGGAACTATCCATGCTGTAATTAAGAGAATCCTGAAAGCCCATGTTTTGAAGAGCCACGAAGTTTGCAAATACATCAAATTGGAAAATGGAAACAATGCCGATGTATATAATCTCGATATGGTTATAGCTCTATCCTATCAAATAGACACCGAGCATTCCGCTGCATTCAGGAAATGGGTAGTAAACAAAGTCGCTCGTAAACAAGATTACAACATCCTGTTATATCTCAACAATGAGACAAACCGTACATTGTATTGCTAATAAGCTATTTCTATACCTTATTGATTATCTGCATTGTTTACCCAAAATGATGCAGATAATTTTTGTTTTTGAGATACACAAGCCTATTTACCCAACTATTTTCATCCAAAAGCAAGAAATTTACAATACACTCATTATCAACAATGTAACGTAGTGAAAAGCGATGAAATATATCGTCAAAAGCCCATTAACAAGCAAAACTATGGATTTTCTCAAAAATTAATCCTATATATTTGCACACAAACGATTAATACATCTCACTATGGAACAGAGAAAGATAGAACATATAACATTACATCTGATTGTTTTCGGCACAATCTCAATCATTGGTGTTTTAGCCCGCCAGACCGTACTGCACTATGGCTGGGACGAGTTCAGCAGCTACCTTATTCTTGTAGTATGCTCTATTGTCATTGGAGCAATCTATCTCAATCTGCAAATGGCATTCAGACAGCTCCTTTCCCCAACAATAGAAAGATGCTTTATGAGATTTGAGGGCTATCGCAATAAAACGACGGTAACTGGAAATCTAATAGTTCATCAGGAACTTATTGAAAATATCATATATACAGAACCTATCGGTTCTGAATCTGACACAGCAGCAGAAGTTTCTAATCCATCGTGTTCCGAACTCAACGAAGACGTAGCAGAACTTCCAAAGGAAGAAGCCATACCTTCTACCATCAATAATATGCCCATCGAAGAATCCAATCAGCCAACAGAATATGAGATATTCCGTGCCAACGCTATGGCTGAGAAGGAACGAGCATCGCAAGAAAAATTAGATAAGGTTCTCGCATATACGAAACAAAACTTGGTTCTCTACCTTAGCGAAACTGACCTTAATCGCTTATGTGGATATATTACAGAATACTACCTATCCGATTCTTTGCCTAAAATGGAGCAGATAAAGGTTGATGCTCAATTAAAGACCGTCGATATCATGCACTTTGGTTGGAATATAGGTAAGGCATTGGGCAAGCCACGCCTACAGACTGCTACATTTATAAAGAGAGTATTCGCTCACACTCTCCGTGATTCGGAAATATCCACCATTGAGCGCAAAATGTCTCATACTGAATCAGAGTGTAGGATTAAGCTGGACAGAAAAATTGCATAGCTGCAATACTATTAGGCATTATCCATTGCGTCCCAGTAGTCCATATCCATTTTCATGATTTTAAGGACTTTCTCTGTTTGCAATCCCAAGCCATAGTCATATATGTATTCTGTTAATTGCTGGCCATTTATCAGGATAATGGTTGGAGAACCGTTTAGGCTTTCCACATACTCCATCGCACCTTTAGTATAATCCGAAGTGGTGATGAATACTCCTTTTTTGGATGGTGTTCCAGCAACAGCTCCCACAAAACTTTGAACCTCGTTGCGACCTACATTATTGTCTAAGGCATATCGTTTTGCCTGTATGGAAATATGATTGAAGCCTAAAATATCTTCTTTGATAATACCGTCAATACCACCGTCATTAGAAAGTTTCGTTACTATACCAGAGTTTTTGATCTCGCCACCATACCCCATTGATTGAAGTAGTTTCACGACTAACCTTTCAAATTCTCTCGGCTGCTTGCTTAATATAGTTGTCAGAATTTGAGACTGCACATTCTGCTTTATTCTGTCATAGGAATCAGCCAATTCTTCTTCCGGTGTACGTTCATCATTTTCCACATGGAAAGCAATATTGCTAGTCCCCTTGTTTTTATCTTTCTTTGGAGTTTTCGCATTTACAGCTACTTTGACGAACTCATTTATTTGTTCCTCTGTACATGAAGAAAGCATAGACAAGCCTTTTTCGCTAATCTTATAATCTCCCCTTTGAGGTTTCTCTACAAGACCTGCAATAAAAAGATACGATAAAGCCCACGAAATACGATCTAAGAATATTTCGCCATTACCAGAAGGATACCAAGCATTCATTTCCTCCTCTGTCAGTCCAAAATGCTTAGCCAGAGGGATACGTAATTCTTTCGCTCTCATAACAACCCCTGAACTTAATTCTTTCAATGCCTGTATCCTTATTTCTTCAAATTGCGGTATCATAAACAACAAATTAATATTATAGCTTCAATAGCCATTGGTATTTCGTACCACAAAGGTACTTAAATTCCTTGTAATCACTACCAACCACCATCAAAAAGTTATTCATCAGTTATATCTTGGTGAATAATTCCACCATTGAAACACCTGTTTCCTTTGCCGTCGAACAATTAAAAACGAGCGACGTATGCAAAAAGAAACAGTAACATTTGATAAGCTGCCCGAAGCGGTAGGTTATCTAACCGAACAGATCATTGAGTTAAAAAGGATGGTGTCGGAACTTCAACCACCAGCATCAGACAAACATGTGTTGATTGAAATTGAGGATGCTTGCCGTATCATCAGAAAAGCCAAGCCTACCATTTATACCTTGGTACGCAAAGGGCTACTTCCTGCCTATAAGAAAGGTAAGAAGCTCTACTTCTACGAGGACGAACTTCTGGCTTGGATTGAGAACGGGCGTAGAAAGACTTCCGAGCAAACATACGAGGAGATGCTGGCAAATATGCAAAGCGGTGTCCGTCATAAGCCCAAATCATCCGTGAAACTTTAATAGATGTAGCTATGGATACGTATTCTATTAATCCGGTATCTATCATTGATGAAGCGATTGATTTAAGCACAAGATTGTCCGGTACGGCATTCCCCGTCAGCATATTCCCAAACAAAATCCAACGCATCATCCGTGAAGTACACGAATGCCATAACTACCCTACTGACTATATTGCCGCAGCCATCCTCACAGCAATAGCAGTTGGCATAGGCAATACGCACCTTGCCCAAATCAAGCAAGGATGGACGGAGAGCCCCATCCTATATATGGCATTGATTGGAAGACCAGGAGCAAACAAAAGCCATCCGCTCAGCTTTGCGATGAAGCCGTTTCTTGATTATGATTACAAACAGAATCAAGAATTTGAGAAAATGCTTGCCAAGTACGATGAGCTGATGAGCATGAGTCGCAAGGAACGTGCGGAAAGCGGTAGTGAGCAATTTCCACAAGAGCCTATCCGCAAACGCTTCTTGGTTTCGGATGTAACGCCCGAAGGATTGAGCCTCATTCATGCTCAAAACAAACGTGGGTTATGCTTATGGGCTGATGAATTATCCGCTTGGTTCAAGAATTTCAACCGCTATAACAACGGTTCGGAGGAACAGTTTTGGCTCTCAGTATTCAGTGCAAAGACTACCATATCCGACCGCAAGAACGCCAAGAGTTCCATCTTCATCAAGCGTCCGTGCATATCGGTTATTGGAACTATCCAAAAGAAAATCTTGAATGAGTTGGCTAAGGGTGAACGTTCCAGCAATGGGTTCATTGACCGTATTCTGTTTGTGATGCCCAACCTGCAACAGAAAGCACGTTGGAATGACAAGGAACTACCGGAGAACATCGAACAAGAGTGGAATGGTATTATTGGCAAGCTGATACAACAAGAATATGCCCTCAATGAGTTTGGAGAGATAGAACCTCAGATTCTTCTCTTCACAGAGGATGCCAAAAGACGGCTTTACGAATGGCAACACCATTTCTCTGAGTTATGCGACCGAGAAACAAACGACACCATCGTAAGTATCTATTGCAAGCTGGAAATATACATCATCCGTTTCTGTCTGATTATCCAATTAGCACGATGGACTTGCGGAGAGTGTGATAAGACCTGTATCGACCTGTTGACTGTGGAACGAGCAATCAAACTAACGGAGTATTTCAAAGAGTCTGCATTGAACGTTCAAAATGTCCTCAATGAAAATACGCTCAACAGCCAACAACAGACAATAGTCAATCTGCTTCCTTCATCCTTTACAACCGCCCAAGCCATACAGATAGCCGAGCAAAACGGGATGAAGGAGCGCACGTTTCAACGCTTTCTCAATGACAACATCGGGACATTGTTTCGCAAAGAGAAGCATGGAGAATATTCAAAGATTAACCCGTGACATTTTTGTCGGTATTGACACTATCCAAGCGAAAACGACAATAACGACAAAAATGACACACCCAAAAAGAAACATACAATGAGTACACATAGATTCATATTAGAACCCTACAAAGGCGTCAGCACTCGACATACTTGTCCGAACTGTCACCGCCAAAGATGTTTTTCAAAGTATATCGATACGGAGAAACAAATCCGATTCCCTGATTACGTAGGTCGTTGTGACCACGAACAGAAATGCGGTTATCACTTCACGCCTCGTGATTACTTTGAGCAGAATCCATCTGAGAAAGAAAAGTTTGCTGAGAATAGCTTCGGAAGTTATACAACTATTAAAGAAGTAAAACCGGTAGCCATCTCCTACATGGATTTGGATATAGTCAACCAATCATTACGAGGCTATTCTGCGAACAAGTTATTTCAGTTTCTATCGGCTCAATTCGGAGAGGCGGAAACATTGAATCTTATGAAGAGATACAAGGTTGGCACTTCCAAGTATTGGGATGGAGCAACCGTATTCTGGCAAACGGACAATCAGAGTAAAGTCAGAACTGGTAAGATAATGCTTTACAATTCCGAAACGGGTAAACGAATAAAAGAACCATACAATCATGTTACGTGGGTGCACTCCGTATTACACAAAGATGGCTACAATTTGAAGCAGTGCTTCTTCGGTGAGCATCTGCTTTCCGAAGACAAAAGCCGTCCAGTTGCGCTGGTCGAAAGCGAGAAAACGGCAATTATTGCATCTTACTATCTACCGCAATTCCTATGGATAGCATCAGGTGGAAAGAACGGTTGCTTCAATGTCAACAGCCTATCCGTTCTGGCAGGAAGAAGCGTTGTATTATTCCCTGATTTAGGTGCAACCGACTATTGGCAGAGCAAAATCAGCCTGATGAAAAGCTGCGGAATTGAAGTACAAATGTTCGATTATTTGGAAGCCAACGCTACCGAAGACGAACGCAAAGAGGGGTACGACATAGCTGATTATCTACTCAAAGTGAAGCCTGACGAAGCCATTCTTCAACAAATGATAAGGAAGAATCCTGTCTTGAAAACACTGATAGATACATTCGATTTAAAGCTCATCAGCGTACAACAAGGCACTCCACAACCGAAGGTTTTACCACCCAAGAAGCGAGGATTCAGACTTTGAACTCAGGGAGAAGAATCGAGACTTTTTTACTGTAGCAAGTTAATGTCGGTGTATTACATTCCCCGACCACTTGCTCCTCAAAAAGTCTGAGGAGGCGGCTCCCGATGGTCACACATTATTCACTAAAAACAGATTCAAATGGAAAAGAAATATACAGTAACACTCCGTCTGTCATATCAGCAATACGCATGGCTTGGTGCGCTTTGCAGACGGAGCAAGCAGACTCAAAGCGAAGTGATCCGTTCGCTCATCGAAAACGGTTCGGTACGTGAACGAATCACGCAAGAGCATATTCACATCATCCGTCAACTGATTGGCGAAAGTACCAATCTTAACCAGTTGGCAAGACAGGCAAACACCTACGGTTTCTTCGCCGTAGCGGACAGATGCAAGGAAATGGCTCAGCACATTAACCTACTTATAAAACGTTTGAAAGATGATAGGTAAACAGACTAAAGGGACATCGTTCGGTGGCTGTGTTAGCTATGTTCTCAAAGAGGAGAAATCCAAATTGCTGGAAGCAGTTGGAGTAGAAGGTACACCCGAACAGATTGCGGAGCAATTTGAGTTACAATCGCTACTCAATGATAAGGTAAAGAATATTGTCGGACATACTTCGCTCAACTTCTCACCGGAAGATAGCGAACGCTTGAAACATGATGATGAACTGATGTTGCAAATTGCCCACGACTACATGAAACTGATGGGGATCGAAAATACGCAGTACATTATTGCCCGGCACATCGACCGTGAACATCCGCATTGCCACATCGTCTTTAATCGAGTGGACAATGACGGCAAAACGATTAGCGACAAGAATGACTTTCGCAGAAATGAGAAAGTTTGCAAAATGTTGACCGCCAAATATCGCTTGCATTTTGCCAATGGTAAAGACCATATCAAGGAGGAACGATTGCGCCCTTATGACCGAGCAAAGCATGAGATATACAAAGCGTTGAAAGAGGAACTGTCTCAAGTACAAAATTGGGCTGACTTAAAGGATGCACTTACCGACCGAGACATTGATATGAAATTCAAGGTCAGCCGAACTACACGGGACATACAGGGTGTAAAATTTGAGTACAACGGTTTTTCTTTCTCCGGCTCTAAGATTAGCCGAGAGTTCTGCTACTTGAATATCGATAACCGACTGGAAGAGAATGCTTGTGCATCCTTGTTTGAATCACCCAAACAGGAATCCAGACATAAGGAAGAAAATGTACAACAAAGCGTTTCCCATTCCGATGATGGCTCAAGCATCAGTCTCGGCTTGCTAAACAGCAACTCTTCCTACGATGCCACTGCCGCAGAAGAAGCCGAGTTCAATCGGCTGATAAAAAAGAAAAAGGCTAAGCGCAAGCGAGGCTTTCATTTATAATCAACTTTTTATTAACACTTTAAATTCAATTATTTATGGAAGATTTGATTCTTGATTTCAATCTCTACTTGTGTGAGAAGTTCGGCTACAGAAACAGTTGTAGCGTGATGCAAAATGCCAATGGCTTTTGTGTGAACATCAGTGAACGTGATCTGGACTGCTACATCCGCTTTTGGGAGTATAGTTGTGGAAGAGGCAATTTCCCCGACTGGTCTATCATCATTGTGCGCAGTAACTTCAAGAAGAACCAAGAAGAAAGCCTGAAAGATTTGGCTCGCTTCTTCAAGGAGTACATGCCACGCTACGGTTACAAATACCTCTGTACCGAAGGTGATAACTACAAGTATTATCAGACACTCGGTTTAAAGCTCATCTATCGAGGATTCTTTGACCAAAACAATTATGGATTGCCGATGAAGGACTTAAATGTCTGACACATCGTTTAAAATTGAGGAGGGGACTTTTCCTCTCCTTATTTACCGATAAATCAGAATTTAGAGGCGATGGCAAAACAGCTTTACGATTACTGGTTTGTGCAATTTGACTTTCCGAATGAGGAGGGCAAACCATACAAGTCGAGCGGTGGTGAAATGGTTTGGAATGAAAAGTTGAAACGTAAGATACCAAATGAATGGGACAATTGCAAGCTAAAAGATTTTATCAATCTTTTTGATTCAAAACGCATTCCTTTATCAAGTAAAGATAGAGAGGAAAGAAAAGGCAACTATCCGTACTATGGTGCAACAGGTATTATGGACTATGTAAATGAATATATCTTTGATGGAGATTATATTCTGTTGGCAGAAGATGGTTCAACTTCTGATTCAAAAGGATTCCCTATCGTACAATATATATGGGGTAAGAATTGGGTGAACAATCACGCACATATAATTCTTCCCAAAAACGAACAATATTTAATGTTTACCTATCAAATGCTTAGGAGCATTCCTGCAAAGCAGATAGAAACTGGTTCTATTCAGAAAAAAATCAGTCAAGAAAACCTCTGTGAGTATAATATGGTATTACCTAATTCAATTTTGATTGAGAAATATGAAAGTATCATATCTCCATTATGGGAGAAACGCAAACTATGTATTGAAGAAATCAACGCTTTGATTAAGCAGCGAGACGAACTTCTTCCACTCTTGATGAACGGTCAGGCATCGGTAAATTCTGATTTATCAGCCTCTTATATTATATATAAGAACAAAATTATCAGAATTATGAAAGAGAACATCATTCAGGCGATAGTTGCGGAAATGCAGCGTGACTTAGATTGCCGACAAATGGCACGGCTTAAAGCTGTGCTTACATCAGAACTGCATAATGTAGAAATCATTGAAAAGAGCGATTGCGCCACACAGCAAACGCAGGAGAATGAACATCTTCTTAACTCTTTTATATCAGCCAAAAAGATAGAGGGATGTTCAGATAAGACATTAGCTTACTACCGTAATACCATTGAACGGTTGTTAGTCACGCTTTCATTGGCAATTTGTCACATTACGACAACAGATATTCGTACTTATCTATCAGATTACCAAGAAGAACACCAATCGAGCAAAGTGACCATTGACAATATGCGACGCATCTTTTCCAGCTTCTTTGCATGGTTGGAAGATGAAGATTATATCGCTAAAAGCCCGGTAAGACGCATTCACAAAGTTAAGACAGATTCACTTGTAAAAGAGGTGCTTTCTGACGAACAGTTGGAGCAACTTCGAGATAGTTGCACGACCAAACGAGATCTTGCTATTATAGACTTTCTTTCATCCACGGGTATTCGTGTTGGTGAATTGGTAAAACTAAACCGTGAAGATATAGACTTCCACGAACGGCAGTGTGTGGTATTTGGAAAAGGGAATAAAGAACGTATTGTTTACTTCAATGCTCGAACCAAGCTGCACTTGCAACAATACCTCAATGGGCGTACTGACGACAATCCAGCTTTATTCGTCTCACTCCATTCTCCTCACACACGACTGACTATCAGCGGTGTGGAAATTAGAATCAGAAAATTAGGTCAATCACTTTCTATGCCCAAAGTTCATCCGCACAAGTTTCGTCGTACCCTTGCAACAATGGCTATCGACAAAGGTATGCCCATTGAACAGGTACAACGTTTACTTGGTCATGTACGCATTGATACTACACTGCATTATGCCATTGTGAACCAAAATAATGTAAAATTGGCTCATAAGAAATACTTAGGATAAGTAATTGCACAGGATTTTGCCCGAAAATGCGTAACTTTGCATCCAAAACAGGGTGTATATGACTAAGTTATCATCAATCGCAGATTATGTAACCGACAAAATCAGTAGCAACGATATTGCCTTACGCGAATATGTTACTACAGACTGCATATTACAAAACAAAAAAGGACGGGAAATTGCAACCAATCTTCCGCCACAGTCTTGTTGTCTCACTCGCTATCAACATGGCGATGTATTAATAGCAAATATCAGACCATACCTCAAAAAGGTTTGGTTTGCAGATATAGATGGTGGAGCCTCTTCTGATGTGTTGGTTTTTAGAGTTAAAGAGGGACATTCACCAAGTTTTCTTTATGCCGTACTACTTCAAGATTCTTTTTTTGACTATGTAATGCAAGGAGCCAAAGGAAGTAAAATGCCTCGTGGGGATAAAGAGCAAATTCTAAGATATGAAATGCCAACACTTTCTTGTTCGGAGGAAAGCATTGGCACATTTTTTTTGAATCTTGACAAAAAAATCAGACTCAATGAGCAGATAAATCAGAATTTACCAATACCTGACCGTTCATATGATTACAGGTCGTAATCTAAAAGCATTTTCATCTACTTCCATTTGGTACAACCTAATTTGCGGATTTAGTTCCTTGCAAACATATTGGATTATTTTTTCTTTCTCAGTTTGTTCTATATTGACACCAAAATAGATAGACTTAAAGCATTCACCTTTTAGTGGCATATAATGGTGTATCTCACGCCAATCCCATATTTCCTTGTTCTGTTCAGCTTGTTGTGGTGTAAAAGCGGCATACGCAGCATAGGGACTTGGCACGACTAATCTAACCTCCTGCTCATATTCCCATTCCTTTGCTTTTGTCCGCCATTGATAACTGAATAAATCTTTTGTGGTATGATATGCGTTAGGACGCTCTATTATATTCTGATATTGAACATCAAGAATAAGCGGTTCAAGATATATTGTACCAAACATTGGCGGAACAGATTCCATCACTTTTTCTATGTCAAGTCCTATGCAAACACCTTTGTGGTTATAGCAATAATGACTCCACATTAGTAATGAATTATTAACTTTCGACAAGCTGCATAACCATGTATCATTGCGCAAATTGAGGGCATTATTTTCTTCTTTCTCTATCCACCATTCCTTAGGTATCCATCCTTGAAGTTTAGTATCAGGTACATTTGAGTAGTCAATTAGTTTTGGATGACAATCGAAAGGATCGTTCAGTTGAGACGCATTAGTGAATTGGAGATTCTGGTTTCCAATCATGCACTTTGCGCCAACTATATCTAAATATTTGTAGAGTATGCGAGGCATTTTTATTCTATTGTTATTTGTCCATTCATTAAAAGTGGTAAAAGTTCGTCACGCTGCTTGATAAGATTTGATATTTCCTCTTGTAACTTCACTATCTGCTTAAAGATTGGTGATATAAGTTCCTCAAATTTATCCGCAATATCTTTATTATCAGGTATGGCGATTGTGCTTTGTTGTAAATGGTCTTGCGTAATATGTCCCATCGTTGTTTTCCTTGCTTCTGCCATTTTCTTGAATACATTGACATAATCCAAAAGTTGAAAATAGTAGAATGACTTCGGGAAATCATTTGCAGATGTAACCTTAAAGATGTGCTGATTAAGTCCTCCAAGCCCATAAGCCCAGAGCATAACTTCCAGTGATGCCGACCATGAAAATAGCACATCACCATTATACACCTTTACTGATTCTGGTATATTTGACGTTACCTCTTCAGTGTCAACAGAAATGCCATCGTGCATTTCTCGTATCTTGATGACGGGTAATGGCATATCATCATCCTTTGGTCTGAATTTCTGACAAGCCAAACCATTTGTAAAAACAGCAATTTCAAAGAGGTTCCCACAATGCCAGCCAACAGGAATGTTGCGTTTCAGCTTATCATTCCAAAGCATTTCACCCCCACTTGATTTATACGGCTTGCCCTCCTCGTTGGGAAAATCAAACTGCACAAACCAGTAGTCATATAGTTGCTTTGCCATCGCCTCTAAATTCTGATTTATCTGACGATTAAGTTTTATTTTAGTGTCAAGGGAAGATAGGAGTTTTCCTATCTCGTATTGTTGAGCCAATGGTGGCAGCTTGATTCCTATATTGAAAAAGTTTGTCGGATCAATTCTTTTGTGACTCCCAGAAGTATTTGCATTTTGTCCGCATAGATAGTCGGTAATAGCAGGAGAAGCCAACAGATAAAAGCAATAGTCAAAATCGACCTTGTTTTCATCAATAATTAATGGCAAAAATTCAGTTGAAGCGATTTTATGGTCCTCATCAGAATCGATTCGCCAAATACGCTTAAAGCGCACATTTAGTTTGTTGAATAAGATGCAACGGTTAGGTACGGTAAACTTATTGCTTTGAATATCTTGACCCAAAAGTTCCTCCCTCGTTTGGTTGTTATCAAACGAGGGAAGGCTGTAAAGATGATAAACCACATCGGGAATAGGCGTTGTGGTTTCAGAATGGAATCGAACTATATCTTTAATCTTCATAATTTCTAATATTGAGTACAACCTTTCCACAACTTGTGGAAAAATTACTTATCCAACATTCCTTTAATCTGTTTATCGAAATCAGAATCAATCCGTTGGGTTTTATTGAAAATATCGTATTCGCTTTCTGCCTTTGTCTTGGCTTGTGCCGCAGAGATTCGCCCTTTGTCGGGCAATATCTGATATTTGCGGAAAGTCAGAAACTCATTGACACTGGCTGCAAATTGCTCCATATTGAACGTGTTTTCACGCTCTATAAGGTCTTCTATATAGTCGAAATATCCTGTTACTGCACGTTCCAACCGATGGATTTCATTTTCCTGCAAATAGTTCTTGGCTATTGACACATCCGATTTCAAGATACGCCCATCGGGAGCATTCTTCCATGTGGTCAGTCCCATGTGTTCTTGGGTATGGTCTGCCTTAGTGTAGATGATTTCTGCTGCCGTTTGCCCTGTAATGGCATAATGAAAACGGTTCTGTATCATGGCATAGAAATCATGTGTCGTAGGTGAATTCTTGTCATAGTCGATACTACATTCTGCATATATGTCGGTAATCTGTTGCCAAATACGCCGTTCACTGGCACGGATGGAACGTACCCTTTCCAACAATTCACGGAAATAGTCTTTTCCGAATACTGCCGTTCCCTGTTTTAAGCGTTCATCGTCAAGCACAAAGCCTTTCTTGATATACTCATTAAGAATCTTGGTAGCCCACTGACGGAACTTGGTAGCTTTTGGAGAAGATACACGATAGCCAACAGCAATAATCATATCAAGATTATAGAAATCAACCAACTCTTCAACCTCACCTCGTATGCCTCGATTTACGACGGTTGCAATTTTTGCAACTGTCGTGTCTTGCTGTAATTCTTCCTCTTTAAATATATTGGCTATGTGGCGGCTAATACCCGATTTGTTAATACCGAAAAGCTCTGCCATAGCCTTTTGCGTACACCAAATGGTTTCGTCTTTTATAACCACCTGTACTCTTCCCTCTTTATCGGGAAGATTGTATAACAAAAACTGTATTTCGTTACTCATTGTTTCCTACATTTGCGTTGAACCGCAAAGCATCCAACTGTTTCATAATTTCCTCTTCCAAACGATGACTTTCTTTGAATTGTTCGGTAAGCGTTTGCTTATAATTCGCCATACGTACATTAAACTCCTCTTCGGTTATATCTACGTAGTCTATTTTGATGTCGAAATATTGTCCAGCAGAAAGAGAATATCCTTTTTCCTTTATCTCATCGTAAGAAACAGCTACGGAAAAATCCTCCACTACCTCCTTGCGCTGGAATGTGCCGACAATCTTTTCTATCTCGTCATCGTTCAGACGCACCTTTTTCAATCCGTTAGCATCTTTATATTCCTCGCCCAATTTGCTGGCATCAATCAAGATTACTTTGTCAGTGGTTGCAGACTTATCAAAGAACAGCACACTGACATTCGTACCTGTATTGGCAAACACGTTGCTTGGCATGGAAACACAGCCGAACACTACTTTGTCATCTACAATTTTATGAAGAATTTTGTTCTCAATACCACTTTTAGCTGTGATAAAACCTGTCGGAATGACAATTGCACCCTTGCCTGTCTTTTTCAGTGAATTGATAACGTGCTGAATGAAACAGGTATATATAGCCATTGACTCTTTCTTTTTGGCGGGTACATTTGGGACTCCAGCCCAAAAACGGGCTGGCATGGCGGCTATCTTCTCGCGAGTGTCCGAGAAGTCCATCTTGAAAGGAGGATTGCTCACCACGAAATCAAACTGGCGCAACTGCTGCCCGTCATCACTTTTATGATAAGGGCTTACAAGCGTGTCACCTTGAATAGCATTATCAAGCGAAGACACAAGTCCGTTAAGCAGCAGATTAAGTTTCAACATTTTGTTGCTTCGCTGGGAAATATCTTGCGAAAAGATGGTACAGCGTTCTTCTCCTATTTGATGACTAAGTGCCATCAGAAGCGTACCTGTTCCTGCCGAGGGGTCATAACATTCCATGCTATGCAAATCAGCATTATCCCCCACTAACAGACGAGCCATAATCGTTGCTATGGCATGAGGCGTATAATACTCCGCATATTTTCCACCTCCAGCGGTATTATAATCCTTAATCAAATACTCAAAGATGCTGGAGAAGAAATCGTAATTCTGTGCAAACGCTTCTTCAAAGGAGAAATTCACGAGTTTATCCACCAGAGCACGGGCGAATGGCGCACGTTGTGCCGAATCGGTCACAAACGGTGTCAATGCCTCGAACAATGGAATCTTCGTGTTGGCTGTGGTCTGCGTGGAAAATATATCTGCATTTTGTTCCGCTATATCTGTCATAGTGGAATCGAAGATAGTATCAAAATCCCCTTTTCCCTGTTGATTCCAAAGATTGGCTATCAGATGATAAGGTTCAAGCATCGGAACATCTGGAGAGATGGCACTCTGAATAAGCATACGTTCATCATCAGAAAGATTCTCGTATGCTGTTTCCCATTTTACATCCCCGGTCAGTTTCTTGGCAATCTCACTTTTCGCATTTTTTAATTCATAACCGAATTTGTCATTCAGGAACTTATAGAGAAATACCTGAGTGATAATCTTATATTCGTTACCATCGTTTCCCATACCGTATGATTGGCAGGTGGCTTTAAGTCCGTCGATGAGCCTTAATGTTTTTTCTTTAATATCTGACATAATCTTTATGCAATGCCGTAAGTGGCGTTATATTGGTTGATATACTGTTGTGAAATGCGTGTCTGAATAAATTTGTAATCCTCCATTTCGGGCTTTATTTGTGGGAAATGGAACAAACATCCATTGATAAGAGCCATCACCGTGCGTCCGAAATAAGCATCCTTTTTCAGAATGTCGTTACGATCATACACTTTGCCATCCACATCCTCTTTTATAATATTGAGAATGGCAGCAATCTCTTCGTCAAGGAAAGAGAACATAGGCTTCTGTCCCTTATCTTCCCTCTGCTTATTCACTTCACGAATACGCTTGTGTACACGAGCAAATTTTTCATCGCCCTTGTACTTTTTCAACAAGACATTATTGCGTTTTTGTAAGTCTTGCAGACGACCGATGATTTCATCCAAAGCCTGTGTTTCTTCGTTGAACTTGGCTATCGTGTCAATCACAAAACCGTGTTCCTTGAAGCGTTCCATAAAGGCTTCACGCAACGAGATAAACTCCGGATCGTCTTGGTCGAAGTTTTGGGTAAATGAAGAAATGGTACGTTGCCATTTCTCTTTCAATTCCACACCACCGGATATAAGGCGCATTTCCTCTTGTCCTATTTTGGAGAAAGTGAACTCTATATCCATCATTGCCTCATTGATTAGAGTTTTCGTTTCCTCATTTGTACTGAAAGCCTCTTTCTGATTGATGATACTTATCCGTCTTTGCACCTCAGAGAGTAGTTGCGGTAACTTGGTGATTTCGAGTTTGGCAAATTGCTCTTTCATTTCATCATCACCGAATGTACGCACGATGTTCGCCATATTCTTGGCTGATTCCAATGCCTGTTTGAGGTCGAGCAATACAGCTTTATCCTCTTCGGTGGAGATTTCAGAAGAAAATTCTTCCGCATTATCGTATGTGTAATTGAAAAGCGTTTGCCGAACTTTCTTCATCTGATTCAATATCTCTTCCTTGTCCTCAATGACTTGGGTAAAGGTATCGGTGGCAGCGGATTCGCCAGTCTCATCCACATCATTAAAGCGGTTTAATTCTTGTAAATATGCTTCGTTGGTTTCCTTAAAGTTGCGCTTGATGTCGGCAAAGTCAATGACAAAACCGTAACGCATACCAGGATAAGGACGGTTTACACGTGTTATGGCTTGAAGCAGATTGTGGTCTTTCAGTTTGCGCCCGAAATACAGGCGTTTCAAACGCGGCGCATCAAAACCAGTCAAAAGCATATTGAAGACAATGAGAATATCCACTGTCATATTTTTCTTGAAGTCCTTGACTATCTGCTTGCGAGTTTCCTTGTCATCCGTATCGTGAAGAATGATTCCGGCTTTCAGCGGTCTGTATTTTGATTTGTAATCCACTTCCGGTTCACCCACTACATACGAACCATCGGAAAGTTTTATCTTGATGGGCTTCGGCTGATACTTCTGCCATTCTTCTTGAAATACATCATAAAGCCGCCTTGCCTGTTCGCTGGTTTCACAAATGACCATACCACCTAAAGTATCATCTCCTTGTATCTTGCGAAACTCTTTTAAGTCCGTCATAATGTAACGGGCTAACTCGTTTACATAACTAGAATGCTCTATGATTTCCGACTTACGAATGTCTTTCTTTTGCACAAGGGTTTCCAGTTTATCGTACACATCAGACAAACGCTCTTTATAGGAGGTTTCTATATCTTCACGTATGATTTTCAGCGTGTAGCCATCCGCAATGGATTTATCGTAATAATAGGTATGCAAATAGTTTCCGAACACCTTGCAACTGGCACGTTCCTCCTTTAACAGCGGTGTACCTGTAAGTGCGATTTTAACCGCATCGGTGTCGGCATCAAAGAGGTTGGCAAGAAAGCAGCCACCAGGTTTATACCCTCGGTGTGCCTCGTCAAGAATGAAGATGCGTTGAAGATTGGTTGCATAATCACTGATGCGTACTTTTTCTTTATCCTCGGCAAAACGTTGGATGTTCACAACCGTGATTTCTGCCTGTCCGCTTACACCTTGTTGTGCCTGATTATTGCGGAATTGCTCCATCAGTTCGGCTCTTGTATTGGCGGTAGATACAACCAATCCACGAGCTTCAAACTCTTGTGTGGCTTGTTCCAAAAGGTCAAGGCGGTCTACTATGAAATAGAATTTGGCGACCTTATTCTGTTTGGAATAGAAATCGTTAAGAATATAGGTCAGATAATATGACAAGGCAGTTTTACCACTACCTTGTGTATGCCAGACTACGCCAGATTTCACTCCCTCTGCCAGTTTTTGGCGAATAGCTAACGATGCAAACAATTGTTGGTAACGCATGATATGCTTTTGGTCGGTAGATTCTATTTTTCCATCCACCTCACGCTCCATACGAACATAGGCAATACCATATCTAATGATATACAACAAACGTTCAGGCGAACACATGGATGTTAGGATTCTGTTTGTAGGGGTGTTGAAACCAAGATTTGTCTGGTACTCAGGACTTGTATGAATGACTTGGCAATTATAATCAGACAATATCTGTTTTTCCACCGTCTTGTCAATCTCCTTATACGGATAGTCACGATGGAACGGTGCTATTTTCTGACCGCTTAAATTTTCTTCACGGAAGCAATTGAATGGTGCGTATGAACGTGCCCCAGTACAATAGAAAGCCCCTTGTATGGGTACGATACCGCCCAACGCATCATATTCCATATTATTGCTGAATATCATCAACTGCGTAATGTTGATGAAGCGGCGAAACTTTTTATTTGGGAAGCGCTCTTTATTCATTCGTGCGCTCTCCGCCAACATACCACCATGATTGTTGGGTTTCTTCACTTCTACAAAACAAAGTGGCAATCCGTTTACGAATAAAGTAATGTCAGGACGAAATTCGTCTTGTCCGTTCTTACAGGTAAATTCGGCTGTGAAATGGAACGTATTATTCCCAATGTTATCAAAGTCTATCAGCTTTACAGGCGAAACAGCTTTGAGACGGTTGTAAAAGCCTCGACCGAGGTCATCATCGTTCAGTTCCTTACGAATATCTTTCAAAATTTGAAGAAACTCTCCCTCATGTCCGGGATTCAGATTCTTAAACTGCCGTTCAAATACCTGCAAAAGAATATTCGTGTCACTGTCATAGACCGTGCCATTCTTATCTTCACTCAACTTGCCGAAGTAAGTATATCCTATTCGGGTGAGGTGAACCATTGCAGGCATCTGCACCCGTGTAGCTTCCGAAAACTGTTTCATATCACCTATCCTTTTTGTCGGTTATCAAATCCTTCAAATCAACCTGCAATATCTCTGCTATCTGTTGCAAGGTCTCTAAATTTGGTTGAATCCTATTACAAGCATAAGCATTTACCATACTGAAACTCTTGTTGAGTTTCTTTGCCAACCATGTCTGAGAAATACCTTTTTCAGATAAAACAGCCTTTATCCTATTCAATTTCATTCTTTAATACGATTTTATAGTGCAAATATAGTGAATTATATTCAATAATCGGGATTATTTTTGTACTTTTGTCGTCAAAGATAGTTAGATTATGTGGTCAGATATTGAAACTTCAAAAGACCTATTAGGTTATTCGATACACGCGTCATTGCTTAAAGACGTTGTAACAAACCCCAAGAACTTGCCAATTACGGTTGGTTTATATGGAGATTGGGGTTCAGGAAAATCAAGCATTTTAAAGATTCTTCAAGAACAATTGGAGAAGGACGATAACACTGTTGTAGTTTATTTTGACGGATGGTCTTTCGAAAGTTTTGACGATGCAAAGATGTCTCTTATTCAAGGCATAGTTGATGCTTTAGAGAATAATGAAAAATTTTTCGCAAAAGTCAAAGACGATACAGAAGGAGCTTTTAAGGCTGTGAAGGAAGCTTTTGCAGGACTTAAAAAATCCATTACTTGGATGCGCGCTTTGAAGGTTACTACAAAAGCTGCGCTTCCCGTAGCTTCTGCAGTTATGACAGGAGGGGTATCTATTATACCTACTTTAATTTCTGCGTTCCGAGAAAATAAAGAATATCTTGTTGATCTTTTAACAGGAGATAAGGCAGAAGAGTTTCTTCAGAATGCTATTAATTCGGAAAACGATGAAAAGAAATATAAAGCTGTCCGAGAATTTAGGACAGACTTTGAAGCATTGATAAATAAAAGTAAGCAAGGACAAATAGTCATTTTGATTGATGACCTTGATAGATGTTTGCCTCGACATATCATTGACAACCTAGAAGCTATCAAGTTATTCCTCAATGTTCCCAAGACAGCATTTGTTATAGCAGCAGACCAATACATTGTGTCTAATGCAATTAAAAGCGAATATAAAACCCTTATAGAAGCATCAAAGGAAGACAGGCCTCATGACAATCTTGGCGAGGCATATATGGAAAAGTTTATACAATTGCCCTACACCTTGCCAAAACTTAGTCCCAAAGAAGTTGAAACATATGTGACATTATTGTTTTGTCAATCAATCCTTGATGAAAGTAATTTCTTAAAAATACAAGAAGACTTCGCCTTATTTGTGAGCCAAAACAAATTTGAGAAATATGGTTGGGATAAGATTAAGAACGTTCTTTCAGGTGACAATACTCATGATTTATCATCAACAATAGGTTTCGTTTCTCACTTTGCAACAATAATCGGAAATTCTCTTAGGTGGAATCCACGTTTAATAAAAAGGTTTTTAAATGCCTTTGAAGTTAGGTTCAGCCTTCTTTCGAGGTCGGGGCTCAATAATGAAAAGAACCGTTTCGCGCTCCTCAAACTGATGCTTATAGAACAAAACTCTTTAGACCGTTTTATACAATTGAATTCTTGGACAATGTCAAGTCATGACACACCAAAGGAAATTCTGGCACTTGAAGCTATTGTTGATGCTGGCAATAAAGATTTTGGTGAATATAAGGAATGGAATTCTTTAGAACTAAAACAGATATTTGCATCAGAACCGAAGTTTAGCCAAGTAGATATGCGTGAATTATTTTGGGTTTCTCGTGACAATCTAGTAGATCAAATGAGTGGAGTTGCCTTGATTCCACCGCATGTAAAGAATGTATTCAACAAGATTTACAATGCGGATTCTGATAGTATAAGAAAAAATATGTGTAAAACAGAAATTACAGGATTGTCGTCAGAAGGTATAAAAGATATTTTCACTCTTTTAGATGCAAAATTATTAACATCAGTGACGGATAAGAATGCATATGGGGTTTATTACTATTGCATATTAAATGATATAGCAGGGGCGTATGAGAGTTTCTTGGAAATACTTTCAAGGATAGATACGAGTAAGATTCCATTCTCATTAGGAAGCAAATTCAAGGATATTCTAGACAAATACGGAAGTGACAAAAAACTAATTACGCTCATTGAACGAAATAATCGATTGATGAATTCAATTAAAAGTTGACAATGGGAACATCGCATAGACATAAGTTAGGGGTTGCAGGACAACCTAATTGGGGAAGTGTATCTTCATCAATAACAGGAGTCGCTAATGGTGTTGTCGATTCAGATATGCTTGACAACAATCCACCAGCCAATATGACTCCTCAGCAAAAGTCAAAAAGGCAAAGCATAATCGGCAGTCGAATAAGTAACAACTATCATCACGCTGTTCGGAATTTACTTCGAGCATCAGGAGGAAGAGCGAAGGTTAGTAATGGTCAATCTCGTGCGTTTGGACATGCTGGAATTGTAGTAGCAGGGGGACTGACCAGCACATTTCAAGAAATTGCAAATAATGGATTGTCGTCATGGCTCCAACAAAATGGAGTTCTTTCTTTGGAAGGAATGTCATGTCGTGATATTCTGGATGTTATTAGAAAATACATAGATAATGGCGTAACAGGGTTAGATGATACCGCTGCAAATGAAGCATTGGAACATATAATGGACTTATTGGAGAACCGCATGGGAGATGATCCTTCAAGTTTTGAAGAAATCATGAACAATATTGTTGGCTCGGATGAAATTAAAAATCTACTTGATGAATTCTTTGGAGTTTACATCTACAGTTATCTTTCTCAAAGCTTTGCAGAAAAACTTGAACAAGAAAAAGGTACAGAAACCATGTCTGCAACTATGTCTGAGATAAAAGAGCAAATTATAGATGACATTAAGACTGGAAAAAATGGTCGCTCTGTAACTGCTGTTGATTGGAGTTCAGAAGATGGCAAGAGTTTTATTAAAACAGAATTTAATAGAATACTTTATATATTAGCAAAAAATGAAGATTAGAACCACATCATATCGCATTAGCACACTTTCCAAAAAGGATAAAAGATTGACTATCGACATAGATATTACATTACCTAATGGAAATATAATAAAGACTTCAGCCATCATACAGTTGCATCCTTTAGCTTATTTTCTTGGTAAGATTCCTAATGCTTCTTTTAGCCTATTGTATCTTTCTGCAATAGTATATGCTATTGACAGAAGCGTTGAACGTAAACGCTATTCTGTTGATGGATGGTCAAGAGAATTTGAAGTAGAAATACATATCCCAGAATATGAGGCATTATTACAATATCGCGATTTAATCAATAAATTGCTTTCGTTTTTGACGGGTGATTTTTGGGATTGCAACTTTGTGGGAACAGCATCTATCCCACCTATAGTATATGAACAAAGTGCATATTTTGATGGCATAACTGGTGTATCTCTATTTTCAGGGGGACTTGATTCGTTAATTGGTGCTATTGACTATATGACCAATAATCCAGATGGTAAAATTTTCTTAGCATCGCATTATGATAGTAACATGACAGGCCCTAAAAGTGATCAAGAAAAGATAGAGTTACAATTCAGAAAGAAATTTGCGGGGAGATATTTACACTTACCTGCAATTTTAATCGAACCTAGCATTTCTAAGGAAACATCTTGCCGTTCTAGATCATTAATGTTTATAGCAATAGCACAAATAGTAGCATCCTATGCCAAATGCAATATAACTATTCCTGAAAACGGTTCTGTTTCACTAAATTTCCCTCTTTCTCCTTCTAGAAGGGCATCTTGCAGTACAAGGACAACACATCCTATTTTTCTTAAACAGTTACAGGTGTTAATCAATGTTCTAGGACTATATCCAAACTTGGTTAATCCTTATGAGAAAATGACTAAAGGAGAGATGGTTCAAAGCTGTTCAGACAAGGAGTTTTTATTACAGATAGTAGCCGATTCAAATTCATGCGGAAAGCGCAATATGCATCAACACATGTACGACAACAGACAGGCTACTCATTGCGGCCATTGTATGCCCTGTATGTATAGGAAAGCTTCTCTAGTTGGAGAAATAGACAATACGACATATGGTAATCGTTTCATTACGCTGTTTGATAAGAAAAAAGATAAAGTATCGCAGGATTTCTTCGCGATGTTAGACTTTTTAAAGAAGGATATTACACGAAATGAAATTAAGCGTGAATTGCACATTGCTGGTATGACGGATTTTTCAGATATTGATGAATATGTTGATTTGGTTGTTAGAACACGAGCAGAGTTGATAAGAATGTTGCAGGCAGATAACAATTCCGCTATAAATAACTACATGGGCTGGATATGATAATAGACACGCATTGCCACTTTGATATGATGCAAAATCCTGAGCAATACATACAAAGCGCAGAAAACAAAGGTGATATAATCATAGGAATGACTAATTTGCCAAGTCATTTCCAAATGGGTTATGCTCATGTTCGAAATTTCCGACATATAAGATTGGCGTTGGGTTTTCATCCTCAATTAGCTGTAGAATCAAGCAAAGAACTAGCTTCATTCAGCAAACAAGTTAATAAGACATCGTATATCGGCGAAATCGGTTTAGACTTTTCAAAAGACTTTGTTGATTCAAAGGAAAAACAGATATATGCTTTTCGGTATGTGTTAAGTCTTATAAAAGATAAAAATAAGATAGTGAGTGTCCACTCACGTAAAGCCGAAAAAGAAGTTTTTGAACTATTGCAGGAATATAGAATAAAGAATGCGATATTTCATTGGTATTCAGGGCCTCTAAGTTTAATTGAGGAGATTATAAATGCTGGTTACTATTTTTCAATCAATGAAGCAATGACAACATCTATTTCTGGTAAAAAAATTATAAGCAAAATTCCTCCAAATCGAATATTAACAGAAACAGACGCTCCATTTAATAAACATTCCAATATTCTCAATGCTATTTCAAATATTGGATTGACTGAAGATCTTATTTACTCAAATTTTCTAAAACTAATAAATGCTATAGTATAACTACAATAGATTATTAACAGTTATGAAATCGATACGAATATTTTTACTAAAAGGAAAAGAGAGCATGATTGACCATGTAAAGAGTATTCAGACACTGGGATGTGCTTACTGGAAAAAGGCTCGTAACAAAAATCTACAAGTTGGAGATATATGTTATCTTTACCTCATAGGTAAAGGTCATTATCAAATACGCTTTCGTCTTGAAGTGGTTGATATTAGTTGTATTCGTGAAGACAGTTCTTGTTGGATTACTCCATTTAAGGCAGATAACGATTGTTATAAACTCATTCCAACAGCAGCAATGTATATGGGAGATGCTTTATCATTAGACACTCTTGAAGAAATAGGTATCAATCGTCACTCACAATTCAAAGAACTTAATGAATATCAGGAAGATTATTTAAGGAAATATTTTGAGTGATTTCATGCGAATAGCATCTAACAAAACATTATATGAACGTATTTGAAGAATACCTAAATAGCGAAGATTTGGAAAAGCGTGAACGAGCCAAATTGTGGAGAACATCTATAGGATTACAAGACGTTGACAATCTGCGCGTGTCTAACTTCCTTATCGAAACTGCCCGTAAGCATATCGAAGGAGAAATTTCAATGGACGAAGTAGGCCGATTTATTGATGAATACTATAAAAAGAAGTAACATCAACTATCGAATTGCACTGTTAAAAAACAATGGAATTAGTCTATAAAAAAGATGAATCATAACGGCATATTCTCACTATCTTTTCCCGAAGTCAAGACAATTATTGTCTCCGGTGACATTCATGGAGACTTTAATCAGTTGGTGTTCAAGCTCTGTATCCAATATCAGCTTACGGACACTTTGCTAATTGTAGCCGGGGATTGTGGCTTTGGCTTCGAAAAGAAAGAGTATTATGAGCAGATGGTTAGACGAAATGTCAAGCGAATGAACCAAGCCAATAATTGGATTGTGTTTGTGCGCGGTAATCATGATAATCCTGCTTATTTCGATGGCTCATTGTTCAACTTCAAACGCTGTATTGCCGTTCCCGATTATGCCATTCTACAAGCCTGTAATCATACTATCCTTTGTGTCGGTGGAGCTATCTCTATTGACCGTATCTATCGCATAAATGAATGGAATAAACGAAAATACTTCTGTTGCATCTCAAAACCGACAACCATCCGATAAGCCATTGGTACTATAGTCATTTTCATCAAAGTTGGCATTCTGCCATTGATGGAATACTATATCAAATGCTCGATATCATGGAGTTCTGTCGAATATATTGATTTATACCGTTTCGGGTATAATATTGATATAATAAGCAAGATTATACCCGATAGGCTATAATAGTTGTTAGCGGAATACAAGTGTTCCTATTAGGGCATACAAACATTTTCCATTGTGAACAAACGGAGGCAATTACACTTTTTCAAGCGAATAAATCTGATTCGTTATACTTTTTCCAACGAATATCACCCACTCCTCTACACTTTTCCAAACGAATCAAATATAAATCCTACAAAGTTTTCTGGTCTTATGACCTATTTCCTATTATTAAGTACCCTCTTGGAAAGAAAACCATCCCGCAAACCACAGAAATCCCAAGAAAACCACTACCTTTGTATTCAACAAGCGTTCTGTAACATACCTGCGGAAATGCCCTATCATTCAATACATTGTATCTGATAGCGGACATTCCACAAAAGGGCTGAAAAGAGGCGGTACAACACGTATATGCAAAGCAATGAAATACAACGGTTTGCATTTGTCCCTACATTCTGTGTATTTGTCAAAACAGGGGTTGTACCGATTAAAATGAATTGTCACTGATAATCAGTGATGTAAATATGCTGCATCGGCAAGTAAAGCTAATCATATATACCCAGTTATCCCCAAAACGAA
>ERZ780144.360-NODE-360-length-64943-cov-4.992680_pt1 | contig 64943 bp, 59 predicted proteins | sample MGYA00511380_ERZ780144 | MGnify/ENA primary metagenome ERZ780144 (study PRJEB29588, sample SAMEA1965858) | human gut metagenome | biome: human gut; feature: human-associated habitat; material: faeces | place: Denmark | collected 2008/2010 ... | reverse complement strand
GAAGATTTGGAATATGACTAGAGGACAATCAAAGAGTATGTTGACCCGTTCACGGGTGAGCCAGTAAAGAGAAACAATTAATAATAAGCCCAGGGGGCTTAAGTAAGTAACTGATGTTGCGGTGGGCAGACCTTTCGGCGAGTCTTTAGACTCAGACGCCGGCAAAGAGGCCTTATAGGCCGCAAAGCAAACCACCGGCTAAGCCGGTGGTTGTTAGATTAGAAAAAAACATTAAAAAGAACCGTTGCAGTAATAGTTAAATGATGTTATTATTTTCCTAAAAAGCAGGAGAAAAAGAACATATATTTTTAAAGATTTTGAAAAGGGGGCTAAAAAGAGATACAGTAGATAATTTTTTTGATGAAGCATTTGAACTGCATGAGCCTTTTGAAAAAGCTTGCATAAATTCATTACTGGGAATAATGGTATCATCAAACCAGGAATTGTTTGACAGTATAAAGAATGGAGGGACAGGAATTATGAATGAGGTATTAAAAGAATTTTTTAAGGATGAGATAAAGGCAAATGAAGAACAGGCGATGAAAAAGGGAATAGAGCAGGGAATAGAACGAGGCAGGATAGAGACTTTATATACTGATTGTAATATGTCAGTACCTGATATAGCCAAAAAAGTGTCAAAATCTGAAGAGTATGTAAAAGAGATTATCAAGAAAATATCAGCAGCTTGTCTGTAAAAATGCGAAAATACAGATACAAAATAGAAAAATTAAAACAAAAAACATAAAAGATGGACTATCTAACATAAAGAGACTGTCGCATTAACAATTTTTAAGGTTTGATGCGACAGCCTCTTTATATTTATACGTTAGATTATTACACCGAAAGGTGTGTTTAAACAGTTACATCCCTAATCTAAGGCATTCTGTTTAATATCTTTCTTGCCATAATATAGCTAAATAGTGCAGTAACAGCCTCTGTAATCCAAAATGCATGCCAGACACCATAAGCACCTATAAATCTGCTTAATATAAATGAAGCAGGTATTATTATTACTACATATCTGAAAAGTGAAATTAAAAGAGATTCTATACCCATGCCGAGTCCTTCTAAAGCACCTGAGGCTGTGACGGATATTGTGGAAATGATGAAACCTAAGCATATGATGCGAAGTGCTGTCTCACCGGCTTTTACGGTTGCTTCATTTGCCGTAAACAGACTCATAAGCTTGTCAGGGAATATAAGGCATATGATTGTTCCGAATATCATTATCGTGCTGCTTAAAATAAGTGATGTATTGTATATTTTATGAACACGTTTTTTTTCGCCGGCACCATAATTGTAACCTATTATAGGACGCATTCCCTGAATCAGTCCGTTTGCCGGAAGATAAAGAAATGTCTGTAATTTATAATATATGCCTAAGATTACTACATACATTCCGGAAAATGAAGTCAGTATGGCGTTGAGTGCGGATGTCAGCACCGATGGGAGGCCATGTTCAATGTAGCAGGAATGCCTACAGCATACAGTTTCTTTACTATCTGAAAATCAAAATTAAAATTTTTGATATTGAATTTTATTCCTATATCATATTTTGTATAGATGAAAATATAAAGTAAAAAAGTTGAGATTTGTCCTATTGCTGTAGCAAGTGCGGCACCGCTTATTCCAAGCCCTTTAAACGAACCGACTCCAAAAATGAGGATGGGGTCAAGTACAATGTTTACTATACAACCGAACATAAGGCTTATCATTGTGAATGTCATTTTTCCTACTGCCTGAATTACTTTTTCAAAAACAAGACTTATACATATAAATATTGAAAATGAAAAAACAATATGTGAATATCTTAATCCCAGATTTATAATATCTTTATCAGATGTGAACATTCCTAAAAACCGAGGGATGATAAGGTTACATATAAATGTGAGTAAAACTCCGTGTATAATGGAGAAAAACATACCAAGGGATGCTGCATTGTCGGCTTTTTCTTTGTTTTTGGCACCTAGAAAATATGATATTACAGCATTGATACCTACACCAAAGCCTATTGCTATGGCATTGATAAAGTTCTGGACAGGAAAGACAAGTGAGAGTGCAGTCATGGCATTTTCGCTTATTTTTGCAACGAAGAAACTGTCAACAATATTGTAAAGAGAATTTACAAGCATTGAGATTACCATTGGCAATGACATTGATAAAATAAGCGGCAGAACCGGTTTTGTTTTCATAAAATCATTGTTGTTCATTTAGTACCTCATGATATGTTGTGTATAGTAAAATTTCTTATTGAAGTAATATAAAAAATAATGTACGTAAGTAAAACAGTACAAAATTAAAATAATACAAATAATGCAGTGTAAAAAATAAAAGATAATAAATAATACAAAAAAAGCACGCATTAAAAAATGCGTGGCGAAAAGATGATTGTACAGGAAAAATCCACTTAAAAATTTTCAGTATTATATGTGTTAAAAATAGTGTACTGTATCATTGACATTTTGCTAAATAGCTGGTATAACAACGGGCATAATAATACTGTAATTTTTATATATTGTCAATATTAATAATGCAATTTATTATTTGAAACGGTATCAAATAATGACAGGCATTTGCGAAAATACATGAGCGTTTTCGTAAATGCCTGAAAATATTTTATGATATTTTATAAGTATTTTAAAAGTTCGTTGTGTAACTGTTTTGCTCGTGCAATCCAGGTGTGTTCTGTATTTGCAAATTCAAATGCGTTTTTCTGTATTCTTTCAAGTTTTTTAGTATCATTTAATGCCTCTGCGAAAATATCGGGCAGTTTATCCATATGTTTTAAGTCGTAAAAGAGAATATTTTCATCCGGGGTAAGTATTTCGTCAAGATATTTACTGTGGTCTGTTATACAGACGGCTCCGTTGCACATTGAATTAAATATTCTGTCGTGTGCACCGTCTTTAAACCAAGGCATGACATTTAATGAAAGTTTACTGTCGGCAAGAGCTTCAAGGCATCCGTATGAGAGCTGTGCCGGGTCCATATCAATATTTTCGGGATGTTTACAGCGGAGTTTTTCATAACCCTGTCCGACGCAGTGTATTTTAAAGCCGGCATCTGCCAATGTCTTTACAACTTCACCTCTGAAATAGCACCTTATATATGTATCTATGAAAATCATATTCGGAATGGCAGTTTTTACTTCTTCGCGCGTAATGCCGGGAATTGCTTTCTTTAGATGTTCTTCCATTGCAATGTCATCAGGTTTGTCAGGATTTGTGATAAGGTCATGTATTATTTCAAGATAAAACATTGCATACTCATCGCCAAGCCTGTTTATTGCACCGTCAAAAGTTTCAGGCGGTGTGTAATTTCCGGTAAAGCATATATCATATTTGCGTTCGTCTATAGTTTTGAAATTTCCGTCAGGATAAAGAGACGTTCCACCTAGAGGAATAAACGGACCTCTCATCAGTTTAGGATAGAATTTTTTCATGTATTTATCATGAAATCTGTCTATGGAGACTTCGTAAAAAATATCGGGGTGAATGTCGAAAAGTTCAGGATAAAAATAAGGATGGTCTACAGCAATATTTACACAAGGGATTTTTCTCTCATCCCATATGGATACACCGTTCATATTAAAAAGAGATGTTTCGTAATGTATTCCGTCAAAGTTGAACGTGACAAGTATAGTGTCATATGGCGTAGCAAAATCATATAATTTTTCGGCACTTTCCTCTTCGACAGTCTGGTCGAATATAAAAATTTTGTAACCTAGAGCCTCAAAGCCTTTTTTTAGCTGGAGTGAAAAAAATTCAAGTGTTTCTGTACCACCTGTCATCAGAACTATTTTGTGTCTCATTGTTTCCTCATTTCTAAAATTATATCATAAATTTGTGCATGTCTTTTGTACATAACAAAGCTCTGTTAGAAACTTTTAATATAAATGCTTATGCATTTATTGTACCATATAGTCGAAATTTAACAAGGATAATACCATAAATTGTTTTACTTTTACGGGAAAGTCAGATATACTGTAATTACTATACATGCGTTGAAAAAATGGTTATTTAATACAGCAAAAAGATACGAAAAGGAGGAAAAATAATATGAAAACAAAAGTGAAAAAAAGAGTGAGTATTATTTTGACAATGGCTTTATGCATAACACTGGGGAGCAGTTATGTGAGAGCCGATGATACAAGTGCGTCAACAGCAATATTGCGTGGGCATCGTGGAAAGGCTGCAGCATGAACTGGACTATTGTAGACAGCTGGATGGAAGATGGAGATGATTATAATATTGACCGGGTAGGACATAGGAGATGGCTTATAAATCCAAAAATGAAGTACACGGGATTTGGTGCGGTATCAGGAAATAGAGGAACATACAGTGCAGTGTATGCTTTTGATACTAAAAACAGCAAAGCAGCTGAGTACGGTGTTGCATGACCGGCACAAAATATGCCTGTAGAGTATTTTGGAGCAGGATTACGAGGCCGGCGATGTATATAATGTAAGTATAACAGGACTTGGTGATGGAAAAGATGTAAGCTATTCTGTTAATTTCTTCGAGCTTGGAAAAATATCAAAGCCGACAGAAGTTAAGATTAAAAATGCGAATGTTAAAAAGAATAAAGTGACGGTTTATTTCAAAAAGGTTAATAATGCATCAGGGTATGAAGTGCGCTATTCAACAGATTCAAAATTTAAGAAAAATGTAAAAAAGAAATTGGTATCATCCAAAGTATCAAAAACTACAATTACATTAAAAAAGTCATATAAAAAATGTTTTATTAGGATGCGCGCATATACTAAGAAGAATGGCAAAAAGATATACGGCAATTGGGGCAATGCATTTGCAATATCAAAGTGATAGATATATGAATGGCAGTAACCAGGATATCAGCATACATACTGCAAATCGGATTTTGTGTGTTTACAAGTTGCGTGAATTATTTTAATATAATCATAATATGAAATATAATATTTTGTTGGAGGACATTTATGAATATGAAATTTACAAAAATGCATGGATGTGGCAATGATTATGTTTATGTAGATTGCACAAATGAAATGATAGAAAATCCAAGTGAGGTTTCAAAATATGTCAGTGACAGACATTTTGGAATTGGTTCTGACGGACTTATTTTAATATGCTCATCTGAGACTGCGGATTTTAGGATGGCTATGTACAATGCTGACGGTTCAGAGGGAGCGATGTGTGGTAATGGAATAAGATGTGTTGCAAAATATGTTTACGATAAAGGTCTTACAGATAAGAAAAATATTTCGATTGAGACAAAGAGTGGGATTAAGGAACTTGAACTTACCGTAGAGGACGGAAAAGTTTCACTCGTAAAAGTAAATATGGGTGCACCTATTCTTAAGGCAAAGGATATTCCTGTTGATGTTGATACTGAAAAATGTATAGATTCAGATATAAATGTTGACGGGAAAGACTACAAAATCACATGCGTTTCTATGGGAAATCCACATGCAGTTACATTTATTGATGAAGATGTAAAGACATTTCCAATTGAGAAAATCGGTCCGAAGGTTGAAAATCATCCTATGTTTCCGGACAGGGTAAATACGGAATTTGTTCAGGTATTAAACAGACATGAGGTAAATATGCGTGTGTGGGAGCGAGGTTCAGGCGAGACACTTGCATGCGGTACCGGAACATGTGCGACAGTTGTTGCGTGTGTCTTAAATGGTCTTACTGATGATGAGGTTACTGTTCATCTGCTCGGCGGAGATTTGTTTATAAAGTATGACAGAGAAAACGATACAGTTTGGATGACAGGGCCGGCAGTGATTGCATTTGAAGGAACTATAGAACTATAAAAATATAAAATGATGCAGTGGAGCAATCCGTGGCATCATCATAAAAAATGTGCTTAAAAAGCTGTATGGAAATGGAGAACATAAATGAAACTTTTAGATTTGGTGAAAGATTTGGATTTTGAGTGTGTACAGGGAAGTACAGACATTGATGTTACAACACTTGTGTATGATTCACGAAAGGTGGAGCAGGGAAGTGTTTTTGTATGTATAAGCGGTGCCGTGAGAGACGGACATGATTTTGCAGAGGATGTTGTAAAGTCGGGCGCAAAGGCACTGATTGTTGAAAAGGATGTTGAGGTATCAGGTGATGTTACGGTTATAAAAGTAAAGAATACAAGACTTGCTTTAGCTGTTTCATCAGCTGCATATTTTGGCAATCCTGCAAATGAGCTTACAACCATCGGAATTACAGGAACAAAGGGAAAGACAACTTCGACATATATGGTTCGTTCGATATTAGAGGAATCAGGTATTAAGACAGGTCTTATCGGAACTATTGAGAGCATAATAGGAGACGAGGTTATACCATCGGCGAATACCACGCCGGAGTCATACATTGTACAGCAATATTTCAGAAAAATGGTTGACGCAGGCTGCAAATGTGTTGTCATGGAGGTTTCATCACAGGCACTTATGCTTGACAGAGTAGGCGGATTTGTATTTGATTACGGTATATTTACAAATCTTGAGCCGGATCACATAGGACCTAATGAACATAAAGACCTTGATGATTATATTCACTGTAAGAGCTTGCTTTTTAAGCAGTGTAAGCATGGTATTTTCAATGCGGATGACAGTCATCTTGAAAAAATTCTTGAAGGTCATACCTGTGAGGTTGAAACTTACGGATTTTCTGAAAATGCTGACATAAAAGCGTCAGATGTTCATCTTATGGATAAAGGAGGAACTCTTGGTGTTGCATATCACATGAGCGGTCTTATGGATATGGATGTTGAGATTGATATTCCGGGGAAGTTCAGCGTATACAATTCCATGACGGCGATTTCAATATGCAGACATTTTGGAGTGAGAGAAAGCGTTATACTTGATTCACTTTCAAAGGTAAGAGTAAAGGGAAGAGTTGAGATAATACCTGTATCTTCAAAGTTTACTATTATGATAGATTATGCGCATAATGCCATGAGTCTCAACAGTCTGCTTACAACACTTAAAGAGTATTCACCAAAGAGACTTGTATGTCTGTTTGGATGCGGCGGAAACCGTTCGAGAGAACGCCGTTTTGAGATGGGTGAGGTATCTTCTAAACTTGCGGATTTTACTATTGTCACATCTGATAATCCGAGAAATGAAGAGCCACAGGCAATCATCGATGATATTGTGACAGGCGTTAAGAAAGCAGATGGCGAATTTATCACGATTATTGACAGGGCAGAGGCGATAAGATATGCGATTGAAAATGCAAAAGAGGGTGATGTTATCGTGCTTGCAGGAAAGGGACATGAGGATTACCAGGAGATAAAAGGAAAGAAACATCATATGGACGAAAGAGAACTTATTGCTGATGTTGTTAAAGATGGTAATTTTATTAAATAATGGTGTTTACATCAAATAAACATAAAATTAGGGGAAAGAAATGATATTTGCTGATGTGATAGTAGATATATCAGTCAAAAGCCTTGACAGACCGTTTCAATATATCGTGCCTGAGGAGATGGAGTTTGATATTGACATAGGTTCCGTTGTGAAAATTCCGTTTGGAATGGGAAACAGGACAATGACGGGATATGTTGTAGGACTTTCTGGTGAAGCTAAATTTGATATATCTAAAACGAAAAGCATACTTGAAATAATGAAGCAGGGAGTGGTTGTAGAATCACACCTGCTTTCCCTTGCTTATTGGATAAAAGAAAATTACGGCTCAACAATGAATGATGCCATTAAGTCGGTTATGCCTGTAAAAAAAGAGGTTAAAGAACAGGTTAAAAGAATAATATATCCGGCTGTTGATATGGAAAACATGAAGATTAAAAGAGACGAATTTGAGAAAAAACACAATAGTGCGAGGGTAAGGCTTCTTGATGAATTTCTTAAAATGGACAAAGAAACATATAATGCAGGTCTTGATTATTCTTATATAACAAAAAAACTTAATCTTACAGCCGGTGTTATAGATGGACTCAGAAAACTGAAAATAATTACGGTTGATGCAATGCAGCAATACAGAAATCCTGTCAATGCCGTTAGCGATACACCTGAGACAAGACCTGTTTTAAACAGCGGACAGAAACACATTGTCGATGCAATACTAAATGATTATATAACAGATGTAAGAGGGACATATCTTATACATGGCATAACGGGAAGCGGCAAGACAGAAGTATACATGAATATTGTTGAGAAAGTTGTCTGTCTTGGAAAACAGGTCATAGTGCTTATTCCGGAAATTTCGCTTACATTTCAGATGGTCAACAGATTCTATAAAAGATTTGGAAACAGAATATCAGTAATGCATTCAAAGCTGTCGGCTGGAGAGAGATTTGACCAGTATACAAGGGCGAAAAAAGGTGAGATAGATGTTATGATAGGTCCTAGGTCAGCATTGTTTACACCTTTTGAAAATCTTGGTCTTATTGTGATTGATGAGGAACACGATACGAGTTATCAGAGCGAGATGCCGCCTAAGTATCATGCAAGAGAGGTAGCAATACAGAGAGCAAAGATGGTCGGAGCAAGTGTTGTCCTGGGTTCAGCAACTCCTTCAGTTGACTCGTATTACAAGGCACTGAAAGGCGAATACAGATTGTTTGAACTTAATGAGAGAGCCGGAAATGCTGTTTATCCTAAAATTTATATAGAAGACCTAAGAGAAGAATTAAAAGCAAGAAATTATTCAATTTTCAGCAGAAAACTTGATGAACTCATGCGTGACAGGCTTGAGAAGAAAGAGCAGATTATGCTCTTTTTGAACAGGCGTGGATTTGCAGGATTTGTCTCCTGCAGACAGTGTGGCGAAGTGGTAGGATGTCCGCACTGTTCAGTGGCATTAAAACCACATATGGCGGGAGACAGAGTGTCATATCTGATGTGTCATTACTGCGGTTACAAAATGCCTATGCCTGATAAGTGTCCGGAGTGTGGTTCGCCGTATATTAGCAGTTTTGGGATAGGAACAGAACAGGTGGAACAGATGGTCAAAAAAAGATTTTCGGCGGCAAAGGTTCTTAGAATGGATGCAGATACGACAACAGGAAAAAATGCCCATCAGGATATACTTAAAAAATATTCAGGCGGAGATGCGGATATTCTTATAGGGACGCAGATGATAGTTAAGGGACATGATTTTGCCAATGTTACACTGGTTGGAATACTTGCTGCCGACCTTTCGTTGAATGTTGGAGATTATCTTGCGGCAGAGAAAACTTTCCAGCTTACGACACAGGCATGCGGCAGGGCAGGCAGGGCAGATAAGCCGGGAGAGGTCGTTATACAGACTTATCAGCCAGAGCATTACAGTATAGTCTGCGCGGCACGAAATGATTATAAAAGTTTCTATGAGCAGGAGATACTTATAAGAGAAATGTTGCAATATCCGCCGATTTCAAATATACTAGGAGTGTTGGTGCTTTCTGAAAATGAGAGCAGTGTGGATAATCTTGCAAAGATATTGGCAGATAAAATGAAATTATATCATGATGTTACCGTTCTTGGACCAACGCCTGCCGCAATCGCAAAGGCAAAGGATGTGTACCGCAGGATGGTCTATGGGAAATGTACAGATTATAAGATATTATGTTCAGTAAAAAACAGTTTTGAAGAATTTATGCAAGAAACGGAATCATTTAAAGATTGCCGGCTTAATTTTGAATTTAACTGCATTTGATTTTTTCTTTTAAAGTATATTAAAGATTAAAAATAATATAAATAAGATGGAGGATAAAAATATTATGGCAATAAGACAGATTAGAACAATTGGTGACGAAATACTTACAATGAATACAAGACCTGTTAAGGAGATGACACCGAGAATAAAAACTCTTATTGAGGATATGCTTGATACTATGTATGAAGCACAGGGAGTAGGTCTTGCAGCACCACAGGTAGGTGTGTTAAAGCAGATAGTTGTTATAGATGTAAGTGAGGAAGGCAATCAGCCTATTGTTCTTATAAATCCTGAGATTGTCAAGTTATCGGGAACACAGACAGGACAGGAGGGATGTCTTAGCGTGCCGGGAAAAGCCGGTATAGTTACAAGAGCAAACTATGCTAAGGTAAGAGCATTAAACGAGGATATGGTTCAGATAGAAGTTGAGGGAGAGGAACTTCTTGCAAGAGCGCTACAGCACGAAATAGACCATTTATCAGGTGTTCTCTATGTCTCAAAAGTTGAGGGTGAACTTGTCAGTGCATCCGCTGAGGAAGAATAGGGATAATCTGTTAGAAAATGATGCAAGGTTCAAAATACCCTGGACATCACAAAATATGAAAAGCTACATGCAGAAAAGAGGTTAAGTATGAATATAGTTTTTATGGGAACACCTGATTTTGCAGTTGGAACATTAAATGCTCTGATAGAAAGTGAGCATAATGTAATAGGAGTTGTGACACAGCCGGACAAACCTAAGGGACGCGGTGGAAAGATGATGTTTACACCTGTAAAGGAGGCTGCCGTCAAAGCAGGATTACAGGTTTATCAGCCTGAAAAAGTCAGAGACAGAAAGTTTATTGAAATATTGGAAAAATTGTCTCCTGATGTTATCGTTGTCGTTGCATTTGGACAGATATTACCTAAGGAGATACTTGAACTTCCTAAATACGGATGTATGAACGTTCACGCATCGTTACTTCCGAAACTAAGGGGAGCGGCTCCGATACAATGGTCTGTAATAGATGGAGATGAGGAGAGCGGAGTTACCATCATGCAGATGGATGAAGGTCTTGACACGGGAGATATGCTTCTTGTGAAAAAATATAAGCTTGACAAAAAAGAGACAGGCGGAAGTCTTTTTGATAAGCTTGCGTCATTTGGCGGTCCAATGATACTTGAAGTATTGGAACAGGCACAAGAGGGAAAATTAAACCCTGTAAAGCAAGATGATTCCAAACATACTTACGCAAAAATGTTGAGTAAGGCAACTGGAGACATTGATTTTACAAAGACTGCCGTAGAGATTGAGAGACTTATAAGAGGTTTGAATCCATGGCCGAGTGCATTTACTCATATTCACGGAAAAATGCTTAAAATATGGGAAGCAGATGTTTTAAGCGGTGAAGAGGTACAAAAATATGATATGACGGATTTAGAACCGGGACATATTGCATATGTCGATAAAAATAAGATGCTTATAAGTACAGAAGAAGGATACCTTGATGTAAAAGAGGTTCAGCTTGAAGGTAAAAAAAGAATGGAGATATCAGCGTTTCTTCGTGGTTATAAAGTAGAAAAAGGGGAAGCTTTAAATGGCTGATGAAGTTAATAACATAAATAAGATTAACAACATTGATAAAAATAATTACATTAATAAAATTAATGTAAGAAATCTTGCACTTGATGTTGTGGTGGATGTCATGGATAAGGGTGATTATTCTGACAAGGCGATACACGGTGCACTGGAAAAACATGGTGATCTTGAAAAAAGAGACAGAGCTTTTTTTACAAGACTTTGTCAGGGAACTATAGAATATGCTGTTCAATCTGATTATATTATAAATCTTTTTTCAAAGACAAAAGTCAGAAAAATGAAACCCGTAATACGCGGTATTCTGCGCATGGGGGTGTATCAGATAATGCATATGGACAGCGTTCCTGACAGCGCTGTATGCAACGAAGCTGTCAAACTTGCAAACAAAAGAAAATTTACAAATCTAAAAGGATTTGTAAATGGAGTTTTGCGAAATATTTCAAGGGAAAAAGATAATATAAAGTTTCCTGAAAAAAATAACGGATTTTGCAAATATGCTTCTGTTAAATACTCAATGCCTGAATGGATTGTCGAGTATATAAGAAGCCGTTACGGAGAAAAACGTGCAGAAAATATTTTTGAGGGATTTCTAAGTTCTGATAAGGGCATAAGTGTGAGATGCAATATTTCAAAAAGCACTCCCGATGAAATATTTATGATGCTTGAAAGCCAGGGAATGCAGGTTAAAAAAAGTGAACTTTTTGGTTATGCATTTAATATAGACGGATTTGATAAAATAACAGATATAGATGCATTTAACAATGGATATATACAGGTTCAGGATCAAAGTTCGATACTTGCGGGACATGTTTATTCTGTCAAGGGTGATGAAAATATAATTGACATATGTGCCGCACCCGGAGGAAAGACGCTTCATGCGGCGGACAGATTAAATGCGGCAGAAAAATCAGGCATTGGAAATATCATTTCATGTGACCTTACAGAGCAGAAAGTTAAACTTATAAGTGATAATATTAAAAGAAACGGTTTTAGAAATATATCAGTTGTGAAAAATGATGCCCTTGTCTATAAGAAAGAATGGGAAAATACAGCAGACATTATTATAGCAGACCTCCCATGTTCGGGACTTGGAGTAATCGGTAAAAAATGTGATATAAAATATAAAACAAAAAGAGAAGATATTGCTTCACTTTCAAAAATACAAAAAGAGATATTAAAAAATGTCAGCAGATATTTAAAAAAAGGTGGACAGCTCATTTACAGTACATGTACAATAGCAAAAGAAGAAAATGAGGATAATGCAGAATGGATACTTGAAAATCTGCCTTTTGAAAAAGCAGATATTTCAAAGAGAATGCCGGAAAAGTTAAAAAAATATATGACAGACAATTCATATATACAGATTTTGCCTGATATGGCACAGACAGACGGTTTTTTTGTGGCAGCATTTATAAAGAAGTAGGATGGTGATATATTGGCAGAAGATAAAATTGACATTAAGAGTTTGGACTTCATGGAATTGCAGGAACTCTTAGAGAGCATGGGTGAAAAAAAATTCAGAAGTAAACAGTTATATGACTGGATTCACAAGAATCTTGTTTTGAGTTTTGATGAGATGACCAATCTCTCAAAGGATATGAGAAAAAAGCTTGCTGATACATGTACAATAGAAGGTGCAAGAATTATAAAAAAACAGGTTTCATCTGACGGAACAGCAAAATTTCTAATGAGACTTTCAGACGGAAATACAGTCGAGAGTGTGCTTATGAAATATAAGCATGGAAACAGTGTATGTATATCAACTCAGGTGGGCTGCCGTATGGGCTGCAGATTTTGTGCATCGACTGTCGGAGGACTTATAAGAAGCCTTAAAACCTCTGAGATGCTTGACCAGATATATGAAATTCAGCGAAGTACCGGCGAGAGGGTTTCAAATGTCATTTTGATGGGAATTGGAGAACCGCTCGACAATTACGATAATGTCGTTAAATTTATCAGAATGTTATCTGACGATAAAGGGTTAAATATAAGCCAGAGAAATATTACGTTGTCAACTTGCGGACTTGTCGACAAACTTAAAAAACTTGTAGATGAGAAACTTACAATCACGATTGCGATTTCACTTCATGCACCGAATGATGAACTCAGGCGGGAAATGATGCCTATTGCTAACAGATATTCAATAGAGGAAATAATTGATGCATGCCGTTATTATGTGGATAAGACCGGCAGAAGAATCACATTTGAGTACAGTATGGTTGAAGGGAAGAATGACAGCAGGGAATGTGCCATGCAGCTTGTAAATCTTGTCAAAGGTTTAAACTGCCATATAAACCTTATACCGTTAAATCCGGTTGAGGGCAGAATGGGACAGCGCTCAAAGGGAGCAGATATACAGGCTTTTAAATTGCTACTTGAAAAAAATCACACAAATGTTACTATAAGAAGAGAGATGGGCAGGGATATTGATGCTGCCTGTGGACAATTGAGGAATAAAGAAAAAGGAGGAAACTACGATGAAAGCATATTCAAAGACTGATATTGGAAGCAAACGAACCATGAATCAGGATTCTGTTTACTGTAATGAAAATTCAGTTGGTAGTTTCCAGAATTTGTTTATTGTAGCGGATGGAATGGGAGGACACAAAGCGGGAGACTATGCTTCAAGACTTTGTGTCGAAAAAATTGTTTATGCCGTAGAACAAAGTAAGAGCATAACTCCGGTTACGATTTTGGAAGAGGCTGTTACAGAAGCTAATAAAGGTGTATTGGAAGAAGCAAAAGCAAATGCTGAATATGAGGGCATGGGTACAACTATGGTTGCATGCACACTTCAGAAAGATACATTATATATTGCCAATATAGGCGATTCACGTTTATATATTATAAACGACGATATAAAACAGATAACAAAGGACCATTCATGGGTAGAAGAAATGGTCAAAAAAGGTGAGCTTACAGAGAGTCAGGCGAGAATACATCCGCAGAAAAACATAATTACAAGAGCCTTGGGTATAGATGAGGTTGTTCATGCAGACTATTTTGAGATAGATGTAAAACCTGACGATAAAATACTCATGTGCAGTGACGGTCTTACAAACATGGTTGAGGATGAGGATATTGAATACATAATACGTCACAGCAGTTCTATAGAGAAAGCAGTGGAAAATCTTGTGGAAAAGGCAAACGAGAATGGTGGAAAAGATAATATTACGGTCATTTTAGTACAGATATAGAATAAGAAGATGTTGAATGAGAAAGCCGCCGTGTAAGGCAGAATGGAGGAAAGTATGATTAATCCCGGAATGATGATTAGTGATAGATATGAAATTATCGACAGAGTGGGTTCGGGTGGAATGGCAGATGTTTACAAAGCAAAATGTCATCGTTTGAATAGATATGTTGCAATAAAAGTATTGAAACAGGAATACAGCAGTGATGCTAAATTTGTGGCAAAATTCAGAGGAGAAGCACAGTCGGTTGCCGGTTTATCACATCCGAATATTGTAAATGTATATGATGTTGGAGAGGACAATGGTCTTTACTATATAGTAATGGAACTTGTTGAGGGCATAACTCTCAAGAAGTTTATTGAGAAGAAGGGAAAACTCGATGTAAAAGAGGCTGTAGGAATTGGAATACAGATTGCCCAGGGTATGGAAGCGGCACACAACAATCATATTATCCACAGGGATATTAAACCGCAGAACATAATCATATCAAAAGAAGGAAAAGTAAAAGTAACAGATTTTGGAATAGCAAAGGCTGCTACTTCAAATACGATTACATCAAATGCTATGGGTTCAGTCCACTATATAAGTCCTGAACAGGCGAGAGGCGGTTACAGTGACGAGAAAAGTGATATTTATTCACTTGGAGTTACTTTATATGAAATGCTTTCAGGTAAAGTGCCGTTTGAGGGAGAGAGCACAGTGACGGTTGCACTTGCTCATATTCAGAATGAAGCGACACCGCTTGAAGAACTTGATGCAACGATACCTTTGAGTCTCTCAAAGATTGTACAGAAATGTATGCAGAAAAAGCCTGATATGAGATATATGTCATCAGCAGCGCTTATTTCTGATTTGAAGAGGTCATTATCCGAACCTGACGGAGACTATGTCAATATTGTAGATGATGAGGATGATTTTTCACCTACAATAAAACTGTCAGATATAAACGATAAAGTAAAAGAAAATTATGCACCTGAAGAACCGCAGGAAGAGCAGCTTGAACAGGAACAGTCCGATGATGCCATAGACCCTAAGTTAGAAAGAATATTAAAGATATGCAGTATTGTTGTAGCGGCAGTTATAATTATAGTCATATTTTTGATAATCGGAAAAGTAAGCGGATGGTGGGGAAAGGGCATAAAGGAAGATACGAATACACCATCAGTTACAACGCAGGCTCCGGTAGAGGAGACGCCGGAAGTTACAGATGAGCCACAGGTGGGTATGGTTGATGTTCCAAATATTTCAAATCGTACACTTGAGGAAGCTCAGGAGATACTTGAGGAGAAAAAACTTAAATGGAGACTTGTCCCGGTTGAATCCGACGAGACACCAAATACTGTTTTGGAGCAGGATCCGGAGGCTGGAAGCAGTGTTGAAGAATATTCGCGTGTTACAATCAAATACAGCAAGGGAGACAGCGGAGTGACAGTACCTGACCTTGTGAAATATACGGAGGCAGCAGCCAAACAGAAACTTGAAGAACTAGGTCTCACTGTTTCCGGTACAGTAAAACAGTACAGTGATACGGTTGACAAAGGGCTTGTCTGTGGAACTGACCCTGTAGTAGGCTCAAGCGTAAAGAAATATTCATCTGTAAAGCTTATCATAAGCAAAGGACCTGAGAGCGACAATGTCACGATGCCGAATATTGTTGGAATAAAAGAGGCAGTTGCTCTTGACAGACTTACTGCAAGAGGACTTACCGGAAATACAACAAATGTTTCATATATATATTCAGATAAATATGCGAAAGGCATTGTTGTAGGGCAGGCTATAGAGGCAGGAACAAAAGTCCCTGTCGGAACGGTTGTCGATTATACGGTAAGTATGGGACCAAAGAAAACTGAGCCAAAGGTGACACCAAAACCGACACCTGTACCAAACTACACTTATGAAGGAAGTGTTACGGTAAGCGGAAATCCATTTGATTATGAAGATGATGACCCTGAGGTAATAAAACTTGTTCTCGAACAGGATGGAAAGTCGAAGACAGTATATAAGGGCACACTTTCATATGACGATTTTCCTAAGAAATTTACAATAAAGGGATGGAGTGAAAATAACGGTACCGTAACTTTATACAAGGGAGATGTTGCAACAGGCAATTCATACAATGTAGAATTTAAAAAGGTTAGGCAGTAATGCAGGGAAAAATAATTAGAGGAATTGGTGGATTTTATTATGTTCATATAGATTCAATAGGCATTGTTGAATGCAAGGCAAAAGGAATATTCAGAAACAAAAAAGTTAAGCCTTTGGTTGGAGACAATGTTGAGGTTGAAATACTTGATAAGGAAAAACTTCTTGGCAGTATAGAAAATATATTGCCAAGAAAAAATACGATAATAAGACCTGCAGCAGCAAATGTTGATCAGGCTATTGTTATATTTTCTGCTTCGGTTCCGAAGCCGAACCTGAATCTTCTTGACAGATTTTTACTTATGATGAAGACACAGGGAATTGCAACAGTTATTTGCTTTAATAAAAAAGATGATGCCGAGGAAGAATATCTTGAAGAACTTGCAGACAATTATCGAAAATGTGGCAGCAGAATTTTTATGACAAGTACGGTGACAGGAGAGGGAATAAAAGAATTTGGAGAATGTCTTAGAGGAAAGACCTCTGTGCTTGCAGGTCCTTCAGGTGTCGGCAAATCATCGCTCATAAATGTACTGTTTCCAAAAGCAGATATGGAGATAGGCGAGATAAGTGAAAAAATAAAAAGAGGAAAGCATACGACCAGACATTCAGAACTTTTTTCGTTAGGTGACGGGGTCTATCTTATGGATACACCAGGATTTACATCTTTGGGACTTCCTGAGATGGAAAAGGAAGAACTGAGGGAATATTATCCTGAGTTTGAGGAATATAAAAATACCTGCAGATTTTTAGGATGTGTTCACATTCATGAACCGCAGTGTAGTGTTAAAATTGCACTTGAAGAAGGAAAAATTCCTAAGGGGCGTTATGATAATTATAAGCAGTTTTTCGATGAAATAAGCAGTAAAAGAAAATATTAAGCACAGGAGGAACACTATACAATGGAGGACAGAATTAGTAAACTGGCACCATCAATATTGTCGGCAGATTTCTGTAGGCTCGGGGAGCAGATAAATGAACTTGAAAACAATAATATAGATCTTTTGCATATTGATATTATGGACGGAGTTTTTGTACCGTCAATATCTTTTGGAATGCCTGTTATCAAGTCAATAAGGAGGATAACAGATATGTTTTTTGATGTTCATTTAATGATAAGTGAACCCATAAGATATATAGAAGCCTTCGCAAAATGTGGAGTTGACGGAATTACAGTGCATGTTGAAGCATGTAAAGATCTTGAGGCAACGTTAGATAAGATAAAAGAGCAGAACATGAAATGTGCCGTGGCAATAAATCCAGATACTGAAATAGAAGAAATCACACATGTGCTTGAAAAAGTGGATATGGTCTTGGTTATGAGTGTATATCCGGGATTTGGAGGGCAAAAATTTATATTGGAGTCTTTTGAGAAGGTGGAGAGATTAGACAAGATAAGAAAAGATAAAAATTTGGATTTTCTTATTGAAATAGATGGTGGAGTTAATGTAGAAAATGCCGGAAAGATAGCAGAAAGCGGAGCTGACTGGCTTGTTGCAGGAACTGCCATATTTAGCGGAAATATAACTGAAAATATAAACAAAATAAAGGAGGAGATTTAATTGCTTCTTGAGACTATTCCTTTAGGCAGGACAGTGGAAATATATGTAGACAGGGAAGGCTATAGATACAGACTTACAAGCAAAGTAGAATATGCAGATGAAAAAAAAGTGTGCGTTACACTTATAGCGGCTCGTGGACGTGCATTCAAATTTATGCCGGAAGATAATGTCAGTATAATATACAGAGACAATGAGACTATGTGGGAGTGGCCGAATTGCAGGGCAGGAATTGCGAAAATGGAAGGTGTCCTGATACACTATTTTGAGATAAGTGATAAAGGAAAATCCTTTAACAGAAGAAATGCTTACAGAGTGACACTTGATACTGAGACAATGTTTGGATTTTATATGAATGCTTCGACAGGTATGAGGGTCTCTGAAATGCCATATCCGGATACTGATGATCCTGATTTTTTGAGTTATAAGACGCCGGTTCCTGAATTTGTTCAGGGAATGGTAAAAGATGTAAGTGAAACAGGCGTTAATATATGTCTTAATGTTTCGATGAAAACAGACGATGCAGTTTTCTTCAATATTCCTTCACCTCTTGGAGAACTCAAATCTAAAGCACAGATTGTGAGAAAAAGTGAAATAAATTCCAAGGGAAGCAAATATTCATATTCATATGGATGCGTTTTTCAGCAGACTGATAACAGACTGATAAAATACATATATGACATTCAGAGAGAGAGGTTGAAAAAGCAGAGAGAACTTCAGGAGAGAGAGGAAGAACTCAGAATGGAGATTTCTGCACAAAAAGGCCAGTTGGTGGGTGAAAATCCGGAAAGTGCCGAGTGATTATGAAAATATTTAATAAAACACTGATTATCAGCGGTGGAAAAACGGACATAGATTTTGCAAAAGAATATTTGGAAAAACATCAATTTGATACGGTTGTGTGTGCTGATTCGGGCCTTAATACGGCTTATGCGTTAGGATTAAAAGTTGATTATTTCATGGGAGACTTTGACAGTGTTTCATCAGATGTGTTAAAATTGTACATGGACAGAAAAATTCCAAATTCAACAGATGCAGAGTTTGTTCAGTATCCGGCAGAGAAAGATGCGACAGATACTGAACTTGTGCTTGATTTTGTGCTTGAAAACAATCCGTCAACAATCGTTATATTGGGAGCGACAGGCGGAAGGATAGACCACCTTCTTGCCAATATCGGAATATTATTGAAAGCATTAAAGAAAGATATTGAAACATATATTGTTGACAGATATAACAAAATTTTTCTTGTTTGGAAAAATACGGAGTTATATAAAGATGATATGTGGAATAAATATATCTCATTTTATCCCTATACGGATGAAGTGACAAATTTAAGATTATCAGGATTGAAATACGAACTGTACGGGGAGGACATAAAGATTGGAAGCAGCAGAACAGTGAGTAATGAATTTCCGGATGACTGTGACAAAGCCAATGTATCATTTGATGATGGGATTTTGATAGTCATACAGTCGAAGGACAAATGATAGCAGCAGGACAATAGGGGACTAAGATTAGGGGTTGCACTTTTTGCTAATGATAGTTCCAGTTTAAGGTTGCAAAACAGGAGGTAAGTATGAATGAAAAAGAAATTGTAGAGAAGTTTGTCGTAAAGTTCAGGAAGTACAGCAAAAAATCTGAGCGCGTTAAAAAAACAAATCAGATGGTTATAGCATGTATGACCATAATCAAAGGTTTTCTGATGTTTGGATTTATAACTCAGATAATTTTGGGAAAACAGGGGGAGATAATGATAGTAATACCTGCAGCCATGTTAGCTGTAAGTATTATAGCGGATTGGTTATTGTATATTAAGGATTATTCATCAGCTGTCTTAAAAAATGTGATGATTTACGGTTTTCTGATAGTATATGCACTTCTTAATTTCATGAACGGTTCAGAGTTTGTAATCTTGTACATTATTCCACCATTGCTTTGTTGTATGCTTTATTATAACAAAAAGTTTAATGTAAGTATTGTGATAGCTGCGATACTCATAATTGTGATACGTGCAGTAAAAGAAATGATTTTGATTGGAACAGTAAAACAGTCAGAATTTATGATGATGGCAATTACGGTTATGACACTTTTGTTTTTCCAGTGGGCGGCAAGGGTGTTAAAGCAGTTTGATCACGATGCCATGCATACAATGCAGGATGAGCAGAAGAGACAGGATATAATGATGAAAGATATCATGGATGTTGCTGATATGACTAGAACAAAAGTTGAAGAAACATCGGACAGAATGATAGGATTGAAGAATTCAACAAATTCGGTAAACCAGTCATTACATGAGATTGCACAGGGGATATTAAGTACGGCAGAAAGTATACAGGAGCAGTCGGAGATGACAGGTAAGATTCAGACTGCAGTGCGGATTGCCAAAGAGAATACGGCAGAAGTTGTCAAGTCAGCCCAGACATCGGCAGAGCAGATGAACAATAATACTCAGCGAATGGAGATGTTGAAAAAGCAGTCTGATGACATAGAGGCAGTTGAACTTGATGTTGAAAAGGCAATGGATGAACTTAGGGCTAAAGCAGAGGAAGTTTCAAATATAACCAAGGTTATCTTTTCAATATCAGACCAGACGACACTCCTTGCATTAAATGCTTCCATAGAGAGTGCAAGAGCAGGAGAGGCAGGAAAAGGTTTTGCTGTTGTTGCTGACCAGATAAGAGACTTGTCGGATCAGACAAAGAAGTCAACAGAACAGATAGAACAAATTGTCAATCAGTTAAATGAAAATGCCGACCTTACGGCAAACCTTGTAGGCAGATCAAAAGCTGCGGCAAGTAAACAGAAAGAACTTATTGAGGAAAATGTAAAGAGCTTTGACGAGCTTAGCAGACAGTCAGAAGAACTGTCAGAGCGTGCAGACAATCTTGAACGTGAGATTGAAAATCTGTTGGAATCAAATAACCGTATAGTTGAGAGTATTACACAGCTGTCTGCTGTAAGTGAAGAAGTCACTGCAAGCACGCAGGAGGCAAGCAATATGAGTGAGAATGACATGAAAGAACTTGAATCTGTTGCAGGTAGTGTATTTGAGGTTCAGGAAACGGTTGATAAGTTGAAGAAATATAATTCAGATAAAGCATAGTAAATGTTTTATGGTGCGATAATAAATAGTCAGGGTGAACATATTGATATTTGCTCTGGCTATTTTTATGAAAAATTAGGTTTTTCTAAGTACGGTGAGATAGGACTTGATGAGGGGTGTCCTCATATCTGGATGAAGAAAGTATTAGTTTAAATATGCGAATAAAAAAATTTTGTTTGAGCATACTATTTTGGAACAAAAAAATTAAAAACATTATCAGGAGGGTTTCAAATGGTATTAGAACAAAAAGAGATGGATGTTATAAAGGAGTTACAGACACAGGAAAAAAGCTGTGTAGAGAAATATCGCAGATATAAAGAGCAGGCATGTGATATGGAACTTAAAAATCTGTTTGAAAAAATTGAAAAACTTGAACAGAAACATTATGACACACTTGGAAAGGTTCTTGAAGGAGAGGTGCCTGAGTGTAACTGCAATGATGATGATGGTAAAGACTATGAACCGCCGGTGACATACACTCAGGCTGATAACAGTGAAGATAAAAAGACAGACTGTTTTTTAGTGACAGATTGTATTGGAACAGAAAAGATGGTTTCGTCAGAATACAATTCAAAAGTATTCCGATTTGCAAATGCTGCACTTAGAAAACTGATGGCGGATATTCAGATTGAAGAACAGAATCATGCGGAGATGCTTTATAAATATAAGACGGCTAACGGAATGGCATAAGCTTTTTGAATTCCTTGTATTTTTATATCTGCTTTGGTAAAATATATAAAGTATTAAATTTTTGATTTTAAATCTTAAAATCGGAGTTTGCAAAGTCATGCTGACACAGAAGGAGGACCAAAGATGGATTTTTATAATAGAGCATTGGAATTAAAAGACGAGACGATACAAAACAGACGGAATATTCACAAAAATGCGGAAGTCGGTCTTGATACACCTAAAACTAAAGCATTTGTAATTGAAAAATTGAAAGAATACGGATTGGAGCCTGAAGAATGCGGTTATGGAGTTACGGCACTTCTTGGGAAGAAAGAAGGTAAAGTTCTTTTGCTTCGTGCAGACATGGATGCACTGCCTATGGCTGAGCAAAGCGGTGAAGAATTTGCATGCCCTTCAGGAAAAGAGGCTCATACATGTGGCCATGATTTTCATGCCGCTATGCTTCTTACTGCCGCAAAGATGTTAAAAGAAAACGAAGATTTGATTGACGGAACCATTAAATTCATGTTCCAGCCGGCAGAGGAGACATTTGAAGGCAGTAAAAACATGATAGAGAACGGCATTTTGGAAAATCCGAAAGTAGATGCAGCACTTGCGTATCATGTATCACCCGGAAAGATGCCTGTAGGTTTGTTTATGTACAACTCAAAAGATACTATGATGTATTCTGTTGACGGTTTTAAGATTACGATAAAGGGAAAAGGCTCTCACGGGGCGTATCCTCATGTAGGTGTTGACCCGATAAATATCGGTGTTCATGTTCATCTTGCATTGCAGGAACTTATAGCAAGAGAAAGTGACCCGTCAAAAGCATGTGTTCTTACTGTTGGTCAGTTTAAGGCAGGAACGGCGGCAAATATAATTCCGGAACAAGCGGTTTTACAGGGGACTATCCGCACAAATGACAATGAGGCAAGAGAGAAACTTGTGAGAAGAATGAAGGAAGTGGCGAAAAAAACGGCAGAGGTTTACAATGGAACAGCAGAGATTGAGATGATTTCCGAGGTACCTCCACTTATATGCAATCCTGAATTTACAAATGAGATTGTAAGTTATATGAAAGAGACAAACATTCCGGGACTTATGCCATATCCTGATGTGTCAGCAAGTGCTTCCGAGGATTTTGCCGTTATAGCAGAAAAAGTTCCAAGCACGTTTATGTATTTATCGGCAGGCTATATGGATGAGCGTGGAGAATATCCGGCACATCATCCGAAGGCGAGATTTAATGAGGACGTTTGTCCGATAGGCTCGGCTTGTCTTGCACATTGTGCCGTAGAATGGCTCAGTAAGCACAAATAATTTCTAAATCAAAGAAATTCTGTGAAAATAAAATAAGATGATAAAAGGGGTAAAATACCAGATAGCAATTTGTATGTAAATATATATTGCTATCTGCTTTTGAACCTTGCATAATAATATAAAATTACAAGGAGAAGAAAAATGGCAGATACACAGAATACACAGGTTGCAATACCGCTTCCTGAAAATAAAAGAAAATGCGTACAGGCAGGCTGCATATGCATGATGCTTTCGGTAGCGATGTACGGGCTCGTTTTTGCAACACTCACATCACCTATATTGGAGAGCGTAAATGCGATGGGATATGTCGGATTGTTTTCGATATTCTCGGCACTTGGTTTGTCTATTATGACACCAATCGGTGGTAAACTCGGTGATTTGATTGGACGCAGAAACATAGTAGTGATTCCGGGAATTATATGTGCGGTATGCGGTATCGCATTTGCATTTGTGCGTTCGCTTGTTCCGCTTATGGTATTAAGACTTTTGATAAGTCTTGCACAGGGAGCATTTACCGCAGCACCTTACATTATAACAGGACTTATAAATGAGAGAAAAAAAGTGCCAAAGGCGATGGGAATGCTTGCGACATCGATAGCGGTAGGTGGTTTTGGCGGAAGTATTTTAGCAGGAATTCTCACAGATATGGGAATGCTTCAGGCAGCGATAATTATGCCGGCAGTACCTCTTATAGCAGGAGTGATTCTTATCGGTTTAAACCTTCCAAACCAGAAGAACGAGGAAAGCGTAAAACTCGATGTACCGGGAATAATAACACTTGTTATTGCACTTTGCGGCATATTGCTTGCACTTAATTTTGGTTCTTCTGTAGGATTTACACATCCTGCAATTATAGCCGGCTTTATTATTGGTATTGTGGCGTTGATTGTGTTTGTCAAAATTGAAAACAAAACGGATGAACCGCTTATACCGATGTACTTATTTAAAAACAAAAAATATACTGTTCTTCTTGTGATAGGCTTTATATGTTATTTTTATCAGAATGCTATGAATGTATATGCACCTATAGGGGCATTGCAGGTTATGAAAGCATCTACAAGTCTTACGGGAGCGTTACAGATGCCTAGAACCTTGCTTACAATAATACTTCCTACAATTGCCGGAGTATGGGTTGGCAAGAAGACTGCAAATGCATGGAAAGCTATGGTTGTGGCAACTGTTTTTGTTGTGATACCTATGGCTATGATGGCATTTACCACACCATCTACATCAATAATGTTATATTTTATTGCACTTACTGTTACGGGAATTGCCGAAAGTTTCAGAGCAGTTTCAATTACGCCGACGGCACAGGCAACTTTGGAACCGCATGACATGGGTGTAGGAACATCACTTGTGAATTTTGCAAATTCGCTGGCACAGACTATCTCGGCAGCAGCTTTTGCGGTTGCTTACAATGCGTGCACGGCATCTGATCCTACGAATACCGCATTTATAAAAAATGGTGTAAATGCAGTATTTATAGTGGCAGCTGTAGTTACAGCGGCAGGATTTATTTTGGCTGTTGCAGTTATAAGACCACTTATAAATGAAAAATAGTTGTCTGCTTATTCAGATGTAGTAATAATGTTAATTAAAGATTAAAGCCTGTTTCTCAAAAAAGAAAGAAAATCTGTTTTGGATTTCCTTTCTTTTTTGTTATATATGCACTAAAAACAGGTGAATTTCGCTGATAAAATTGTCTTAAATTACATGCAATTGCATTGGTATTTTAAGGGTAGTTAAATTATAAACAATGATATAAAATTTTAAATATAATGAATGATAAAGTTAATTAAAAATACTTTACAGAGTTATAATTTAACAGCTTAAAAATAAAGGAGAGATTGTAATGAAAAAAAGAAGGTTGAAAAAAGTAATGACAGGAATGCTTACGGGTGCACTTGTTATTTCCGGGTTTGGGATAGGAGGCTTTGCACAGAAAGCAAAAGCAGACAGTACAGAGCTTAACTTAAATGGAAAGTACCATGCGGCACTGGGAATCCAGACGTGTAATGTGGAGTGGTTTTCACGTTTTGGATATTATGGAAAAGATGACAACAAATATTATGGTACAGATAAATTTGCAAAACTTGTAGGAAATGATAAAACTGCAAAGGGAACTTTCAATGATGTTGAGATTGCAGGGAACGGAACGTATGAAGTATCACTGACAAATGCAGAATTTCAGGGTGAAACAGCAATATCACAGCTGCATATTGCAACGGATATACCGGTCAAAGATAAAGATGACCTGATTAAATTTACGGATGTAAAGGTTACGGTAAACGACAAAGAGTTTGTTTCTTATGACAATGCAATACTTGAAAATGAAAAATATAATAAAAACGGAGCAGTTATACTTATTGCAAATCATTGGAGAACAAATGTTGTTGCAGCACTTAAAGATAAAGGTGTTTTAGAGGATTCAAGCAACGGATACAATCTTTTGAACGGCAAAGGCAAAGAGAATATATCAGTAACATTTACAGTATCAGGATTCAATTATAATAAGGGTGAAACTCCTGACGGAGAGCCAATAATAATTGATGTTTCACCGGCAGCAAAAGTCGGTACAAAAAAGAAAGTATCAGGGAATACATATGTAGTTACAAAGTCTGATAAAAAAACAGGAACTGTAGCACTTGTTGCAGGAAAGAAAACAGCTGCAAAAGTTACAATACCGGGTGCCGTCAAAATAGGAGATTATTCATATAAAGTCACAGAAGTCAGAGCTTCGGCATTTGCCGGAAGCAAAAAAATTACAAGCATAAAGCTTGGAAAGAATGTTGTAAAAATAGCCGATAAAACATTTAGCGGATGCAGTAAACTTGACACTATTGATTTATCTTCAAATACATCACTGAAAAGTGTTGGAAAAAATGCAATAAAAGGAGTATCAGCAAAGTGTGTAATTAAAGCTCCGAAAAACAAAAAGGCAGCATATAAGAAATTATTTGCAGGAAAAGGGAAAAAAGTAACAGTGAAATAATTTATCACTATCAGGTTGCAAAGCGGATTGTGAATATCCGTCTGACCATATAAAATAAGGAAGGAATGGTACTAAAATGAAAATAGCAAAGAACTTTAAAAAGGCAGCAGCACTTACGCTTGCAGGAGCAATGGTATTGTCACTCTCAACAGGAGCACAGGCTGATGCAGCAAAGAAGAAAAAACTTGATCTTAATGGAAAGTATCATGCGACAATGGGCATCCAGACATCGACAAAGCTTTGGTATAACCATTTGGGATATTATGAGAAAACTCAGAATAAGTATTATAAGACTGATAAGGCGGACAAGATAGTATATACAAACCCTGATACACAGGAAGAAACAACTGCAACAGGTACATTTACTGATGCAGAGATAGCAGGAAACGGAACATATACTTTGAAACTTGAAGGAGCAGACTTCCAGGGAGAGACAGCGATTTCACAGCTTCATATTGCTACTGACATTCCTTTAAATGACAAGATTAAATTTACAAATGTAAAGGCAAAAGTGGATGGCAGAGAAGTTACTTCATTTGATGAAGGAGTTCCTGAGAATGAAGAGCCATACTTACAGGGAGGAACAGTTATTCTTCTTATGAACCATTGGCGTCCTGAACTTGTTAAACAGCTTCAGGAGGACGGACTTTCAGAGAGTGCTGAGAGCGGATACGATTTGCTCAAAGGTACTACTGATGAAAGCGTAGAGATTACATTTACTGTTTCAGGATTCAATTATGACAATCCGGATGCTGTGGAGGAAACACCGGAACCTACACAGGCAGCAGACAGCAGCAGTGTTTCGGGTTCAACTTCAGGCAGTGAAACAGACAGTGACAGTTCCGGAGTTCCTGTTGTACCTATTGTTATAGTAGTTGTGGTAGTAGTTGCGATCGGCGGCGTTATGGTTTTCAAATCTAAGAAAAAATAATTTTAAATTTCTTATACTTTAATATTTAAATGCCCTATAAGCAGCAAAAATGTTTATAGGGCATTTTTGCCGCATAATAGAGGTTTCAAGATACAGGTGAAAAAAGTTCTACAGGACTTCCTAAATCAAATGTGTTATACTATGATTTGTACTTGCGCACAAACTTGAGATGCCCTGAAAAGAGGGCAAGAATGGAGAATGATATGATTATTTTTGACGAAAAAGAAAAGATATTTAAAATTGACACGGAAAATACAAGCTATGTGATGGGAGTTATCGACGAGAAATATCTTGTACATATTTATTATGGAAAGAAACTTTCTGGTACTCATCTTGCCTATCTTCTTGATATGGACAAGGAGGAACTTTCGGAAATTCATATAAATTACGGAGAGAAGTCATCATTTCTTGACAGACTTCCTATGGAATATCCGACATCGGGAATGGGTGATTTTAGACAGAGCTGTATAGAAGTGGCAGAAGATATAGGAAAATACGGTGTAGAGCTTTACTATGAGTCGTATGAGATTATTGACGGAAAACCTGAACTTGAAGGACTGCCTTCGACATTTGGTGATGATGTACAGACGCTTTGTATAAATTTAAAAGACGATATCCTGAAACTGGAAGTTGAGCTCAGATACTCTGTTTTCACCGGAAATGATGCAGTTATGAGAAGTGCTGTTATCTCGAATTATGGAGATAAGCCGTTATACCTTGACAAAGTATTATCTGCTTGTGTTGAACTTGGCTACGGGCAGAATGAATATATTACTCTTCACGGTTCATGGGCAAGAGAGAGAAGAATTGACAGACAGAGAGTGGGATTTGGATACCACAGTGTAGAATCGTCACGTGGAATATCAAGCCATCAGGAACATCCTTTTATGGCAGTTGTCTCTGAGGGGGCAACTCAGGAAACAGGCGATGTATATGCGATGAATTTTGTGTATTCGGGAAATTTTGTCTCATTTATTGAAAAGAGCCAGTTCGGTTCACAGCGTTTTGCAATGGGAATAAATCCCAGAGGATTTTGCTGGAAACTTGGTGCAGGAGAAAAATTTGCCGCACCTGAAGTTGTAATGGTATATTCCGATTCAGGTCTTGACAAAATGACTTCAACATTCCATGACCTTTACAGGGAACATCTTATAAGAAAGTCATGGGTTTACAGTAAAAGACCTGTGCTTATAAACAACTGGGAAGGCACATATTTTGATTTTGACGAGAAGAAGATATTTGATATAGCCAAAGAAGCCTCAAAACACGGAATAGAGATGTTAGTCATGGATGACGGCTGGTTTGGAAAAAGAAACGATGACAGAACAAGTCTCGGAGACTGGTTCGTAAACGAAGAAAAATTAAAAGGTGGCTTAAAGAAACTTGTAGATAATGTAAATTCTTTGGGAATGAAGTTTGGAATATGGTTTGAGCCTGAAATGATTTCGCCCGAATCGGAGCTTTACAAAAAACATCCTGACTGGGCAGTACATATTGAGGGAAGAGAGCCGGGACAGGTCAGAAATCAGCTTGTGCTCGATTTGAGCCGCAGGGAAGTTATAGAATATGTATATGAATCAGTAGCGTCTATTTTAAGACAGGCAAACATTGAGTATGTAAAATGGGATATGAATCGTCCGTTTACCGATATAGGAAGCAGTGAGCTTGATGCTGACAGACAGGGAGAGATAATGCACAGACATACACTTGCGGTTTATGAACTGCAGGGAAGACTCTTAAAAGAATTTCCTTATCTTCTTCTTGAAAACTGCTCAAGCGGCGGAGCGAGATTTGATCCCGGAATGCTTTATTTCAGTCCTCAGATATGGTGCTCGGATGATACGGATGCGATTGAAAGGCTTGCTATCCAGGAGAGTACGGCACTTATGTATCCGCTGTCTGTAATAGGAGCGCATGTGTCTGACTGCCCAAATCATACGGTAGGCAGAGTTACTCCGTTTAAGACAAGAGGAATTATTGCTATGGCGGGAACTTTTGGGTATGAGTTAGATGTTACAAAGATACCTGAAGAGGACAGAGATATGATAGCTTCACAGGTTGAGACATACAAAAAATACTGTCCGCTCATTCAAAGTGGTGACTATTACCGCATAGCGTCTTATCAGAATAATCATTATTTTGACTGCTATGAGATAGTGTCAAAGGATAAAAAAGAAGCAATCTTTGTGTTTGTACAGGTGATTGCACAGCCTAATATGCATAGCATAAGAGTTAAACTTAAAGGTCTTGATAATGAAGCAAAATACAAGATAAACGGAACCGTATATGATGCAGATGCGCTTATGAACGGTGGATTTATTATTAAGAGACCTTGGGGAGATTTTCAGGCAGAATTGTTCCATATTGAAAAAATTAACGATTAAGTTATGGATTACTGACAATTTACTTAAATTATGATAATTTTTAAGTAAAAGTTAATATGTTCATGTGCTTACAGAGGAGGCATGAAAGGTTCGGCTGTTGCATATGTATCATCATATTTGCTCGGAGGCGTTATGGAAGAACTTAAGGTAAAATCATAGCAATTGGAGGAAGAAAATATGGCAAAAGCAGTAAAATTATCAGATATTGCTGCGAAAATCGGGGTAAGTACAGTTACGGTTTCAAAGGCTTTATCAGGTCAAAAAGGCATGAGTGATGAGTTGAGAGAGCGTATAGTTGCCCTTGCTGATGAGATGGGTTATGTCAAGAGAGTACAAAATAAAGAAAAAGAAACAGGCAGAAGTTTTAATTTGGGTGTTATAGTTGCCGAGAGATATATAGTTGAAAAACAGTCTTTTTATTGGAATATATATCAGGAAATTTCCCAGAGAGCAATCAAAAAGAGATGTTTTACAATGATTGAGATTGTAGAATACGCAGCGGAAAACGGATGTGTTATGCCAATACTTTTATCTGAAAATAAGGTTGACGGCATTATCGTAATGGGAGCATTCGGAAAAAAATATATGAAAGCAGTAGAGAGATGGACGAAAGATTTTCCGGTTCTTTATTTCGATACCACTATAGGTGATGAGGCAGGAGATTATATTGTGAGCAACAATCTTTACGGTGGATATAATATGACAAATTATCTTCTTGACAGAGGACACAAAAAGATAGGATTTGTAGGCACAAGACTTATGATACCGAGTATTGATGACAGATTTTTTGGATATCTTAAAGCTCTTATGGAAAGAGGTATTGAGTACCGCAAGGACTGGATTATCGATGACAGAGACAATGTGTATGGAAAAATGGACTATGACAGACAATTTATTCTGCCAAAGGAAGTTCCAACGGCATTTTTCTGTAACTGCGATAAAGCTGCAAGTCTCATTATCAGAAAACTTGAAGAAGCAGGGTACTCAGTGCCAAATGATGTATCGGTTGTCGGATTTGACAATTTTGAATATGATCAGGAAGCGGATATAGGAATTACTACATATGAGATAAATATAGGTGAGATGGCAACGAGGGCTGTCCACATTATGATTCATAAAATGCAGAATGCATCTTATTCTGCAGGAGTTTTTTCTATACAGGGAAAAATAATAGAGCGTGATAGTGTGAAAACCATAGATGGGAGCATACCATATGCCGATTAAAAATGAATTTTAATCTTTAAATAAATCATGCAATAAAGGGAGAAACGCTTATCCTTGAACTTGACGGAAAAATGCAGATAGTTGCCTCTGTTGCCAAATAATTTTAATATGATATGACTTTGGAACGATATAAATTTTTTAGGGGAATTTATATCGTTCTTTGTCGTATTTCTATTTGTTTAATGGAAAATTGTATAAGATTGACAAATGTATTGTTGTAGGTTAGGATAGGGATTATAAATAGGTGAAGTCTGAAAGTGAGGTTTTATGTTTGTTGTAAGATGGTTTTTAGGGCTTGGAACACGTATTAAGAGTATTTTGATTACTGCGCTGATACTTATTCTGATTTTTGGTACGATTTTGGTGAAAGTTCATTTTTCAAAGAAAGCAGTACCAAAAGTTTCATATTCTAATGTTTATTCCGAAAGGATTGAGGGGATAAGTGAACTTGCGGTATTGGGTACAACGTACAATGGGATTACCGAGGTTAGAAATGAGTGGTTTTTAGATGTGCTTGACGAAGTTGCACTTATGGAATATAAGGCGGAAGTAAAAGTCGGAGTTGAACTTTCAAAAGCAGAAGTAAAAGTTGATGACAAGAAAAGAAAGATTGATATTAAATTGCCGTCAGCGGATGTGATTGATATAAATATATTAAAAAGCAGCATAAAATGGGATCAGGTTTCATGGAACAAACTCGAGGGAAAGCAGTTTTTAAAGCAGGGACAAGCCCAGGCGGAACTTGAATGCAGGGAAAAAATAGATAAAACGGATATGGTCGAAAAAGCAAATATGAGAGCAAAGGTACTTGTCGAGGATATGTTTGAGAGTGCAAAAAAGTGCGAAAATCCATATACGGTAAATGTATCAGTAAAGCAAAACGGAGACATCAGTGAAAATGTCAGTGTCAGATAGTGAAATGAGAATTAAATCTGTGATACATTTGGTGTACTGTTAAAAAGATGAAGTGAGGTAAAATGGCAGACAATAAAATGACGGATAAAAGCTTAAAAGAAAAGGTTTTGGACAACAGACTTGTTCGCAGCATAATAACTGTTGTGGCGGTTATGTGCGTGGCATTTATAATACTTTTGGTAAAAATTAATATTGACAATAAAGATGCACGAAGTTCTGTTGTGACTGAAGATTTTATAAGCGGACAGCTTCAGGAATTAAACGAACTTGCCACTTCTAAAGTCATATATGACGGGGTCGTTGAAATGGAAGATGACAGCGGTATATTTAAGAAAAAATTTTATGTTAAATACACCGGTGAGGTTAAATCTTATGTAGATATGTCGAAAGCAGATATTAAGATAGATGACAGAAAAAGAAAGATAAGTATCACACTGCCGCATGCAACTGTCGGTGAGCCTAACATAGGAAACAATTATCAGTTCTATGATACTTCCTGGATAAAATCAGATAGTCTGGAGGCGGGCACAAAAGCACTTGTTAGAGCTGAGGAAGACTGCAAAAAGAAAATTGATGAAAAAACAATGATTGAAACAGCGGACGGTTATGCAAAAGAAGCAGTTGAAAATCTGCTGTCATCATTTAAAGATATTTCAGAGCCTTATACTTTCGAGGTGAAATTTAAATAAGAACAATATAGTATTGTTTACAATAGCTGCTGTGACGATTGTTACGGCAGTATTTTTTGCGATTTTTTTATAATCATGGTATAATGATACAAATACTACTAAATCTGTAGCATTTGTAGAAATTTAATGGCGCTGTTTATATTGAAAGTATGAACAGCAGAAAAAAATGATAGGAGAGGATTTAAAATACTATGAAAGATTATACGATTAACACTAACTGTGTTCAGGCAGGATATACTCCGGGAAACGGTGAGCCAAGACAGATACCGATTTATCAGTCTACAACGTTTAAATACGATACAAGTGAGGACATGGGAAAATTGTTCGACCTTGAAGCAGAAGGATATTTTTATTCAAGACTTCAAAATCCTACAAACGATCTTGTGGCTGCCAAAATTGCACAACTTGAAGGAGGAAGTGCAGGAATGCTTACATCATCCGGACAGGCGGCAAACTTTTTTGCAATGTTTAATATCTGTGAGACAGGAAGCCATATAGTGTCATCTTCATCTATATACGGAGGAACATTTAATCTTCTTGCAGTTACGATGAAGAAAATGGGAATAGATGTTACATTTGTCGACCCGGATTGTACAAAAGAAGAGCTGAATGCTGCATTTAAGGAAAATACAAGAGCGGTATTTGGTGAGTCGATTGCAAATCCGGCACTGACCGTACTTGATATTGAAAAATTCGCAGAGGCGGCACACGAACACGGAGTACCTCTTATCGTAGATAATACATTTCCGACACCGGTAAATTTAAGACCGATAGAGTGGGGAGCAGATATTGTTACGCATTCGACAACAAAATATATGGACGGACACGGAGCTGCTGTTGGCGGAGCAATTGTTGACAGTGGAAAATTCGACTGGATGGCACACGCAGACAAGTTCCCGGGACTTTGTACGCCTGATGAATCATATCATGGCATTACATATGCAGAGAAATTCGGAAAAGAGGGTGCATTTATTACAAAATGTACATCACAGCTTATGAGAGATTTGGGATGTATTCAGTCACCTCAGAGTGCATTTATCCTTAATCTCGGACTTGAGTCTCTTCATGTACGCATGCCAAGACATGTAGAAAACGGACAGGCTGTTGCCGAGTTTCTTGAAAAGCATGAAAAGGTGGAATATGTGAATTATCCTACACTTCCGTCAAACAAATACTATGAAATGGCAAAAAAATACCTTCCGAACGGTGGTTGTGGTGTTGTCTCATTTGAGATAAAAGGCGGAAGAAAAGCGGCAGAGAAATTTATGAAGAATTTGAAACTTGCAGCTATAGAAACACATGTAGCAGATGCGAGAACATGTTGTCTTAATCCAGCGACATCTACACACAGACAGATGACAGATGAGCAGTTAAAAGAAGCAGGAATATCTGCCGGTCTTATAAGAATATCTTGCGGTCTTGAAGATAAAGAGGACCTTATAGCGGATATTGCACAGGCACTTGAAGCGTAAAGGCAGTGCATGTGTTTTTGTGAAATTCTAAATGTATATAATGACAGATAGACAAAAAGACAGAAAGAAAATAATCTTCCTGTCTTTTTGTCGTTAGATGGAAGTCTATAAATAAGTGTCAAAAGTGTTAAAAATTCTATACCTTCCAGTGATAGTTTTTTGATTTTGATATATGCATTTCCGGCATAAACGATATAATTGGAGTCCTTGTATAAAGAGGTGTTACTTAATCTAAAGTTGTCGAAAAATATTATTTGACATAAAAGTATCATAAAAAAATTCCAACTTGACCTTGACAATAAAATATCTCACCACTATAATGATAGCTGTATTAATAAGTTACGTTTACATAGAGTACAGAAACATCATATATCTGTGTATTCGTTACCAAAAAGAAAAAATGGAGGCAGACACATGAGAAGAAAAGTGGGAAGAAAGGTCATTTCGACTGTATTATCAGCTGCTTTAATTACATCTGGAATCGCATTTCAGAGTAGTGACATATCAGCAGCTAAGAAAGTTACAAAGTTAACTTTAAACAAGAAGAGTGCTACATTATATCAGGGAGCTGATAAGGCATATTCTTCAATTACATTGAAAGCTACAGTAAAACCTAGCAAGGCCGCAAAGGTTAAATTTACAACAAGCAATAAAAAGATTGCTACAGTAACAGCAAAGGGTGTTGTAAAAGCTAAAAAGGCAGGAAAAGTTACAATTACTGCAAAAGCCGGAAGCAAGAAAGCTGTATGTAAGGTAACAGTAAAAAAAGTATCTAAGAAAGTCAAGAAAGTAACAGTAAAGAAATCTAAAGTTACAGTTTATGTTGGCAAGACAAGCAAAATTTCTGCAACAGTAACTCCAGCAAAAGCAACAATTAAAAAAGTTAAATATACAACAAGCAATAAGAAAGTTGCTACAGTAACAGCAAAGGGTGTTATTAAAGGTGTAAAAGCCGGAACAGCAAAGATAACAGTTGCAGCAGTTGACGGAAGTAAAAAGAAAACTACAGTTGCAGTTACAGTTAAGAAAAAGGCTGCAAAACCAAGTACAGCTCCTACAACAGAGCCAAGTACAGCACCAAGTACAGCTCCTACAACAGAGCCAAGTACAGCACCAAGTATAGCTCCTACAACAGAGCCAAGTGCAAAACCATCTACAGCACCAAGTATAGCTCCAAGTGCAGAGCCATCTACAGTACCAAGTATTTCACCAAGTCCAAGTGCAACACCTGGCAACAATGGCGGCGGTTCATCATCAAGTGGAGATACAACACCTGTATATTCAGAAGTAAAGGCTATTGACAATGGTAATGGCACTGTTACATACCCTCTTAATACAGATAAGACTTACAAAGTTATATATGGTAGTGAGAGCGCTGAGATTACAGCAAGAGATGTTGAAACTATTATGACATATGTTAAAACATATGCAGGACAGGCAAATACATATAATACTGTTGCATCAGCATATGAGAAATTTAATGCAAAGATTAAAACTGCTGAAGGACAGAGTGCAAGCTTAGACAATCTTGATGCAGGAAAAGTAACAGTAAAACTTACAGGTAATGACACATATCATATAACAGTTGCAGGAAAAGCAAATACTTCAGCAAATGGAGAATATGATGTAAAAGTTACAGTTTTAGGTGACAATGTTAAGGTTGAAACAACTGATTCAACAAACAAGACAGTTACAGGAACAATAACAAGCATTACAGCTAAGAAGATTGTTGCTAAAGATATTAAGGTTACTAAAGATACAAAAGTAGTTGATATTGCATCAGCAACAGTAGAACTTAGCGACCCATATGTAAGAGTTACAGTTCCAAAGTCTGACAAACTCAGCAACTTAAAAGTTTATGCTAAATAGCATTGTTTAAAAACCCCTTTGTTAAATATTATATGGTGGCTGCCGTAAATTTTGCGGCAGCCATAAATTAACAAATCTGATAAAAACGGATAAGTATATTGAAAAGAGTATCGAATATGAATAAGACAAGAATAAAGAAAAGTATAGCAATATTGACATCGGCTGCAATTTTATTAACAGGTATTTCAGTATCAGCAGCCACAAAAAATATAAAATTTGTAAAGAGCAAGCAGACAGTTTATGTAGGAAAAAAATTAACTTTGAAAATAAGCGTGCCAAAAAAATATAAGAAACAGACTTCAAAAATAAAATGGAGTTCTTCAAATAAAAAAGTGGCAGTTGTAAATAAAAAAGGCGTGGTTACAGCAAAGAAAACAGGTAAAACAGTGATTAAGGCGAAGTTTTATGGGACAACAGCTAAGTGTACCGTTACTGTAAAGAAAAAAGCAACAACAGTAAAGCCGACGGTTAAGCCTGATACAACAGCAACACCGGCTCCAACAGCAGTGCCTGCAGAAAGCAGTACACCGACAGAAAGTTCAGTACCAACAGAGAGCAGCAAGCCTTCTGAAACTAAAACACCTGTAGAGAGCACAAAACCGACAGAAAGTGCAGCACCAACGGAGAGTAGCACACCGGTTCCGACAGAAAGTGCGGCACCGACGGCAGCACCGGAACAGAGTACACAGCCAACACAGACGCCAGATGCAGGCAAAGGAAAGCTTACTCCTGTTTCAGGCAATGGTGCGGTGGCAGCATATGGTGTTGTCAAAATCAACGGAGAAGTAAGAACTGTTTATCTTGTAAACAGAGATTATGACGGAAGTCTTAAAATTGGTTTCAAAGGAAATGTTTATGAGCAGAGCGGAAGTGTAAAAGACGGCTTGGTTATGCTTGACACATTGTATGTGACAAAAACAAATTCGGCAGGAACGATAAAAGTATCAAGGAAAAGTCCTGATACAGTTTGGACAATATCTGACCTTGTAGATAATAAAGACTATTATTTCTATGTTGAAAGAAGAAATACATATGATACATCTTATACAAATTGTGGAGCAATTTACTTTATAGGAGATGTATCTGACGTAGTATCAGTATATTGATTAATAGTATGGGAGTCTTAATTAAATGAAAACATTAATTCAAAAGATATGCATTGTTATGGTGGTGATTGCAGGTACATTCGCATTTGGAACGACAGGTGCAAGTGCTGCGGGAGGTCTTAATGCCGCTGAGCAAAGAGCAATAGCGGCTGCGCAGCAGCCGTTTGAATACAATGGAAAAACATATGTTGTAAATTCGTCATATATATCACAGGCGACAGCCAAGTTATCTGCTGATAATGTTGATATGTCGGATGCTGAGGCGAATCAGTATATTGCACAGTTTGGTGGCAGTCATCAGGAACTTGTGGAAGAGGGATACTGTAATGAGGTGTCATCAGGCAGTGGAAATGACGGAACTGATGCTTCAGAAAAAAAATCTGACAGAAAGAAAGATAATAAAAAAGACAAAAAAAATACGGATGGCAGCAGTAAAAAATCAGATGATACTGAAAGTGAACATTCGACTAAAACATCCAGCTTAAACAGAATCTTTTTGAAAAAGTTTTTAGGCGCGGGAAAACAGCAGACTGATACCACAAATGAACAGCAAACGGAAAATACAGCAACAGCAAATCCGCAAGAAACACCGGCTGCTGAAAATGTCTGGGTTGATGAGGAAGACAAGCTTAATACAGTTTCAACTATAACGGCAGATGATGTTGACTATACATATGCAGATAAAGTTGATATTTCGTATGGCAGCAGACAGTATGACTCTGAATATGATTTTCTGAAAGATATTCTGCATATCAAGGAAATAAAAACATTGTGGTTCTGCGTTTTAGCGGCAGCAATATTGGCACTTGTCTTACAGATAGTATATATATTTACTGTTAAAAAAAGAGGTCATAAGAAAAGAAAATTAAGATGTGCGATAGCAGCATATTCAGGAGCAGTTATAGCTTGCATTACGATATTGATGATAGCATCGCTTGTAGTCAGATGTGGATTCTTAAACACAAGTACGGTAGACAGGGAACTTATGGAGAGCGATTATTTTTCGGGAACTGTACAGACTGTAAGAGAGATGGCAAAAAAAGACTTAAAAGCGGCAGGATATGATGAAAGTCTGGCTGAGGACATATTTAAGCTATCAAATATTTATATTACGCAAAAGCAATGTATTAAGGATGTACTTAAAAAGGGCGTAAATAAGCAGGACTTTTCAAATCAAAAGATTAATGAACTGCTAAAAGAAAAAATAACAAACGGCTCTGAAAAAGAAAATCAGAAATTGACTGAAAAATTGGAGTCAGATTATAAGTCTGCATTTTCATTTAAATATGGAGATGCTGTGTACAAATGTAATAAAGAATTTAATGCAGTATTTATCGGAATGCTTATATCAATGGTACTCATTTTTGTGATTATGTTTGTTATGATATTCCAGATGTACGAATATAAGCATAAAGCGGTAAGAGTGTATGCATTTGCTATAACCATAGCAGCTGTACCGGCGATAGCAGCAGGAGTCTTTTTAAAGATAGCCGGCGTGGCAGCCAAGGTTAAAATATCTCCGGTATATTATCAGGATTTTCTTACCAAATATCTTGGATGGAATATAAATATATGCATTTATATGGGGCTTATAAGTTTGCTCATAGGTATAAGTTTGTTTTTTGTCAAAAATTATCTGCACAGACTTTATGTAGAGTAACAGGTCAGGAGGTGAGGTAAAATGCAGCCGCATAATGAAAGCTCAAATAACAATAAAGCAAATTATGATAAATCGAATCGCAATGGGTCGTACTATTATGATTTGCATACCCATATAATTCCCGGTGTGGATGATGGCTCAGACAGTCTTGAAGAATCATTGGAAATGATAAGACAGATGCGTGAACAGGGAGTTTTAAATATAGTTGCAACACCTCACTATCCGGATGGGCAAAGTGAAAAAATAAATGATGCGTTTATATTACTCAAAGAAAAAGTAAATGAATTGTATCCTGATATGAAGTTGTATCTTGGAAATGAAATTTTAAATGGTCCGGGTATTATAGATGCGTTAAAAAATAAAAAAGCATCGACTATAGCTGATACAAAATATATCCTTGTGGAATTTCTTCCGGGGGATTCGGCAAAAAAAATATATACCGCATTAAGAGAATGTATTATGGAAGGATATATTCCGATTGTTGCACATGTTGAGAGATATGAAAAGTTATATAAAAATTATGATTTCTTAGATGAACTCATAAATATGGGTGCGTATATTCAGATGAATACGGAAAGTATTGTAGGAGGTTTGTTTGACAGGCATGCTGCGTATTGCCGCAAGCTTTTGATGAATGGTTATGTACATTTTCTTGGAAGTGACTGTCACGGTGCAAACAGGAGAAAACCACTCATGAAAGACGCAATTGAGAAGTTAAAACTGGAATTTGTTAACAGCAGTCTTGCAGAAAAAATACTATTTGAAAATCCAATAAAAATGTTGGAAGGAAAATACATTTGAGGAGTAATCTTATGGAAAAAGAACAGAATGATGAAGTTGAGATTGACTTAGTTGAGATTTTTACTCTGCTTAAGGAAAAGATAATAAAAATATTTGGAATCGGTGTAATACTTGCGGCATTGATAGGTATTGGAACATTGTTTCTCATAAAACCAAAATATGAATCGACATCAAAATTATATATAGTAGGTGAAACAAACTCAATAATGTCACTTACATCGTTACAGGCAGGTTCACAGCTTGCACAGGATTATATACATATAGTTCAGAGCAGACCGGTATTGGAAAAGGTTATATCTAATTTAAATCTGGATATGGAATATGATGATTTGCTTGATATAATCACACTGAATAATCCATCAGACACAAGAATACTTGAAGTGACAGCAAACACGGATGACCCTTATGTGGCAAAAGAAATAGTAGATGAAATCGGAAAGGTGTCTGCTGACAGAATCAAATCAATAATGGGAGTTGAGCCTCCTACAACAGTTGAATACGGACATGTGGCAGACGAAAAATCAAGTCCAAGCCTTGTGAAAAATACGGCGTTAGGATTTTTGGCAGGAATATTTGGAAGCTCATTTATCATAATAGCTCTTTATCTTTTGAACAATACGATTTCATCAGAAGATGATGTAGAAAAGTATCTTGGACTTAATAATCTTGGAATAATTCCAATTGAAGAAGGTTCAGTTGAACAGATGATGAGAGATAAGAAGAAGAGAAAAAAACGTCAGAAGCAAAAGGCAGGTGTAAAACATGGATAAGATAAAGTTTGAAACCAGAAAAGAACTTGACTACAGGACAAATGAAGCTTATAAGGCATTGAGGACAAATATAGCCTTTTGCGGTGACAATGTCAAAGTAATAGATTTTACAAGCTGTACACCAAATGAGGGAAAATCAAGTGTTACGTTTAATCTTTCAGTATCGCTTGCTGAGGCAGGGAAAAAAGTTCTTATGATAGATGCAGATATGCGAAAATCAGTCCTTGTAGGAAGATACAAGGTAGGAAGTGTTGAAAAGGGACTTGCTCATTATCTCACAGGTCAGAATACATTTGATGAAGTTTGCATGGAAACAGATATTGAGGGAATGGACATAATATTTTCCGGCAATTATGTGCCAAATCCGGCGGAACTTCTTGGCAGTGAGAATTTTGAAACGCTTATGAAATTCTGCAGGGAAAAATATGATTATGTCATAGTTGACACACCGCCGCTTGGCTCGGTTATAGACAGTGCCATAGCAGCTAAATATGCGGATGGAGCAGTTATAGTCATAGAAGCAGATGCCATAAATTATCATTTTGTGCAGGATGTAAAAAAACAGCTTGATAAAAGTGGAGTAAGAATACTTGGAACCGTACTAAACAAAGTTCCGGTAAAAACAGGGAAATACGGTTATGGAAATTATGGATACGGCAATTATGGTGAGTATTAGTAATTTTTGTTAAGGTACGAGGAGCCTGAAAGATAATGTATGAAAAGAGACAAAAGAAATGGGATAAACATATTGATTTTATTCTGCTTGATAAACTATCCATAACAATTGCATTATTTTTGGGTTATGTAGTAAGACATGGTTTGGATCTTACTCGTAAAAATATATTCCCGAACATATACATAAGACTATGGATTATATTGTTGATTTTTGACATGTGTGTAGGCTTTTTGTTTGAAAGCTATACGGGAATACTAAGACGTGGATATTTAGAAGAGCTGAAAAAAGCAGTCAAGCATGGCTGTATAACAGATATGTTTGTTATGGTTACTCTGTTTATAAGTAAAGAATTATCATTATATTCAAGAAAGACCATGTCTGTATATTTCATAGTGCATATTCTTTTGATGTATACATTAAGGTGTTTAAGAAAGCATTCTTTACGGAAAAAGATGATAAACAATCCGTATGTTGAACATATGCTGATATTGACAGACAAAAAACATAAGGATACATGTGTTAGTAAATTATCAGAGGACAAGTACAGAAATTATAAGATTGTCGGAGTAGTAATAGCAGAGCAGGAAGACATTGTAAAAAAATATAAGGTACAATACGAAAAATTATCGAAAAAAGAAGAAAGTGTAAAAAAAGATGATTTTTTAGAAGCAATGGAGGAAGTTGCAGCTACATTTGATGGCATAACGGCAGATACATCAGATATCATGGAAGTTTGTAAATTTGATGAACTGGAAGATTACCTTTTAAATAATGTAATTGACAGCATATTTGTTGATATGGAAATGACAGAATATGCAAAGAGTTTGCTAATCAATTATCTGATGTCATCAGGAGTAACGGTACATATGAATCTCATAAATCTTCCTCATGAACTCTTAGATAAATCCGTAGAACAGATTGGTGAATTTACTGTTCTTACCGCTGGGATGAGAGTGGCAACAAAAAGACAGCTTATAGAAAAAAGGCTGATGGATATAGCAGGCGGACTGACAGGTCTGCTTATAACAGCAATTGCATTTGTCATATTTGCTCCGATAATATATGTCCAATCACCCGGACCTGTATTTTTCAAACAGGACAGGGTTGGAAAAAATGGAAGAATATTTAAATTATATAAGTTCCGTTCAATGTATATGGATGCAGAAGAAAGAAAAAAAGAACTTATGTCCAAAAACAAGATGGATGGACTTATGTTTAAGGTGGATAATGATCCTAGGATAACTCCGATAGGAAAATTTATCAGAAAATATTCGATAGATGAACTTCCACAGTTTTTAAATGTTATAAAAGGAGATATGAGCCTTGTAGGGACAAGACCTCCAACGGTCGATGAATATGAGCAGTATCAGCTTCACCATATGGGCAGACTTAGCTCAAAGCCGGGAATAACAGGACTTTGGCAGGTGAGTGGCAGAAGTGACATGACAGATTTTGAAAAGATTGTGGAACTGGATATAAGATATATATCTAACTGGTCATTGAGTGAAGACATAAGGATTTTATGGAGAACAGTGAAAAAGGTTATTCACGGAGAAGGTGCGGAGTAGTTTGGGAAAAGGAAGTGAAGATATTGTGGTATGTAATTCAGACAAAATCAGGGTGGCGATGTTCGGTCAGAAACGACTTTCGCGAGAAGGCGGCATCGAAATTGTTGTAAAAGAGCTTTGCACCCGGATGGCACGAGATGGATGTCAGGTGACTTGTTACAACAGGTCAGGGCATCATGTGAGTGAGGCAGAGTATGATAGGAAAATTGAATATGAAGGAATATGTCAAAAATCTGTTCCGACCATCGAGAGAAAGGGTTTGGCTGCTGTATCTTCTTCTGCATTTGCAGCTCTTTATAGCGCATTTGGAAAATACGATGTGATTCACATCCACGCTGAGGGACCTGCATTTTTTGCGTGGCTTCCAAAGATGTTTGGAAAAAGGGTTATCGTGACGATTCATGGAATTGACTGGAAACGCGAAAAATGGCAATCCGGATTTGGCTCAAGATTCATTCGGCAGGGCGAAAAGAACGCAGTAAAGTATGCGGATGAAATTGTTGTTCTGAGTAAAGGTGTCCAAGATTATTTTCGTGAAACCTATGGGCGAGAAACTCATTTTATTCCGAACGGGGTGAATCGTCCGGTAAATCGAAAGGCTGATTTGATAACAAATCAATTTGGACTGACGAGCGATTCTTACATATTGTTCCTTGGCAGGCTGGTGCCGGAAAAAGGCATCCGATATCTGGTGGAGGCGTTTAAGAATGTCAAGACAGATAAGAAGCTTGTAATAGCTGGTGGTTCCAGCGATACAGATTCTTTCACGAGAGAGTTAAAAGATCTAGCGAAAGATGATCACAGAATTATATTCACGGGATTTGTTCAAGGAAGCCTGCTGGATGAACTATACAGCAATGCCTATATCTATACACTGCCTTCAGATTTGGAAGGAATGCCATTGAGTCTATTGGAAGCAATGAGTTATGGAAACTGCTGTCTGGTGTCTGATATTCCTGAATGTGCAGAGGTCGTGGAAGACAAGGCAGTGATTTTTAGAAAATCGGATGTAAGTGATCTTCGAGAAAAATTGCAAGATGCCTGTGATCATCCGGAAGATGTCATGAAACTAAAAAAACAGGCGGCAGATTTCATCTGCGGAAAGTATGACTGGGATGATGTTGTTGAAAAAACATTAAATCTGTATAGGAGAGAATGATGGTGTGAGTATTAATAATCAACAATCTCCTTTAACCGAACGCAGACAGTGAGATGTACATAGTGAAAACGCCTGAAAAATGGCGTATTTACGGCACTTTTCGAGAGATGGGTAAGGCTGCGAGAGCAGTTTTTATCTCGCTACCTAGGTTCAGCAACAGCAGATGATTTTATCATAAGGACTTTCAGTATCACTACCTGCGTTTGTATGGAGCACTCTGGTTTATGAACAACACATTGGAAGTGCTTCATCTGAACAGAGGTAGTGAAATAAAGTAGAGCACATAAGGAAAAATAACATGAGTAAGCAAATTGCAGCAAGAACAAGAGAAAAATGGGTGGATGATGTAAAAGTAATCGCCTGTATATTGGTTGCACTAGGCCATTTCTTCCAGAGTATGGTGAAGGCTAGTATTATGCCAGATAGTGATTTATATGAGTGGTTTATTACTACAATTTATTATTTCCATGTGCCGTTGTTCTTTATCTGTAGCGGTTACCTTTATCAGAAGTACAGTAAGGTAAATAGTGTAGACAGTTGGCGCAGAAATGTAGCGAAAAAAGTTATGGCGCTCGGTGTACCCTATGTGACTTTTTCTACAGCTACTTGGGTATTGAAAAAGGCATTTTCGAGTAGCGTTAACACTCAAATCGGTGGATTAGGAGACACCCTGTTATTTCATCCAACTTCACCATACTGGTATTTGTATGCATTGTTCTTTATTTTCCTTCTTACACCGACTTTTAAGAGTGTAAAGATGGCTGTAGGAGGTTTGATTGTAGCAATAGCTATGAAAACCATTGCATTGAGTGGGGTGGGGTACGGCGTGTACGCAGTATCAACAATTCTCTCAAACGAAATTTGGTTTGTGCTCGGTATGAGCATTTGTGTATTTAATGTGCAGCTAAAAGGGAGAAGAATACAAGGAACTATATGCGGATCTTTGTTTATGATTTTGAGTGTGGCGGTGTATAAGGCAGAAATTAGTGGTGGTGTGATTCCTTTCGCAATGGGATTGTTGGCTTGTGTAGCCGTCATACTGATGGTGGCGGGGGGTGAAAGAAGACTTGGCAGAGGCATGGATTTCCTTGCAAAATATACAATGCCGATTTTTCTGATGCATACGTTGTTTGCGGCACCAATGAGATCAGTCTTACTGAAGTTGGGTATCGGAAATTCTGTGATTCATGTGGTGCTGGGACTAGGAATTAGCTTTGCAGGTCCGATCATTGCAGCTTGGATTATGAAGAAAACGAAGTGGTTGGAGTTCTTCCTGTATCCGAATAAATTTGTGAAGATAAGAAATTATCAAAAAGTGTAATAGAGGATGACAGTGACTTGAAAAATCTACAACAAGGAAAGGAGGATAGTATGCGTATTATCGAGATAAATAAATTTTTATTCAGAAACGGTGGCAGCGAGACGTACATATTTAAATTGGGTGAGGCGCTGGAGCAGCACGGACACGTGGTTCAGTACTTCGGAATGGAGCACGAAGGCCGCTGCGTGGGCAACCGGGTCAATGCTTATACATCCGATATGGATTTTCACGGCGGGAGCAAGCTGTCGAAGCTGACCTACCCAATCAAGACCATCTACAGCAAGGAAGCACGGGTGCAGCTGAGAAAAGTTCTGGACGACTTCAAGCCGGATGTCTGTCACCTGAACAACTTCAACTACCAGCTGACACCTTCCATCATTTTGGAAATCGTGAAGTGGCGTAAGGAGACCGGAAGGGATTGTAAAATCATCTTCACGGCACATGACTACCAGCTGGTTTGTCCGAACCATCAATTAAAGAATCCGATTACACACCAGAACTGTGAAAAATGTCTGGGTGGACATTTTATGAACTGTGTGAAAGGAAAATGTATTCATGGTTCAATGGCAAAATCCATCATCGGCATGATGGAAGCAGAGTTCTGGAAGATGAACGGGGCTTACAAATACATTGACAAGATTATTTGTTGCTCTGAATTCCTGAAAACAAAAATGGATACAAATCCATTGTTCAGAGAGAAAACAATTGCTCTCCATAACTTTGTGGAGAAGGTCGAACCTAAGGTAGTTGAGAAGAAGGACTATGTCCTGTACTTCGGTCGCTTCTCTGAGGAAAAGGGCATCAACACGCTTGTAGAAACCTGTAATTTGTTACCAGATATTCAGTTTATTTTTGCTGGTTCTGGCCCGTTGGAAGACAAGGTCAACCAGGTGAAAAATGTTAAGAATGTTGGTTTCCAGACTGGCGATGCACTCGACAAACTGATTCGGGAAGCAAAGTTCTCTATTTGCCCTTCGGAGGTATACGAAAACTGCCCGTTCTCCGTTATGGAGAGTCAGCAGCGTGGAACTCCTGTCATCGGCGCAAATATCGGTGGCATTCCTGAGTTGATCACAGATGGTGTGGACGGGCGACTGTTCACAAGCCGGGATTCCAAGCAACTGGCATCTATTATCAAGGAACTTTGGAACAATCCGGCAGAGACCGATAAGTACGCAAAGGCATGCCTTAACCTTGAGAGAGATGATCTTGAAGCTTACTGTAACAAGCTCATCCCGATTTATGGTGGGAGGTAATCCTCTGTAAGTATCAGTGGATGGATTATGTCATTTACTTTGGTCGTTACTCTGAAGAAAAGGGCATCGGTACACTGATTAAGGTCTGCAAGGAGCTGCTGGATGTGCAGTTCATCTTCGCAGGCACCGGCCCGCTGGAAGAGACGGTAAATGGAATTAAGAACATCAAAAACATTGGCTTCCAGAAAGGCGATGCACTGGAAAAGCTGATCCGGGAAGCGCGCTTCTCTATCTACCCGTCTGAGTGGTATGAGAACTGCCCGTTCTCCGTAATGGAATCCCAGATGTATGGCACACTGGTACTGGGTGCAAACATCGGCGGCATCCCGGAATTGATTCAGATTGGCAAGACCGGCGAGCTGTTTAAGAGCGGGGATGGTGACGAGCTGAAGAGCAAGATCCAGAAGCTCTGGGGCGATAAGAAACTGTGCGATGAGTATAGCAAGAACTGCAAGGGCATCAGCTTCGATACCATGGATGAGTATTACGAGAAAATTATGAGAGTTTATCAGTAAGACTGGTACGTGAGGAGAGAATTTATGGCTACAAAAGCGGATCGATACGAGGGAATAGATGGATTGAAGGCGTATGCCATTATCGGCATTGCTCTGCGCGCTGGATTTTGTGATTTCGCCGAGCAAGAATTCGCTGTATGAAGTTTTTGCAAAATTGACATTATGCCAGGGATTGTTGCCAAATGCCAATATTTCGGTTATCGGTGTGAGTTGGACGCTGGCTGTCATTTTTGTGTTTTATATGCTGTTCCCGTTTTTCTGCTTTCTGATTGGAAATAAGAAGAGGGCATGGGGAGTGGCAGCCGCGGCATTAGTGTTCAACTACCTGTGTGGAAGTTACTTTAATGCCGGTAGAACCAATATCGTTTATGATGCAATTTATTTTATTGCAGGAGGCCTAATCTTCCTTTACCGGAAAGAGCTTGCTGAATTTGCAGTAAAATCCAAAGTTATCGCCGGAGCAATTCTGCTGATTGCCACAGTTGCTTATTTTGCAGTAGGTGGCAATACGCTAACAATGTTGTTCTTCTGTGCGGCAGCACTGGTCGATACCCTCGGATGCAATCGGGGGGGTACTGGTCAATCCAGTTGCCAAGTTCCTTGGCAGTATCAGCTTCGAAATTTATCTGTGCCACATGGTAATTTATCGTGTGCTTGAGAAGCTGCATCTTGTTCATTTGTTTGGAAACGGTCTGCTGGCATATATCTTCACAGCGGTCGCAGTTATTTGCGGTTCTGTGGTGTTCTCGGTATGTGTGAAGTGGTTCTTAAATAAAATTGAAACTTTGATTGTTAATAGGAGAGTTAATCATGTCTGAAGAAAAGAAGTTAAATGGTACGGTCATCGTTACTTACCGCTGCAACGCTCGTTGCTCCATGTGCAACCGTTATAAAGCACCTTCCAAGCCGGAGGAAGAAATCAGCATCGAGATTATCAAGAAGCTGCCGAAGATGTACTTTACCAACATCACTGGCGGCGAACCGTTTATCCGTACTGACCTGAAGGATATCGTGCGTGAACTGTATAAGAAGTCTGATCGTATCGTTATTTCCACCAACGGTTTCTTTACAGATCGTATCGTTGACCTGTGCAAGGAGTTCCCGCAGATCGGTATCCGTATTTCCATTGAGGGTCTGGAGCAGACCAATAATGAGATTCGTGGTCTTCAAGACGGATATGCAAAGGGGTATGGCACACTAAAGATTCTTCGTGAAATGGGCATGAAGGACGTTGGCTTCGGTATGACTGTTCAGGACAAGAACGCACCTGACCTGGTTCCTCTGTACAAGATCTCTAACGAGATGGGTATGGAGTTCGCAACCGCTTCTCTGCATAACAGCTTCTACTTTGTTGAGGCAAAGAACATTATCCATGATCGTCCGATGGTTGCAAAGAACTTCGAAAAATTGGTTAATGAGCTGCTGCGTTCCAACAGCCCGAAGAAGTGGTTCCGTGCTTACTTCAACCACGGTCTTATCAATTACATCTATGGTCAGAAGCGTCTGCTTCCGTGTGATATGTCCTTTGACACATTCTTCATTGACCCATATGGAGATGTTATGCCTTGCAACGGTACCAAGGACAAGGAAGTAATGGGTAACCTGAACACACAGTCATGGGATGAACTGTGGAACAGTAAGGCAGCAGAGAAGGTGCGTAAGAAGGTTAGATGTTGTGACCGTGAATGCTGGATGATTGGTTCTGTCTCTCCGGCTATGCATAAGTACATCTGGAAGCCGGCATGGTGGGTATTTACCCACAAGCTGAAGAGCCTTTTCGGCGGAAAGTATTCTATGTATGAGAATAAGATATGCCGAGATTACCGAGACGGTAAAGTTAGCAAAGAAGAACTGGACAAATGTTCTACCTGTGATATGTGCGCAGTGGTCAATAACGGACTGAGTGAGGCTTCGAAAGAACAGCTTAAGAATAAGACCGGAGAAGAGATTGTTGACGCGGATATCGCAGAGCAGATGAAGGGGTAAAACTTGGATATATCAGAAAACAAATGGATTGATCGTTGGATTGTGAAGGAGTAAATCTGCAATGAGAACTAAGATGAAAATTGTGAAAAACTGGATACTTGCATTTGTGATTGCAGTGTTAATAGGCAATTCTGTTTCGCTAATATATGAGCGCCCCACAGGTTGGATTGATAGAGAAAACAGTTCAACACCTGCAATCTTTAATCCCGGAAGTGTGCTTGTTCATAATACAGAAGGGCATGGTGTATATCAGGCTGATAAGAACGGTTATTTTAATAAGGGTACACTTGTTGATTCGGGGTACACAATCATCACAGGTGCTTCGCACACAGCCGGTAAGGAGGTTGCCTACGGTTACCGTTACTCGGATTTACTTAACTTGATGCTGAAATCCGATAGTAAGTATAGTGAAGATGATATTGTGGCTTACAATGTTTCGATGGATGCTTATTTTTTTCCAGCGATTATCAATGGTTTCTCTTGCATTGTTAGTGAATTTCCAAACAGTGATAATATTGTGATAGAGGTTGGTAAAACAAATTTTGATGTAGAGTCTCTTGAAACAGCTTTGCCTCAAAAACTGTATTCAGAAAGTGAAAGAGGTGCGTTAATAACTCAGACACTTTCTTTTAAGAAAAAGTTGTCAATGACCGTCAAGGAAATGGTGCCGCTAACTAGTCGAATCAAAACTACACTTAAGACTATATCCAAGGGAAATGATAAAGACAGTGTTAACGATTCGCTACAAGATTTATCATTAGAAGATTATAGGGATGCACTTAATTTGGACTTATCAACCATTCGAGAAGAATATGGCGGTAATCTTATAATTCTTTATCATCCAACGGTTACTATTACCGATGATGGAATGACTGTAGATAAGGAAGTGACTACACCAATTTTTGCTGAGGTCTGTGCCGAAAACAACATTACATTTGTTGATATGACGGAATCTTTCCAGCGGGCGTACGAAGAAGATTATACAGTTCCTTATGGATTTAACAATACTTCTATGGGGGCAGGACACTTGAATGCTGATGGGCATCGATTGATTGCTGAAGCGTTATACCCTTACCTTGTGAATGGAGGTGAGGATTGATGAACTTCATATCCGTAAAATTTGTGTTGTTCTTTACTGCTTTGTTACTGCTGTACCGATTCATTAAAAAAGAAAAGTGCAAGCAGTTATTGTTGCTGGCTGCAAGCTATGTCTTCTATGCGGCAGCAAGTGTGAAATTTATGCTATTGCTTGCCCTTATGTCGTTACTAACATGGGCGATTGGAATATGGATTCAAAGATACAAAGAAAAAGAAAAAACAGGTAAACGGCCATTAGTTATTGGTATCGTAATCTGCCTTAGTGTACTTGGCTACTTCAAATATTGTGGATTTTTTGTGGAATCCTTCACTGAACTGTTTGGATTGCAACAATTAGACACGCTAAATATCATACTTCCACTGGGAATATCCTTTTATACATTTCAGGCAATCAGCTATATCTGTGATGTGTACCTAGGAAAAATACAGCCGGTTAGTGAGCCGTGGAAAGTTATGCTGTATATAGGCTTCTTTCCGCAAATTGTATCAGGACCAATTGTTAAAGCTAGAGATTTTGTGCCTCAGCTATACACAGAGCATAAAATTACGAAGGAGAATCTTTCTTATGGGGTTCAGCTAATTATTACCGGCCTGTTTAAGAAAGTGGTTGTTGCTGACCGTCTTGGTGTGGGTGTTGATGCCGTATATGCTGCGCCGGCTGTTTATAGTGGAACGAGTCTCTTAGTGGCAGCAATCGGCTATGCGATACAAATATATTGTGACTTTTCAGGGTATTCTGATATGGCCATTGGGGTTGCGAGAATTCTTGGATATAACCTTGGTGTAAACTTTAACATCCCATACATATCAAAGAATCCGTCTGATTTCTGGAGAAGATGGCATATAAGCCTTTCTTCCTGGTTTAAGGAATATGTATATATTCCACTCGGGGGTAATAGAAAAGGAAAGGCTCGTACACACTGCAATCTATTCATAACAATGCTACTGAGTGGCCTGTGGCACGGTGCCAACTGGACATTCGTAGCTTGGGGTGCATGCCATGGCCTGACTTCTACAGTTAATAAAATATATAGAGACATAAGAGAAAAGAATACTAGAGATAGAACCTCTGGAAAAGAAAATAAGGTGGCTGAGGTGATATCAATTATAATCAATGTTGCTATAGCTTGGCTTTTGTGGATCCCTTTTAGGGCGGATAATTTCAGTGACGCTATGACGGTAATAAAAGGAATCTTTACCAATCAACAAGGTATTTCCTATATATACGAGTGGACGATTGTATACACGTTACTGATTATGGGAATACAGATTTACCGCAAGATTGTCTGGAAAGGCGATGGCGTTTGGAAGCCGTTGGATTTAAACAAATTTAGAAATCAAGTTTTGTTCTGCACATTTGCCTTATTAATAGTAGTATTTGCATATGTGGGTGACACGGCTTTTATATATGCTAATTTTTAATTACATCCATTAGAATTACAACTTTAACTTATGTTTGCCACTTTATAAATATAATTGTTTGCTCTGGAAGGAGAAAAGAATGGTACTAAAAATAAAGAAAAATAATGGATTCTTTTATTTAGCATATTGTTTCTATATCATGGCGTTGATGACCGATAATATCGCCCTAGATGACACGCATTTGGTAAAGCAAGTGTGCGTTATAATTTCAATGTGTATATTGGGAATACATTATATTTACAAAATAAACAAAAAACATATTGCAATACCGAAGATGTCGCTATTTGGCGTGGCATTAGTTATTCTTTGCTTGTTTGTATTATATCTTGCTATAAGCACATCTGATTATTATTTAATAGCCGTAATTCTATTTTCGGTTGGATTGAAGGAATTGGATTTAGAAGAGTTGTTTCAAATCTCGCTCATTGTATTAGCTTTTTTAACCGTGTGCATTGTGATATTTAGTCTTGTAGGAATTATTCCGATGGTTGAATCCACAAGAGATACAGCATATAACCATGGGGGCACAAGACTTGGAATGGGATTTAAAGGAGGATTGTTTCTCCCTAATATTGTGAGTTATTGTGGATGCTATTTTTATAGCATTAAGAAGAGGGTAAGATCCTTGGATTTTTTTGCATTCCAAGTGCTGGGAACTATTTCATTTTTGCTATGCAATTCTAGGAATGGATTGGTTTCGTTGGAATTATTGTTTATTCTTATGCTTTTTTGGCAGACGAAAAAACGTTCTAATAAAATACAAAAGGTGGTTAAAATTCTAGCTGTTAGTGTATTACCAGTCACCTCGATTCTTAGCTTCTATTTATTGAATGCATATAAAATCGGAACACCTTTTTCTGTGTGGGCAAATAAGGTTTTATCAGGACGCTTATGGGGGGCCATGATGAATTCGTTTTCCTCACCATTTGAGTGGATACATTATGAAACAAGTGTAAGTTTTATGGAGAATTTAAAATGTGCTTATGACAATGGCTATTTCTTTTTGATGGCGCGATATGGATACTTGATGCTTATTATATTCTCGGTAATGTCTATATTTATTGGAAAATATATGATTTCAAAGGATAACTATGCCGCAGCAATTTCGTTTACAATTGTTTGTTTGATGAATTTTATTGATAACGGTTTGATTTCATATGGCTTTTTCCCCTATGTTTTGATTGGAATCTATAGCATGTATAGAGGAACAGCTGAAATTACAAATAGATATAAGCTCAGGAGCAGAAAAAAATCTAATTAGATAATGATAATAATTTACATATGTTGAGGTAGAAAATGAACATTAAATCAGTATTTCAACCAAGCGTGAAAGCAGTAAAGCAGCTAATAGATAACGCTAACTTAAAACGTTATCAAGACACAAAATACAGCGCACAACTCAAAGAGTTGAAGGATATTAATAAAGGCAAGCGGTGCTTTATTATTGGAAATGGTCCAAGCCTAACGATTGCGGATTTAGAGAAACTAAAAGGCGAAGATTGTTTTGCATGCAATCGTATTTATGGTCTTTATGAAAAAACATCTTGGCGTCCCAAATACTATTGCTCGCAGGATCAGAAGGTGCTTGAACAAATTAAGGATGATCTGCGAGTGCCAATAGAAAATTGTGAGTTATGTTTTTTGCCATACAAATTTAGGGACATTTGCCCACCGGAAATACTTGAGGATAAAAAGACACGTCTTTTCTTTAAGCCGTATGTATCTGTCTATAGTAAAGACGGAACATACCCGGAAGGATTAATGCCGTTCTCGGACGATATTAGTAAAGGGATTTATGATGGACTCTCTGTTACATATGGGATGATTCAAATTGCGGCCTATATGGGGTACAAAGAGATTTATCTAATTGGAATTGATCATAATTATAATATTAAAAATGGTGTGGTTGAAACTGCTGGCAGCTATGCTGAAGGGATTAAACCAATTGATATGTCTACACAGTTTCCACCGGAATTGTTACTCTGTGAAGTATCGTTCAGAGAAGCAAGAAGATGGAGTGAAGCACACGGTGTAATGATTGGAAATGCAACACGTGGCGGAAAACTTGAAGTCTTTGAAAGAATAAATTTAGATGATTTAGTGTAAAGGGAGTCGTAAGATGATTACAATTAGGAAACCATATACAAAAGAGTATCAGGGAACAACTCGTCTGTGTGCAGATATATTATTAGGCGACGTGAATAAAACGTTTTATTTTGAAGTCGCTAAAGAATATGAACCGTATCTTTGCACTGAGGTTTCTGACGCTTTTTTGGTTGGTATATTAAATTACGCCATGTTCAACGGTGAAGATATAAAAGTGGAAGGGGCAGTTAGCGAGAGACTTTTATATCAAATAAAAACATATTTTTTAGTGACGCTTCCGGTTGTAAGGCCACGAGCGTATAAGAGAATCAATGTAGAGGCGGAACCTTATATTGGAAAAATAAACACAGAAGGTGCAGTTGGGACTTCAGCAAGTGGCGGTGTTGATTCTTATTATTCTATTTCTGTTCATACGAAGGATGTTCCTCAAGATTATAGGCTCACTCATTTATTGATTGCCAACCAGTTTAATCACTATGTCTCAGAGGAGGATACGAGAAAGAAATTTGAAGATTTGTTGAGCAGATCGCAACCGATAGCAGAAAACTATGGATTAAAACTTGTGGGGGTGTACACCAATCATAATGACTTCTTATTTGATGGTTTTGTACAAGAGTATTCTTTGAGAATCTGTTCTTATGTGCTTGCATTGCAGAAATTATTTGGTGTGTATTATGTGAGTTCTGGAGTGCCTTTTGGAGAATTCGATTTTGCAAGTCACGATTCTGATGGGTTTGATGTTTTAAATCTCGCTTTAATGAGTACAAATAGTTTGACATTTTACTCATCAGGTGGAGAAGTGTGGAGAACGCAAAAGATTAAGAGGTTTGCTGATGACCCATTCATACAGAAGAATTTGAAGGTCTGCAATAACAGTGATGATAGGAATTGCTGTACTTGCGAAAAATGCATGAGAACGATGCTTTCACTTGACATAATTGGAAAATTGCCAAAGTTTAAGGAATCGTTTGATCTTTCAGCATTTCAAAGAGGAAAATTCAAGTACCTGATAGTCGTAGAATCGAATACCATTGAGGCAAGCAGAGATTTGCTAAGAAGTATTAGAGAATATGATTATCACGTTCCAACCATGACAATACTAATAGGAAGAACGCTATATAGGCTTGGATGCTATATAAAGAGTAAAATTAAAAAGATTCACTTTTTAAGGGAAATCTATTTCAAATTGAAAATTGATTATCTGATATATGGAGAAAAGCAGGCAAGAACTTATAGATACGGAACAAAATATGAAGTTCGTTAACAAAGGAGAATAAAATCATGTTTGATGTATTTGAAAAAAACGAGTCTGAAGTACGTTCGTACTGCAGAAAATATCCGGTTATTTTTGATAAAGGATTGAATTCGGAATTGTATTCAGTTGATGGTAGAAGATATATAGATTTTCTTGCCGTGGCTGGTTCTATGAATTATGGGCATAATAACCCTGAAATTAAGGATAAAATATTGACATATCTGCAGGATGATCATGTCATTAATATGATGGATATGTATACTTCTGCAAAAGAGGAGTTTCTAAGTACTTTTTCTTCTAAAATTCTTGAACCGAGAGGATTGAATTACAAGGTGATGTGTTGTGGCCCAACAGGGACAAATGCTGTTGAAGCTGCTATTAAATTGGCTAGAAAGAACACAAAGCGAACGGAGGTATTGGCATTCGGGGGGGGGTTTCACGGAATGACACTCGGATCTCTTGCACTTACAACGGATAAGGTTAGTAGAGAAGGGGCTAGTTTGCCACTTACAAATGTAACCCACATTCCGTATGAAGGCACGCAGGGGATTGACTCAATTGCCTATTTAAAGTGGGTTTTGACCGATGATCATTCAGGTGTTGATAAGCCTGCTGCGATTATATTAGAAACAGTGCAAGCTGAAGGTGGCATTAATGTAGCAAGTGTAGAATGGCTTAAAGAGGTATATCAGATCTGTAAAGATAATGACATCATAATGATTGTGGATGATATTCAGGTTGGAAATGGAAGAACCGGTACGTTCTTTTCTTTTGAACGAGCTGGGATCAAACCAGATATGGTGGTTTTATCAAAGTCCATTTCTGGCTTTGGTATGCCGATGGCGATTTTGTTGATAAGACCGGATCTTGACATCTTTAGACCTGCAGAACATAACGGTACCTTCAGAGGCAACCAGCTTTCTTTTGTTGGTGCAACGGCGGGTATAAATTATTATGTCGAACACTCCATGGATAAGGTAGTTCAACGCAAAGCGAAGATGATCAGTGATTTTTTAGAAAGTGAAATTATTCCTTTAAATAAAAACTTATCCTACAGGGGAATAGGATTTATATGGGGAATTGATTTTAATGCTATTGATTCGACTCTTGCCTTGAAAGTAGTTCATAAGGCATTTGACAATGGATTAATTATGGAGGTAGCTGGAAGAAAAGACGGTGTATTAAAGATAATGCCACCGTTAACGATTCAAGATGACATTTTGAATGAGGGCTTAAATGTAATGAAGGAATCCATAGTTGATGTACTCAACTAAATTCGAAATTAAGCTTCCTTCCAAATTATAAAGAGGATCATGAAGAATTTAATTGAAAAATATAAATCAATGCCAGTTCAGGTCAGGGCTAGTTTTTGGTTCCTGGTTTGTGGTGTACTCCAAAATGGCTTAAGCGTTATTACGCTTCCTATTTTTACGCGCTTACTCAGTACAGAACAATATGGTTTATCGAGTACATATTTTGCGTGGAATGATCTCGTTGTTGTTGTATGTACACTGCGCCTTAGCTATGGTGTCTTCGACAAGGGCATGATTAAGTATGAGCACAGTAGAGATAAATTTGAGGCTGCACTACTGGGTTTAACGACGACAACCTCGCTTTCGATGCTTACCTTATTCTTAATATTCCATGATGCAATTGAAAAATTGACGGGTATGAGCTTTGTGCTTTGCCTTTCGCTTTTCCTTGCACAGATTTGCGCTCCTGCGATGTTGTTCTGGACTGCTAGAAGTAAATATGAATACAAGTATCGGAAATTTACCATAGTTACAATTGCGACTGCAGTAGTAGGAACGCTTTTAAATTTATGTGCGGTTCTATTTATTAATTACGATAAGGGTGTTGTGAAAATCCTATCGTATCAAATTATATGGGCTCTTATTTATCTGATTTTTTATATAAGAATTTTCTGGCGAGGGAAAATTTATTTTGACAAAGGAATATGGTCTTATGCGCTTAAATTTAATTTGCCTCTTATCCCCTATTTCTTGTCAACGCTCGTTTTGGACAAGGCAGATCGAATTATGATTGGTCAGTTTTGTGGTCAGTCAAGCGTTGCACTATACAGTGTTTCATACAATTTAGGACGGCTGATGGTTTTACTCACGTCAGCGTTGGATGCAACGTTTACACCTTGGATTTATCAGAAGATAAAGAATTATCAGGATAATAAGGAAACAGACGTAAGGAGTATTCATAATATAACAGTAATGTTGATGGTTGGGTTTTTAGGAATGGCAACATTGTTTATGCTTTTTGCACCTGAACTTATAATGATTTTTGCAGATAAAGCGTACGCAGATGCAGTCTATGTTATTCCCCCTGTAGTAGCTGGTTATTTCTTTGTTATGTTGTACAGTCTTGTATCCAAGGTTGAGTTTTATTATGAGAAAACTAAAAACGTAGCGGCTATAACTGTAATCGCATCAGGGCTAAACATTGCTTTAAATTATTTACTTATTCCGAAATTTGGCTATGTGGCAGCAGCCTACACAACCTTGATTTGCTATATGGTTATGGCAGGATTCCATATGCTGTACTCAAGAAAAATCGCTGGCGTAGAATTGCAGAATGGATCAATATTTCCATGGAAAATGTTTGTACTGTTATCTGTTGTGATGCTTACTATTACAGGAGTAGTAAATGCAATATATCCGTATGTTGTCGTGCGGTATATTTTGATTATTGGTATGTGTGTGTTGGTTTTACTGTATAGAAAGAAAATTCCAGAGGTTATTGGATTACTGAAGAAAAGATGCTGAAGGGGGATTAGAGACAATGACTATAAAACATATCGGATTATTAAACATTCAGCGATGCGATAGTCATGGTGCTGTTTTGCTTGCGTATGCAATGGAACATTTTTTATTAGAAGAAGGATATGCTGTAAATACGATTGATTATAAATATGCAGGTCGTATTGTGGAGAATAATGTTCTGAAAAAATTGATTAACAAGTTATTGATTAAATGGAAAAAACAATTACATATGTCCTATGCAAATAAGACGGTTTGTGGTGAATCTGTTAAGTCTGAATATGATATACAGCATTCGCATTTTGAAGAGTTTAGAAAAAACTTGTTGACGCTTACAAAAGAGGTTACCAATGTTAATGATCAAATAGTTAATTCGTTTGATGCCATCGTTGTGGGAAGTGATGTTGTTTGGAAACCAGAAATCGCTCGGTGTATTGATCGCGAGCTTTATTTTCTACGTTCCCCAAAGAAAGAGATTAGAAAAGTGGCTTATGCTGCTTCTATTGGCACAAACGATGCGGAATTTCTTGAGAAATATGAGGAGTGCTATGAAAATGCATTTGATTGTCTTGATTTTATATCCGTTCGCGAAAAGTCAAGTGTTTCATTTATAAGGAAATTTACTGATAAACAGGTAGATGTTGTGATTGATCCAGTTTTTCTTCTTGATAAGTCAGAATATATGAAAATTGAAAAGAAGACAGATTATAAAGTTAAAGGAAGCTATGTATATGTTTATATTTTAGGAACAAACGAAAAAGCAATCAAACTTGCTAATGATTTTGCAGCCAAAAATGGATTATCAATTGTTTTGGATATCAATGAATCATTTGAACTTTCAAATCTCATTACTGTTCCATGTCAATCCGCTATTTCGGCTGGACCACAAGAGTTTCTATATAATTTGAGAAACGCATCTTATGTAATGACTGATTCATTTCATGCTACAGCTTTTTCAATAATATACAACAAACCGTTCTGGGTATTCAAACGAGGAAAAATTAGTGTAAGAATGAGTGACTTGATTAATACGTTTTCATTAGGTGGCAGAATGGTATCTGATACACTAGACGATAGCAATATTGATTGGGTGTGTGTGAATCAGGAGATTCTTAAGAGAAGGAAAGCAGGGGCAAAATGGTTGCTTAATGCTTTGGATAATCATAAAGAGAGGGAGGCATATGAATAGGAATATATCACAATTAGATGAATGTTGTGGCTGTGGTGCCTGTGTATGCGCATGTCCAAAACAATGTATCTCGCTAAAATATGATGACGAAGGATTTTATAAGGCGTATATTGATGAATCAAGATGTGTTAACTGCGGAATCTGTATGGAAAGATGTCCAGTAAATAAAAAGAAATCTGATAATTCGGATGAGTTTAGTAATGAGATTTGTGCTTATGCTGCTACTTCTAAGGATAATGAAATCTATATGAAAAGTTCCTCTGGTGGGATTTTTTCCGTGATTGCGAAGAAAATATTAAAAAATAATGGATCGGTATTTGGCTGCGGATCAAATGATGATTTGCGTCCTATTCATATGGAGATTCGTAATGAATCGGATTTAGATAGAATCAGGAGGAGCAAATACGTTCAAAGCTACATGGGAAATGTATACAGTAAGATTAAGGAAAGACTTGAACAAGAAATAGATGTTCTTTTTGTTGGCACTCCTTGCCAGGTCGCCGGCTTAAAAAAGTACCTAGGAAGACAATACGACCGTCTTTTGACAGTAGATTTAGTTTGCCATGGGGTTCCTAGTCCGCAGATGTATATGAATAATATCGAATACGTAGAAAAAACAAAGCATAAAAAACTGAAAAGTTTTGAATTTCGCTTGAAATCTCAGCAGTCAAAACGATACTTTACATATACATATACATATACATATATAGACGGAAACTCCGAAGTTAAACCATATTACAAGGATGCTTTTTATAATGCATTTTATGATATGCATTCACTTAATGAAATCTGTTATAAGTGTCCATTTTGCAATTTGAACAGGCAAGGAGACTTGACGATAGGTGATTATGAGTGGGGAAAACAGTATCACACAGAATTTAAAGATGACGATGACATAAGTTGTATTCTGTGTAACACAAAGGCAGGACAGAATGTCCTTAGCGAGGTGAAAGATGCATTAAAGATTTCACCAACAAAAATTGAATGGATAATTGAAAAAAACAAGAATCTTGTTAGGCCAACTGTTCGTCCGGTATATAGAGATTGTATATACCGAGACATAAAAAATATGGGATATGAAAAATGGGCAGACGGCTATTTTCATTCGTTACGATATTATAAAAAAACGCCACTATTTCGACCGGTTGTAAAGCTGAAAATATTGCTTAACAAAATAGTGGGAAGAGGATACTAGTTATGGAAAAAAGAAAACAGATTGAGTGGATTCAATATGCAAGGGCTTTCTGCATAATTGCAGTAATATTCATTCACTGTAAAAGTGCAGAAGAATATAGAGTGCTTGAGGGTACGAACATAGTATACTGGGCATGGATGCTCATTCGAAACTTTTTAGATTTCCCAGTAGGATTATTTTTTGTGATTTCTGGATATTTAGTCAATGAGAAGAATGTGCTCTGCGGTACTTTTTTGAAAAATAGATTGATTAGATTAGGCTTGCCTTTTCTTGGTACTCAGCTACTTAACATGTTGTATGTGTGAAAAATTTTAGGAAAAAAGATTGCTTCAAAGTTTTTTGGAATGTGAGGTTAGAAAATGAAAGTAGTAGGAATTATTCCAGCAAGATATGGATCAACCCGTTTGCCGGGAAAACCGTTAAAGGATATTCTTGGGCATCCAATGATTTGGTGGGTATATAAAAGAGTATGTACTGTTGAAAAGTTGGATGAAGTGTATGTTGCTACAGATGATGAAAGAATCAGAATTGTTTGCGAAGCAAACAAGATTCCTGTTGTGATGACAGCTAGTACACATAGAGCAGCAGCACATAGATTGCAAGAGGTCTCAGAAACAATTAAAGCAGATTTCTATGTTCAATTAAATGGTGATGAACCTTTGATTAATACTGAGGCAGTTGCTGCAGCTATTCCAGATAGTGTACCGCAGAATGTAGAGTTTGGAACAAATATTATTACGGAGATGACTGATCCGGCTCAAGTAATGGATCCATCAAATATAAAGATGGTATTTGATGATAATATGAACGCTCTGTATATGTCAAGAACACCAATTCCGTATCCGTTTAAGGCTATTGATTTTAAGTATTATAAGCATGTTGGTATCATTGGGTACAATAAAAAAATGCTTGATTTTTACAAAAATTCAAATCCAGGTCGGTTTGAATTGATTGAAGGAATTGATACTTTAAGATTCTTAGATTATGGAAAACAGTTGAAACTTTCTTTGATAGCAGAGTGCCATAGCTTATCAGTTGATACAGAAAAAGATCTTGAGATGGTCATTAAAATGATGAAGGAAGGAAATAAATAATGGCATCATATGATTTAAAATTGTTGGATTGTACTTTGCGTGATGGTGGGTATGTGAATGACTGGAAATTCGGTTTTAATTGTGCAAAAGATATCATTACTCGTCTTACTAAGTCGAATATTGATGTCGTAGAAGTTGGATTTTTGCGGAATGTAGATGAATACAATCCAGATGTCACAGTGTGCAATCGTATCGAGGAACTTAACAAGCTCTTGCCAGATGATGCAGGAAATACAATGTATTCGGCTATGGCAATGAGAAGTAATTACGATATTAATAAATTATCCCCTTACACTGGAAGTGGGATAGAGATGATTCGAATTACCGCTCACGATTATGATATTGAAGATGGTATGGATTTCGCCAGAGAAGTCAAGGCAAAAGGATACAAATTGTCAATTAATCCAATTAATATTATGGGCTATTCTGATGAGCGTATTCTTTGGATTATTAAACAAGTAAACCAAATTCAGCCTTATCAGTTCTCTATTGTTGATACATTTGGAAGTATGAAACGAAGAGACTTGGATCGAATTGTTTCATTAGTAGATAACAATTTGGATAGAAATATAAGAGTTGCATTACATTTGCATGAAAATATGTCTTTAAGTTGTTGTTTGGCACAAGCATTTATAGATAAACATTTGAATCGACCGGTTGCGGTGGATGGCAGTTTGATGGGAATGGGCAGAATCCCAGGAAATTTGCCCATTGAATTGATTGCAGATTATTGCAATGATTATACAGGAAAAACATATGACATTGATTACATGATGGATGCTATTCAAGATTATATTGCACCGTTGAAGGGTGCGCCTGAGTGGGGATATACTCCGGCATATTTCCTTTCTGCAAGATTTAATTTGCATAGAAATTACGCAGAGCATTATTTAAAAAAAGGCGATCTGACAATAAGAGACATTAATCATATATTGGCGCGATTTGCTGATGATAAAAAGACTGCATTTGATGCAACATATGCGGATTCAGTGTATGAGGATTATAAGAGCAATCGGATTGATGATTCTGGAAGCCGAGCAGAACTTTACAATTTGCTTTCCGGTAAAAAAGTTCTCTTGATCGCACCGGGAGCATCGATTTTAACATATGAAACGAAAATCAAAGAATTTATTAAGCAGGAGAATCCTGTGGTTATAGCAATTAATTTTGTACCGGAATCGTATTTGGTTGACTTTGCATTCTTCAGTAATAACAAGCGTTTTAGTAATCTTGAGAACATTTCCTGTAAAACGATTATTACTTCTAATCTTATTGGTAGAATATCAGACTATAAAATTGATTATAACAGTTTGTCAGGAGCCTTTGATCAAGGATGCAATAGCTTTATAATGCTTCTTAAGCTCTTGAAGGAAATGGATACTAAGGCTATTTATGCCATAGGAGCTGATGGCTATACAGAAAATGGAAATAATTATTATACTACTAACATAAGAACATACACTGAACACGGAAATAAATTTAATTTGGCTGTTGCTAATGCTATTCGGAATCTTGATGTTAGGGTTGCTTTTCTGACACCATCCGCTTATGATACAGAGGAGGAGGGAAAGTAATGGAGCTTAAATTAATAGTTATTGATGTGGATGGAACAATGACAGATGCAGGGGTATATTATGATGAGAGAGGAAATGAGTTGAAAAAATTCTGCACGAAGGATGCAGCGGGGTTCTTTGCTGCACATAGTGTTGGAATTAAAATCATGGTTCTCACAGGGAGAGAATGCGCTGCAACCACTAGAAGGATGACAGAGATGAAAGTGGAATATCTTTATCAGAATGTAAAGAACAAGGCAGAGTTTTTACAGACATTTATGTCTCAGCATAAATTAAAGAAGGAAGAGGTTGGCTACATCGGTGATGATTTGAATGATTTGCCACCGATGATGCTTGTTGGATATATTGGCTGCCCTGCTGATAGTTGTCCCGAAATAAAAAAAATTGCAAATTATATAAGCGTCGTTAATGGCGGAAATGGTGCTGTTCGCGATGTAATTGAACATATTTTACATGAGACGGGACAGTGGGATAATGCAATCTCAAGAGTTTTTGGAATAGGCATTTAATTGGAGATTATATGTTGTAGAATTAAAAAGAGTGTGCGCAGCTAATTCGAATCTCGTTGGAAAAAGGTGTGATTATTTACACATGGAGAAATATTAGCGATATATTAGATCCTGAATCCGTGAAGTTAAAACGACAACGATACTCCCAAAGCCTGTATTTATCAAGTTTTCCTGTTATTTTTACCTGTTTTGCATTTTCACCTGTTAGGTGAATCATTTTTTGGTATAATATTCTTATAGTTCGATGAAAGAAGGGTGTATACGATGAATAATATAAAAATTAAATTTTCGAATGAACGTATCATTCCTGCCAGCGGTCTTTCTGTTGTAGGTGCAATTCTTAGCAAGAGCGATTTTGTAAAGCGCTGTAACCGCATGGATGTAACACCAAACAGATCTCAGCACCAGATAAAAAATGGCGACATCCTTCTAACATATATCGGTATGCTGTACATGGGAAAGCCACAGTATCAAGCGGGCCACCAAATGGACGATGATCAGGAATTTTATAAATATGCCCTGGGTATAACACGCAGCATCCCCATTGAGGAAACACTGCGTCAGAGAATGGACGATATTGGGGATTCCCTGCGAAATCGTATCCTTGCAGAAAATGTGGAGATGCTGCACATGAACGGTATCATACCTTCAAGGCTTCCAAATGGCTATGTCCCAGTAGATATTGATGTTACGCCGTTTGACAATTCTAAAACCAGAAAAGAAGGTGTATCACGTACCTACAAAGGATATGATGGTTATGCACCTATTATGGCATATATCGGAACAGAAGGTTATCTGGTAAATGCACAGCTGAGGGAGGGAAAACAGCACTGTCAGTGCGATACTCCTGCATTCCTTCGGGAAACAATTGCCATGTGCAGGCAGATAACAGATGAACCGCTGCTTATCCGGCTGGATTCTGGAAACGACTCTGCCGAAAACATTGGTATTCTTTTGGAAAGCGACTGCTACTTTATTATAAAAAGGAATCTGCGCCGTGAAAGTAAGGATGACTGGTTTGAGATGGCAAAGGCAAAATCCCAGAATGTCACAGCTCCCCGTGAAGGAAAAACAGTATATACCGGAAGTGACTGGAAACCAGTCAGCTACACCACAGCGGATTGAGAGAAAAAAACTGTCACAATCCGAACAGGGTATGAGATAATAGAGCGGACAGTTGATAAATATGGTCAATTCCTTTTTCCAGCCGATATTGAAGTCAATACATGGTGGACAAACACCGGAATGACAGATGAAGAAGTCATCCAGAATTACCATGCCCATGGGGAATGCGAGCAGTTACACAGTGAAATAAAAACAGACATTGATGTAGAACATCTTCCATCTGGCAAATTTGAGACCAATGAACTGGTTCTGGAACTCACAATAATCGCATATAACATCCTGCGCATGATTGGTCAGGAAACGATAGGCGGACATGGTCCTAAGCTCAAACATAGAGTACATCGGCGCAGACTGCGTACAGTTATCGGGAATATGATAATGATGGCGAGCCATATCACAACTCATGCACGCCAGCTGGTTATGGAACTTGGCAGAAGCAATGTATGGAGGCATACCTTTGCAAGAGTATATTCAGCTTTTGCAGATTTCCAGCTATAAAATCAAACAGTCTTACAGAAATTTCGTAACCGGACCAAGGTGGAAGTATGCCCTTATACGCTTTTTTATAAACGATTTACAAGGTGTCGTACTTGATATAATTTCATTTATTTGAAATCGGCACAAAATTTCTGTAAAATTACTATGCTAAACCTATTTTTATGGGCTTAGTTTTATAAAACAAGGAACTTCACGGATTCAGGGATTAGTTGTCAGGAAAATGATGTAGAATAATGTCATCATATGTGATAAAATAGGTTCGTTGCCTCTCCTATACCGGCAAGGGAAGGAGGTGTTTGCTATGGAGTATATAGCCTCTCTTTTTGTTACTGTCATGGGTGGTGTGATTTGTCATTACATCATCAAATGGTTAGATGGTAATAAATAATCGGCAACTAACCTGTGGTATTAAGCCTTCCACATCAAAATAGGAATAAAAACCCCCGATGCGGCAACATCGGGGGTTTTGTTTTGTGTTCGCTATGGAACAATAGCTTCTCTTTGTCTGAAGACATTATATCATATGCAAAAAGAATTTGCAATATACAAAAATTTTGAGTTTCCCCATTTTTTTGAGAAACTAAATCATCTGCAAAATAAAAAAGC
>ERZ780144.345-NODE-345-length-67038-cov-16.470567_pt1 | contig 67038 bp, 60 predicted proteins | sample MGYA00511380_ERZ780144 | MGnify/ENA primary metagenome ERZ780144 (study PRJEB29588, sample SAMEA1965858) | human gut metagenome | biome: human gut; feature: human-associated habitat; material: faeces | place: Denmark | collected 2008/2010 ... | reverse complement strand
TTTCGAGGCGCGGGAGGCACGAACTAGGGGCTGCTCGCCCCTAGTAACCCCAAAGGAGAGGTCGAAGCACAAAAATGCTAGCCGCTTCGCTAAACGCATTTTTTTGTGCTTCTCCGATTTGAACAGGAACGCGGAAAGGAAAATGGGATGGAATTTGGTAAAAAAGAGCTTGACCTGACAGCAGATGAAAGCCCCGGCGGCGAGAGCCTGACCGATGTACTGAGCGGAGAGCAGCCCATCGGCGAGAAGGAAATCAGCGAGGCGATGGCTGTGCTGGAGAAGTACAAGTCGGCCAAGGCCAGCCTCGACAAGCGGATCATCGACAACGAGGAATGGTACAAGCTGGGCCACTGGAAGCAGTACGGCAACCGGGTGATGGAGGGCAAGCGCGCTCCCAGCACGGGGTGGCTGTTCAACTCCATCGCCAACAAACACGCCGACGCCATGGACAACTACCCGGAGCCGAACGTGCTGCCGAGAGCGCAGGACGACGAGGAGACGGCAAAGCTCCTCTCCGAGATCCTGCCGGCGCTGCTGGAACAGGCCGACTACGAGAGCGTGTACAGCGACACCTGGTGGCGCAAGCTCAAGCAGGGTACCGGCGTGAAGGGCATCTTCTGGGACCCGGCGCTGCGGGAGGGCCTTGGGGACATCGCCATCCGGAGCATGGATCTTCTGATGCTCTACTGGGAGCCGGGCGTGGAGGACATCCAGGACTCGGCCAACTTCTTCTCGCTGGCGCTGGCCGACAACGACCGTCTGGCGGCCCGGTGGCCTCAGCTGGAGGGCAAGGCGGGCAGCAGCGGCATCACCGTGGGGCAGTACGTCAGCGACCAGAACATCGACACCAGCGAAAAGAGCGTGGTGGTGGACTGGTATTACAAGCGGGAGAAGCCCGGCGGTCAGACCGTGGTGCATTACTGCAAGTTCTGCAACGGCGTGGTGCTCTACGCCAGCGAGAACGACCCGGCGATGGCCGAGACCGGTTTCTACGACCACGGAAAATACCCCTTTGTGTTTGACCCGCTCTTCGTGGAAGAGAACAGCCCGGCGGGCTTCGGGTACATCGACGTGATGAAGGACACGCAGGACACCATCGACCGGATGACGCAGGCCATGGACGAGAACACGCTGGCAGCGGCCAAGAAACGCTACCTTATCTCGGACACGGCGGGCGTGAACGAGGACGAGCTGCTGGACACGGCGAAAGATGTGGTACACATCACGGGACGGCTGGACGAGCGGGGCTTTATGGAGCTGGAGACGGCTCCGCTGCCCTCCAACACCATCGCCTACCAGCAGAACCGTGTGGCCGAGCTGAAGGAGATCAGCGGCAACCGGGACGTGAACCAGGGCGGCGCGACCAGCGGCCTGACGGCGGCCTCGGCCATCGCAGCATTACAGGAAGCAGGCTCGAAACTGAGCCGGGACATGCTGAAGAGCTCTTACCGCTCCTTTGCAAAAGAATGCTACTTCATCATCGACCTGATGCGGCAGTTCTACGACGAGAGCCGCGTCTACCGGATCACCGGCCAGCAGGGCGGCACGGAGTACCGGGAGTTCTCGGGACAGATGCTGCGGCCGCAGCCGGTGGAGAGCGTGGGCGGCGTGGAGCTGGGCGCCCATGAGCCGGTGTTCGACATCACGGTGAGCGCGGCCAAAAAGAGCACCTTCAGCCGCCTCTCCCAGAACGAGACGGCGAAGGAGTGCTACCAGCTGGGATTCTTTGCTCCGGCCAACGCCGACGCTGCACTGGCGTGTCTGGACATGATGGACTTCGAGGGCATCGAGAAGGTGCGCCAGAGGGTGGCCCAGAACGGCACCCTGTACCAGCAGCTGCAGCAGGCGATGGCACAGATCCAGCAGATGGCGGCAGTCATCGACCAGCAGAACGGATCCAACCTGAGCGAGCAGGCCGGTGCTGCAGCCGCTGCCATGACCGGCGGCGGAGGCGGCGGAGAGGCCGGCGCAAAGACGGTGACCAACTCTCTGGGCGGACAGGTGGGCGGCGGGACCAACCCGCTGGCCACGAAGGCAGCCGAGAGGGCGATGAACATCAACAACCCGAATAAGTGAGACTCCGAAAGGCTCTCCCTTTGGGAGAGCTGGCATTGCGAAGCAATGACTGAGAGGGCAAGGACGATGGCAGAGAAAGGCAGACACCGTGATAACATTGCGCTGACAAAGAGTCTGCCTATCGCTGCGCTGTGGCTCCATCGCACCGGGCTTGCCCTCTCCGTCACCTACGGCGACACCTCTCCCAAAGGGAGAGGCTTTGGCTCGCCTGAAAGAGCGCTTTACAAGGAGAGCTACTGAAAAAAAGGAGGCAATGGAATGATCAAAATTATTTATGTGGCAGACCCGGAGGGCGGGAAGCTGACGATGAGGGCCGAGGGCCACGCGGGATATGCCCCGGCGGGACAGGACATCGTATGTGCTGCGGTGAGCTGCCTGATGCAGACGCTGGCGTACAGCGCTGCGGAGGACGAACACACCTCGAGCTGCATCTATCAGGGCGAGGAAGGCCCGGTGTTGAATGTGGAGGCGGGCGACAGCGTCCTCATGCGGGACAAGTTCGAACTTGTGGCCGACGGTCTGGACCTGCTGGCCGAACAGTACCCGGAGAATGTGAACTTCAAGAAAAGCTGCAAGTGCAGCCCGGCGGTGGACTTGCAGCTCTTTGCGGAGGGCGGCGGTGACGGTGCCGGTGCAGCAGCGGCCGGCGGCGATGGTGCCGCCCCTGCGGCGGAAGAAAAGGCTGCGTCTGCTCCCGCCCAGGGCAAAGGCCGGGAGGCTGCTGCCGCCCAGGTGGACGAGATGCTGAGCCCGGCGGAAGAGCCGGAGGCAGGGGAAGACACTGCCGAAGGCGAGGAACAGGACGGTGCGGCAGACAAGAGTGGCACCGACCCGGAGGCACACCGGAAAGCCTTCGGCGAGCTGATGCGGGGCGAGTACAACCGGGAGTTTGGTGAGATGATCGTGCAGGCCACCCAGAAAGCCTACGACAACATCCTGAACGAGCAGGGGCCGGTGGGGCGCATCCTGAACGCGCTGGGCCAGAAGTACGGCACTGCTCCCGGCGACTACGAGGCACTGGCTGCGGCCGTGGAGGGCGGCGTCGTGAAGGATGACGCCTACTACGAAGACATGGCCATGAAGAAGGGCATCAGCGTCCAGCTGGCCAAGGAGATGGACGCGCTGGAAAGCGAGAACGCCAAGCACCGCGCCGCAGAGCAGCAGCGGGCAGAAGCCGCCAAAATGGAAGCCATCCAGCAGGAGTGGGACGCCGCTGCGGAGCGCATCCGGGCGGAGGACCCGGGCTTTGACATCAAGACGGCGCTGGCTGACCCGGACTTTGCCCAGATGCTCAAGCTGGGCGTGAAGATGGAGGACGCTTACAAGGCCCGCTATTTCGACGACATCATGGCCCGGCGCACCACCCAGACGGCCAAGACCGTCGAGAAAGGCGTGGAGGCCCGGATCCGCCAGCGGGGCGCACGGCCTGCCGAGAACGGCACCAACCCCGGCGGCGCGGCGGTGCTGAAGACGGACGTCTCCAAGCTGACGCCTGCCCAGTGCGAGGAGCTGGAGCGCCGCGCCATGCGGGGACAGATCATCACTTTTTAACCGAAAGGCACTGCTGACCGGAGGGAAACCTCTCAGCTTTGCAGCGCCTCTCAATAAAGCACAAGAGTAAACGAAGGGAGCAAGAAACATGAAGATCCACATGAATCTGCAGCTGTTTGCGCAGCCTGCAAACCACACCGGCGCGACTGGCATGAGCGCCGAGATGAAGACCTACTACGAGAAGCGTCTGCTGGATCAGGCAGAGCCGCTGCTGGTGCATGACCAGTTCGGCGACAAGTACCCCATCCCGGCCAACAACGGCAAGACCATCGAGTTCCGCAAGTACGAGAGCCTGCCCAAGGCCACCGAGCCTCTGACCGAGGGCGTGACCCCCAACGCTCAGGCTCTGACCGTCACCCCCATGACCGCCACCGTGAAGCAGTACGGCGGCTGGGCAGCCATCACCGACGTGCTGCAGCTGACCGCCATCGACAACAACATCACCCAGGCGACCAAGGTACTGGCATCTCAGGCGGGCCGTACGCTGGACACCGTGACCCGCGAGGTGCTGGCAGGCGGCACCAACGTCATCTACGCGCCGGCGGGCGACACTGCCGTGACCAGCCGCGCCAATCTGACCACTGCCAGTGTGCTGACGCCGGATCTTATCGATCAGGCGGCCACCGCCCTGAAGGCCCAGAACGCCGACGCCATCGGCGAGAGCTATGTGGCCATCGTCCACCCCTATGTGGCCTATGATCTGCGCCGCAACCCGGAGTGGATCGATGTCCACAAGTACGCTTCCCCCGAGAACATCTACAACGGCGAGATCGGCAAGCTGGCCGGTGTGCGCTTCATCGAGACCAGCGAGGCGAAGATCTGGACCGGCGACGGCTGCCCCACCAGTCTGGCCGTGTTCGGTACGCTGGTGCTGGCGGCTCACGCCTACGCCGTGACCGAGGTGGAGGGCGGCGGCCTGCAGCACATCGTCAAGCAGCTGGGCGCGGGCGAAGACCCGCTGAACCAGCGCGCGTCCGTGGGTTGGAAGGCCATCAAGACCGCAGAGCGCCTGTGTGAGCAGTACATGGTGCGCATCGAGAGCGTCAGCCCGAAGTACAGCGCGAAGGCAAAGGCAAACTAAACCTCTCCGTCACGCCTGCGGCGTGCCACCTCCCCTATCGAGGGGAGGCCTTGGCAGGCCGGGCAGGTTTAAGCTGGATGACTGAGGTCTAAGATGACATAAAATGGAGAGCCCTGCGACAGAGGGCAGAAAGAAGGATACTATGGCGGCTAAGAAAGAGACTGCTGCGGCGGATGCCGTGGAGAACGCGGTGGAGACCGTGGAAAAGGCCGTGGAAAAGGCCGAGGAAAAGGCCGAAGAGAAGGACGACGGCATGGTGACCATCCACCTGTTCAAGGATGACGACCGCTACTCGGCACCGGTGTTCGTGGGCGTCAACGGCGACAGCTACCTCATCCAGCGCGGCATCGACGTGAAGGTGCCGAAGGCTGTGGCCGAGGTGCTGGAGCACAGCATCAAACAGGACGCCGAGGCGGCCCGGAAGAGCCAGGCCATGCAGGCGGCGGCCGGTACGCAGATGATGACCATTTGATATTTCCCCCGGTACAGCTTGCAGGCGCTTGCTGCGCCGGGGGATTTTGTTTTGGAGGTTTTATGACAGCAGGCGAAGCGATAAAGATGGCCGACGAGCTGAGGCCGAACAACAGCTTTTCGGACGAGATGAAGCAGCTGTGGCTGCGGCAGGCCGACAGCGGCTTGCGGCGGAACGTGGTGGAGCGCAGCGACACCGGCAGCGACTTCGAGGGGCGCGGCGCGGATATTTTGTGGGAAGAGGGGCTGGAATACGACACGCCGCTGCTGGCAGACGGCGCGGCGGAAGCACTCTACCCCCACTGGCTGGCGGCGCAGATGGACCTCGCCCTCGGCGAGACGGCCCGGGCGGCGAACGAATTGCAGCTCTACACGAGCTATGTGCAGGAGTTTGCGGCGTGGGTGAGGAGAAAGTATATGCCGGTGGGCGGCGGGAGGCTGATGACGTGAGCTTGAACCAGATAAACAACCAGCGGCAGCTGCTGCGGGTGTTCGGCGGGCTGAACGAGGGGTATGCTTGCAGCGAGGCAGAGCTGAGCGAGGAGAAAAACTTCTCTTCGCGGGGATACCCGGCTCTCGAGACCCGCAAGCCCCGGCGGAAGGTGCGTCAAGCAACCGGGATGAACGGGATGTACCACCTGAACGGTCTTTTGACCGTGGAAGGCACGACCCTGCGGTATGCCCCGGACGACGGCGGCGACGCCGTGGAGCTGGAGAATGCCCTGACGGACGGCGAGAAGAAGATGGTGGGCATGGGGACCAAAGTGCTCATCTGGCCGGACAAGATGTCCTTTGACACCGCAGCGGGGACACTGAGCGCGCTGGGCTCCAGCTGGCAGCAGGACGGCAGAAGCCTGACTGTGACCCCCTGCGACGCTGCGGGCGTGGTGTACACGCCGACCAAATTCGGCGCGACCGAGCCGGAAAACCCCGAGAACGGCGACGTCTGGCTCAAGCAGGCCGAAGATGCCCCGTGGAGCTACCGCGACGCCCTGAAGCTCTACAGCACGGCGGGCGGATGGCAGAACATCCTGCTGAACTGCTGCCGTGTGACCTGCGAGGGGCTGGGCGAAGCCTTCAAGGCTGGGGATACTGTGACCCTGACGGGCATCCCGGGCGTGGTGAAGAACGCCTATTCCGCCGATTTCGGCGGGGACGTGGTGGTGGACGACGTGGCCGGGGACTCGGTGATCCTCTCCATCGCGCCGGACATCGAGAGCGTTTTGTACTACGGCACCTGTGTGGTGACGGGGCAGAGCGTGGTGTGGACGGCCATGGACGGCAAGACCACCCAGACCTTCGACGGGCCTTTCCCGGACGTGACGGCCCAGCGGCGGGTGCCGGATCTGGACTGGCTGACAGAGCACAACAACCGTGTCTGGGGCTGCTCGAGCACCGAGAACGTCATCTATGCCTGCAAGCTGGGTGACGCCACCAACTGGTTCTCCTATCGCGGCACGGCAGCGGACAGCTATGCCGTGACCGTGGGCAGCGACGGAGCCTTTACCGGCGCGGCTACCTGCATGGGATACGTGCTTTTCTTCAAGGAGAACGGCTTACACAAGCTCTACGGCACCAAGCCCAGCGACTACCAGATGAGCAGCATCCAGTGCTCGGGCGTGGCCAAGGGCGCCCACCAGAGCCTCTGCGTCATCAACGAGACACTGTACTACCTCTCGATGGACGGCGTCATGGCGTGGGACGGCAGCCTGCCCACCAAGGTGTCGGCCTCGCTGGACGAGACGGCCATGAGCCGGGTGACAAGGGCGGCCGCCGGCGGGCTGGTGGGGCGGTACTACCTGCACACCGAGAGCCCCGGCGGGCAGAGGCTGCTGGTGTACGACACCGAGAAAGGACTCTGGCACGAGGAGGACGCCACCGGCTGGGCCATGTGCAGCACCGGGCGGCAGCTCTACCTCTGGGACAAAGAGACCATCTGGGCCGCAGACGGGAGCCGGGAAGCCGGCGGCGAAGAGGACACGGTGGAATATGAGGCTGTGACCGGAGACATCGGACTCGGAGACCCGGACGACAAGTATTGCAGCCGGGTGACGGTGCGGCTGGACGCCATGGAGCGGACCGTGGTGACGCTGTGGGCCAGCTTCGACGGCGGCGAGTGGCAGGAGGTGGGCCGGGTGGATACCGCAGGGAAGCGTGTGCGGGTGAATCTGCCCTTCGTCCCGACCCGGCACGACACCATGCGGCTGCGTCTGACCGGAAAAGGGCAGATCGCAGTGAGGAGCATCGCCATGACGCTGAGCAGCAGCGAGGGCGGAAGAGTGAACGGAGGTGTACCGAGACGTGGCTAGTATCGTGGGACTTTCGAAGATCTCCATGCCGAGGCTGGATGGGCTGGATACGGCCAGCGCCCGGGAGCTGAGGAATTATCTGTACCAGATGCAGGAGCAGCTGGAATACATTTTGAGCAACATTGACACGGAGAACCTTGCGGGGGATCTGCAGGAGAAGCTGAAATAAGGCGGGAGAGGGCCTTTAGAAACGGCAGCAGCCGGGAAGAAAACCTCTCAGCTTTGCAGTCCGCCTGACGGCGGCGCTGCAAAGCAGCTCCCCTAGCGAGGGGAGCCTTTCTTAAAGGAAGGAGTGTAATTATGAGCAATTTGAGTAGTGCGAGAGCGCAGCTGGAGGAGTGGGAGGCGAAGAAGCCGGAAAGCTACACCAGCAAATACAAGGACAAGATCGACGGCGTGATGGGCAAGCTGGACGGGATGAAGGATTTTAGCTACGACCCCACCCGGGATGCGGCCTACGAGCAGTATAAGAACAGCTACACCCGGCAGGCGAAGCTGGCCAACGAGAACGCCCAGGCCAACGCCAGCGCCATCTCGGGCGGGTACGGCTCCAGCTACGGCACCCAGGCGGGCCAGAGCGCCTACCAGAACGCCATGGCGGGCCTGAGTAGCGCCACCAACAGCCTGTACAGCCAGGCGCTGAACCAGTACACCCAGAAAAAGAGCGACCTGCAGAGCCAGCTGAGCGGCTACCAGCAGGCTGAGGCACAGGACTACGAGAAGTACCAGACAAACTACCAGAACTGGGAGAACCAGCGCAACTACTATCAGAGCGCGTACAATCAGGCGGCCAGCGAAAGCCAGGCGAAGAAGAGCCGGGGGACGGGCCTCTTTGGAACCATCCTGAGCGTTGCCGCAAGCCTGCTGCCGTTTTTGCTGTGAAAGGAGAAAGGATTTGAGAAATGGGAGTTTTTAAGAGATACAAGGACGCGCAGGCGGCGCAGAAGGACGCGGAGAACGCGATGCCGGGGGCGTACCAGAGCAACTACACCGACCGAATCAACGAGGCGCTGGACAGCATGGGCGCGGCCAGCAATGCGGGCTACGATGTAGGCACGGACAGCGACCTCTACCGGCAGTACCGCGCGGGCGCGCAGGCGAATGCCAGGGCGGCGGCTGAGAACGCCGCTGCGGGCGCTGCCGCGCTGAGCGGCGGGTACGGCTCGAGCTACGCAAACAGTGTGGCCCAGCAGGGATACCAGAAAGCCATGGCCAACGTGGACGACGGGCTGGCCGGACTGCGGGACAAGGCCCTGACCATGTACCAGCTGAAGCAGAACGGCCTCTCGGGGCTGCTGAGTGCGCTGCAGAATCAGGACAGCCTCGAGGCGGCGGAGCATCAGGGGGCTGTGGCCAACGCGCAGGACTGGCGGGACTACAAGAAGAGCCGGGCAGACCAGGCGGCGCAGGAGAAGAGCGATTTCCTCTCGAACCTGTGGGAGATGGCGAAGAGTGTGGGCAGAGCCGGTCTGACGGCCTACGACACCTACAAGGGATACACCCAGCAGCAGTGGGAGAACGAGTTTGCCCGGGAACAGTGGGAGTACAACAAAGAGCGCACCGGCCAGAGCGATGCGCTGAATGCCTACGAGCAGGCGTTTAATCTGTACCAGCAGGGAGCGGACGATGCCGCGAACGCCGTGCTGGGCCGGTATGGTCTGGATACCGGAATCTTCGACAATTACAGCGGCGCACCCATCACCCGCGCAGACAAGGCGGGTGCGCTCACGACCGCAGCCGGGCTGGCAGGCGGCGGCAGCGACGAGGCCGCACGGGCGGTGCTGGAACTGTACGGCCTGGATCCGAACTCTGTGGGAGATTACAGGACGATCGCAGGACGGCAGCTTGCAACGGCGCTGGCAAAGGCAGCGGCATCCGGCAGTTCCGGCGGTAACAGCCGGAGGGGCAGCAGCTCTTCCGGGAGCGGCGGCACGAAAAGCAGCGGGAGCGGCTGGACGAACAGCCAGCTCCTGACGGCACTGGGCAAGTATCAGGCGCTGAAGGACGACGACCCGACGAAGAACATCTACGCCGGCATTTTGCAGGCCGGCGGACTGCTGGAAACCCCGACAAACGGGATGAAGAGTATTACAGATGACGTGCTGAACCGTGTGGCAGGTTATGCGCAGCGTGGCATGAACGGCAGTGCCATTACGGTAAAGCTTCAGCACGAGGGATACAGCAACGAAGAAATAGCTGAAATCTTTAATCGGGTCGGGATTTGACCGCAAGATACGTTCTCTTTTGCGTGCCAAAAGAGAACCAGAAAATCACCAGCGATTTCGACGCGCTGGATCCACGAGAAAGGGGCTGCTCGCCCCTTTCAGACCCCAAAGGAGAGGTCGAAACGGAAAAAAGCTAGCCGCTTCGCTAAACGCTTTTTTCTCGTTTCTCCGATTTGAATGAGAACGAGAGACCGGGAGGACGATAAACATGGCTTGGACGGCAGCAGATATTAACAGGCTGGCGCAGGGAAGCAACAACCAGAAAAAATGGACAGCGAATGACATTGCAGCGCTGGCAAAGGGAACGAACAGCCAGAAGGCAGATACGAAAGAGCAGGCTGCAAAGAAGACTGACCCGGACATCATCCGGGCCAGAGCCCTGCAGCAGTACACCGAGCGGCACGCCAGCGACATGGGGGAGGTGGATGCGAGGAATGATACCAGCCTTGCCGGAAGAGCACTCGCCCGGCAGGACCTCTCAGTCGCTGACGCGACAGCTCCCCTTAAAAGGGAAGCCACTGGCGTGTCGGGCAAGTTTCCGCTGGACGCTGGAAGCTCTGCGGGGCGTAAAATGGCGGGCGCTGCTACAGAGGACAGCGGCAGCGGCCCTGCGCGGCAGATGCCGGAAGCGGCAGCCCGGGCGCTGGACATGGGGCAGAAATGGGGCGTTCCGGCGAAGAGCGGGAACGTGCTGGATAACGTGGGCAGCGGGGCCATGGCTTACGGCAGCGGCCGGGCGCAGGAGCTGAGAGCCAGCTTTGCCAAGGACAGCGTACCGGACGAGTTCGACCGGATCAACCAGTGGTTGGACACCGGGGACAACAAGAATCTGGCCGACGCGGTGCGCCGGGTGGACAACACCCACGGCGCGTACACGGACGCCGACCTGATCCAAAAGGGCGGCTGGACACAGGCGCAGATCGACGAGGCCCGGAAGATGAACGCTGCGCTGGACGCCATCCCCGCATGGCAGCGGGGCGTGCGCCGGGCGGCGAACGCCATCGGCGGCATCGGAGACACGGTGGCTGCTGCCCCGCTGCTGGGCGCGGAGTACGGCGTACAGGCGGGAAAGAACATCGACGCCACCCTGAAGAACTGGAAACAGGTGGAGCAGGAGGTAAAGGGCGACGAACACGCCCAGAGCCTTTTCGACCTTTTGACCGACGTGGACATGGATTATAACCCCACCTGGCCGGAGAGCCGGAACCGGGAGCTCATCTCGATGGGGTACAACTCCAAGGAGATCCGGGAGATGCGCCAGCGGCTGGCGGGACTGGAAGTGAGCGACGGCATCGACAAGAACCAGAGCGTGGGCTACCAGCTCTACGACCGCGGGCAGCAGCTGACGGCTGCGGCCCAGAGCGGCCTGAGCCCGACCCAGCGGGCCGTGGCGGGGGCTGTGACCAGCGCGGCGGAGAACCTGGCTGTGGCGGGCGTGAACCCGGCGGCAGTGCTGCCCGTCCTGAGCGCACAGGGAGCGGCAGAGGCCATGGGCCAGAGCGCAGAGAAGGGCGAGAGCGCCGGTAAGGCATTGGGCGGCGGCCTCGCCAAGTTCGGCGCGGGATGGGCCATCAACTCGGTGGGCGCAGCCGACCTTGCAAAGACCATGGGCTCGGACTACGCGAAGGACACACTGGCAGGACAGATCGCGGACTGGGTGCAGGGGCTGGCGGGCAGCTCGGAGCTGGCACAGCGCTACCCGGCGGTGGCTGCGGCCATCTCGGGCGGCATCGACAACTCGATGCAGGCCTTTGCGGAGACCTATGCGGACATGGCCATCGACGCTGCGCTGGGGGACAGCGAGGCGGCGAAGAACCTCTTCAGCAAAGACACCTTCCTCACCGCGCTGGAAAGCGGACTTTCCGGCGGCGCGTCCGGTGCGTTGGGCGGCGCTGTCGGCACGGGGCTGGCAAAGCTGAACGGAGGAGACGCAAGCCTGCTGGGGCAGACAGAGCATTATGACCAGATGGACCGGATGAAGCGGGCTGCCGCCCAGCAGAAGGAATGGGAGGCCCGGGCAGCGGAGCCCTCTCAGCCGGCTGCGGATAGATCTGCTGATAGAGCGCTGGCGGGGGGAGAACCTTTCAGCCAGGCTGCACCTGCGGCCACTGAAAACATCAGCGGGCGGGAAGAAAACCTCTCACAGTTCCCGTCGGCTGACGCCGCGCGAGAGCGGAGCTCCACTGAAAGTATGCAGCGGGCGGATGCGCCGCAGGCGCAGACGGAAGGAGTAAACAGCAGCGTAAACGAGGCTGCTGCGCAGTCGGAAAACCCGGCGGTGCGGCAGTTTGCCGAAGTGGCGGCGAGCAACAGCCTGACGGGCAAGACCATCGGGCTGTTTACGCCGAACGCCGAGAACCGGGAAAACCGTGCGGCCTTTGAGCGGGCTTACGGCGTGACGCTGCCCGACACTGCGGCCGCGACCCGCCGGACACTGCGGGAGGTCGCCGCACAGCAGAACGTAAAAAGCGAAGCAGTGCCTGCTGCACAGAGAGCAGAGCTGCCCGGTGAAGCTGTGGATGTGCCGCAGACAGTACAGGACACTTCCGCAGAAACCGCCGATGTCGTGCCGGAAATGGCTGCACCGGGCAACGTGCGTGAAGCGACTGCCGCCGCAGCTGAAACCGACGGCTACGAGAACGCCCCGCTGCGGGAGACTCTGGGTCTCCGGCCGGAAGCGCCGAAGACCCAGCGGGAGGCTGAGGTGCAGCGGGCGCTGGAAGGCTGGCGGGTGACGGACAAGGCGGCGGAGACTATCGGCAAAAATATGCCGGACAGGGTGGACGCCGACCGGTATGCGGCCGCAGCGTCGCCGCTGTACCGGCTGGGCCGGAGCGGCGCGGACACCTTTGCGCAGGCATTGGAGCTGGCGGGCAGCATGAGCGGCACGGCGGCAGACATCAACTACATCCTGAGCACCGACGCCGGCCGGACGGCCCTTGAGATCGCCTACACCCAGGGCAAGGGCGAACGGATGCTCTACGCCGAAAAGATGGCCGGCCTGGGCGGCACGCTTGGCAGCGAGAGCACCAGCGGCAGGGGCGAGGTATACGCCAAGGGTACGATGCGGCAGGAGAGCGACCCGGCCAGCCAGATCATCAGCCTGAACGCCGCGGCCACCGGCACGGATGCTGTGCTGAGGGATGTGCTGCAGAACGACCGGAGCATCAGGGCCTATGTGGACACCGAGACGGCCCGGATCTTCTTCGGCGACAGTGCGCAGGACATCTTCGGCACGGTGCTGCACGAGGACTACCACTGGTACAACGCGCTGGACGCCGAGGGCGCACGGACTTTGCAGGAGCACGCGCTGGAATATCTGGCGAAGAGCAGCGGCTACGAAAGCCTCGACGAAATGGTCCGGGCAAAGCTCGAGGACTACAGCGCCCAGAGCCTGACCTATGAGCAGGCAGCGGAGGAGCTGGTGGCCGACGCATGGCGGGGCATCTTTGACAGCGAGGAGAGCTTCAAGCGCTGGGTGACGTTCCAGCGCGGGCAGGCAGAGAAGAACGCAGGCAAGAGCGGCGCCATCCACAAGGTGATGGAGCAGGTGCGGCAGATGCTGGATGGGCTCATCAGCCGGGCGAAGGAAGTGCTGACCATCGACCCGGACGACCGCGCCGCCCTGAAAGCGAAGCGCCTGGCCGAGGCCGAAAAGCGCACTTTGCAGGACGAGTATTTCGCCCACGCAGAAAAGGCCATGGACAACCTGCGGACGGCAAAAGAAAACGCCGCAGCCCTCAAGAATGAGAGTGCAGCGGAAGGACGGGGCGTGAGGTTCCAGCTACAAGAAGGAGAAGAAACTCTTGAAAAACAACTGAATCGAAATCTTTTACGGCTGGAACAGATGAGTCCGGTGATTGAAATTACAGGGAAAGAAATTGCATACGGTGCAACCAGTAAAGAAAACGCTGAAAACATCGTGCGCTTCTTTGAATCGGTCGGCGGAAAAGTAGAACGTGATGGATTTGGTGTGATCGAGCTGACTCGCAAGGGAGCAAAAGCAACCGTACAGCACGGCAATGGCCCGGCGAAACAAATTGCGGCAGCGGCGATTCCTGACGTTATTCGCTATGGCGAACAGATTGGCTTTGTAGAGAATTGGAAAGGTCGGGGGTATAACACATATACATTTGCAGCACCGGTCGTGGCAGCTGGAACAAAAATCTATGAGGCGGTCGTTGTAAATGAATACCGCAGTACAAAGCAAGGAAATAAGTTTTATGTCCACGAAGTGTGCGGTTCTGATGGAAGCCTGTTAGTATTGGATGATGCAGGACGGATAAAACAAAAGCAGGAAAGCGCTGACACGGTACTCAAAACCGAGGAGGGCGGTGAACGCCCGAGCTTTCCTGCTAATAAAATTATAACACAGAACGATGCCCCTGTAAAGAAAAACATCCGTTTCCAGATGGCAAGCCCTGTGGAAGTGAACAGCGAAAAAGAGCTGGTGGCAGTACACAACCTGACCGAAGAAAATCTGCGGGAAGCGCTGGACCTGGGCGGGATGCCGTCGCCTTCTATCGCGGTGGTGAAGGCACAGGACGGCCACAGTAAGTATGGTCCCATCTCGCTGGTGTTTGGCCCGGATGCCATTGACCCGCAGGCCAGCAGAGCGAACAGGGTATATGGCTCGGATGCCTGGACGCCGACCAGGCCGAACGTGGAGTACGAGGTAAACAGCAAAGCGGCAGCTGATTTTGAAGATACTGTATATGAAGCCAGCCAGAGCGATTTTGAGGGAAAGTTTGCAAACAGCTCGTCGCTGCAGCGTATTGGTGTAGATGAGGTGAGCAGCGAAAATCGTGAGGAGTTAGCGCAGAAGCTCCAGCGGGATACTGCGGTGCAGCTGGCATATCTGAAAGCTCAGGGCGAGAAGGTGGAACCCATATACAGGACGGAGAAGGAACAGTTCGATAGCCTCGGAAATGATTCACTGGAAAAAATCATCGAATATGCCGGGGCGGACGAACTCAAGAAAGTCTTCGAGGGAGGAGACTTTGACCTGATGGACAAGCTGGCCGACAAAGCAGCGGATGCACTGGAAGAAAAGTATACACACGGCTCGCTGGAAGGTCAGAATCGGCGATGGCAGATGCGTATCAATAAACTGCGCAATGAGAACCGTGGACGCCTGTATGGCCTGCTCGAACACGCGTATAAGATGATGACTGATACCAGCAATGGAAAAGTAGAGCTGGATGTGGAAGCTACTAGAGAAGCCATCCGGCAGGCGGCTCCCGAAGCAGCGGTGAAAAACTGGGTAAAGGAACAGCTTGGAAGTGTGCTGAGACAGAAAGGCATCCGAAACAGCAAAGACCGTTTCACACCCGGCGGAAAGAGACGAAGTTTTGCGGAACTGCATAATCCCTATACGCTGGAAAACCTTGTGGCGGCTATGAATGCACAGAATGCCCGAGGACAGGATGTGTGGGGAGTGTCAGCTGCAACGCTGATGTCAACTACGACCGCAGAGTATAAAAGCCTTGATGAGGTACGGGCAGACAAGAACCGTTTACAACAGATGCCGGAAGAAGAATATAAGGCGCTGTTGGAAAAGGCAGACGGCCAGATTGAAAAGGTCGTTGACAAGCTGCGCAGCGAGACAGAAGCCCACACGGACAACAGCTTTGAAGAGCGGGAAATACTGGGTGACATTCTGCTGCGAGCTGCACAGGGAAGCCAGACAGCCGCAGCGATCGGCAAGGCCTTTGCAAAAGAAGGCTACATCATTGGTAAGGACACAGCCCAGATGATACGGCAGCTGTACAAAGATGTGGCCGCTATCCCTACCGGGTATTTTGAGGCTAAACCTCAACGTGCAGTGGGCTTTGATGAGGTAAAGGCAGCTGTCCTGCCGGACAACGCCAGCGAGACGCTGGTGAACAGTCTGAAGGAGCAGGGTGTGCCGGTATATCAGTACAAAGCCGGAGACGATGCCAAGCGCACCGAGATTTTGAACAAGCTGCCGAATGTACGTTTCCAGAAGGCTGAACAGGCCGACCGGGAGGCAAAGCAGAACCAGCAGCGGCAGGCCAGCCGGATACTGGCGGAGAAGGCTGCGGCCTTTGATACCCTGAACCAGTTCTTCGGCCTGACGAAGAACACCCGGCTCTCGGACGCTGCTCTCGAGAGCCTTGCCATCCGATGGACCAAGACCAACGGCAGCCGGGCCGACCGGACGAAACTGGCAAACGAGACGCGGGCGCTGGTGGAGTATCTGCGCTCGGAGGGAGCGGACATGGCCAAGGCACAGGGACTGGCCGAGACGCTGGCAGGCGAAGTGCTGGATGAGGCGACCGACCGGAACACGGAACTCTGGGATGAGTACCCCGACCTGCATGACCTGACCTACACGGTAGACAAGAACGGCAAAGCCAAGGCCGAGCTTGTGAAGCGGTACGGAAGCTGGACAGAGGCGGTGGCCGAGGCCCGGCGCCACGGCGTGAAGCTGCGGCAGGCGGAGGGATACCGGGACGGCAACCCGGCGGAACAGTACGAGTCCATCGTGAACGGCACCCGGGCCGTGGGCGGCGTGAAGGAGAGCGCTGCGGCACTCTTCCGCTCGGCGGCACAGGAAGCGGGCGTGGCGGGCGCAGCCAGCATGGAGAGCACGGAATGGCTCGACGTGCTGATGAACGTACACGACACCATCAAGCCCAAGATGATGAGCCGGTTTGCGGACGCTGCCGAATACGAGGACGCCAAGGTGGAACTGGCGGGCCGGATGATCGGCGACATCATGAGCCACCCGGAGATGACCGATGCCGAGGCGGTGTTTGAGGGCATCCTGAAACACAACCGGGAGGTGGCCGCCATGGCCGCCGGAAGCGAGGAGCGGGCGGCTGAGGTGACGAAGGGGCTGAAGAGCGTGCAGCAGGCCCAGCGGAAGGCTTTTGCCGACCGGATGCGGGAAAACAGCCGCAGCCAGAGCGCCGAGGCCAAGAGCGTGAGCCGGGCAGAGCGGCAGCTCAACGAGAATCTGGAAACGCTGGGCGCGCAGGTGAGCACGGCGGCGGGGCTCGACGAGAAGATGACCGCTCTGCGGGAAGCCTACGAGCGGGAATGGAAGGCCGAAAAGAGCCGGATGAAGCAGGCCCGGCAGGAGATGCTGGACGAGATAAAGCTGGAGCGGCAGCAGATGCGCGCGCAGATCAACGACCTCTCCCGACAGGTGGCCGGTGAGCAGAAACGGGCCGACCGGGCAGAATATCAGCTCATCGTACAGGAGCGGGAGATCATGGAGTGGGAGGAAGAAAACCAGCGCAAGGCGGATGCGTGGCAGCAGAAGCAGGCCCAGCGGAACGCCATCGCCATTGAAACGGCCCGGCAGCAACGGGACGAAGACGTGGCCGTGGCCAAGGCACTGGCCGAAAAGCGGGTGCAGAAGGCCAGGGACGGACGGAAGGCGGACGAGCTGAAACGGAGCATCCGGAACAACGCCGCCCAGCTCAACCAGATGGTGCTGCGGCCGAAGCCTGGGAAATATGTGCAGAAGAACCTCATCGTGCAGGCGGCCGAGGTGGCGAAGCTGGCGGACATGGCGGTGCTGAACAACAACGCCGTGGCCAAGCTGACCGCCCTGCAGGACAGCATCCGGCGCAGCGGAGAGATGGACGCCGGCATCCACGCCGACTGGGAGAACAGCGGCGTGGAAAACCTCATCCAGAAGCTGCGGGACGACATGAACGCCAGCAAGCAGGCCAAGCTGGACCGGCTGAACAAGCAGCTGGAAGAAGCCAAGGCCCTGCCGGACGGCGACAAGGCCGAACAGCTGCGGGACCGGCTGCGCCAGCGCATCCGGGAGACGGAGAACCGCGCCTATCTGCCCGTGACGGTGGACCAGCTGCGGATGCTGAAGGCCATCACGGCCAGCACCCTGCACATGATCCGGACGGAAAACAAGACCCTGAGCCTTGCGAGGGCGGAAGAGGTGGACGGCATGGCCATGAAAGCCGCCCACGAGGTGCTGAACTCGGAGGGCAACGGCTTCGGAGAGAAATTTGAGAAGGCGAAGGGCGCGATGAACCGCTACCAGCTGGACATGCTGGGCGGCACAAGAATGTTCCGGCGCCTGGGCGGCTACACCAAGAACGGCCAGATGGAGAAGCTGGGGCAGATGCTGAACGACGGACAGCGGCGGCAGACGGAGATCCTGGTAGAAGGCGAAAGCCTGTTTGCCAACGTGACCGGCAAGGAACACATGAAAGAGGTGGAGGCATTTGCAGGCCCCGGCGCAGAGCTGGTGGACATCGGCCTGAAGGACAGCAGGGGCAACGCCGCGCCGCTGAACCACGCGCAGCTGTGCAGCCTGTACATGCTGCTGCGCAACGAGGACAGCCGCCACCACCTGATGACCGGCGGTCTGACCCTGCCGGACGCTGCCCAGTACGCCAAGGGCAACATCGAGAGAGCCTACCAGCGCAGCCAGACCGTGATGCTGGGGACGCTGGTGAACGCCGACGGCGTCCCCATGGCCGACACCATTTTGCAGACGGTACAGGACGCCATGACGGACTATGACCGGGCATGGTGCGAGGACATGAAGGACTTTTTCGGGCGGTACACCACGAACCTCATCAACGAGACCAGCATGAAGCTGCTGGGCTATGACCGGGCCACCGTGAAGAACTACTACCCCATCGCGGTAGACCGGAGCACGCTGGCGACGGAGATCGAGGGCGTGAAGATGGATGCCACCATCGAGGGCCGGGGCTTTTTGAAGGAGCGCGTGAAGAGCGACAAGCCCATTTTGCTGGAAGAGTGCCAGAATGTCGTGAACCGGAGCCTGCGGGACACGGCAGCCTATGCGGGCCTTGCGGCCCCCATCCGGGACGTGCAGCGGGTGCTGAACAGCACCGTGGAGACGGCAGAGGGCATCGGTGTGCTGAAGGACAAGATCATCGGCGAGAAGTGGGGAAAGGAGACGGTAAACTACATCAATGACCTGCTGACCGACCTGCAGACCAGGCAGCGGCACCGCAGCAGCACCATGAGCCGGGCGCTGGACCGGATGCGGGGCAACTACGCCGGGGCCATCCTGACCGTGAACCCGGGCGTGGCCATCGCGCAGGCGGCCAGTCTGCCCACGGCGGGCGCTGTGCTGGGAGCAGACACCATGGCAGCGGTGCTGCCCTTCGTGAAGAACTTCTCGGGCAAGCAGCGGGCCGCGGTGGAAGCGGAGATCCGTCAGCACGGAGACGCCCTGCTGCAATACCGACTGCGGGGGACGAAGCGGGGCGAGATGAGCTCCATCGGCGCGCACAAAAACCTTGTGTCCAAAGCCTCGGAGGCCATGCCTGCCGTGACCGGCTGGATCACCGGCATGGACGAGATCACGGTGGCCGCGCTGTGGGAGGGCGCGAAGCGGTATGTGGAGCACCATACAGCAGAATTCAGCGAGGGTGCCGCGGAGAAGGGCGGCGAAGCCTACTGGGAGGCCGTGAACAAGATGTACCAGCGGGTCATCGAGGAGACCCAGCCAAACTACACAACCATGCAGCGGGCAGGCATCCAGCGCAGCGACAACGAGTTTGTGAAGACGCTGACCATGTTTACCACCCAGCGCTTCCAGAACTACGGCATCCTGGCCGACGCCGTGGGCGACTACAAGGCCCAGAAGGCGCGGTACGCTGCCGACCAGAGCGCCGAGAACAAGGCCGAGGTACAGCGGGCCGGGCAGAGCCTGCGCCGGGCGGCGGCAAGCCAGGTGGTGCAGACGGCGGTATTTGCCCTGATGAAGATCGGCGCGGACTTTTTGCTCCACCGGTGGGACAGGGAGCAGGACGAGAACGGCGACATCACGGCGGCCAGCGTGGGCAAGCGGTTCTTCGACCTGTACACCGAAAGCGCAGCCGGAAACTTTTTGTACGGAGCGGAGATCTACAGCGTTATCTCGAACGCCGCAAGCGGCGCGGACTACGACGTGGTAAGCGCCACCAATATCAGCGCGGTGAACGATCTGTTTGCCGCCTTTACCAAGACCGCCAAGCTGCTGCGGACGGACACTGGCGAGATGAGCGAGGAAGAGCTTGCAGCACACCACCAGAAGCTGAACAAGGCGGTGCTGAAGGACATCCAGTGCGGCCTTGAGCTGTACGGCGTCCCGGCGGCGAACATCCGGAAGGTAATGCAGGCTTTCGAAGGCTACTGGGAGGATGCACAGGCCATCGGCAGCGGCGAAGGGTTTAGCTTTAGCTCTGCACCCTCTTCGGCCACCGGGCAGTATGACCGGCTGTACAACGCCATCCAGAGCGGGGACAGCGAGGAGGCTGCTGCGGCGATGAAGAAGCTGGAACAGATGAACAAGACGGACAAGGTGGACAGCGAGCTGGCAAGGCGGCTGAAGCAGTACGACGCCGACGTGCTGGCGGCGGCCGAGGCCCGGAACGCCGGGAAGACCCAGGCCGAGGAAAAGGCCCGGCAGGCCGTATTTGAGAAGCTGCGGGAGGGGCTGGGCGTCGCCCCCGCGACGGACAGGGCCAAGGGAAAAGCCGATGCAGCCCGGCGGGCGCAGCTCATCGACCTTGTGAACAAGGCGGTAGACGGCAAGGCGGACGAGCTGCTGGCGGGCAGCAAGGACGGCAGCGTATACGACGCGCTCCTAGACGAAGTGAAAAATGGCCGGGCGAAGGACGTGCAGGCCGAGATAAACCGGCTGATGACCGCAGGCAAGGACAAGGGCAGCATCAAGACCAAGATCACCGACGCCGTGAAGGAAGAGTATCTGGCCGGAAACGACGGCGACCGGGAACGGCTGGAAAAGAAGCTGCTGGCCCTCGAGGACGCAGACAGGAACCCGCTGTACGAGGAAAAGGACTTTACCCAGTGGGTAAGCGCTGCGGACAAGAAGGCCGAGAAGGCGAAGGACGAGAAGAACTGGTGGGATGAGGTGAAATAAGATAAAGGCAGACGCCCCGGCGATGGACCGGGGCGTCTGCCCTTTTTGTTTGTATGCCTTGGGAAAGTCCGCAGTAGTTTTGAAGCAGGGGGCGTGGTAGGCTGGATAAAGAGCGAGGTGAAGACATGAAAGTAAGGATCATCAAGGACCGATTCGGCGGGATGGGCTGGCGGGCCGAGCCGGGGGTGCTGCACCTGGGCGGCGTAGGAACGGCGGGCGTGGCCAGCCTGAGCTTCGCGCTGCCGGAGGAGTGGGACGGGATGGCCGTGACCCTGCACATCGAGCAGGACGGCGGCACACTGCCCCAGCCGGTGCTGCTGGACGAGAGCCGGACGGTGACGGTAGACCACCGCTTTACCGCTGCCCGGCAGGGACTGTGGATGCTGCTGGCCCAGAGCGCGGACGGCTACACGGCCATGAGCTGCCCGGCGAAATACGACTGCTATGACACCATCGGGCTGTCGGGTACGGTGGAGGACATCGACCCCAGCGTATACGCCCAGTTTGTGGCGCTGGTGCAGCAGGCCGTGAACACGGCCATGAACGAGGGCGCGGCCGCGAAGGATGCGGCAAAGACGGCGCAGGCGGCGATGGATGCCGCCCAGAAGACCGCAGCCGCCACCCAGAAGGAGCGGATGGACGCCGAGGATGCCGAGAGCGCTGCGGCCCTTGCGGCGGCAAAGACACAGGCGGACATCACGGCTGCGGCCGCCAGCGCGGCCAGCGCCCTGGGCGCGGCAAACGAGACGCTGGACGCCTGCACCGCTGCCACTCAGGCGGCGAACCGGGCGGCGAACCTTGCCCCGAAAAAGGAGGAGCGCCGCCTGCTGATGCGTCTGCTGCGGGAAGCTGCCTACCAGACCAGTAGGGCCGACATCCTGCTGGATCAGCTGAGCGAGGTATGGGCCGAGGTGCCGGTGGAGGCCGTGCGGCTGAACCGGGACAGCCTGACCCTGTATGCGGGAGAGCGGACGGCGCTGGGAGTCCGGATCAGCCCCGAGGACGCCACCGAACAGACCGTGCTGTGGGAGAGCAGCGACGAGGGAGTGGCCGCAGTAGCGGACGGCGTGATCACGGCAAAGGCTCCCGGCGGAGCGCGGATCACGGCGCGGGCGGACGGATGCAGCGCGGAATGCGCCGTACTGGTGAGGCCGACGGTGGAGCGGGTGACCCTGAGCGAAGACGCCCTGACCCTGACGGCGGGCGAGACGGCAGCGCTGGACGCGGCCGCCGACCCGGAGGGCGACGTGGCGTGGCTGAGCAGCGACGAGACCGTGGCCGAGGTGAGCGACGGCACCGTGACGGCCAAGAAGCCGGGCGCTGCGGCCATCCTCGCGGCCAGCGGCGGGAAATACGCCTGCTGCGCCGTCCGGGTACGGGAGGCCGAGGTGCCGGTGGAGGCTGTGAGCCTGAGCCAGACCGCCCTGACGCTGAAGCCGGGGGAGACTGCGGCCCTGACGGCAACAGTCAGCCCGGAGAACGCTGATCAGGCTGTGGTATGGTACAGCGCCGACCCGGAGACCGCCGGCGTGACCGGGGGCGAGGTGGTGGCCATCTGCGCCGGAACAACGGAGATCGCGGCCATTGCGGGCAGCGTGAAGGCAGCGTGCAGCGTGACGGTAGCCGAGGACGGCCTGAAAGCCGCCAGCCTGATGCTGAGCGCCGGGACGCTGGAGCTGACGGAGGGCAGGACTGCCACCCTGACGGCCACGGTGCTGCCCACCAGCATCCCCCAGAACAGCATCGTATGGACCAGCTCCAACGAAGAGGCCGCCGCGGTGGACGGCGGCGTGGTGACGGCCCGTGCCGCCGGCGCGGCCATCATCCGGGCCAGCGTGGGCGGCAAGACGGCCAGCTGCACCGTGACCGTAAAGGCGGCGAGGGTGCCGGTGAGCAGCGTGACACTGGACCGCAGCACCCTTGAGCTGAGCGTGGACGGCACGGCCCGGCTGACGGCCACCGTCCGGCCCGAGAACGCCGACGACCGCACCGTGGTGTGGCAGAGCAGCCGGGAGGACGTGGCCACCGTCAGCGGCGGCATCGTGCGGGGCGTGGCCGAGGGCGGCGCGCTCATCAGCGCCACGGCAGGCGGCGCAAAGGCCGAATGCAGCGTGACGGTGAGCCAGGCGCTGGTGTGGTGCAGCGTGGTGAACCGGCTGAGCCATGTGACCACCGACCAGACCGCCGTCGTGGTGGCCAAGGGCCGGGCCTACAAAGCCGCCCTGACCGCCGAGAGCGGGTACACCCTGACCGAGGTGAACGTGAAGATGGGCAGCGAGGACGTGACCGGAAGTGCGTGGAACGCCGAAGAGAGCTGCGTGAACATCGAGGCCGTGACCGGAAACATCGTCATCACGGCAAAAGCGGAGGTAAAAGAATGAGTGAACCTATCTACAACAGCGCCGGCGAGGTGCTGTACCCGGGCCTTGCGGGCGACGGGGCCGGATACCGGGGAAGCCGGCTTGTGACCCTAACGCCGGAGGGCTGGGAGGAAGCAGAGGGGACGTGGCCCCTGATGCAGGCCGCCCCGGTGCCGGAAGCGAAGACCGGCTACGTGGCGCTCGGCTCCTACCCGGACAGCTACGGCGCAGCGGCGCAGGAGGCGGGATGCCCGGCCTACTGCGAGGCGCGGGACGGATTTGTCTGCTTCTATGCCCGGGTGAAGCCCTCCGGCGACATCCGGGTGCAGGTGACCCTGCTGGGCGAAGAGGGCGGCGCTGCGGTGGCCGGGCCGGTGGCGGGGAGCGGCGTGAGGGTAGATCCTACCCTCACCATCTCCGGAGCAGCGGCGGACGCTGCGGCCACCGGCGTGCGTATCAAACTGTTGGAGATGGTGCATGGCACAGACGTAAACGGTATCTCCTTCGTCTCAGCCTTTGACACGATGGAGGGCGTAGAGCTGACTGGGGTGTGGAACAAGGCGGCAAGCCGCATTGATTTTTAAGGAAAGGAGGATTTGAATGCAGATCAAAGACTTAGCCATCGGGGACGGATACGTCTATCTGATGGAAGATGGCGCCAAAGTCAAGTTTTATGCGCTGTGCCACAACTACGAGAGTAGCATGAACGGCACGGGACGGACCATGTTTTGCCGGGAGAGTCCGGCGGATTTGACTCTGAACAAGTTCACAGCTGCCGTACAAAAATGGATTTCCACCACAAGCTATAAATACCAATATACTAACAGCGTTTTCGGAAACCTTACAAAAGTACAGACAGGTTCTGCAAATTTCTTTTCACTATCAGTAAAAGAGCTTAACGTAGCTTCAGATTATTATATAAATCAGCTTGCGGATGGTTCGGCTCTTTCGGCGGCAGCCAGAACCCGGGTAGGATATATCCGAACAGCCAGCGCCACTCCTTTCTGGACAAGAAGTCCAAACCCAACATCGAGCGGCTATCATAAAGAAGACGGCGAAAATGAATACGATTACGATTATTATTATGCCGTTTCCAGCGCAAGCGGCTCCAGTATATCGGTCCATAAAGTCGATAGATCTAAAACTAGACTGGCCACCCTCCCCTGTTTCACCCTGCCGGAGACGCTGTACATCGACAAAGATGGCTTCCCGACTGTGAACCAGCCGTCGGAAGTAATCAGCGATGCAGGAGCCAGCGGGGCAAAGCTTGGAGAGAAAAATGCACCCTTTACGGTGGGGTACACCGTGACCGACGGCGACGGAGACCCCATGACCATCACCGAAAAGGTGAACGGCGTGGAGCTGGCCGTCCGTGAGAGCGTGGCTACCGGCACCGAACTCACAGTGCAGTGTCTGAGCGAGAAGGCCCTGTTCCAGCAGATTCTCAACGGAGAAAACACCCTGACTTTGGAAGTTGACGACGGCAAGACCACGACAGAGTGGACCGCTACCTTTACCAAAAATGTGACCCGTGCCGTCCTCTCGCTGACCCAGCCCCTAACGGCGGACGACACCATCACCGTGGCTGCGCTGACGCTGGAGGGCAGTTTCCCGGCAGACATGAGCCTGACCGTGGAGCTGACCAACAACGGACTGGACGACAGCCCTGCGTGGGAGAACTGCACCGACATCCAGCGCGGCGAGAGCCGGGCATTTGTACACCACGCCTTTGCCAACAAGACCGCCGCCAAGGGAGCGGCCTTTAACTACAAGGTGACGATCACTCGGGGAGCTTCCGGCGTCGGCGGCACTATCACCATGATCGGAGGTGTTATCGGATGAGCCTGCGTAAGGTAGAAAAGAGTCTGAAAGAGCTCCACAAGAAGCTGGAAGAGGAGCGGATGCTCAGAGAGCTGCCCGGCCTCGTGGCGGGAATTGAGGACGCCATGTGTGAACAGGACATGGCATCGCAGGAGCGGCTGGCGACTATCGAGGACTCGCTGTGCGAGCTGGACGCCGCTATCAACAACAAGTAAGGAGGTAGCATATGGATAAAATCTGGGCAAACAGGTTGATTGCCGGCACCAAGGAATGGGCAGAGATGCCCGCAAGCCGCCGCGCCGGAGTCAAGCGGGAGCTTGGCAAGAGGGTTGCCGAGGGCGAAATCGCCCCTGAGCAATACAAAGAGATCACGGAGGAGGACTACGATGGGTAAGCTGCTGGAGCTTCTGGAAAAGCTGGCGCGGGCCATCTTTGGCCCGGGGGACGAGCTACGCCAACCGCAGCCTCGAGATGGAGCCTCTTACATCGTCGAGGGCTACCACTACTACTGACAAAACGAAAAGCAGCCCCGGGGTGGGGCTGCTCAAAAGAAAGGTCGTGTTCTCTATCGCAATCAAGGAATATTCCATGTCCCGGGACTCCACCCGGCAGCTCTCACCCAGCTTCAAGGTGCGGGAGTTTGCCTGCAAGGGCAGCGACGTCGTGCTCCTCGACGAGGAGCTGGTGGTGCTGCTCCAGTGCATCCGGGAGCACTTCGGAAAGCCGGTACATATCACCAGCGGCTACCGCACCGCTGCCCACAATGCCGCCGTCGGCGGCAGCAAGTCCAGCCAGCACCTGCTGGGTCGGGCGGCAGACTTCTACGTCGAAGATGTAGACGTGGCCACTGTGGCCGCCTACGCCGAGACCCTGCTGCCCGGGCGGGGCGGCATCGGGCGCTACCCGAAGGACGCAAAGCACTCCACCCGCAAGACCGGCTGGGTGCACATCGATACCCGGGCGAATAAGAGTCGGTGGAGTATGTGAGGGGGTGATTCCGATGGAAACCATTCTCGCCGCCCTCATCACCGGGGCCGTGACCCTCATCGGCGTACTCATCGCCAACAGCAAAAGTCAGGCAGTGACCGACACCAAGCTGGAGGAGCTGACCCGCGAGGTTCGGGAGCATAACAACTTTGCCCGCCGCGTCCCTATTTTAGAAGAACAGATGAAGGTGGCTAACCACCGGATATCTGACTTAGAAGATCACGAACACGAAAGAGAAAGGAATTAAGCTATGAACGCACATATCACCACTCCCCGCACTGTCTCCGCTGCCACCATCGCCCGCACCGCTGTGCTGGCTCTGGCCCTCATCAACCAGATCCTGAGCGCTCTGGGCAAGCCCGTGCTGCCCATCGAGAGCGGCACTCTGGAGCAGCTCATCTCCACCGGCTTCACCACCGTGTCTGCGCTGGTCAACTGGTGGTTCAACAATTCCTTCACCAAGGAGGCCATTCAGGCTGACGCCGAGTTTGAGCGTCTGAAGAAGAGTGTGAAGTGAGGCGGACGGGCGGCAAGCGACCGGTAAATATGCAGAAACTACGCCACCTTCCGCGCAAGGGTGGTGGCGCAAGAGGTGGCGCAAGTGGTTTCTATTTTAACGTAGATACGTTATAAAAACGGAGACATTGACGCTCTCGTAATGAGCAGGTCGTCCGTTCGAATCGGATCAGTAGCTCCAAAGTAAAATCCCCGAAAAGTGGCTTCACGCCTGGCTTTTCGGGGATTTTTGTTTGGCTTTATCTGTAGGTAACTACGGAATAGCCAAGTGGCATCGATAAGAACAAAATCATAGCCGAGCTATACTCTTTTGTTGACATGGCTTTACCTGCGTGATACAATGCAGATTGTAAGGGGGACGAAAACCGATGAACGAACGTATTAAAAAAATTCTTGAAGAGCTTGGATTAAAAAGAATCGACTTTGCAAACAGGTTGCACATTTCACAGCCGTTTGCATCCGAACTTTGTTCTGGTGCTAAATCTCCCAGTGAACGTACAATTAGTGACATCTGCCGCGAATTTGGCGTCAATGAATCATGGCTGCGCACCGGAGAAGGTGAAATGTTCGCAGCGCCAACTGCCGCCAGCGATAAAATTATGGACTTTGCTGCAGAGATTGCACGTAATGACGACAAAGAATTTCGTAAGCGATTGGTTGTCATGTTGGCCGACTTAGAGCCGAAGGACTGGGAACTACTCGAGCGTATGGCAGAAAAGCTGACAACGTAAAAAAGAGGCAGTTTCCCAAAAGGCTCCCTCTAAAGTAGAATGATTGCCTCCTCACCGCAATTCAGATGAGCCTCAGGACTTCAGTAATTAAAGCTTGCATTATCAGCTGGACCATATCAGGTATAAAAGGAGCAGGGAATATGGATGAATTGTATTTGCGGCTGGCTGCACTGGCCCGGCGATTCGGGGCAAAGCGGCTCGTGCTGTTTGGCTCACGGGCCAGAGGGGACAACCGCCCCAACAGCGACATGGATCTGGCCGTGTACGGGATGCCGCCAGACAACCGAGCAGAATTTTGGATGGAATGCGAAGACCTGCCCACGCTGCTGAAATTTGATATTGTCCATATGCAGGACGGGATGAATCCCGCCTTTGTTGCAAACATTGAAAAGGATGGTGTAGAGCTGATGGATAAGCTGCATGAAAAATATAACTATCTTAAGGAAGCTGTGAAGCGGCTGCGTGAGGCATTGGATGATTATAAGAAATACCCGCTGGATTCTGTGCGGGATGGTGCCATCCAGCGCTTTGAGTTTTGCACGGAACTTGCATGGAAAACCATGAGGGAATATCTGCTCGACCAGGGATATACCAATATCAACAGCCCGAAAGAGGTCATCAAGCAGGCTTTTGCTTTCGGCATGATAGAGGATTCGAAAGTGTGGCTGGAGCTGCTGAACGACCGCAATTTGACCAGTCATGTTTATGATGAGGCGACTGCAAGAGCGATTTTTGACCGTATCGAAAGCCAATATCTGCCGCTGTTCGATAAGGCACTGGCTTATATGCAGGAGTAACAGAATATAAAACAACAAAAATCCCAGAAAAGTGGCTTCGCGCCTAGCTTTTCTGGGATTTTTGTTTGGCTGGGGAAATGCCTTTCGAGGGGAATGTGGGCGGTAATTGCCTCTGTTTCCGGGAAAGTTTTTTGAAATGCAAGTCAAGATGCAAGTCAAAAAGGGAACAGAGGGAGTAAAAATAAGCGGCTCACCCTTGCGGGGGTCATCGCACACTTGGACATTGCGATTATACCTCTTTGAAAAGGCTGATAGAGCAGGTTTCGAGTGCTCTGCCAAACCGCCATATGCGGTTGAAAAATTTTGTGCAATTTTCATAGTTTTCTTCGCGCTGTTTTGGTGGTACAATAGAAGCAGAATCTAGTGACATTCAGGAGGAGCCGCATGGCAGAAAAGAGCATTGAATTAGACAGCGTAGAGATCGCAGCCGCCGTATTCGGGAACTGTGACCGGAACATCCGTATGCTGGAGAAAGAATTTTCGGTGACGGCGGTGTGCCGCGGTACGATGCTGCGCATTTCGGGCGAACCGGCCAATGTTGCAGCTGCGGCCCGTGCTGTGGAGGGGATGCTTCTCCTTATCGAGAACCATACGCCGCTGGAAGACCAGACGGTGCGCTACTGCCTGAGCCTTGCGCATGACGGCGAGGAAAAGCGCGTCCGGGAGCTGACCGAAGACTTCGTGACGGTGACGGTCAAAGGTCGGCCCATCCGTCCCAAGACCCTGGGCCAGAAAGAGTACCTCAACTCCATCCGGAACAACGCCATCACCTTTGGCGTCGGCCCGGCGGGCACCGGCAAGACCTACCTTGCTGTGGCCATGGCTGTCAAGGCGTTCAAGGCCAAAGATGTCTCCCGCATCGTGCTGACCCGCCCGGCGGTGGAGGCAGGCGAGAAGCTGGGCTTTCTGCCGGGTGACCTGCAGCAGAAGGTAGACCCCTATCTGCGGCCTCTGTACGACGGCCTGTTCGATATGCTGGGCGCAGAGACCTATGAGCGTCTGGTGGAAAAGCAGATCATCGAGGTTGCACCGCTGGCCTATATGCGCGGCCGGACGCTGGACGATTCCTTCATCATCCTCGACGAAGCGCAGAACACCACCCCGGAGCAGATGAAGATGTTCCTGACCCGCATGGGCGTCGGCTCGAAAGTGGTCGTTACCGGCGACGTCACTCAGATCGACCTGCCCGACCGCACCCGCAGCGGCCTTGTGGATGCACTTCAGGTCCTCAAGGGCGTGAACGGCATCGCGCAGTGCTACTTCACCGAAAAAGACGTGGTGCGTCACCGTCTGGTGCAGGAGATCATCAAAGCTTACGAGGCCGCTGCCCACCCGGCTAAACACTGAAAAAACAACCCCGGCGGCATACCACAGAAACCGGGGGCATTCGCTTAATAGAATGTAGAAATGAAAGGAGCGGACGATTTATGTCCAATAAAGTTTTGATCACCAACTCGCAGAAAGCGATCAAGGTCCCTTCGGGCCTTCGCATCCTCATCCGCCGCGCCTGCAACGCTGTGCTGGAATATGAGCATTTTGACGACCCGGCGGAGATCAGCGTGACCTTCGTGGACAACGCAGCCATTGCTGAGCTGAACAACCAGTACCGCAACAAGCCGATGCCCACGGATGTGCTGAGCTTCCCTCTGGGGGAGAACGGCGTCTATGACGTGGACGAGAACAACGGCTGCAAGATGCTGGGCGACATCGTCATCAGCATGGAGCGCGCACAGGAGCAGGCGACTCTCTACGGCCATCCGCTGCAGAGAGAGGTCGCTTTCCTGACGGTCCACTCCATGCTCCATCTGCTGGGCTATGACCACGAGAACGGTGGTCTGGAAGCCATGCGGATGCGTGAGAAGGAAGAAGCTGTCCTCATCCAGCTGGGTCTGCCCCGCACGGTGAGCTACACGGAATAAAAAGACAGGAGTTCTATTTTGAAAAACGAAACACCGATCCAGGGCCATTATGATACATCCTCTGTGTTCGTGGCGGTCATTGGCCGCCCGAACGTGGGCAAGTCCAGCCTGACGAATCTGCTGGTGGGGGAGAAGGTGGCTATCGTCACCTCCAAGCCCCAGACCACCCGTACCCGTATTACTGGCGTCATCACCCGGGGGCCTTTGCAGTACGTTCTGCTGGACACTCCCGGCGTGCATAAGCCCCACAATAAGCTGGGCAAGCGGATGGACAAGACGGCCAGCGACTCCATTGCTGATGTCGATGTGTCCATGATGCTGTTCGAGCCCTACGGCGCGCTGAATGAATCGGAGATGGTTCTGGTCGAGGCTCTGAAAAAGGGCGGCCCGGCCATCGCGGTCATCAACAAGACCGACCTCGTCAAAGACCCGGCGGACCTCGAGGCCCGCAAGGCGGAGCTGAAAGCGCTGGGCGTCTTTGATGATGTCTATACCGTCAGTGTCCGCGATAATGACCACTGTGAGGAACTGTTCGATGCACTGAGCCGCTATGCCGTGGAAGGCCCACATTATTTTGACGATGATGCCTACACCGATATGCCTGAGAAGGAGCTTGTAGCGGAAGTTATCCGTGAAAAGGCTCTGCTCTATATGCGGGACGAGATCCCGCACGGCATTGCGGTCGTGGTCGAGCGCTTCAAGGAGCGCCCCGGCACCGACCTCGTGGACATCGACGTGAACATCTACTGTGAGCGGGAGAGTCACAAGGGCATGGTCATCGGCAAGGGCGGCGCGATGCTGAAGAAGATCGCCAGTGCAGCCCGCACCGACTGCGAGGAATTCCTCGGCTGCCGCGTCAACTTACAGTGCTGGGTGAAGGTCAAAGCCGACTGGCGCGATAACGAGTTCATGCTCAACAATTTCGGCTTCAAGCAGCAGCCCAACCGCTGAGCCTCATAACAGGACAGATTTCCCGGGGATAGCGCAGTACCATAGAGGTGACACTATACCTTAAGGAAGGGAGCGTTGTCCGATGGATGTGGAACTCAGCTGGCAGACGTTTGCCTGCACCGGTGATATTCTGTGTTATCTGGACTACAGGCGGCAGCTCGCTCAGCAGCGGCTCACCGCCCCGGCAGGAGAAAAAACAGATGGATACCATTGTGACCCCGGGCCTTGTCCTGAAAGAGACCCGGTATAAAGAATCAGACCGGATCATCACGCTTCTGACGCCGGGGCTGGGAGTCATCTCGGCCTCTGCGCAGAGCAGCCTGCGGCTGAAAAGCAAACTGTTCAGCGCCTGCGGGCTTTTTTGTTACTCGGAGTTCGTGCTTGTCCCCGGACGGAATATGTATACAGTGCGAGAGGCGGATGTCAAAAACGTCTTCCATGGCATCTCGTCCTCCATCGAAGGGATGAGCCTTGCCATGTATATGGCGGAAATGGCCTCGGCGCTTTCGCCCACAGGAGACGAAGCAGAAAAAGAATTGAGGCTTCTCCTGAATTGCTTTTACATGATAAGCGAGAAAAAGGCCGACCTCCGGGTCATCAAGGCCGTATTTGAGCTGCGTACCATGAGCGAGTGCGGATTTCTGCCGCAGCTGGTCTACTGCCGCGACTGCGGCACCTATGACGGCCCGGCCTTTTATCTCGACCCGGCGGAGGGCTGTCTGCTCTGCGAATCCTGCGCCCAAAAGGCGGGGAAGAAGTGCAATCTGGACGCCGGGGCGCTGTTTGCGCTGCGGCATATCTGTCTGGTAGAAGATAAAAAGATATTCGGCTTCCGTATTTCCGTCGGCAGTCTGGCGAAGCTCTCTGCAGCAGCAGAGCAATATGCGCTGACCCATCTGGACAAGCCGTTGAAAAGCTACGACTTTTTGAGATCCGTCCTGCCATAACCATTTGAAATCGATTTGATATAAGGAATTACTATGGAAACAAGTTATTTGAAAACGCTGGAACTGGACAAGATCATTGCCCGGGCGGCGGAGGGCTGTGTGTGCAAGGAGTCCCGCGAAAAGCTCCTTGCCATCGAGCCTCAGTGCGACCCCGATGAAGTGCGGTATGCGCTGGAACAGACCGATGCCATCAATTCACTGCTCATCAAGAACGGCTCGCCCCGCTTCGGTGGAGTAGAGGGCGTCAGTCAGCTGGCCGCCCGCGCCGTCAAGGGCGGTGTCCTCTCAATGGGTGAACTGCTGATGGTGGCCGGTGCGCTTCGCAACTTTCAGAACCTCGTCAGCTGGTACGGCTCTTCGGAACACGATGCACTTCCGACGGACGACTTATTCTATGCGCTGGCTCCTCAGCCGGGCCTCGAGCAGCAGATCTCGAGTGCCATCCTTGCGCCGGATGCAATGGCAGATACGGCATCGTACACCCTGAACGACCTGCGCAAGAAGATCCGTGCGACTGAAAACAGCATCCGCGACCGTCTGGAAAGCATGGTCCGGAATATGGACACCTCCAAGTACTTACAGGAGAGCGTCGTCTCCATCCGAAATGGCCGGTATGTCGTTCCTGTCAAAAGCGAGTATCGCGGTGAGGTGAGCGGTATCATCCATGACGTCTCGTCTACCGGTGCGACGGTCTTCGTCGAGCCTCAGGCTGTCGTGGAGGCGAACGCACGCATTTTACAGTACCGCGCACAGGAAGCCCAGGAGATCGAGCGTATCCTGGTAGCATTTACCGGTCAGGTTGCAGCCATTGAGCCGCAGTTCCAGTACAGCTATAAGGCCATGCTGGAAATCGACGTCCTGCTTGCAAAAGCCCGCCTTGCACTGGATATGAAGGCGTTCAAACCCACTGTCCGGACGGATACGTCGTTCTCGCTCATCCGGGCGCGTCATCCGCTCATCGACGCAAAGAAGTGCGTCCCTGTCGATATTTCGCTGGGCAGGGAATATGATTCGCTCATCATCACCGGCCCCAACACCGGCGGTAAGACCGTCACTCTGAAAACGGCCGGCCTGCTTTGCGCGATGGCACAGTGCGGCTTCCTCATCCCGGCGGATGAGCGCAGTGAGATCTGTGTCTTCGACGAATTCCTCGTGGACATCGGCGATGAGCAGAGCATTGAGCAGAGCCTGTCCACCTTCTCCGGTCATATGAAGAAGATCACCGGCATCCTTGAGCTTGCCATGCCCCACACGCTGGTGCTTCTGGACGAGCTTGGCGCCGGTACTGACCCGGCGGAGGGTGCGGCACTGGCTGTTGCCATCATCGAAGAGCTGCGCCGCCGCGGTGTGCTCCTGATGGCCACAACGCACTATGCAGAATTGAAGGTGTTCGCTCTCGAGACAAAGGGCGTCGTCAACGCCAGCTGCGAGTTCGATTTGGAGACGCTGCGCCCTACCTATAAGCTCAGCGTCGGCGTTCCGGGCAAGTCCAACGCTTTCCTTATCAGCGAAAAGCTTGGCATCCCGGAGCGGGTCATTGAGGCGGCACAGCAGCATCTGTCCGCAGAAGACAAGCGCCTGGACGCCGTTCTGGGCCAGCTGGATGATTTGAAGCTCCAGCTCAAAGCCAGTCAGGACGAGGTGGAAGGCCTGAAAAACGAGGCCGCCCACCAGCTGGATGCAGCCCGTCAGAAGCGCGATGAGCTTATCCAGCAGGGCGAGAATGAGCTGGAAGCTGCCCGCGCCAAGGCCCGCGCACTGGCGCAGGAGGTCGAGAGCAAGGCTTACGCTCTGACGGATGAGCTGCGCCAGATCCAGAAAGACGAGCGGATGAGCACCCAGCAGAAGGCCCAGCGCGCCCGTGAGATCGCCAAGAAAGAGTCCGAAAAGCTCTTTATGGGGACTGAAGTGGTACACAACCCGGTCAAGGAGTTCGTACCGCTGAAGGAAGTCAAGGTGGGGCAGGAGGTCTGCATCGCAGAGCTGAACCAGCTGGCTACCGTGCTCTCTCTGCCGGATAAAAACGGCGATGTGCTGGTGCGTGCCGGCATCATCAAAACCAAAGTGCCGCTCAAAGGCCTCAAGCAGCCGGAAAAGCTGGTCAAGGAGACGAAGCCTCAGACCAAGGCACAGCAGCGTTACTCCCGCCTGACCGGCGACGCCAACCGGCCCAACGGCAGGGTGGAGCGCGTACAGCGCACCGCAAAGATGGAATGCAACCTGCTGGGTCTTACCGTAGACGAGGCGCTGCCGGAGGTGGATTCCTTCATCGACCGTGCGATTTTGAACGGCCAGACTGTGGTATATCTCATCCACGGCAATGGTACCGGCGCACTGCGCACGGCCATCCATAAGCACCTGCGGGGAAACCGAATGGTCAAGAGCTTCCGTCTGGGCCGTTACGGTGAGGGCGAGAGCGGCGTGACCGTCGTCGAGCTGAAGTAAACCGATGGCAGGACGTTCAAATCCAAGACACACACGCCGGAGAAGACAGGGCGGCCCGGCCGCTGCGACGGTCATCGGCCTTTTGGTGTGTGTCGTCTGCCTCAGTGCAGCATTTTTCCTTTGGAAAGCAGCGCTGTTCGGCTCCGGGCGAAATGAGAGCGGGGAAGAGCCTTTCCGGCCTGTGGTGGGCGACCCGCCCTACCGGGTCTGCATTGATGCCGGCCACGGCGGAAGCGACCCGGGCGCAAGGGGAGTCGTCGAAGAAAAAGAGATGACGGCCCAGACCTCCGAGGCTCTGCTTGCGCTGCTGGAGGCCGACCCTAATTACATCCCGCTGCGTTCCCGCGAAAGCTATGATGTCACCGCAAAGCCCAGCGAGCGGGCGGAAGCCATCAATGCCCAGAGCCCGCAGCTGCTGCTGTCCATCCACGGCAACTCCGCACCGGAGGGTTCTGCCGCGTCGGGCTTTGAGTGTTATCCGTCCGTTCCGGGCCGTACATGGCATCAGGAGAGCTATTACTTCGCGCAGCAGCTGGCGCAGGGGATGCAGGCCGCAGGCGCGAAGCTTCGCGGCCACGGCGGCATCCGGTACATTTATTATCAGGGCGAGGTAAAGCAGCTTGTAGAGAGCACCCATACCGAAGTAAGGGACGAGCGAAGCTTTACCTTATTGGAAGATGTAAACTGTCCGGCGGTTCTGGCAGAACAGTGCTTTGTGACCAGCGAAGAGGACATTGCACAGTTTGGCAGCGAAGAAGGCTGTAAGACAGTGGCGCGCGTTTACTATGAAGCGATCTGCGCGTACTTCGGAACACAGCCGCTGGATACACCGCTGTAAAGTCTGATGCAATGGACGCTCGCATGAAAGCGGTCTTGTCCAGCTGTATTTTGCGATGCCTGCCTGGCAGGCGATCCACACGTCCTAAACGAAATGATATAAAAGAACAGCAGAGGCTCCCAAAACCTGCACCGATGACGGAACGCAGGAGAAGGGGGCCTCTGTTTTTGATTTTTATAATATTTCGTATAATGCAGGTTATACGAAATATGGGGGAGCGAAAAAGCCCTCTTTTTCGGGTTTCGGGCCTTTCCGGCGGTTTCTGAGCCTTTTGGGCTGGCTGGGCCGGTTTTTCGCATTTTGTACAGTTGTGTTATTTGAATGCATTGCTTTGTATGTTTGGTCAGCTTTTTGTTTTACACTCGTCCGGTTGCTCGTAAAACCTTTTCTAACTCTAATGTCCAGTTCTTTGCCGCTCGATTCGGGTGCGGCATACTTACAACAAGCGTTTCTTTACCTGTGCAGACCAAACTGCTTTTGTAATACCACAATGCAGTCTCTTCATGGGGTCTGATCCATTCAGCATCATCTGCAAATATCTCATCATGTAAAATGTTCGATACCAGCCCCCAGCCGCCGGTCAGGATGATGTCCGGCTCATAAAGCTGTATCTGACACTTTAACAGGTCCGCATCTTGCCGGGCGGCCTGCCGTACCGCTTTTGAGCTTGCGATGGCACTGCCCGGACACTTTTTCAGGTTTACCACAGCGATATTCCGCACCATATCGTCCAGCGAAGATTTTGGAACAAATTTCCAGTATGTGCCGTTCAAAATCATATTTGCCCAGCGTGCGACATTATTCCACGTCCTGTAGTAGGTTTTGCTGCCTCCATGATAAAGAAACTCCACGAGGCTTCCGTGCAGCCCATTCGTTTCTTTTAACAGTACAACGATATGTTTTCTGTCCGGAAGTGCTGACCAGCGCTCATAGTCCACAACACCGTCGGCATTAAAACAGGCAGACTGCGCCCAGCGTGTCTGCCATTCTGTCATCAGCGAGGCTTCATCACGCCGAAGCTTCTGCGTTTGTACCCATGTCATCATTTGTCGGCGTTCTCCATATCGGCAAGGCTCGAGACATCCACCCGGAAGCCCTCCTGCGCGGCACCCTCAAAGGCTTCCATCGGGCCGTCCGGTGCATCATTTTCAGGCTCATCCGACGGAGAATCGGCAAATTCCCCCTTGCTCTCCCCTGTCTCCTTCGACGTTGTATCCAAGTTTGCCTTCTTGACTTCACCCAGCGGATTCTGCTCAATCGCTGCACGCACCTGAAATTCCTGCAGGTGTGTATAAATTTGTGTCGTGCCGACGCTGCTGTGGCCCAGAAGCTGTTTGAGGGTCAGAATATCCACGTTGCCAGTCTGATACATCAGCGTCGCGGCAGTATGGCGGAGCTTATGGGTGGAAAAACCGCGCAGACCCGCTGCTTTCATTGCTCCTGTCACCAGCTGCTCTACCCTGCGGTTTGAGATTCGCTCCTTGCGCCGCCGGGTGATAAAGACCGCTCTCTCTTTGGGGTTCAGGCCCTCCATCGTGTTGCGCTTGTTCAGATAGATCTGCAATGCCTCCATGCAGGCATCATTCAGGTAGACCATCCGCTCTTTATGGCCTTTGCCGAACAGACGGATCTGCCGCTGTTCCATGTCGATGTCACCGAGATCCATCCCCACAAGTTCCGAAAGACGCATTCCACAGTTCAAAAAGAGCACCACCATACAGTAATCCCTCTCGGGAAAATCGCTCTGGGTCTGGGTGCTTTCCAGAAGATCCATGGACTGCTCTGCCGTCAGGTACTTGGGAAGGACTTTATCCTGCTTGGGCGGCTTGATGGACGCTGTCGGGTTCTCTTTGAGCAAGTCTACCTGATTGACCAGATAATCATAAAAGCCGTGCAGACTTGCCAGCCGCCGGGCCGTCGAAGACTTTTTGTTGCCGCACTCGCTGTTCAGAAAGTACAGATACTCATAAACGTCTTCCTTGGTCACACTGCCCCAGAAAGCCGTATCGAGTCCCTTGGGGTCGATATCCTTTATCTCGGTATCGTCTGTTACAAGGCCGCGCCGGCGCTTCATAAAGCGGCTGAAATTGCGCAGGTCGCAGTAATAGCTGAAGGCCGTGTTGGGGCTTTTGCCTGCGATGACTTCCAGATAGCGCACATACGCGACGATGTCCGGCGAGGCATCATCAAAAGGCTTATGTTTTTCGGGATTTTTCTCGTCCAGATAAATCGACATGGTTTCCTCTTTTTATGGTCACAGACGGTCGGATTTCAGGGCATGGATGGCGTCCGAGATATAGGCGGCACCGACAAGCTTCATGCCGGGATAATCGGCGGCGTTCAGATGTGCAAGGCTGTGCTTTGGTACGACGGCACGCTCAAAGCCGATACGTTCCGCTTCCCGCAGGCGCTGCTCCAGATTCGGTACACTGCGCACCTCGCCGCCAAGGCCGACTTCACCGATGGCGATGAGCTTATCGCTCACGGGGCAGTCCAGAAGCGAAGACACCATGCTCAGACAGACGGCAAGGTCGCAGGCGGTATCCCGCAGGGTGATGCCGCTGACGATGTTGATATACACGTCCAGATTGCCGAAGAAATAGCCTGCACGCTTTTCCAGCACGGCGATGAGCAGGTTCATGCGGTTGTAGTCGTAGCCGCTGCAGGCCCGCCGGGGTGCCGGGAAATTCGTCTTGGTCGCAAGGGCCTGTATCTCGCTCAGAATGGGGCGGCTGCCTTCCATGGTACAGGCGACGCAGTTTCCGGAAACGCCCAGCGGACGGCCTTCCAGGAGCATCTGGGACGGATTTTCGATTTCCTCAAGGCCCTGCCCTGTCATATCAAACATACCAAGCTCGTTGGTGGAGCCATAGCGATTTTTAGCCGCCCGCAGGATGCGGTATGGCAGCATTTTGTCTCCCTCAAAGTAAAGAACCGTATCCACGATGTGCTCCATGACCTTCGGGCCTGCGATAGCGCCGTCCTTGTTGACATGGCCCACGATAAACATCGGGATCTCCTGCTTTTTGGCGACAGCCAGCAGGCGGGCTGCACTCTCTTTCACCTGACTGACCGTGCCGGACGAAGACGAGATGTCCATACACCGCATGGTCTGGATGGAGTCGATGACGACCAGTTCCGGCTTTTCCTTCTCGATGAGGCCGCATATCTCGTCCACGTCGTTTTCTGCCGCCAGATAGATGTTATCCTGCGGGACTTTCAGGCGGGCCGCACGCAGCTTGACCTGACGGACGGACTCTTCGCCCGTGATATACAGCACCGTGTGCTGGTTGGAGATGGCACCGCAGAGCTGCAAAAGCATCGTAGATTTGCCCACGCCCGGCTCACCGCTCAGCAGTACGACGCCGCCCAACACGATGCCGCCGCCCAATACGCGGTCAAGCTCGGAAATGCCCGTCAGGATGCGGCTCTTTTCCTCGGTCGTGCTGATGTCGGCCAGACGCCTTGCCGTCAGCGAGGTGACGCCCTCCTGCCGGACAGGCGCAGCGGCTTTGCCGCCAGAAAGCCCGGCCTTGGGCGCTTCGGCGACCACATCCTCATTCATGGTGTTCCAACTGCCGCAGCTGGGGCAGCGGCCCATCCAGCGGGGGCTTGTCTCTCCGCAGTTGGAGCAGACGTATACGGTTTTCAGCTTCGGTTCTTTCATTCTGGACTCCCTGTTTTCATTTCATGAAAATCATTTTCTTTATCATACCACATCCGGCCCGAGGCCGCAAGAAAGCCGGGCGCTTATCCGGCCTGCATCAGACGATTTGCAAGACATACAAGGCCGGTGGCCGCACCGCAGAGTGGGCAGAGACAGACCGCCAGTAAGGCGAATTGCCCCACCAGGAGCCGTGCTCCTGCCGAATGCAGACTGCCGTTTCCCTTTCCACCTCTGCCAAAAGAGAAGGCGTGGATGCGGCTGCTGACCTGCAGAGCCGAGGCACCGAACAAACAGAGCGCCCCCGCCGCCAGCGCGGTCGGCAGGCTGGCGGTGAGCAAAAAGAGAACGAGCTGTTTTGCCCCGAGGCTATTCAGGAGCTGCGCCGAGAGCAGGCCGGAGCCTGTCCCGTATAACATCGCAAACAGAAAGATAGGCAGCGGCCCCACTGCCGAGAGCCCCAGCAGGAGGAACACTGCCGCCGCCCCGAGGACGACAGCCAGCTCTGCCCCAAACAGTCCCACCGCCTGTGCTGTACTGGACGCCGCGAACACTCCGCGCCAGCAGTCCAGATAATAGGCCAGCGTTTCCATCTCCTCAGCGTCGCACAGCGCCTGCAAAACGCCCGCCATCAGCGTACCGAAGAGATAGGCCGCCGCCAGCAGGATGCAGTCCCGGCTGGCCTGGAAGGGCTTCCGCCGGGGAGCTTTCTGAGGCGGAAGCTCCGCCAACGGCTTGAAGACAGGCGTCATGGCTTCTTTTTCTGCCACAGACTCGCCCGCTGTATCTTCCGGCAGCGCCGGCACAAGCGCCGCTGCATTTGTTTCCGTTTCCTGATAGACCCACATCGTGCTTTTTCCCTCCTGCTTTTGTTGTGTATGGCCGCTGTAGCGTGGACTGAGCATTCAGCGCCGCTTTCGCTCCGCGCGCAGCATTCCGAGGACCCCGCCCAGAACCCCCATCAGCAGGACAAGCCCTGCCCGGACGAACTGCATCATTTCCCACTCGCTCTGGTACAGTGTACCCAGAATAAAAAGCAGCCCTATAAAGAGAGCTCCTTCCGCTGCGCCCCAGACGAGTCCCTTGCCCTTTTGCAGAATGGTCATCAGCAGACCGCTGAGAAAGCTGCCGAGACAGACTGCCGCCGTGGCCAGCGGAGCAGCGGCCTCCTGCGTCAGGCCCTGTTTGACCATCAGCCAGCCGAACCCTGCCAGGCTCACGGCTGCTGCCGCACTGCCCACTCCAAAAACGACCAGCAGACCTATCGCCGGGAACTTCTTGGTATCAGACATAAAAACGCGCCTCCCTGCACCTACTGTATGCAGGGAGACGCGTTCAAAGCACGGATCCGGAAAATTATTACTTCTTGGGGGCGTTGTCCATGTTCAGCTTCTCGACAGAGCTGATGGCGTTCTTGGTGAAGCGGATCTTCACACGGTCAGCGCCAGTCTCCAGCACGAAAGTGTCGTCCTTGATGGCGACCACACGGCCGATGACGCCGCCGATGGTGGTGACCTGATCGCCGATCTCCAGAGAAGAGCGCATTGCAGCGTCCTTCTTCTCCTGCTTCTTCTGAGGACGGTAGATCATGAAGTAGAGCATCACCAGCATCAAAGCCAGAGTAAAGAAAAGGCTGATGTAGCTTTCGGTCGTAGTCAGAAATTGCATGGGGCAAAATCTCCTCTCAAATTCATATGACCTTATTATACGCGCTTATCCGGCATGTTTCAAGGCCAAATCTCAAATTCGTGTGTCGAGCAGCTTGACATAGCGGTCATGGAAGGCGGTAAAGGTGCCTGCATCCAGCTCATCGCGGATGCGCTCCATCAGGTGATTGTAGAACCAGAGATTGTGCATGACGGCCAGACGCATACCCAGCAGTTCCTCTGCCTTGAACAGGTGGCGGATATAGGCGCGGGAGTAGTTCCGGCAGGCCGGGCAGCCGCAGGCGGGGTCGATGGGGCGCTCGTCGCGCTCGTACTTGGCGTTCTTGATGTTGATGATGCCGCCCCAGGTGTTCAGGTGGCCGTGGCGGGCGTTGCGGCTGGGCATGACGCAATCGAAGAGGTCCACGCCGCGGGAGACGGCCTCGATGATGTTGCCGGGAGTGCCTACGCCCATCAGGTAACGGATCTTATCCTTGGGCATATAGGGCTCGACCGCGCTGATCATCTCGTACATCACCTCAGTGGGCTCACCCACAGCGAGGCCGCCGATGGCGTAGCCGTCCAGGTCCAGGTCAGCGATCTGCTTCATGTGCTCCACGCGCAGGTCGGCGAAGGTGCAGCCCTGATTGATGCCGAAGAGCAGCTGGTCGGGGTTGACGGAGATGCCTTCATGCTTCAGGCGGGCCATCTCATCCTTGCAGCGCTTGAGCCAGCGGGTGGTGCGCTCGCAGCTGGCTTTGGAGTAATCGTGCTGGGCGGGGTTCTCGACGCACTCATCAAAGGCCATGGCGATGGTGGAACCGAGGTTTGCCTGGATCTGCATACTTTCCTCGGGACCCATGAAGATGCGGTGGCCGTCGAGGTGAGAGGCAAAGGTCACGCCCTCCTCGGTGATCTTGCGCAGCTTTGCGAGGCTGAACACCTGAAATCCGCCGCTGTCGGTGAGGATGGGGCCGTTCCAGCGGGTAAACTTGTGCAGACCGCCCATCTCTGCCACCAGCTTGTCGCCGGGACGCAGATGCAGATGGTAGGTGTTGCAGAGCATGACCTGCGCACCGATGTCCTTCAGGTCATGGGCAGACAGGCCGCCCTTGATGGCGCCGGCGGTGGCAACATTCTGGAACGCGGGGGTCTGCACCGTGCCGTGTACGGTCTTGAACTCGCCCCGCCGGGCGTTGTGCTCCTGCTTGAGCAGCTTGTAGGTCGTCAAAGAAGGCATAATATTTTTCCTTTCTGCGCACGGAAAACAGCCGTGCATCCTGCCGCAGGGGGCGTATGCTCTCGCTGCGGATACAGAGTCGGGATATTACAGCGGCGAAGCGCTATAATAGTTATATAATAGTTACAAGATCAGCATCGCATCGCCAAAGCTGAAGAACCGATATTTCTGCTCGACGGCCACCTTATAGGCAGCCATTGTCTTTTCGTAGCCGTACAGCGCCGACACCAGCATGATGAGGGTGCTTTCGGGCAGATGGAAGTTGGTGATAAGGCCGTCGATGCAGTTGAACTTGACACCGGGATAGAGGAAGATGTCGGTGTTGCCGCTGCAGGCTTTGATCTCGCCGTACTTGGCGGCGACGGCTTCCAGCGTGCGGCAGCTGGTGGTGCCTACAGCGATGACACGATGGCCTGCGGCCTTGGTGTCATGGATGAGCTTTGCAGTCTCCTCGCTGACGGAGTACCACTCGCTGTGCATCTTGTGGTCGGCGATCTCGTCTTCCTGCACGGGGCGGAAGGTGCCGAGGCCGACATGGAGCGTCACCTCGGTGATGTTGACGCCCTTGGCGCGGATGGTATCCATCAGCTCTGGCGTGAAGTGGAGGCCAGCCGTGGGAGCGGCAGCGCTGCCCAGCTCCTTGGCATAGACAGTCTGGTACTGGCTCTGGTCGTCCAGCTGCTTGGTGATATAGGGCGGCAGAGGCATCTTGCCGAACTCGTCCAGCTTCTCGTAGAGGGTCTCAGTGTCGTAGTAGAAGGTGACGAACTTATTGCCGTCTTCCAGCGTCTCGTCCACGATGGCCGTCAGGCTGCCGTCGCCAAAGCTGACCTTGGTACCGGGCTGCATCCGCTTGCCGGGCTTTGCAAGGCACTCCCACTGGTCGCCCTTCACCTGCCGCAGGAGCAGCAGCTCGCAGACGGCGCCGGTGGGCTGCTTGATGCCCACGATGCGGGCGGGCAGGACCTTGGAGTTGTTGACCACCAGCAGGTCGCCCGGCTCGAGGTATTCGGGCAGGTCGTGGAAGATGCGGTGCTGGATGCTGTCGTCTTTCTGGCTCAGGACCATCAGGCGGGCCGCATCACGGGGGGATGCAGGCTCCTGTGCAATGAGCTCTTTGGGTAAATCGTACCAAAAATCTTTTTTTAACATAGTTAGCATTTGCCTTTCCGATGATTGACACGAATGCCGTATCAATGTTATCATAAAATCTGTATAGCGGTATCTATTATATTGCATAGACGTCTGCTTTGCAAGCGGAGTCTTATGCGAATTGGCTTTTTTTGAAAGGAAAGGTGCTGGAAATGGATAAACAATATAAAGTGGGCGTCGTCGGTGCCACCGGTATGGTAGGCCAGCGTTTTGTTACTCTGCTCGAAAATCATCCCTGGTTCAAGCTGACGACTCTGGCCGCTTCCGGCCGGAGCGCCGGCAAGACCTATGAGGAGGCTGTCGGTTCTCGCTGGGCCATGACCACCCCGATGCCGGAGAGCGTCAAGAAGATGGTGGTGCTGGATGCATCCAAGGTGGAGGAGGTCGCCTCTCAGGTGGACTTTATCTTCTGCGCCGTCAATATGCCGAAGGACGAGATCAAGGCTCTGGAAGAGGCTTACGCCAAGGCAGAATGCCCCGTCGTCTCCAACAACAGCGCAAACCGCTTCACTCCGGATGTGCCGATGGTCGTGCCTGAGATCAACGCCGACCACATCGACATCATCCCCGCTCAGCGCAAGCGCCTGGGTACCAAGCGCGGCTTCATCGCTGTCAAGTCCAACTGCAGCCTGCAGAGCTATGTCCCTGCCCTGCACCCCCTGATGAAGGATTTCGGCGTCAGCAAGGCTCTGGTCTGCACCTATCAGGCCATTTCCGGTGCCGGCAAGACCTTCGACCGGATGCCTGAGATCATCGACAACGTCATCCCCTACATCGGCGGCGAGGAAGAAAAGAGTGAGCGTGAGCCTCTCAAGCTGTGGGGCCACATCGAGGGCGACCACATCGTCAACGCCGAGAAGCCTGTCATCACTGCCCAGTGCTTCCGTGTGCCTGTCTCCGACGGTCACACCGCCGCTGTCTTCGTGAGCTTTGATAAGAAGCCCAGCAAGGAAGAGATCCTCAAGGCCTGGGCCGAGTTCCGCGGCCCCGCACAGGAGCTGGACCTGCCCAGCGCACCCAAGCAGTTCCTCCACTACTTCGAGGAAAACGACCGTCCCCAGCCCAAGCTGGACCGCAACACCGAGCACGGCATGGCCGTCTGCATCGGCCGTCTGCGTGAGGACACCCTGTTTGATTACAAGTTCGCCTGCATGAGCCACAACACTCTGCGCGGCGCTGCCGGCGGCGCAGTGCTGCTGGCTGAGCTGCTGGCAGCCAAGGGCTATTTTGACTGATCTGCGCGCTTTTTGAACTTCAACGCGCTGCAAAGGAGTTTTTTGCTATGAAGAATCCTGTTTTTACTGGTGCGGGTGTTGCCATCATCACCCCGATGTACGAGGACGGCAGCATCAATTTCGATGAGCTGGGCCGCATCGTTGAGGATCAGATCGCCCGCGGCACCGACGCCATCGTCATCTGCGGCACCACCGGCGAGTGCTCTACCATGACCGACGAGGAGCAGCTGGCCGCCATCAAGTATACCGTGGACCTCGTGAACCATCGTGTGCCTGTCATCGCCGGTGCCGGTTCCAACGACACCGACCACGGCTGTGCTCTGGCTGCAAAGTCTGCCGCCTGCGGCGCAGACGCTCTGCTGCTGGTGACCCCCTACTACAACAAGACCTCTCAGGCTGGCCTTGTCGCCCACTTCACCGCAATGGCAGAGGCCGGCGGCATTCCGGTCATCCTGTATAACGTGCCTTCCCGCACCGGCCTGAACATCGCCCCCGAGACGGCCAAGGAGCTGAGCAGGCATCCGCTCATCAACGGCATCAAGGAAGCCTCCGGCAATATCGGTCAGGTGGCAAAGATCGCGGCCCTCTGCGGCGACGAGCTGAACATCTACTCCGGCAACGATGACCAGGTGGTCCCCCTGCTGTCCCTGGGCGGCAAGGGCGTCATCAGCGTCGTCTCCAATGTCAAGCCTGAGTTAGTGCATAACTGCTGCAAGGCATGGTTCGACGGTGATACCGCCAAGGCCCGCGAGCTGCAGTTGGAGATGCTGCCCCTGTGTGATGCGCTCTTCTGCGAGGTCAACCCCATCCCGGTCAAGTACGCCATGAATGTGCTGGGCTGGGAGGCCGGTGAGTGCCGGCTGCCCCTCGTGGAGCCCGGCGACGCCCACAAGGAGCAGATCGAGCAGGCTCTGCAGGCTGCAGGCCTTATCAAGGAATAAACGATTTTATGTGCAAATGCCCGGCGAGACAGATCTCCGGGCATTTGCCGTATGATAAAAAAGAGGATCATAACAATGACGGATATTATCATTCAGGGCATCGGCGGCCGGATGGGCCATGTGCTGTGCGAGATGATCGCCCAGCGTGAGGATTGCCGCGTCGTGGCCGGCATCGACATGAAGGACGGCGAGATGAACGGCATTCCCGTGTATGACAGTCTGGACAAGCTGGACGGCAGGGGCGACGTCGTCATCGACTTCAGCGCTCCGGCAGCGGTCGAGAAGGCTCTGCCCTACTGTGAGGCTCACAAGCTGCCCATCGTGGTCTGCACCACCGGCCTTTCCGAGGAACTGCAGCTGAAGATCGTCCAGCTCTCCCGCAGCATCCCGGTGTTCAAGAGCGCCAATATGTCCATGGGCATCAACGTCCTGTCCGAGCTGTGCAAGCGTGCATCGGCCATTCTGGGCGCAAACTACGACATCGAGATCGTTGAGCAGCACCATCACAACAAGCTGGACGCTCCCAGCGGCACGGCCCTGATGCTGGCTGACGCCATCAACGAAGAAAACGACGGCGCATACCATTACGTCTATGACCGCTCCTCCGTCCGCCAGAAGCGCGACCCCAAGGAGATCGGCATCAGCGCCGTGCGCGGCGGCAGCATCGTGGGCGACCATGAGGTGCTGTTCTGCGGCCCGGACGAGGTCATCACCCTCCGCCATACGGCATATTCCCGCAATATTTTTGCAAATGGCGCAATAAATGCCGCCGTTTATCTTGCAAAAAAGGAGCCCGGCCTGTACAATATGAGTAACATGATCGCAGAGATGTAAGCTTTTCTGCGCATGGCATCATAAGGCACGGTATCGTGCGTCAGGAGACGAGCCTATGGCCAAGCACGCAAAGCACGCAGCCCCTCCCCGCCGTCGGCGTTCCGCCCAAAAGCACACCTCGCATAAGGGCGTCACCCTGTACACACTGGGGGTCCTGCTGGTGGCTGTATCGGTGCTGCTCTCTCTGCGCTTCTGGCCCCGCCGCAGCGTGGATGCAGTTCCTCCGGCAGCGGAGGTGGAGTCCCCTGCTGTTTCGGAGGAGCTTGCTGTGCCTGAGCCGCAGCCTGTCGTCACGACATTGCGCTTCTCGGCTACGGGGGACAACCTCATTCATGAGCCCATCTATTCGCAGGCCGCCCGGCGGGCTGCAGAGGGCGAAGGATACAGCTTTGATTACTGCTATATGGATCTGCTCGATTTCTATGCACAGCAGGACATCAACTGGATCAATCAGGAGACGCTCTGCAGCAAAGAGCTTGCGCCCTCTACCTATCCCTGCTTCTCGACCCCCGGCGAGTGCGCCGAAGCGCTTTACCGGGCAGGCTTCCGGGTGTTCAGCCTCTCGAACAATCACACCTACGATAAGGGAGCTGCGGGCATTGCCGCCACCCTCCGATTCTGGGAGACGATGCCCAAGGATGTGATCACCACCGGCCTGTGGAAGGGCGAGACGGACTATGGCCGCATCCCCATCCAGACAGTAGACGGCGTAAAGATCGCGTACCTTTCCTACACCGAGCACACCAACGGCATCCCCCGGAACAGCAAGATGACCGCAAACATCATCTACACCAGCCAGCAGGATGTCATGGAGCAGCAGGTGCGGGCGGCCCGGCAGGAGGCCGATTTTGTGGTAGTCGGCGTACACTGGGGCGTCGAGGACAGCCACAACATCACACAGGCGCAGCGCACCTTAGCTCAGTCTCTGGCCGACTGGGGCGCGGATGTGATCATCGGGACCCACCCGCACGTCCTGCAGGACGCCGAATGGCGCACCGCAGCCGATGGACGGAACGTATTTGTGGCCTATTCACTGGGAAATTTCCTGAGCACCCAAAGCAAGCCTGACCAGCTCATCGGCGCGGTCCTGACGTTGGAGCTGGAGCAGACCACCGAGCCGGACGGCAGCGTCCATTGCGCGGTGCGCGGCCCGAAGCTCCATGTGACCGTGACCCACTATGACGCCGGAAAGTCTAACGTTCGCACATATCTGTTCCGGGATTACACGCCGGAGCTTGCACAGGCCCATGGCGTCCGCGCCGCGTATCCTTCTTTTGGGTACGATTACATCCGCCAGACGGCACAGACCTACATCAACAGCGAATTTTTGGAGCTTGCATAAAGCTTGTATCAGAACGCCCGGTGGGCAGAATGGAGTGTTTACTATGTACGGTGTATCCAAAATCAATATTGAGCCGAGCCTGATGATGATCAGTGTGCAAGATGCCGAGTTCAAGGGCAACACGATGGCACGTTATCTGCAGATCTTCGCCGACACCGGCGTCGTGGTGGATATGATCAGCCAGAGCGCTCCCCACGGCACCAGCATGGACTTCAGCTTCACGGCATCCAGCAGCGACCTGCCGCTGGTCATGAAGGCCATCTCTGCGGCAAATCTGGACAAGGACGCCAAGGCTTCTCCCCTCATCAGTGTGGGCTACTCCAAGCTGAATCTCTTCGGTGAGGAGATGGTCACCAGCTGCGGCGTCGCCGCCCGCGCCCTGAATGCTCTGGCGATGGCAGGCATCGAAGTTCTGCTCATTACCACCAGCGATTTGGACATTTCCCTTCTGGTCCGTTCGGAGAACGAGGACGCAGCCTATGAGGCCCTGAAAAAGGCTTACGAACTGTAACAACGATATAAACAGCACCCGTGTCTGATAAAACAGGCATGGGTGCTGCTGCAGCAAAAGACCCGGCGGGTCTCCCCTCTGCGGAGAGGAACCAGCCGGGTCTTTTTACTTTATCAGAAGATTTACAGGCTCACCTTGTGGTAGACCTTCTTGCCTTTCTTGATGACGATGCCCTTGGACAGCTGCTCAGCAGTGAAGCTGACCGTGGGAGCAGGGACCTTCTCGCCGTCCACCAGAACACCGCCCTGCACGACGAGACGGCGGGCCTCACCGTTGGAAGCAGCCAGACCAGCCTTGACCATCAGGGTCAGAATGCCGATGGAGCCGTCGGTCAGGTCAGCCTCGGTCAGCTGAGTGTTGGGCATATGCTCAGCATCGCCGGCAGCACCGCTGAACAGGGCGCGGGCCGCATTCTGGGCCTTGGTGGCCTCCTCTTCGCCGTGGACCATCTTGGTCAGCTCGAAGGCGAGGATCTCCTTGGCCTCGTTGAGGCGCTGGTCCTTCCAGGTGCTCATCTCGTCGATCTGCTCCAGCGGCAGGAAGGTCAGCATACGGATGCACTTCATGACATCCGAATCGCCGACGTTGCGCCAATACTGGTAGAACTCGAAGGGGCTGGTCTTGTTGGGGTCGAGCCAGACGGCGTTGCCGGCGGTCTTGCCCATCTTCTTGCCCTGAGAGTCGGTCAGCAGGGTGATGGTCATGGCATAGGCGTCCTTGCCCAGCTTGCGGCGGATAAGCTCGGTGCCGCCCAGCATATTGCTCCACTGGTCATCGCCGCCGAACTGCATGTTGCAGCCGTAATGCTGGAACATGTAGTAGAAGTCGTAGCTCTGCATGATCATGTAGTTGAACTCGAGGAAGGACAGGCCCTTCTCCATGCGCTGCTCATAGCACTTGGCGCGCAGCATATTGTTGACGGAGAAGCAGGCGCCCACGTCGCGCAGAAGCTCGACGTAGTTCAGATTCAGCAGCCAGTCGGCGTTGTTCAGCATCAAAGCCTTGCCATCGGAGAAGTCGATGAACTTCTCCATCTGCTTCTTGAAGCAGGCGGCGTTGTGGGCGATGTCCTCCTTGGTCAGCATCTTGCGCATATCGGTGCGGCCGGAGGGGTCGCCGATCATGGTGGTGCCGCCGCCGATGAGGGCGATGGGCTTGTTGCCTGCCATCTGCAGACGCTTCATCAGGGTCAGGGCCATGAAGTGGCCGGCAGTCAGGCTGTCGGCGGTGCAGTCAAAGCCGATGTAGAAGGTGGCCTTGCCGTTGTTGATGAGGTCGATGATCTCGTCATCGGTGATCTGAGCCACGAGGCCGCGGGCCTTGAGTTCTTCGTACAGAGTCATAAAAATTTCCTCCTGTTTGTCGGGCAGAGGGAAAATAAAACGCCCCCTGCCAAAATAAATTTGGCAGAGGGCGATAAAATTCGCGGTACCACCTCTGTTTGCCGCCTCTTCACAGAGACGGCCTCACGAGTGCGCACCCCAGAGTAGAGTGACACTCCTGCGTTTGTAACGCTCGCACGCGGCACAGCCTACTATTCGTTCAGCCTGCGGCTCAGGGACGTATTTCGCCTGCGTCTCTGCAGCCCCTTTCACCAGCCGGGGCCTCTCTGGGCAGAGCGCATCAGGGTACTCGGTTCCCATCTTCGCCTTTCAACGAGATTCAGTTTAGCACATCCCTGCCGGAATGTCAAGCGCTGGCTTTTTCTTATTTTTCTGCGTTCCGGCCCAGCATTTCCCGGGCATTGGCCAGCGAAAGCTCTGTGACATGGTCGCCGGAGATGAGGCGGGCCAGCGCCTCTACACGGCCATTCTCGTCCAGCGGGTGTATCTCGGTATAGGTACGCTCGTTCGTGATATTTTTCTGGATAAGCAGATGGCAGTCGGCCAGCGCAGCAATCTGCGCCGTATGAGTGATGCAGAGGATCTGATGGCCCTCGGCGCTCTGACGCAATACCTCGCCGATACGGCTGGCTGCTTTGCCCGATACGCCGCTGTCGATCTCGTCGTAAATAACGGTCGGAACGGCATCCTTATCAGCCATTGCGTTTTTAATGGCAAGGGTAATACGGCTCAGCTCACCGCCCGAGGCGATCTTTGCCAGAGGCTTCGGAGCTTCGCCGGGGTTTGTGGAAATATAGAACTCGATGCTGTCCTGTCCATGGCTGGCCAGCGGCCCGCGCGAATGGCGAAGCGTCATCCGCACACCCGGCATGTTCAGGAAGTCCAGCGTGCCAGAGATGCGCTTGTTCAGCTCATCAAAAGCTTTCAGACGGGTCTGGGTCAGGGCTTCGGCCTTTTCCCGCGCAAGGGTGTAAAGGCGGCGCTGCTCTTTCTGCAAGTGCTCTACCCTCTCCTGCGAGGACTGTATCATCTCAAGTTCTTTCCGCGCCCGTTCGCCAAAGGCAAGGATGTCCTCTACGGTGTCTCCGTACTTCCGCCGGAGCTTATAGATAAGGTCGATGCGCTGCTCGATCTCGTCCAGCTCTGCATCGTTGGTGTCGTAGGCATCCAGACGGCCAATGAGGTCTGCGGCGACGTCCTTCGCGGTGTAATAAAGGTCGAGCAGCTGGCCCGCACCGGCAGACAGCTCTCCGTCGAGCTGTGCCGCTGCGTCCACAGCGTTGGAGGCTTCGCCCAGAAGGTCAACAGCCCCCGGGGCCTCGTCGCCGCCGGAGAGCAGCGCGTAACACTGTGCGATACGGTCCCGGATGGTGGAAGCATTTGCCAGCACTTTGCGGCGGCTTTCCAGCGTCTGCTCCTCCCCTGCCGTCAGGCCGGCATCGTCGATCTCCTGCACCTGATAGCTCAGCAGGTCGATACGGCGCTGCTTTTCGCTCTCGTCGGTTATCATGGCGTCCAGCGTCTTTTTGACGCCGACCAGTTCCCGGTAGATAGCATAATACGCCTGATATTCAGCACTGTTCTGGGCGTAAGCATCCAGAATGCCCTCATGACGGGCCGGGTTCAGCAGGCCCACGGAGTCATGCTGACCGTTGATGTTGATAAGCCCCCCGCACAGCTCCCTCAGGACGGCGGCAGTGGCCGGCATCCCGTTGATACGGCAGGTGCTCTTGCCCTCGGCGGTGATCTCACGGCTGAGCAGCAGGGCCTCCGAGCGCTCATAGCCTGCCTTTTCGAGGCTGTCGAGAACAGCAGGCGGCACGTCCTCGAACGCGGCCCGGATGACGGCCTTGGCCGCACCGGTGCGCACGAGATCCTTGGAAGTGCGGTTGCCCAGAATGGCGTTGATGGAGTCGATGAGGATGGATTTACCTGCGCCCGTCTCACCGGTCAGGACATTGAGCCCCTTTTCGAAATGGACGTTTGCTTTCTGGATAACTGCAACATTTTCGATTTGCAGGCTGCTCAGCATAGTTTCACTCCCGCGTTTATTTCTGCCCGATATGACGGGTCAGTTCCGAACAGATGGTCTTTGCGTCCCGCTCCGAACGGGCCACGATAAGGAATGTATCGTCGCCGGAAAGCGTACCGACGACATTCTTCCATTTCAAGGCGTCGAACACCTCACAGGCAGCGTTCGCCATGCCGGAGTAGCACTTCACCAGTACGACATGTCCCGCAAAATCCACCCCCAGCACCGACTCGCGGAATATCGTCTCGAACCGGCCCTGCATCTTGGGGTTGAGGCTTTCGTTGTGGCTGGAAACATAGCGATAGCCGTCGGCGGTGGCAGCTTTGACGAGGCACAGCTCCCGGATGTCCCGGGAAATGGTAGCCTGTGTCACCTCGAAGCCCTCCTGGCGCAGATGCTCGAGAAGTACCTCCTGTCGGCTGATGGGATGCTCCTGAATGAGGCGGAGGATCGTCTGCTGACGTTCCGTCTTACCTTTTGCCTCAGCTGGATTGTTTCGGCCCATATTCCTTGCCTCCTCTTGTTATTATCTCCGGCTGCGCAGCTTCTGGTCGATGGCCTGAAACTGGTCTGCCCTGCTGAAGGTGACGAGCTGTACGATCTGGTCAGAGAGGCGTATCTCCGCCGTTGAGCCGGCACTGAGCGGATATTCCGCTGCGCCGTCGCAGCTCAGGAACACTTCGTTGTCGATGACCTGCCCCACACAGATGTTTATTTTGCGCTCCTGCGCAAAGACCATTGCGGGGCTGGTCAGACTGTGGGGACAGATGGGCGTGACGACGATGCCCTTGGTCTGCGAGTCCAAGATCGGCCCGCCGGCCGCCAGCGAATAGGCTGTGGAGCCTGTGGGGGTCGCCACGATGACGCCGTCACCACGGTAATGCTCTACGAGGATGTCGTCGCAGTAGATGCTGAAGTCGATGGCCTGCTGCAGGCGGCCTTTCGTCACGACCACATCGTTGAGGGCATGGCCTTCCCAGCCATCCTCGCCAAGCACCCGCACATAGAGCAGCATCCGGCTGTCCAGCATATATTCTCCCCGTACCAGAGCGGCGAGTTTTTCTTCCATTTCATCCACCTCACAGGTGGCGAGGAAGCCGCAGCGTCCGATGTTAATGCCGAGGATGGGTTTTTGATATTGCAGCGTAAAATTTGCCTCATGCAGGATGGTACCGTCGCCGCCGATGGTCAGGATGACATCGGTGCGCGGAAGGCATTCTTCCAAAGGAAGGTACTGTACACCTTCCACATAGCAGGACTCTTTCAGGTCAGCCCGCATCAGGACGACAGCTTCCTGCATCAGCAGGAGCTGCGCTGCCCGGCGGGCAGTGTCGGCAGCCTGTTCCTTTCCGGGGTTTGGCGAAATGTAAACAGTCATAGGGCGGTTTATTCCTCCGTCTCCCAGCAGATTTACTTGTCCAGAGAGCTGTGGCTTGCCGCTACGACCTGCTCGGCAACAGAATCATCCAGCACACCGGGCTGTTCGCTCTTCTGGACGAACATCAGGTACTCGATGTTGCCCTCAGGGCCTTTGACGGGGCTGAAATCCAGTCCGCGCACGACGAAACCGTTTGCAGCGGCATAGCCCATCGCATTGTGGAGCACTTCGCGGTGGGTGGCAGGGTCGCGGACGACACCGTTTTTGCCCACCTTCTCGCGGCCAGCCTCGAACTGAGGCTTGACGAGGCAGACGCCCATTGCGTCGGGCGTCGTGATGGCCTGCGCCACCGGGAAGATATGATGCAGCGAGATAAACGACACATCTACGCTAAAAAACTCAATAGGCTCTGCCAGCATGTCCAGCGTGACATTGCGGATGTTGGTGCGCTCCATGTTGACGACGCGCTCGTCGGTGCGCAGGCTCCATGCCAGCTGACCGTAACCGACGTCCACGGCATAGACCTTGACTGCACCGTTCTGCAGCATACAATCGGTAAAGCCGCCGGTGGATGCACCAATGTCCATACAGACCTTGCCGTTCGGCGTCAGAGGAAAGCACTGCATTGCCTTTTCCAGCTTGAGGCCGCCGCGGCTGACATAGCCGATGTCGTGGCCGCGCACCTCGACCTTGGCGTCTTCCTTTATCATCTCACCAGCCTTGTCCACCTTCTGCTCGTTGACAAAAACGACACCGGCCATGATGAGGGCTTTGGCGCGCTCACGGCTCTGGATCATGCCGTGCTGCACCAGATATTGGTCCAAACGAATTTTCAAAGTGTTTTCTCTCCTTTCGGGTCTGCTTCCCGCACGGCCTCGGCCAGATGTGCGGCATCCAGACCGGTCGCCTGTTTGATTTGAGGCACCGTCGCATGAGGCAGACACAGCTCCCTCACGGCACGGTGGATGTACCGGCCCTGCCAGCCTGCATCCTGCAGGGCGCGGGCAAGATGTTCGCCGATGCCGCCGCAGGCCACACACTCTTCGGCCATCAGAACGACGGGATAGGCAGAAAGGTCACGGATCAGTTCTTCCTCAAACGGGAAGATGCGCACCAGCTTATAAACATCGCAGGGGATGCCCTCTTTGGCCAGCATCTCTGCCGCTGCAAGAACATCTTCTACCTCATCGGCGTAGCTCACCAGTGCGGTCTTTGCGCCCGGCACGGAGACGAGCTTATCGTATTCCTTGCCCGAGCAGCCGTATTTTGCCAGAGCTTTGCTCTCTCCGCCGCGGGGGTAACGGATGGCCCGGGGACCCTGCATCTCATGGCTCAGCAGGATGGGAAGCCAATGCCGCAGTTCTTCGTAGTTTGAAGGCGAATAGATGGGCATTCCGGTCTGGCTGAGAAAAGCCGGGTCGTAGATCCCCTGGTGTGTCTCCCCGTCTTCGGGGACGAAACCTGCACGGTCCACCGCGAAGACGACATTTTCATGCAGAAGGTTAACGTCATGGATGATCTGGTCGTAGCTGCGCTGCAGGAAGGTCGAATAAATGCAGACCACCGGCAGCATCCCCTTGCTGGCCAGACCGGCTGCAAAGGTCACGGCATGCTGTTCGGCCATGCCGACATCGAAGAAGCGCTCCGGATGGGCATGACTGAAAAACTGCAGACCTGTGCCGTATTTCATGGCGGCAGTAATGGCACAGAGGGTCTTGTCGGTGTTTCCGGCGGCGCTGAGCGTCCGGCCAAAGGCACTCGAGAACGACTCTGCCGGAGCGACCTCGGGGTCGGGGATGCAGGTCGGGTCGAACCTGGAAACGCCATGGTAATTGCCGGGGTTCGACTCAGCAGGCGCATAGCCCTTGCCCTTTTTCGTCACGACATGGAGCAGCGTCGGCCCGGGCTGAGCACAAACGGTCTGGAAAATGCGCTCCAGTTCCGGCTCGTCGTGGCCGTCGATGAGGCCAAAATAGTGAAACCCCATATCCTCGAACATCGTGGAATGGCACATGGCCCGGCGGATCGCTTTTTTGCCGTTCTGAAGAGCACTTTTGATGGGCGCTCCGATGACAGGCACACCGTTCAGGAAGCTGTTGACATTTTCCTTGGCCGTAAAATAGCCGTTCGTGGTGCGCAGATGGCCCAGATAGCCTGCCAGCGCACCGACATTGTGGGAAATGGACATTTTATTGTCGTTGAGGATGACCAGGAGATTGTCCAGCTTTCCGATATTGTTCATTCCCTCGTAGACCATGCCGCCGGTGAATGCACCGTCGCCGATGATGGCCACCACATGGCCCGGCTCCCCTTTCAGCTTTTTGGCCCATGCGATGCCGATGGCAACAGAAAGGGCCGTATTGCCGTGTCCGGCGATAAAAGCATCATGGGCGCTCTCATTGGGATTCGGAAAGCCCGAAAGGCCGTCCAGCTTCCGCAAGGTGCCAAAGCGCTGATACCGCCCGGTCAGGAGCTTATGGGTGTAGCACTGATGTCCTACGTCAAACACAAAAGCATCCTGAGGAGTCTCAAAGACACGGTGGAGTGCTACCGTCAACTCGACCGCACCGAGATTGGAAGCAAGATGACCTCCTGTTTTGGATACGCTGTCCAGCAGAAACTGACGGATCTCGCCGCAGAGCTGCTGGATCTGCGCGCTGCTCAAGCGCTTCAGGTCACGAGGCTGTGAAATATTCTGAAGCAATGAAGGATGCATAAAATGACGATCCGCCTCCCATTTCAAATTCCTGACGTTTTTGGTTTAGAGAAGGTGCATGGGATACAGGCAGCCGACCACGATGCCGACGACCATGCCGGCCATGACCTGCAGGGGCGTATGGCCGACCATCTCCTTCAGATGCATATTCTGCAAAAACGGAGAGTTCTTTTCGCTGATGTCGATCCACTCTTCGATCATCTGGTTGAGCACCTTGGCCTGCTCGCCCGTCTCGTGGCGCACGCCCATTGCGTCGTGCATGGTAATGATGGCGACTACACTGGCCACGGCAAAAATAGCCGAGCTGACTCCCTCGCTGCGGGCTGCGGCAATGACCATCGCACAGACGGTCGCGCTGTGGGCACTGGGCATACCGCCGTCGCCCCACATCCGCTCGAGTTGGAGCTTGCCCAGCAGGATAAAGTTGATGATGGTCTTGAGTACCTGTGCAACGAACCAGCCCACGATGGAAACGGTCAATATCTCGTTGACCGAGAACAATTCTTTGATAAATTGCATAGTTTGTTCACCTTCTTGAATTTTATCGCAATCCCACAGCCAGCGTCTCAAAAAGCAGCGCATTTGCGATAAGTAGTCCTGTGTGATCTCTGAGACGATCTCGGCGCAGAATGCGGCCGGCTCAGCTGCGGCGGTTCAGCAGCGTGCGGGCCAGCTGCTCCAAAAACGCACTCTTTTCGCCGAATGCGTCGCGCAGCGCTGTGCAGGTCTCGTCATTCAGCTTTTCCGCCAGCTGCATGGCACCGTCAACGCCGAACAGGGTGGCAAAAGTCGTTTTGCCGTTTTCGCTGTCGCTGCCAATGGGTTTGCCCAGCTGCTCGGCGGTCCCGGTCACGTCCAGCACATCGTCCACGACCTGGAACACGAGACCGATGCCATAAGCATATGCTTCCAGCGCCTTACGCTGGACCTCATCGGCCTGTGCTGCAGCACCGCCCATCTGGATGGCTGCATTGATGAGTGCGCCGGTCTTGTGGCGGTGGATGAGACGGAGCTGTTCCTCGGCAGCGGCAAGCGCCTCGTATTTCAAATCGAGTTCCTGACCGTACACCATGCCTCGGCTGCCTGCACCTGCGCCCAGCGCCTGTGCCGCGTGGACACAGACAGAAGCGGGAGCAGGCGCACCGGCGACTGCCTCGAAAGCCTCGGTCAGCAGGACGTCACCGGCCAGCATCGCGGTGGATTCGCCGAATGCCTTGTGGCAGGAGGGCTTGCCGCGGCGCATATCGTCGTTATCCATGCAGGGCAGATCATCGTGGATGAGCGAATAGCAGTGCAGCATCTCGACTGCGGCTGCAAACTGCTCAGCTGCCTCGGCATTGCCGTGGAGCATATCACACACGGCCAGCACCAGCACAGCGCGAATACGCTTGCCGCCGCCCAGCAGGCTGTAGCGCGCTGCGCGGCAGACGTCAGATTCCTCAGGAAGATAGCGCTCGCACGCCTGATTCAATGCCTTTTCTGCACGGGCCAGATATTCGTCATACTGTTTTTTATACTCTGCGCTCTCCATAATGGTTCCTCCCTGCAAGCTGGTTGCTTTTATTCTTCTGTTTCGGGGTCTGCCTTTTCGCTGCGGGCGGCGTCGATCTCCTCCATTTGGAGAGACGCTTTTTCCAGCGCAGCATGGCAGTATTCCATCAGCGAAGCCGCTTCCGCGTAGAGTTTGACCGACTCGGAAAGGGTCGTCTCTTCGCTCTGCATCTGGCTCAGGATAGTTTCCAGACGGGCCATGCCGTCTTCAAAGCTTTTGGGTGCTCTCATTCAGTTCCTCCACGGACATGACCGTACATTCTGCTGTGTGTACTGCACCGCGCAGGGTGAGCTTATCACCGGCTGCAAGAGCGTCTGTACTGCACAGCCTGCCTTTGCTGTCGTATACAATCGCATAGCCGCGCCCCAGTACCCGGTAGGGGCTGAGCGAGTCGGCCAGCGCAGCGGCGTGGCGCAGCTGCGCCTGCCGCTGCTGAACGCAACTCTGTGCTGCGGCCTTAAGTTTTTCTTGCTTCACGGCAAGCTCTGCCTGCCCACCGGTCAATTTCCGACGGGTCATGTCATAGGAAAGCTGCTGCTCAGCCATCACCAGACGACCAGACGCTGCATCCAGACGGTTCTGCATCGCATTCTGGCAGCTCTGTTCCAACTGGGACAGCACCCGCAGAAGCTCTGCACGGTCCGGCACGGCTAATTCTGCCGCAGCCGACGGGGTCGGCGCGCGACGGTCCGCCACAAAGTCCAAAATGGTAAAGTCTATCTCATGCCCGATGGCGCTGATGAGCGGCACTTTGCAGCGGTAAGCCGCCCGGGCGATGACCTCGGCGTTGAAGACCCAGAGGTCTTCCCTGCTGCCGCCGCCCCGGGCTACGATGATTTCGTCTGCCCGGCCGCTTTTGTCCAGCGTTCCAATGGCATCTGCAATCTGCTGCGCCGCCTCAAAGCCCTGCACATTGACCGGGCAGAGCAGGAGTTTTGCCGCAGGCCAGCGCCGACCAATGACATTGCGAATGTCCTGCAATGCCGCGCCGGTCTTGCTGGTGACGACGCCGATGCATTTGGGATACGCGGGCAGCGGCTTTTTGTGCTCTGCCGCAAAAAGTCCCTCCTGCTCGAGTTTGGCTTTCAGCTGCTCAAAAGCAAGCTGCGCCGCACCGATGCCGTCCGGGAACATTTCGTTGACATAGATCTGGAACGCGCCGTCCCGCTCATAAAGAGTAGCACGGCATCGCACGACTACCTTCATGCCCTCTTCCGGGCGGAAGCCCAGCCGCCGCGCATCCGAGCGGAACATCACCGCTTTGACACTGGCGCTGGCGTCCCGGAGAGAGAAATAACAGTGGCCGCTGCGGGCGTTCTGTACGAAGTTTGCGATCTCGCCCCGCAGCGCCAAATCGAACAGGATGTCATTTGCATCCAGCAGCGTCTTGACATACTGGTTCAGGGCCGAGACGGTGATCACTTCAGCCATAGCCCGGCCTCCCGTGCGGCGAGGATAGACACGCCGATGGCGTTGTCACTGGAATACCGGCCGGGTACGAAATACACCTGCGGGAGGCGCTGCTGCACCCAGCTGCGAATGATGTCACTGCTCATGACGCCGCCTGCACAGACCACAGCAAGCCCGGGATATTCCTTCTGAGCCACTTTGGTCATCTTGACCACGGTATCTGCCACGCAGAGCAGGCAGTACTTGCAGACATAGGCGGGGCTTTTGCCAGCTGTCAACAAAGCATTGCACTGGTTTTCCAGCCCGGAAAGGCTGCATTCCATGCCGCGAACGCTGGATCTTGGTTTTATCGTCTCATCACATTCCGCGGCAAGACGGGAGACTTCGACGCCAGCCGGGAATACAAAGCCCAGCTTGACGCCCACACGGTCCACAGCCTGTCCGGCGTAGAGGTCGGAGCTGGTCCCCAGCGTCTCGATATGCTTCACTTCATCGCAAAGGAGCAGGTCGGTCGTGCCGCCGGAAATGTGGAACAGCAGTGTTTTCTCGCGGAAGAGCTCTTCACCTTTGGCCGCAAACAGTGCCGCCGCCGCATGGCCCTGCTGATGGGTCGTGCGGACAAGCGGGATGCCCCGGGCCAGCGCGAACGCCTCGGCAGCGCTAACACCCGCCAGAAAACAGGGCATATAACTGCCCTCTACCGGGCGCGGCTTTTCCGACACACCTACGGCGCTGATTTGGGTCAAGTCAAACTCGCTGCCCAGTTCTGCCAGCATCTCGGGCAGGGCGGCTGTGTGGTGAAAAAGGGCGTCGCTCTGGCGCAGCCCAAGCTGGCCCTCCTTCACCGGAAGGAAACGCTTTTTTGCGCAAACAACCTCTCCGGCTGTATTAAAGACGGCCAGAGAGGTTGCATAATTGCTGGTGTCGATGCCCAGCGTATAGCTGCTCACAGCTGCTCAGGCTCTGCGTCCAGACCCTGCTCACGTGCCACCGTACCCAGCAGGCCGTTGACGAACTGATAATCCTCGTCTGCGCCATACTTTTTGGTCAGCTCGACTGCCTCATTGATGACGACGCCAGGCTTTTTCTCGTCGCCGTACAGCATCTCGGCCAGACCCAGACGGAGCACCGTCAGGCTCACGCGGGGCAGACGCTCCATCGTCCAGTTGCGCAGATGGGCGCTGATGAGGTCATCCACCTCTGCGGAATGCTCATAATAAGCCCGCAGCAGCCGCTGGCCAAAGACATCCACCGGATGCTCTTCATCGCACTCGTGGTGGTTGTCCAGAGCCTCCTGCAGGGGAATGTCACCAAAGGTCTGAGAAAATGCCAGCAGAAATGCATTTTCGCGTGCTTCACGACGGGGCAGAATATTTTCCATAATGTTCCTCTCACAGCGGCAAGGCCCTCCCTTTTGCGGGAAGGCCGACCGCAATTCTCTTTTACGTTTTGTTTCTCGGCTCAGGCCTGCGGCTCAGCCGCCGGGGCCAGACCGGCAATGACGAGGTCAACGCGGCTGACCGTGACATTGGTCATGTTCTGGACGGCAGACTTGACGTTTTCCTGCACCTTTTCGGCCACAGCCGGGATGCGTGCGCCAAAGGCTGCTACAATTTCCAGAGTGATCTCTGCCGTGCCGTCCCGCATCTCTACGGTAACGGGCGACTGGACGTTGGCGCGCTCGAGAAGGTCTTTCACCTTCCGGTTCTGCTTGCCGCAGGACACCTCTGCCACACCCTCGATCTCCAGCGCTGCACAGCGGGCGATCTTGCCGATGACCTCTGTGGAGATCTGCAGACTGCCGCCTTTAAGATCCATGTTCTGTAAATCCATTCTATGGCCCTCCATCCAAAATGAGCGAATGCCCATTTTATTTTATGCGTTCCATGCAAAGAGAGGATCCCTTTGCAAAACCTTTGATGTCATTATACCATTTTCTCCGGTTTTATACAACACCTTACTTTACTTCCACCACAGTAATATTCTGCGCAGTCACCTCGCTCTTGCTGAGCACGATGTCCCGTATCTGGGCCACCTGTGCTGCCGTCAGCGCGTCGCCGGAGGTCATCACGGTCAGGTCAGCCCGGCCGGACTGCAAAAAGCAGAGGCAGTCGGCAAAGCCTTTCGCCTTGACCAGCGTTTCTATCTCATTTTCTGCGTTGAGGTCTTCGAGGTTGGAAGTCAGCTGCTGGGTATAACCTTTTTTCTCCTCGGCGGAAAGGCCCGAGGTCTTGAGGGTCTTCTGGATCGTGTCCATCGCTTCATCGTGAGCTTTCTGGCGCTTGAGACGGGCTTCCTCAAAGAATTTCGCTCCTGCATCGTTGGCCACGCTGACGAGCTGGGCCTCCCCATAATTCTTGTTGGCACTGGATACCGCTTCAGCCTCCGTCATCAGCCCGTCGGTAACGGGTGCCGCCACAGGCTCACCCTCCACAGCCACCGCCGAGACGTTGACAGCCTCTTCATCCACGCCGATGCCGGTGCGGGCATACTGCCAGTTAAGGTATACCGCCACGACCAGCGCGGCCGCAAGAGTCAGCGCTGTGACCCTGCGTGTGTTTTTGGTGATAGCTCTCATTTGTGTCTCCTCCTTGCATAACTTATGTTTCATCGCTGCAAAAAATCATTCCCGGCGCTGCTCTACGCAGATGCGGTTGGACGGGACATCCAGCAGCGCCCCCACCAGCTCGGTGATGCGGGCGGCGACCCGGACATCTCCCCCGCCCTCGCACACCACGGCCACCCCGCACACTCTGGGGGTACAGACCGTTTGTGCCAGCGCGGTCCCGTCATCCAGCAGCACATGGGTCTGTTGTTCCTGGGTCTGTCCCGAGAGCGTGTCCAGAGCATAGATGGTCTCCTCTCCGCTTTCCAGTGTTACCATCACGGTAGTCTTTCCTGCGCCCTCTACCTGCGCGATGAGGTCGGAAAGCTGCTGCTCAAGCTGCTGGCGGTAGACGTTGTCATCCGCCGGGGCGGCGCTTGCTGCGGCGGTCTTCTCTGAAGGGGTGAACAGCTCCGACAGCAGGATGAGCAGCATGGCCGCCGCGCCCAGCAAAACCGCCAGCCGGGCGCGGTTTTCCTTCTGCGCGAGGTCCTTCAGCCGCGAAAAAAGCTCGTTGTTCATGGCACATCCTCCCCGCTGAGGCTGCTCCATTTGATGCATTCCGGTCCCAGCTGAAGCTGTCCTTCCAGCAGTGTTTCGATTGCCCGCTTCTGCGAGGCAGTGACGGCGTCCCGAGGGATGATCTGTACCTCAGCCGCTTCCACGCCCTCGGCGGTCCGGCGCAGAATGATATTCAGCCCGAGCGAAACGCCCGCCTCGCTGAGACAGCGTTCTTCGAGCGTACGGGAGAGTTCTTCTGCCGTCTGTGCCAGAACAGCATCCTCCAGACTGCCTACCGAGACCGCCGACACCTGCGGCAGTTCCAATGCGGTAAACTGTGCCTTTGCGCCGGGCAGAGAATCCGCAAAGACTACTAGAATATATAGCCCTGCCACCGCTTTTATGCACTTCTGCCCCCAGCCCTGCCCGACAAAGCGGGAGAGCAGCTCGGCGCAGATACAGGCCGTACAGAAGACTGCTGCTGCCCGTTCCAGTGCCTGCATCATGTACCACCTCCTACGATGAACAGCAGGGCCACCCCTGCCGCCGCCAGCCCGAAGAAAAGCGCCACCACCGCTGCCATACAGCGCACCGCCTCGGCAAAACAGTCGAATAATGCGCGGCAGCGGGAGATGCCAGTGAGACTGCAGAGCAGGCTGCATCCCATCAGAAGAGCCAGCTGTATCATCAGTCCCAGATAGAGCGGCACGAACTCCGCACCCAGCACCGACAGAGCTGCCAGCCCCAGCCCGCTCTTAAGGAGCTGTATCCCCGCGAGGATGGATTCCGATGCGCTGCTGAGAGTCTGCCCGATGATGGGGACGCTCCCTGCCAAAAGCTGGCCGGTACGGAGCGAAAAGCGGTCCAGCTGGAATGCTGCAGCCCTCTGCAGGCCCAGCAGAGCCACCAGAATTTTTCCGGCCCAGCCCAGCGCCTGACGGAGCGCACTGCCGACGCCCTTGCAGAAAACGCCGAGGGTTGGTTCAGAGCTGACGCAGCAGGCCATGCTGAGCATCAGATAGCAGTGGAGCAGCGGCTGAACGAAGGCCGCTGCCAGCTGAGCCAGAAAGCAGAGTGCCGTCAGCAGCGCTCCACTGGCTGCACTGCCTGCTGCTCCTTCCCCTCCCATCGTGAGGACACCGGCATAGACGGGAAGGAACCCCAACAGAAAGCTGCGCCAGCTCTCCACCTGTTCACAAAGCTTCTGGGCTTCTTCCAGCAGGCTCCCCCAGAGCAGGACGCCGCAGCCGCCTGCCGCCACCAGATCCAGCAAGGCCCCATCGGTGCATTCCCCGGCGAGGAGCCCCAGCACCGCCGTCAGCGTCAGGAACAGGAGCACTGGCGTATAGCGACTTGCCGTCTGGCGCACCAGTGCGCCGAAGGATCGGGGCAGAAAGCTTTTCAGTGTTTCCCACGGTGAGGATGCCGCCTTTTCGAGGTCGATGCGGCTCTGCTGCAAATAGGGCTCCCAGAGAGAACTGCCCGGCAGAGCTGTGCTCGAAGCGGCCATCACCGCCGGGGCCGCGAGTGCAAGGCTCGTCCACAAGAACAGTATTGCCAGACTCAAACGAAAAAGCTTGTCTCTTTTCATCCTGCGATGCTCCCTATCTTCTGGCCGATCTCTTCCAGCAGGGGCCACGCTGCCGCAAGCACCAGCACCCGTCCGGCCAGTGCCGTACACCACGCCAGCGATTCAGCCCCTGCCTCCTCGCAGAGCGAGTGGGCGTAATCGGCCAGCAGGATGACACCTGTACACCGCAGCAGGCAGGAAAAGGCGTCGCCGCCTGCCCGCTGTTCCAGTTTTGTCAGCCCGGAAAGCACGGTCTGCGCCGCTGCGCTGATTTTCCACAGCACAAGGACAGCGGTTCCCATCGAGACGAACAGCCCGAAAGCCGGGGCGCTTTTCTGGAACAGGGTGTACAGCACAGCCCCCATCACCGCAAGCCCCAGCATCGTGAGGGCGCTCATAGCGCAAAGAGGGACTTGATGGTGACGAAAAGAACACTGATCTGCTTGACCAGGATGGACAGCACCACCACCAGCCCCGCCAATGTGGTCATCATGGCCTGGTCTTCCCGGCCTGAGCGGATGAGCAGCTGGTTGAGCACCGCCACGATGATGCCGATGGCCGCGATCTTGAAAATCAGGTCGATGTCCATACACATTCCCCCTATCTTTCATCAGAGGCAGAGGATGGCCGCCGCCAGTCCGGCAGCAAATCCCAGCTTGTGGCTCAATTCCAGCTGCGGGCGGGCGTGTTCCTGCGCCTGCTGCAAAAACAGCGCGAACCGCTCTTGATAAAATGCCAGCCGCTGGCACTCCTGCTCTGCCTCCATCCGGCCAAGGCCCGAGAAGCACTCGATGAAACAGTCTCGTTCCGGGCGCGTCAGACCGGGCGGCGGACAAAGGCCCCGGAAGCTTTCGCCCGTGACAAGCCCCTCCTGTTCCAGCCTGCGGAAAAGCAGGGCGAGGTCCGTATGGCGATAGCTGATCTCCTGCCGGACACGCTGCAAGAGCAAGAGCGTCTTTTCCAGCGCTGCCAGATGCTGCCGCGTATTCTGGCAGGACGCATCCCCTGCGCACCAGCCGCAGCCCAGCCAGAACAGCGCACAGACGACTCGAAGCGTTTTCACGAAACACGCACCTCTTTCAGCTGCCCCGGCGCAGTGCGGCCTTTCAGAAGCACTGCCACATGGAGCGCACCACACTTTTGCAGATACTGCACCTGCGGGCGGCGGGCAGCTTCTTCCCAGCTGGCGGCATGAAGTGTCGCGATAAATTCCACCCCGCTGAAAAGCCCCTGCTCCAGCGCGTAAAGCTCGTCCATCCCGCCCAGCTCGTCCAACAAGATGACCTGCGGCGAGAGGGTGCGCAAAGCCATCTGCACCGCCTGTCCCTTGGGTATGCCGCTGAAGATGTCGAGCGGAAGCGCCGCGCTTTCCTCCGAGGGGAATATCTCTCTTCGCTCGTCGATGACGGCCACAGCCCTGTTCTGTTTTGCAAGTTCCCGGGCGACACCTCGCAGAAGGGTCGTTTTGCCGCTGTCGGGTTCCCCCATCAGGAGCATCCCGATAAATCGCTGCTGCAGAATATCCCGGAGTTTCTGTGGCAGAGGAAATTCCCGGTTCCGGGCAACGCGGATATTTACCGAGCGCAGCTCCTGCAAGACGGCGTTCTGCCCCGGTGCGCAGTAAAACTGTCCGGCCAGCCCGGCGCGGCACCCACAGCTGAGCGTGACATAGCCCGCCGCAATTTCCGTCTCGTGGCTGTGTACCGACCCGCCGCAAAGGGTAACGAATATCTCTTCCATCTGCAAGGGCGTCAGCCGGAGCTTCTGCAAAGCAGGCAGCTCCGCCGGGCAGCAGGGCTTTCCGCCGATGGTCAGCAGTACTCCGCAGCCGACCCGGAGGCGTATCTCATGTACCTGTTCTGCAGTGTCCGGCGGCAGGGCGCTCAAAGGCCGCGCCAGCCATGCGGGCAGAGCCCGAACAGCGCGGTAATACTCGTCCATCTTGTTTCTCCTTCTGTCTCGTCATTTTGGTTTCTTGCTCCTACTGTATGCGGCGGCAGAGTTTTTAGAACGCAAAAAAGGCCCACACAGCGGGGACACCCACTGCATGAGCCTTTTGAGTTGATTCTATTTAAGCTTCCGGTTCATCCCGCAGCATGGCAAGGAATTCTTCCTCCGTCAGCACAGGTACGCCGAGGGCCTGTGCCTTGGTCAGCTTGGAGCCTGCCGCTGTGCCGGCCACAACGTAAGCCGTCTTTTTGGAGACCGAGCCGCTGGCTTTGCCGCCGTTTTTGACGATGAGAGCCTCTGCCTCATTGCGGGAGAGCGTCTCGAGGGTGCCGGTGACGACCAGCGTCATTCCCGCCAGTTTGTCACCCTTCGGCTCACCCTTCCAGGTCATGTTCACCCCGGCGTCGGCCAGACGATGGATAAGGTCTGTGGTGCCGTCCTTGGCGAAGAACTCTACCACGCTCTGGCCCATCACGCCTCCGAAACCGTCGATCTCGCTGATTTTTTCAATATCTGCCTCCCGGATGGCTTCCAGTGTGCCGAAGTGCTCAGCCAGCAATGCAGCGGCCTTGTCGCCGATGTTGCGGATGCCGAAGCCGAACAGCAGCTTGTCGAGGTTGTTCTGCTTGGAATTTTCGATGGCGTGGAGGAGATTCGTTGCGCTCTTCTCCTTGAACTTTTCCAGTGTCAGCAGCTGCTCGAGCGTCAAATCGTAAAGGTCTGCCGCCGAGTGGACGAGGTCCTTTTCCACCAGCTGTGTCGCTACGGCAGTTCCCAAGCCGTCGATGTCCATCGCATCACGGGAGGCAAAATGGATGATGTTGCGCAGAGACTGGGCCGGACATTCCGGGTTGACACAGCGCAGGGCGGCTTCGTCTTCGAGATGGACGACCGGTGCGCCGCAGGACGGGCAGGCTGTCGGCATCTGGTAAGGCTCCGCGTTCTCCGGGTGATGGACGACGCCGATGACCTCCGGGATGATGTCGCCGGCTTTCCGCACCTGAATGGTATCGCCGATGCAGAGGCCGAACTGGTGGATGAAATCCTCGTTGTGGAGGGTCGCGCGGGCCACCGTCGTACCGGCGAGGAAGACCGGGTCGAAGCAGGCCGTCGGGGTCAGCACACCGGTGCGGCCCACAGCGACCTCGATGCTGCGCAAGGTCGTCTCCTTGACTTCAGGCGGATACTTGAACGCGATGGCCCAGCGGGGGAACTTGTTGGTAGAGCCCATCCGATCGCGCTGGGCGAAGTGATTGACCTTGATGACCGCACCATCCATGTCGAAATCGAGCTTTGAGCGGTTCTGCCCGATCTGCTCGATTTCCTTGATCGCGTCCTCGATGTCGTGGACGATGTGGTAGCGGGGCGAGACCGGCAGGCCGAGACTTTTGAGGTAATCGAGGCTTTCCGCGTGGGTAGTCAGCTCCTTGCCACGCACCTGCTGGACGTTGAAAACAAAAATCGAAAGGCCGCGGCTCCCGGTGATCTTGGCGTCCTTCTGGCGCAGCGAACCGGCGGCCGCGTTGCGGGGATTCTTGAAGGGTGCCGCGCCCTGCAATTCCTGCTCGGCGCAGAGGTGCTGGAACGCCTCATGGGGCATATAAACCTCGCCGCGCACCTCGAGAAACTCAGGGGCATTCTTCAGCTTTTTCGGTATCTTTTTGATAGCCCGGACATTGGCGGTGACGTCCTCGCCTACGACACCGTCGCCGCGGGTAGAAGCACGGACCAGTTCACCGTTCTCGTACTCAAGGCTGCAAGAAAGACCGTCGATCTTGATTTCGACGACATACTCCGGCTCGATACCCGCGTCACGCACTCTGCGGTCGAAATCACGCAGTTCATCGTAGGAAAATGCATCCAGCAAACTTTCCATCTTGACGGCATGTGTCACTTTTGCGAAGCGTCCGCTGGGGGTGCCGCCGACATGCTGGGTGGGCGAAGCCGGAGTGACCAGCTCCGGGTACTGCGCCTCCAGCTCCTTCAATTCCCGCGTCAGGGCGTCGTATTCAAAATCCTCGAGTTCGGGGGCGTCCTGGTCGTAATAAAGGCGGTTATTCTTCTCGATAACAGCGCGCAGTTCCTCTACGCGCTTCTTGGCTTGTTCCAGTTCCACAGTTCCACTCTCCTGCCTGACGCGGGACAGAGCGCCGCGTCTTGATTCTCTTGCGATAGTATACCACAAAACGGTGTTTTTCGTAAACAAAAAAGCAGAGCTGCTTTCCCCCTTTTACTGAGAAATACAGCTCTGCGCTATGTTCAAAAACTCAAATCGAGATCGTATTGCATACGTCCACGAGGACCGGGTCGATGCTCTTGGTCATCTCGAGGGCCTCATCTACGGGGTAATCCACCAGCTCCTCACCCTTCATGCCGACGATGCGGTTATACTTACCCTGCTCGAGCAGGCAGACGGCGTGGTAGCCCATAGCAGAAGCGTTCACGCGGTCACGCAGCGTGGGAGAGCCGCCGCGCTGGACATGGCCCAGAA